>Ga0209235_1001012_pt1 | contig 15036 bp, 13 predicted proteins | sample GraSoi013_1_20cm_4_FD_185817 | JGI IMG/M metagenome (GOLD analysis project Ga0209235, IMG submission 185817) | Grasslands soil microbial communities from the Angelo Coastal Reserve, California, USA - Sample 09_25_2013_1_20cm (SPAdes) (version 2) | ecosystem: Environmental > Terrestrial > Soil >... | reverse complement strand
TTTACCGAATAAGGTCGCACCGGGAGGAGGGGCCCGGCTGTCAGGAAACCGTGAACCATTGGGGGCACCTCCATACTCCTACGACGATCTGGCCCCCTCTATTACGACATTGCGACTACGACATTGCGACATTACGACGTTGGCGCCGTTTTGCTTCGGCGGCTGGCTTCGATCCGAAGGTAGTCCCGCACCCAGGTGGCGCCGCCGTCGGTCGACAGATCCGCAGACCAGCTGAAGCGGTTGGGCTGGATATTGTAATACCGGATCTTCAGTAGCGTGGTCCCGCCGTCCGGGGACTCCCCCCGCTGGTGCAGGCGCATCTCGGGCCCCTCCGCGGGACGACTTCGACGTCACATCCACCGTCCACTCGCCGAGCAGGAAATCGAATTGGGATGCTTCGGGTGGCGGGGCGCGAAGAGTGGTCGAGATCTCGCGGGGCGGTGAAGGCCCGGTCTGTCGCTAGCGCTGGCACTTCGGGCAGAAGGTCGTCGCCCGGAGGTCGATCGTGTGCGTCGTGACGAGCTTTTTCCCGCAGGTGACGCACGCCTCCCCGCCGCGGCCGTACACCTTCAGCTCGAACTGGAACCGACCGGGCTCGCCCACCCCCGTGCGGTAGTCCCGGACCGTCGTCCCGGAGGAGCTGACCGCGCGCTCCAGCACATCGGTCACCGCGGCGTGGAGGCGCGCGAACTCGTCCAGCGACAGCTTGCTTGTGGGCTTGGAGGGATCGATCCCCGCCTGAAACAGGGCTTCGTTCGCGTAGATGTTCCCGATGCCGGCCACGCGTCGCTGGTCCATGATCGCCTTCTTGATGGCCGCCCGCGTGCCCTGCAGCCGCTCGGCGAACACGAACGGCGTGAACGTCTCGTCCAAGGGCTCGGGCCCGATGCGGCCGGTGTAGGCCGCCCACCCCTTCTCGTCGAGCAGCCACACCGTGCCGAGGCGGCGGACGTCGCGGTACACGAACAGCCGCCCGTCTTCTAGCGTGCAGGTAAGGACGGCATACTTCGCTTCGTCTTTCGTGAGCCGGCGCTCGTACACGACGAGCGAGCCCGTCATGCGCGGCTGCACCACCAGGCGGTCGCCGCTCGCGAGCCGGAACACCGCGTGCTTGGCGCGCCGGCCGACCTCCTCGAAGGCATTTCCTTTGAGGGTGCGGAGCAAGCGGGGCTTCGACACCCGGCGCAGCACATCCGTCTTCGCGAGGCGGGCGCGCGCGATCTTGAAACCCTCGAGCCGGGGCGCGAGCTCCCGGACGATCGTCTCAACCTCGGGCAGCTCCGGCACGCGCCTCCCTCGTCTCCCGCCACCCGATGTCGCGCCGGTATGTCTTCCCCGAAAACGTGATCAGCTCGCACGCGTCGGTGCTGCGTCTCGCGGCCTCGCCCACCGTCTCACCCAGCCCGGTGACCGTGAGCACCCGCCCGCCGTGCACCCGGAGCCCGCCATCCGGGTCGCGCTCGGTGCCCGCGTGGAATACCAGCGTCCCGGGCTCGAGATCGCGTGGCACGACGATCGCGGCGCCCAGCTCCGGCCTCTGGGGATAACCGGGCGCCGCCAGCACCGTCGCCACGGCGGCGCGCGTCGCCGCGAGGGTCGCCTCTCGAGGCCGCCAGCGTCCGGCGGCGATGTCCGCCAGGTGACGGGTGACGCCTGGCAGGACTGGAAGCAACGCCTGCGCTTCGGGGTCGCCGAAGCGGCAGTTGAACTCGAGGACGGCGAGCGTACCGTCGGCCGCCAACATCAATCCGGCGTACAGCACTCCCTGGAAGGGGGCGCCCTGCGCCGCCAGCTCGCGGATCGCCGGCTCGAGCACCTCGCGCCGCACCCGCTCGAGCATCCCTGCGGTGGCGACGCTCACCGGGCAATAGGCGCCCATTCCACCCGTGTTGGGGCCGGTGTCGCCCTCGCCCAGCCGTTTGTGGTCCTGGGCCGCGGGGAGGAGCAGCAAATATTCTCCGTCGGTGAGCGCCAATACCGACAGCTCCTCGCCTTTCAGGAAGTCTTCGATCACGATCTCCCGGCCCGCGTCGCCGAACGCCGCTTCGGCGAGCATCGCGCGCGCCGCGCGGGCGGCCTCGGTACGCCGGGCGCACACCACCACACCCTTTCCCGCCGCGAGGCCCGAGGCCTTCACGACCAGCGGCTCGGCGTGACGCTTGATGTGCGCGAGCGCCGGGTCGAGCGCGGTGAACGTCTGGCTCGCCGCGGTGGCGATCCGCGCCCGACGCATCACTTCTTTCCCGAACGCCTTGGACGACTCGATACGCGCAGCGGCCGCGCCGGGTCCGAAGACGGCGTGGCCCACCGCGCGCAGCGCGTCCGCGAGCCCGGCGGCGAGCGGCGCTTCCGGGCCCACGATGGTGAAATCAATCTTGTGCTCACGGACCGCCGCGACGAGGTCGGCGGTGGCGCTGGCGGGAATCGCGAGATTGGTGCCGAGTTGGGCGGTGCCGGGGTTGCCGGGAGCTGCGAAGAGTTCTGCGTCGGGCGTGTCGCGCTTCAGCGCCCAGCAGAGCGCGTGCTCGCGGCCGCCCCCCCCGACGACCAGGATTCTCACTTCTTCTTGTTGAACGCGTCCGTGAACGCCTGGGCGGCCCGCTTGGCCGTATCCACCACGTCATTCACGACGGCCTTCGCTTCCTTCATGTAGTGGTCGCGGGCGTCGTCGATGTCCTGGTCGATCGGTCGCTGCTCCGCCTCGGGCCCGCGCCGGGTGTATTCGCCGCGCAACACGCGATCGTAGTGACCCTGTTCGATCCAGCGCTGCAGCTCGGCGGCTCGCACCGTGTTGAACGGATGCGAGCGACCCAGCACGCCGAGGATCTTGAAGATGCGGTCGAGCGCGCCGCCCGCGTCCTCGTACTCCTTCGCTTGCGCGAGGAATGCGTTCAAGTCCATCTGCGACATGTCGCCGCCCCCCGCGAACTTGAGATTCACCCGCAGCGACGCGGTCGGATCCTGGCACGCGAGCAGCCCGGCGCGGTCGGACGAGAGCTCGCTCTTGCGGAACCACTCGAGCAGGGCAAGCTGGATCGGCAGGATGGCGATGCCGGCGAGAAAGGGCAGGGCGCCCAGGCTCACGTGGAGGATGAGCACGAGGATGGTGTGGTACAGCGCATGGCCGCTCATCGCGTGCCCCAGCTCGTGGCCCAGCACGTTCCGCACCTCGTCGTCGTCGAGCAGCTTCAGGGTGCCCGAGTTGATCACGATGAAGGGCCGATCCATGCCGAACGCCCCGGCGTTCGCGAACGGCGTCTGCGACACGAACAACTCGGGCCGTTCGGGCCAATCCATCGACGTGAGCACGTCGGTGTAGAGCTGGTTCAGGCGCGGGAACTGGGTCGGTCCAACGCGCACCGCGTCCGCCTGGAAGATCAGCCGCACGCCCCGCTCCCCGATGAACCCGTAGATTTTCTTCACGACCTCGTCGAACCCGGGCACCGAGCGGAGCGACTGCAGCGCGGCGCGGTCGGCGGGGTGCTCCCACGTCACCGGCGCGATTTGGGTGAGGATCTTGCGCGGACGCGCCGCCGGGAGGCCGGTGGACTCAGTCATAGGATGCTCCAGCTAGAAAGGTAAATCATCACTACGCCTGATCGGGTCTCGTGTTTCGCATCATCCCGCCGCCGCGAGCGCCTGCTCCAGGTCCCCGATCAAATCCTCGACCTCCTCGATCCCCACCGACAGCCGCACCAGGCTGTCGGTGAGCCCCATCGCGCGCCGCATCTCGGGCGGCACGCTCGCGTGGGTCATCGACGCGGGATGCCCGACCAGGCTCTCGACGCCGCCGAGCGATTCGGCGAGCGCGAAGATGCGGGTGCGCTCCGCGAACCGCTTGGCCCGCTCCACCGAGCCGAGCTCGATCGAGATCATGCCGCCGAACCCCTTCATTTGCCGGCAGGCGAGCTCGTGCTGCGGGTGGGACGGCAGCCCCGGGTAGTAGACCCGCTCGACCTTGGAGTGTTGGGTGAGCCACTCGGCGATCCGGCGGCCGTTGGCGTCGTGCTGCCGCATGCGCAGCGCAAGCGTCTTGGTGCCCCGGAGCGCGAGCCAGCAGTCGAACGGCCCCGGTACCGCGCCGACGGCGTTCTGCACGAAGCCGATCCGCTCGGCGAGGTCGTCACGGTTCGCCACCAGCATCCCGCCCACCATGTCGCTGTGCCCGTTCAAGTACTTGGTGGTCGAGTGCAGCACGACGTCCGCGCCCAGCTCGAGAGGCCGCTGGAAGTAGGGGGTGGCGAACGTGTTATCGACGACGAACAGGGCGCCGGCGCGGCGGGCGATCTCTCCGGCGGCCGCGAGGTCGCACAACCGCATCATCGGGTTGGTGGGCGTCTCGGCGTAGACCATCTTGGTCCGCGGGGTGACCGCGGCGGCGATGTTCGCCGTGTCGGCCGCATCCACGAACGTGAATTCGAGTCCCAGGCGCGTCCAGATCAGCGTCATCTGTCGGTGGGAGCCGCCGTACACATTCTCACCGCTCACCACGTGATCGCCCGCCGAGAGCAGCTTCAGCACGGCGTCCAGGGCCGCGAGCCCCGAGGCGAAGGCGAAGCCGTGGCGCCCGCCCTCGAGCGCCGCGACGTTCCGCTCCAGGACTTCACGCGTCGGGTTGCGCGTGCGCGCGTACTCGTAGCCCTTGTGTCGGCCCAGACCCTCCTGGACGTAGGTCGACGTCTGATAAATGGGCGTCATGACCGCGCCGGCGAGCGGGTCGGGGATGTGCCCGGCGTGCACGGCGCGGGTGCCGAAGCGGCGTTTCAGGTCTTCACCCGATACCTGGGTCATGGCGGGAACGTAAGGGCGCCTTCCCAGCCGAGCAAGCGACCTTTACGTTAAGCGCACGATGCCCCAGCCGAACGCCGTCAAGTGCTTGGTCGTGGACGATGAGCCGCGGCTCCGCCGGGTCCTGGTGCGGTTGCTCGAGGGCGAGGGGTTCAGCTGCTCGGAAGCGGGATCCGGCACCGAAGCGCTGGAAATGCTGCAGCACGACCCCGTGCCGCTCGTGATCTCGGACTTGCGGATGCCCCAGATGGACGGCGTCACGCTGCTGCGCGAGATCATCGCGCGCTGGCCCACGACGGCGGTCATTGTCGTGACCGCCGTCGCGGAGGTGGAGAGCGCCGTGGCCTGCCTGCAGCTGGGCGCGCTCGACTACGTCGCCAAGCCGTTTCACCTGGACGAGGTGCGCGCCCGGGTGATGCAGGCGCTCGACAAGCGGAGCCTCAAAATGGAGGTGGAAGACTACCGGCGCACCCTGGAGCACCGCGTCCAGGAGCAGGCGCGCCGGATCGAGGAGCTGTCGCTCGAACGGCTCCAAGCGCTGGTGCACTTCCTCGAAGAAAAGGACCCCTACACCAGCGGCCACTCGGTGCGCGTCGCCGACTACTCGGCGCGGATCGGGCGCCAGATGGGCCTGTCGCAGGCGGTGATGGACGCGGTCGCCCTCGGCGCCGAGCTGCACGACATCGGCAAGATCGGCGTGTCCGAAGCCGTGCTGCACAAGGCGGGCAAGCTCACCGAAGCCGAGTACCGGCACATCATGGAGCACCCGGTGATCGGGGCGCGGATCCTGGCGCCGCTGATGCGCGACGTCCCCACGGCGCTCGCCATCGTCCGCTCGCACCACGAGCGCCTCGACGGCAAAGGGTTCCCCGACGGCCTGAAGGGCGACCAGATCCCGGTCGAAGTGCGGGTGGTGGGAGTGGCGGATTCGTTCGACGCGATGACGAGCGTCCGCCCGTACCGGCCCGCCCTGTCGGTGCAGAAGGCACTGCAGGAGCTCGAGGACGGGAAGGGGAGCCAGTTCCATCCCCCCGCCGTCGAGGCGTTCCTCGCCGCCTTCCCCGACCCATCGGCCCTTCCCGTCACCACGCCCGAGGTCCGGCCGCTCCACCTCCCTCCGCCGCTGGACGCGCACCGCCGTTCATCCCCGCCGGATTAGATTGTCGGCATGACCGACACCTTGATGGTCGGCGTCTCGGGCGTCCGAGGCATCGTAGGGAAAGACCTGACCGCCGACGTCGTCACCCGATGGGCTCGGGGCTTCGGGCTCTGGCTCCGCGAGGGGACGAGCGCAGGGGGACCGGGGCCGGGTGCGTCCGTCGTGATCGGGAGGGATGCTCGCACCTCCGGCCCGATGTTCGCCGCCGCCGTCACCGCCGGGCTCACGTCCGTCGGCTGCGACGTGATCGACATCGGCCTCGTGCCCACGCCTACCGTGCAGCTCGCGGTCGAGCACCACCGGGCCGGCGGCGGGATCGCGATCACGGCGAGCCACAACCCGATCGAATGGAACGCCCTGAAGTTCATCGGGCCGGACGGGATCTTCCTGGACGGGATGGATGGCGCCCGCGTGGCGCAGCTCGCTGGGGGACCTCCGGGAAGCGGGAAACGGGAAACGGGACAGGTGACAGCCGATCCGGGCGCCGTCGAGCGGCATCTCGCGAGTGTGCTGAGGCTCCCGGCCGTGGATATCCCGGGTATCCGAGCCCGCCAGTTCACGGTGGCGCTGGACGCGGTGCGGGGTGCGGGCGGACCGGTCATGCGCACGCTGCTCGAGCGCCTGGGCTGCGAGGTTGCGGGGATCAACCTCGAGACCGACGGGCACTTCCCCCGACCGCCGGAGCCGGTCCCGGAGAACCTCGGCGGGCTTTCGACCCTCGTCACGCGGGCCGGCGCCGCGCTCGGAATCGCGGTGGATCCGGACGTCGACCGGCTGGCGATCGTGGATGAGAACGGCGCCCCGATTGGAGAGGACTATACGCTGGCCTTCGCCGTGCGTGCCGTTCTGGGTGGACAGGCGGACGGTGGGACGGCCGGACGGGAAGGGCCGTCACGGTCCGCCCGTCCGCCCGTCCGCCCGTCCGTCGTCTGCAACCTCTCGACCAGCCTGGTGGTGGAGGATGCGGCGCGGGACTGCGGCGCGGAGGTCGTCCGGACTCCCGTCGGTGAAGTCCACGTCGCGCGCACGATCGTGCGGCTTGGGGCTGTGATCGGGGGGGAAGGGAACGGAGGCGTGATGTACCCGGCCCTGCACGCGGGCCGCGACGCGCCGGTGGCCGCCGCGCTGCTGCTCACCCTGCTCGCCCGGGACGGCAGGCGGGTGAGTGAGCTCGTGGCCGCGGCGCCGCGGTACGCGATCGTCAAGGCGAAGGTGGAACGCGGAACGCGGAACGCGGAACGGGGCCTGGAGGACGTCTATGCGGCATTGCGTAGCCGGTTCCCGGAAGCGAGCGCCGACACGCAGGACGGTCTCCGCCTCGCGTGGCGGGACCGTTGGCTCCACGTGCGGCCGTCGAACACCGAGCCGATCATCCGGCTGATCGCCGAGGCGCCGTCCGGCGCCGGGGGGGGGGCCCAGGAGCTCGTGGACGAGGCACGGCGCGTATGTGCGGCATCGTAGGCTACACGGGGCCGCGGCAGGCGGCGCCGCTCCTGCTCGAGGGACTGCGGCGCCTCGAGTACCGCGGGTACGACTCGGCGGGGCTCGCGCTGATCGAGGACGGCCGTATCGAGGTCCACAAGGCCGCGGGGAAGATCAGCGTGCTCGAGAAGGCGCTCGGCACGAGCCTTCCCGCCGGGCACACGGGGATCGCCCACACGCGCTGGGCCACGCACGGCGCGCCCAACACGGTCAACGCGCACCCGCACACCGACTGCGGCGGCACCCTGGCGCTGATCCACAACGGCATCATCGAGAACGCCGGCACGTTGCGCACCGCGCTCGAGAAGCGCGGTCACGTATTCCGCTCCGAGACCGACACCGAGATCGTCGCGCACCTGATCGAGGAGCGGCTTGCCGGCGCTGGCTCGCTGGTCGAGGCGGTGGCGGGAGCGCTGCACCAGGTCGAGGGCACGTACGGCATCGCGGTGGTGTCGACGCGCGAGCCCGACACGATTGTCGCGGCGCGGCGGGGCTCGCCGCTGCTCGTGGCCATCGGCGCGGGGGAGAATTTCGTCGCCTCCGATGCCTCGGCCGTGCTGGCCCAGACGCGCTCGGTGGTCTACCTGGACGACGGGGAGATCGCGGTCGTTCGGCCCCAGGACTACCGCATCCTCGATCTCGACACGGTGGAGAAGGAAAAGGCGGTCACGCGCGTGGACTGGGATCTCGCCACCATCGAACGCGGCGGCCACGCGCACTTCATGCTCAAGGAGATCATGGAGCAGCCCGAGAGCCTGCGGAACACGCTGCGCGGGCGGCTGCTCGAGGAAGACGGCACGGCGAGGCTCGGCGGGTTGAACATCGACGACGAACAGCTGCTGCAGGTGAACCGCATCGTGTTCACCGCGTGCGGCACCTCCTGGCACTCGGCGCTGATCGGCGAATACATGATGGAGGAGCTGGCGCGCATCCCGTCCGAGGTCGAGTACGCGTCCGAGTTCCGCTACCGCAACCCGATCGTGGACGAGCGAACGCTCGTCGTGGGGATCTCGCAGTCGGGCGAAACCGCGGACACGCTCGCCGCGCTCCGGGAGGCAAAGCGGCGCGGCGCCCGGACGCTCGGTCTGGTGAACGTCGTGGGCTCCACCATCGCGCGCGAGGTGGACGGTGGGATCTACCTGCACGCCGGCCCGGAGATCGGCGTCGCCTCGACCAAGGCGTTCACGAGCCAGATCGCGGCGCTCGCGCTCCTCACCCTCAAGATGGGCCGGCTGCGCTCGCTTTCCATCCTCCAGGGGCGCGAGGTGGTGCGCGGGCTCGGCCGGCTCCCGGAGCTGGTGGAGCGGGTATTGGCGAAGGCGGCGGAGGTGGAGGAGATCGCGGAGCGCACGATGCGGGCGACTAACGTCCTCTACCTCGGCCGGGGCTACAACTTCCCGGTGGCGCTCGAAGGCGCGCTCAAGCTCAAGGAGATCTCCTACATCCATGCGGAGGGCTACCCCGCGGCCGAGATGAAGCACGGCCCGATTGCCCTGATCGACGATCTGATGCCGGTCGTGTTCCTCGCGCCGAAGGACGCCGTCTACCAGAAGGTGGTGTCCAACGTGGAGGAGGTGAAGGCCCGCGGTGGCCGGGTGATCGCGGTCGTGACCGAGGGGGATTCGGGGCTTGCGAAACTCGCCGACCAGAAGATCGAGGTTCCGGAGACGCTCGATCTCTTGACGCCGGTGCTTACGGTGCTGCCGCTGCAGCTGCTCGCGTACTACATCGCGGTGCGACGGGGCTGCAACGTGGATCAGCCGCGAAATCTCGCGAAATCGGTGACGGTGGAGTGAGGGTCGTCGTCCAGCGTGTCTCACGAGCCGAAGTTCGCATCGGTGGGAAATCGGTCGGCAAAATCGGGGTCGGGTTCGTGGTCCTCGCGGGGTTCGCACCCGCAGACAGCGAAGACACCCTCGCCTGGATGGCGGACAAGCTGCTTGGCCTGCGGGTGTTCGGGGACGCGGAGGGGAAGATGAACCTCGCGCTCGCGGATGTACACGGCGCCGTGCTGGTGGTCTCTCAGTTCACGTTGTATGGGGATGTGCACAAGGGCCGGCGTCCCAGCTTCATCGACGCCGCGCCGCCGGAGGTCGCGGTTCCCCTGTACGAGCGGTTTGTCGCGCTCCTGAGGGAGCGGGGAGCCGGGAGCGGCGTGCGGGTCGCCACCGGAGAGTTCGGGGCCATGATGGAGGTGGAGCTGGTGAATGATGGACCCGTGACTCTGATCCTCGAGAAATGATCGTCCTGGCGAGCGGATCGCCGCGCCGGCGCCAGCTGCTCGAGATGATCGGGCTCGAGTTCCGCGTGGTGCCGCCCGACGTGGACGAAAGCCTCGGGCCCGCCGAGCAACCCGAGGGCTACGTGACGCGTCTAGCGCGCGAGAAGGCGACGACGGTGGCGGCGCGCGAGCGGGGGGCCGTCGTGCTGGCGGCCGATACGACCGTGGTGCTGCGGGGCGCGATCTTCGGGAAGCCGTCGAGCCCGGACGAGGCGGCGGAGATGTTGCGGCAGCTCGAGGGGCGCAAGCACCAGGTGATGACGGCGGTCGCGGTGGCGCGGGACGGGCGAGTGGAGCACGCGCTCGACGTGACCGACGTGACGTTCCGACCGCTCACGGACGCCCAGATTGCCGCGTACGTCGCGACCGGGGAGCCGCTCGACAAGGCCGGCGCGTACGCCATCCAGGGCAAGGGCGCGGCGCTGGTCGAGGGGATCCGCGGCGACTTTTTCGGTGTGATGGGACTGCCGCTGCGGCTCGCGCTCGAGCTGCTCGAGCGCTTCGGGGTGCCCTACCGCTTCACCCGGTAGACCGGGACCTTCTTCGATTTTCCCTTGACCTGAATCGGGTCGAGCGTCTCGACGCTCGGGGGCCGCTTCAGCTGCTCGAAGAACGGCTCCGAAATCAGGATCTCGTTCGGCCCGGCGCTCGAGCAGAGACGGGACGCGGTGTTCACCGCGTCGCCGATCACGGTGTACTCCAGCCGCCGGTCCGAGCCGATGTTGCCGGCGAACACCTCCCCGAAGTTGATCCCGATCCCGATGCCGAGCTCGGGGCGACCCTGCTCCTTCCACTTCGTGTTGAGTTTTTCCAGGGCCTCCAGCTGGTCGAGCGCGCAGCTCATGGCGCGATCGGCGTCGTCCTCGTGCGCCATGGGCGCGCCCCACAACGCCATGATCGCGTCGCCCATGAACTTGTCGAGCGTGCCGCCGTGCTCGAACACGACCTCCACCATCTCGGTGAAGTACTCCGTGAGGAGTGTGGCGATGTTGTCCGGGCTCATCGTCTCCGACATCGGCGTGAAGCCGCGGATGTCCGAGAAGAAAATCACGACCGGTCGCTTTTCACTTGGGAGCCGGCCCGCATCCTGCTGCTGCGCGATCACCTGCGCGATGTTGGGCGAGAAGTAGCGCTGGAAGTTCGAGAGCACCAGCGCCTCGCGCCGCATCTGTTCTGAGCGCTGCGAGTTCTCGATCGCCACCGCGGCGAGCGAGCCGAACGCGATCAGGAACTTGAGGTCGTCGTCGGAGAAGGAGTGCGTCGCGGTGAGGTTGTCCACGTAGAGGATGCCGAGCACCGTCTGGACCGTGCCCATGAGCGGCGTGCACATCGCGCTCCGCACGCTCTGGATGAGGATCGACTTCCCCTTGAACCGCTCGTCGGCCGCGGTGTTGTCCGACAGGATGGCGACGCGGTCCTCGACCACTTTGCGGGCGATCGACTGCGGCACGTGCTTCGAGGCGGACGACTGCGCCGTCCGCCCCCGCGAGATCCGCGGCACGAGCTCGCCGGTCGCGGCTTCGAGCAGCAGGATCGAGACCCGGTCCACGTTCATCACCTGGAACGTGAACTCGACGACCTTGTCGAGCAGCCGGTCGAGCTCCTGCTGTTTGGACAGCTCCTTCGAGATTTCGAGCAGCAGCTCGAGCTTCTTCTCCCGCAGCTCCTCGAGGGATTTGGCGGTGACCTTGAGGTGCGAGGCTCCCGACGGCGTGGCGGTCACGATCGCCGGGACGCCGCCCGACACGCTCACGGGCAGCTGGCGCACGATCGTCCCGCCCGCCGGTTTCGCCCCCGTGAACTCGGCCGACACCGACGGCACCACCTGCGGCCGTACCACCGGGGCGCTGACCTCCTTCACGCGGAACGCGACCTTGCCGAAGGTGATGACGTCGTTCTCGGCGGCGATCGCCTCGGTGATGCGGGCGCCGTTCAGGAAGGTGCCGTTCGAGGAGCCGACGTCCTTGACCTTCACGCCGCCGTCGGCGAGAGACACCTCGGCGTGCCGGCGGGAGATGGTGGGGTCGTAGATCGGGACGTCGCTCGTGACCGCGCGCCCGACGACAACGATGCGGCCGGGCTGGAGGTCGATGGACTGCTCGCCCGTCGTGCTCAGCAGCTTAAACACAAGCGCAGAATATACTTTACCGGTCTCTCCGGGCGAGGGGGGCGCTTGAATCTCGCTTGAGAATAGCGGTTTACGCTCGCACGATTCCGGCGCTGGCTCAGCCCCGTCGTCGCGCTCGACGTATCGCCGGGCATCATCATTCTCGCCGGAGCCGGCAACTCGCCGGGCTTCGCCGGGCACGTCGGCTTGAGCTTCGGCGACCTGCTGGCGCTCACCCTCCAGGCCGAGACGGTGCCGCCCGACTTCGAAAGGGGCAAGCGGGTCAAGTGGTTCGCCGGTCGAAAACTCTGCGCGGGTCCGGGGACGATCACCGGCATCGCGGGCTTCGTGTTGCTGGCCGCGTGCGCGCTGGGCTGCGGCGGGGGCGCCTGCTTCGACTAACCTCGGGGGAGAATAAACGTCATGCGCATCCCGGCGGTGCGCCGCCCCCGGCCCGGATCACGAGCTCGCGGGCGCGGCTGCCGGGAGGCGGCTCCGTGAGCGTCACGGTCGTGCCGCTCATGCTCCACCACTGCAGCGGGTTGCCGTCGAGCGAGCAGCGGCCGCGGGGGGCGCCGAGGCGCGCCTGGGCCCACGCCACCAGGTCCGTCCTATCCTGTCCGAACACCATCACTTCGATCGTGCCGACCCGATAATCCGGCGCATTGACCGTGACGTCCCGCCCGTCGGCGTCGGCCGCGCAGACGGGTTCGTGCTCCGCGGAGTGGTCCGTCATCTCGGGGCAGTGGAGCCAGGGGAACGCCAGGCGCAACGAGTCGACGCGCGTGCCGAGCGGCACCGCGGCGAGCGAGTCGAACAGCCGGTAGTTGTGCGCGCGCCGCCTGGCGCGCGGCACCAGGAGCCCCGCCGCGAGCGCGATTGCCGCCAGCCCGACCGCGACCGCCCTGGCGACCGGTCGCTTCACGCCGCGCCGCTCCGCGCCAGCGCCAGCGCCTTGAGCACGGCCTGCGCCTTGTCTTCGGTCTCCCGGAACTCGCGTGCCGGATCCGAATCGGCCACGATGCCCGCGCCCGCCTGCACCACGACGCGGTCCGGGCGCACCAGCGCGCAGCGGATGGCGATGGCGGTGTCGAGGTTCGCGGCGCCCCAGCCGACGTAGCCCACCGCGCCGGCATACGGCCCGCGCCGCTCGGGCTCGAGCTCGTCGATGATCGCCATGGCGCGGACCTTGGGCGCGCCCGTCACGGTGCCCGCGGGAAAGCAGGCCTTGAACACGTCGAGCGCGTCGTAGCCGTCGCGGAGCTGCCCGCGCACTTCGCTCACGAGGTGTTGCACGTGGGAGTAGCGCTCGATCGTGAGCAGGTCCGTGACGCGCACGCTGCCGAACCGCGCCACGCGTCCCACGTCGTTCCGGCCCAGGTCCACGAGCATCATGTGCTCGGCGCGTTCCTTCTCGTCGGCGAGCAGCTCGTTGGCGAGCGCCTCGTCTTCCTCGCGGGTGCGGCCGCGCGGGCGGGTGCCGGCGATGGGCCGTACGGTCACCTCGCTCCCCTCCACCCGGACCAGCACTTCGGGCGAGCTGCCCACCAGCGTGAAGTCGTCGAGCGCGAGGTAGAACAGATACGGAGCGGGGTTCAGGGCGCGGAGGTAGCGGTACAGGAGCAGGGGGTCGACGGCGCCGCGGACCTCCTGGCGGCGCGACAGCACGGTTTGGAAGGTGTCGCCCGCGGCCACGTACTCGAGCACGCGCGCGACGTCGCGCTCGAACGCGTCGCGCGGGTAGCGCGACTCGGTGGCGAGGGGGGGCAGGCCGTTGCGCAGCGGGAGCGGCGCGAGCTCGTGCCGCTGGCCGAGGCGCCCGACCATCTCGTCCAGCCGCGCCTCCGCCGCGTCGTACAGGCGCAGCCGCTCCGCCGGTCCCGCGCGCGCCGGCACCTCGACGTTCGCCACGACGATCGCCCGCCCGAACAGGTTGTCCAGGATGACGAGCGTGTCGGCGATCATCATGACGGCGTCCGGCACGTCGAGCGTGTCGGCGGGGGGGCGCGGCAGACGCTCGACGGTGCGCACCAGGTCGTAGCCCAGGTAGCCCACCGCCCCGCCCGTGAAGCGCGGCAGGCCGGGCACCGGCGCGGCGGGCAACGCCCGCATGCGCTGCGCCAGATGGCCGATCGGGTCCTCGGTTTCGCCGGCAGCGCGCCAGCCCGTCGTCTTGGTCCAGCGCTCGACGGCGCGGTTGCCGGCGCGGTAGCGCCACACTTCCCGGGGCTCGGTGCCGAGGAAGGTGTAGCGGGCCCAGCGCTCTCCGCCCACCACCGATTCGAGGAGGAACGCGAACGGCGGCCGGGCGACCTTCACAAAGGCCCCGAGCGGTGTGTCACCATCCAGCACCACCTCGCGCAGCACGGGGACCATCCCGCCGCCCTCGGCGCGGGCGAGGAAATCGGCGCGGGCGTCGCTCATCCGAAGCGAAGCGGGGTACACCGGGCATGGACCGTTGCCCGGGGCCCGCCACGCCGCGCAATTGCGGCCGGATGCGCGTCGCCGTCGCCGCCCTCGCGCTCGGCGCACTCGTCCGGGCGCCCGCGGCCGCGCAGGCATGGAACTCGGGACCCGCGCTCGAGCTGGCGCGTCGCGCCGTGCTGCGGCGCGGCGGCGCGGTGGCCGACTCTTCCCTCCACGACTACAAGGCCCAGGCTCACGGCTTCCTCTTCTTCCTCGGAGCGTTCGGCCAAGGGCTCGCCGATCCCCCGCGGCTCGTCAAGGCCGACCAGCTGGAGCTGGAAGTGTACTGGAAGGCCCCGGCGAGCAGCAAGCAGCGCGTCATCGGGTGGCGCGACCAGACCCAGCTCCCCACCGACATCAACTACCACCGCGACCACCTCGGCATCATCCAGAACAATTTCGGCGCGGCGATGCGCCTCGGCGAAGGGGACGAAGTGCGGGACGTGCCTCATCCGCTCTCGCCGGCAGGTCCCGATATCTACGACTTCGCGCTGGGCGACACGACCACCATCATGCTGCCGGAGCGCGAGGTGCGGGTGGTGACCCTGCGGGTGCGCCCCAAGGATTTCGGCCTCCCCCGCATCGTCGGGACCCTGTATCTGGACGCCGAGACAGCCGATTTGGTACGCATGGCGTTCAACTTCACGCCGCGCTCCTATCTCGATGCCGAGCTCGAGGACGTGAGCATCGTGCTCGACAACGCGTTGTGGGAGCGGCGCTACTGGCTGCCCTACCGGCAGGAGATCGAGATCC
>Ga0209235_1001005_pt1 | contig 15097 bp, 11 predicted proteins | sample GraSoi013_1_20cm_4_FD_185817 | JGI IMG/M metagenome (GOLD analysis project Ga0209235, IMG submission 185817) | Grasslands soil microbial communities from the Angelo Coastal Reserve, California, USA - Sample 09_25_2013_1_20cm (SPAdes) (version 2) | ecosystem: Environmental > Terrestrial > Soil >... | reverse complement strand
CCGCGACACCTCGTACGTAAAATCGACGTGTCCGGGCGTATCGATGAGGTTGAGCTCATACAACTGGCCGTTTTTCGCGTGATAGCTCATCCGCACCGCGTTCAGCTTGATCGTGATGCCGCGCTCGCGCTCGAGGTCCATCGTGTCGAGGACCTGGTCGCGCATGAGCCGCTTGTCGAGCGTTCCGGTGAGCTCGATCAGCCGGTCGGCGAGCGTCGACTTCCCATGATCGATATGGGCGACGATGCAGAAGTTGCGGATGTGGTCCTGTCGCATGCGGCGGTAAATATAGCGTGTAGCTTTAATAGACCTCCCTAAATGCCTCCGATCACCGGCTGGTTTGATCCCTCACCCAAAGGCGGCGCGCTCCGCGTCGCGGCGAACAGTTATCTCCCGGCCAAAGGCGATCCATCCGTTCGCTTGCCCGGCCTGCGGCGCGGCGATCTGATCGTACTCGACGATGGTCGCGTGACGACGGTGAACGGTGAGCCCGCTGGCCAGCTCGACGGGCGGCCCGATTTCGCGAATCTGGGCGCTGTCCATCCAAACCGTGCGCTTACGCTCGAGACGCCCAATGCATCGAGTCCCCGCACCGCGGAGACGCAGCGGGTCGTGGATCTCATTTGCCCCTTCGGCTTCGGCCAGCGGGCGCTCATTGTCTCGCCGCCCAAAGCCGGGAAAACGATGATGTTGCAGGCGATCGCGGAATCGGTGGCCGAGAATCACCCCAAGGCAGTCCTGCTGATTCTGCTCGTGGACGAGCGGCCGGAGGAAGTCAGCGAGATGATCGACTGGGGACGGGGAGAAGTGATCGCGTCGAGCTTCGACTTGCCACACGAGCGGCACGTGGCCGCCGCCGACATGGTGTTCGATCACGCACGTCGCCAGGTCGAGCTCGGCCGCGACGTCGTGATCGTCCTCGACTCGCTCACGCGGCTGGCGCGGTCGCATAATACGACGGGGCGGGGCACCGGGCGCACCATGTCGGGCGGGCTCGACGCGAATGCGCTGGCGAAGCCCAAGGGCCTGTTCGGCGCCGCGCGGGCCGTGCCCCCCAAGGACGGGGGCGGCTCGCTCACGGTGATCGCCACCGCCCTGGTCGAGACCGAAAGCAAGATGGACGACATCATCTTCGAGGAGTTCAAGGGCACGGGCAACGCCGAGCTGCGGCTTACGCGCGCGCTGGCGGACCGGCGCATCTATCCCGCGGTGGACATCGCGGCGAGCGGCACACGCCGCGAAGAGCTGCTCGCCGATGCAAAGACGGTCGAGGCGAAACAAAAGCTCCGGCGGGCCTTGGTGGACCTCCCGCCGGAGCAGGCGATGCAGAGTCTGCTACAACAGATGAAGCGCGCTAAGACGAATGCCGAGTTGTTGAGCGCCCTTTAGTGCTCTCACGCCGCACCGCGATGACCTTGCCGGTATTGGCATTCACGAGCACATCCGTCAACCCCGTCCGGCCGTTGCGCTGCACCTTGAAGGTGTAGACGAGACGCGTCTTGCCGCTTTTCGCGAGCGCAACGCCCTCCACCGTACCGGGGACGCGCTTCAGCGCGACGGCTCGGGCCGAGTCTTCACTGATCTTTGCTTTGCCAACGAGACTGTCGGGAACGTTTCGGTCCTGAGCAGCGAGGCTACCAGCGGCGAACGTCAACGCCGCCACGAGGGTCAATGAGGTCAGCAGGCGCATTGTGCAAGCTCCAGGAAAGAGGTGTGGACGTCGCTTGGTGAGACCACAGAAGTCCCGGAGTGGTCACGGCAGACGATAGTGGGCTCCGCGGATGGCCACGAGCAGGGTGGGCACGGCGAGCAAGGTAATGGGCGTTGACAGGACTAAGCCCCCGATCACCGCCAGTGCCAATGGCCGCTGCAGCTCACTCCCCGCGCCGATGCCGAGCGCCAGCGGCAGCAAGCCGAACAACGTGCACAGCGTTGTCATCAGGATCGGCCGCAGCCGCACGCGTGCCGCCTCTCTGATCGCCACCTCGAGGGGCACACCTTCCTCGCGCATGCGGAGCCGCGTGAAGTCGAGCAGGATGATGCCGTTCTTGACGATCAGCCCGACCAGCAGAATCAAGCCCATGAACGACGCCACGTTCAGGGCGGTGCCGGTGACCAGCAGCAGTCCGAGCGCTCCGACGAACGACACCGGTGCCACGAGCAGGACGATCAGAGGTTCGACGAAGGACTCGAACTGCACGACCATGACGGCGCACACGCTCACCACCGCGAGACCCAGCACGAGCAGCAGCGCACGGAACGCCTGCTGCTGGCTCTCGTATTGCCCGCCGAGCACAACCCGGACACCCGCCGGTGCAGGCTGGGCGCGGAGCACACGCTGCACGTCGCCCACGACCCCGCCCAGCGAGCGGCCGCTGACACCGGCGGTCATCGCGATCATTTGCTGTTGGTTTTCGCGCTCCAGACTGATGCGTGACTGTGTCGGCGTGAATGCCGCCAAGGTGCCGAGCGGGGTGACGTGGCCGCCGGCGACAATGGGCAGCGCCCGCAGTCGCAGCGGATTGTAGCGCACCGAGTCGGGCGCGCGTACGCGCACCCCCACCGGCCGGTCCTCCGTGCGGATCTCGCCGGCCTCGGTCCCGAGCAACGCGGCACTCACGGTGCCTCCCACATCCTCCGGTGTCATGCCAATCCGGTCCGCCTCGGCCTGATTCACCCGCATCATCAGCTCGGGCGACGGCTCGGCCACTCCGTTGTACAGATCCTCGAGGCCCTGGATACCTTCCAGATCCGGAGCGAGCCGCGCGGCATACGCCTCGAGCGTATCCAGCCGCTCGCCGAACAGCTTGATCTCGACGGGCTTCGCGTTGCCCGCGAGATCGTTGATCACGTCCGACAGAATCTGGACGAACTCGATGTGGAGCCGCGGTACCGCGGTGTTGACCGCGCCCCGCACGTCGTCCATGACCTCGAAAATGTCGCGCGAGCGCTTGTTCCGCGGCACGAGGCGCGCTGCGATGTCGCCCGTGTTCTGCGACGTCGCGAACAGACCGAGCTCGGCGCCGGTGCGTCGGGATGTCGCTTCGATCTCCGGGGTCTCCGCGAGGATCCGTTCCGCGATGCCCACCTCGCGATCGGTTTCCGCCAGTGCCGTCCCACCCGGGGTGAAGTAGTCGAGGACGAACGCCCCTTCATCCATCTCGGGCAGGAAGCCCGTGCCCACCAGGCGCATGAGGATGACGCCGACCGCCACCAGGGCCAGCGCAATGGCACCGATGCGCCGCGTGTGGTGCAGCACCGACGCGAGCGCCCGCTCGTAGCGCGACCCGAGCGCGTCGAGCGCCCGCTGCGCCCGGGCCAGCGGACCAGCGGTTGTCGTCTCGACTTCGTGCGCGGTGACGAACTGCTCGGCCAGCAACGGTATGATGGTCAGGGCGAGAACCAGTGAGACCAGCACGGCCACGGTGAGGGTCGTGGCGAGCGCTGCGAAGAATTGTCCCACGACGCCCTGCAGCAAGCCCAGCGGCAGGAACACGACGACCGTGGTCAGCGTCGACGTCGTCACCGGCCAGATCAGCTCCTGCACCGCCGCGCGAATTGCCTGCAGGCGATCGTTCGTGAGCCGCAGGTGGCGCGCGATGTTCTCCGTGATGACCACGGCATCGTCGATGACGAGACCGATCGCGATCGCCATCGCGCCGAGCGTCATGAGATTGAACGTCTGACCGACCATGCTCATGATGAAGACGGTGATCGCGAGCGTCAGCGGGATGGACGCCGCGCTGATGGCGGTGATGCGGCCGTGCCGGAGGAAGACGAGGAGTACGATGACTGCGAGCGTGGCGCCGATCAGCATCGCATCCCGCACCGAGCGCACCGCCTCGCGCACCAGCTCGGCCTGGTCGTACACCGGCTTCAGGTGCAGGCCGGGCGGCAACGTGGGGGCGAGCGCCGCGACGATCTGTCCCACGCTGTCGGCGAGGGCGAGCGTGTTGCCCCCGACCTGCCGCGTGATATTGATCAGCGCCGCGGGCCTTCCGTCTCCGGCGATGATGCGGACGTGATCCTCGGTGCCGAGCTGCACGGTCGCGACGTCACGCACCCGCAGCCCGCCCCGCGCGACGACGGCCCCAATGTCCTCAGCGGCGTGCGCTTCTTGATCGGTGACGATCAGGTACTGACGGTAATCTTGCGCCACCCGTCCCACCGCCTGCACGGTGATGGCCCGCCGGATCGCGTCGGCCAGGTCCGCGTAGGTCATTCCCTGGGCGGCAAGCCGGGCGGGATCGGCGATCACCTCCAACTCGCGCACGTCCGAGCCCTGCACGTCCACGCGCCCGACACCGGGAACCCGTGAGATCAGCGGCTTGATCTCGTAGCGCGCGAAGTCGTACAGCGTGGCCGGATCGCCGCCCTCGAGGTTGTAGGACAGGATCGGAAACAGCGACGGTGTCTGTTGCTCGACCTGGATGTCGAGATGGGGCGGTAGCGCGCCCTGCGCCTGGTTCACCCGCGCCCGGACGAGCTGCAAAGCACGGTCCATGTCGGTTCCGGGTGCGAACGTGATCGCGATCTCGCTCGCGCCGCGAATCGAATGCGACCGGACGCGCGTGACCCCCGGCACGATGCTCACCGCCTCCTCGAGGGGACGCGTGATGCTGAAGACCACCTGTCGGGCGCCGAGCGTCGAGCCCTGGGCGACGATCGTGACGCGCGAGAAGTTCAGCTCGGGGTAGATCGCGGACGGGAGCCGTAAGGCCATCCAAATTCCGGCGGCACTGAGCAGGGCAACCAGGAGATAAACGAGCCGTTGCTGCCGACTCAGGATGTCGAAGAGCTTCACCGCCGCGCGCCGCCGATTCTGGCACTGTCCTGTACACCGTAGGCCCCCGTCGTCACGACGGTCTCGCCGGCAGCGACCCCGGACAGGATTTCGGCAAGTGATTCCGTGCGGCCACCGACCGTGACCGCTCGCGCATGCGCGATCCCGGCGGAGTCAACGACGAAGACGCGGTAGCCATCCCCTTCCGGCACGAGCGCGTCGACTGGAATCACGACCGCGCGGGGGCTCTCGCCCGTGACGATGCGGCCGATCACCGATTCGCCGATTCGCAACGCCCGCGCCGGCACCGTCAGCCGGGCCCGCACTGCGACCGCGCGTGACGCCGAGTCGACCGCGACCCCGATACTCGTCACGACACCCGGCCCGAGCGCTTCGCTTCCCCCGCCTCCGCGCGCCGTCCCTTCACCACTGGTGACGGTGACCGTGTCTCCGCTGTGGATGCGGCTCGCTTCGGTCGGCGACACGTTGAAGACGATGTCCAGCGCCATCGGGTCGGCGACCTCGACCAGCGTCTGGTTCGCATCGACGGACGCACCCAACACCGCGCTCATACGTGTGACGACGCCTCTCAAGGGAGCGCGCAGCGTGGCCAGTTCCTGCGCCCGCCGCGCGGTGACCGCGGCTGCCTGGGCCGCCGCAAGGTCGGCGGCCGCCTGGCCGCTGTCCTTCTGCGCCAGAACGCCGGCCTCGACGAGCCTCACCGCGCGCGCATAGGCGCGCTCCGCGTTCGCGAGCGCGGCGGCGGCGCTCTGCGCGGCCGCGTCGAACGGTCCACGCTCGAACTCGATCAACGGATCGCCCTTGGCGACGGGTTGCCCCGCGACCACGAAGATCCGCGCGACGCGTGTCGGACCGGGTGGCGCGAGCGAAGCGAAGCGGTCCGGCCGCGGCATGACCGTCCCGATCGCGCTGACCTCGTGGGGGAAGGGTCGGACCATGGCGACGCTGGTGGAGACGCCCCGCACCCCGGGTTCACGCGACACGTCGTGCCCGTTACTCGAACCTCCGCCTCCGCATGCCGCGCTGATTCCGGCGAGCGCGATACTCACCCAGAGACGGCTCACGGCTCGTCCGGCGACGCGGTGAGCAGTTTCAAGGCCCGGGCTGCCGCGTCCGCGGTCGCGAGGTCGTCGATGTAGCGCGCCAGGATCTCGCGCGCATTGCGTTGCGCCTCGAGTACGTTCGCCAATGGGATGGCTCCCTCGCTGTAGGCCTGCAGTGACATCGCCGCGACGCGATTGGCGCTTTCGACGAGTCCCGCGGTGCGCCGCAGCCGATCGCGTGCGGCCACCAGATCGCGCCGCGCGCGCGCGACCGCGGCTTCGGTCTCCCGGCGGGTCAGGTCGAGCTCGGCGCTGGCCCGATCCCGCTCCGCAGCCGCACGCAGCACGTCGCCGCGGCCAAAGTTGAAGAGCGGGAAGGGGAGCGAAAAGCCGACGACGGGCAGCAGCTGATGCGGTGTCGTGCTCGTCGGATCGCCGGTGTCGAAGCCGAATTGGAGATTCGGCGCGAAGCGGCTGCGGCGCGCGAATGCCAGCGACCGCTCGGCGGAGCGCAGCGACGCCTCGGCCGCGGCGATGGGAAGCAGCGCGCGCCCCTCTGTGAGGGCAGCGTCGGGTGGTGGGCGCAGTGAATCGACCAACACGACCGTCGGCTCGTTGCCGCTGAGCCCCATCTGCAGTTGCAGCGACAAGAGCGTTTCGAGCGCGGCGAGCGAGTCGTCGGCGGCGATGTTCTCGAGCTGCCCCGCATTCACCGCCGCGAGCCGGACGTCGAGCTCGCTCACGTCGCCGACCTCCCGTCGCAGCTCGGCGATCCGCAACAGACTGTCGGCATCCAGGGCGGTGCGGTGCGATAAGCGCGCATGCAGCGCCGCTGCCAGGCTGCGCGTGTAGGTCGTGTCGACATCGAACCGGATCGCGGCGCGCTCGAAGTCGAAACGATAGCGCGCGGCGTCGCGGGCCGATTCCGCGGCTCCGATCCGTGCCCCGCGCAGCCAGGGGAGGTCGAGCGGCAGCTCGCCGAGCGCGTGATAGTTCGGCGTGTCCTTCGTGTAGCTGCCGGAGACGGTAGGATTGGGGAATGCCCGGGCTGCCCGCGACGCGCCCAGCGCGGCGGTCGTATCGGCGCGGGCGAGCGCCACACGCGCGCCGCGGGCCAGCGCGGCGGCGACGGCGTCGGCACGCGTGACCTGTTGCTGAGCGACTAAAACGAACGGGAACAGCACCGGGGTCAGGGACGACACGAGGCGCATGGCCCGGAAGCTAGCGACCCTACCTTACAACAGGCTTACGCCGCGGGAAACGCAACCTCGACGCGGGTTCCTGTTGCATCGGACGCAACCGAAATCCGGGCGCCGTGCAGGTCGGCGATCCAGCGAGCGATGGGAAGCCCGAGTCCCGAGCCCTCGGCGTGGCTGCGGGCGCTTTCGCCGCGATAGAATCGCTCGAAGATCCGGGGCAGCTGGTCGGACGGAATGCCGATGCCGCTGTCCGAGACGATGACGGAGCGCGCGCCGTCGCGCGCAGTCACATCCAACCGCACGCGCCCGCCCTCCGGCGTGTACTTGATCGCGTTGTCGAGCACGATGAGGACGAGACGCTCCACGAGTCCGGCGTCCCCCGTGATTTGCGCCTCTTCGAACGACCCGACGACCAATGCCACGCCCTTTCGCTCGGCCAACGTTCGGGCGGATGCCACCGCCTGCGAGACGACATCGTCCAAGTAGAGTGATGCGCGCACGACCTTGCGCTCACCCGCATCGGCGCGCGCGAGCGTGAGCAGGTCGCCGACGATCCCGCCCAACCGGTCGGCCTCGCGCTCGATTGCCTGAAAGGCGGCGGTGTCGCCCGTGGCGTCGCGCGGCTGCGCCAGCGCGAGCTCCGTGCGGGTGCGAAGAATGGTCGCCGGCGTGCGCAGCTCGTGGGCGGCATCGGCCATGAAGCGCCGCATCTGCTCCATCGAGCGCTCGACCGGAACCGTGGACTGCCGGGCCAGCATGAAGCCGCCCGCCGCCACCAGCAGCAGCGCCGCCAGCGCGGCTGCACCGAAGATCCCGATCAGCGACGCGTACTGCTCGCGGATATTCGGTCGATCGGCGACGGCGGCCGCGACGTACGTTGTGCCCGAACGTCCGTTGAACCGCTCGGCGTGCAACCGCCGCTCGTGACTGCCGCCCGTCACGTGCTGTACGTCGGCGCTTCCGCTGGTCGCCGCCGCGCGCGCCGCGTCGACGATCCAGGCGTCGGCCTGGGGCGGCGTGATCGCGCGGCCGGTGGCATCGAAGAGGTACAGCTCGCGATCGGGAATGTGGAGCTCTTCGACGGCATCCGCCACGCCGCCGGAAGCGCGCTCGAGCTCCAGGTCATGCGTCGCGCGCACGATGGCCCCGGTCGCGGCGACGAGCGAGAGGTCGATACGCCGCGAGACCTGCGTCCCGATCGCCAGGAACAGTCCGGCGCCGAGCAGCACCAGGATGAGCGTGAACGTCGCCGCATACCACAGCGTGAGGCGGACGCGCAGGCGGCTGAGGCTCATCCGGACACGCCCAGGCGATAGCCGGCGCCGCGGACCGTCCGGATCAGCTTCGGCTCGAAGCCGTCGTCGATTTTGCTGCGCAGACGCCGAACCAGCACCTCGAGGACGTTGGCAAAGGGATCGTGATTGTTGTCCCATACGTGCGCGGTAATCGCGGACCGATCGACCACCTGGTCGCGGTGACGCAGCAGCAGCTCGAGCAAGGCGAATTCTTTCGCGGTGAGATCGATCGACCGGCCTGCGCGGCTGACGCGCCGGGCGCCGAGATCCACCTCGAGATCCGCGACGCGCAGGATGGTGGGAGTGAGTGCCAGCGCGCGGCGGCGCGCGAGCGCCTGGAGCCTGGCGACCAGCTCGCGAAACGCGAATGGCTTGGTGAGATAGTCGTCGGCACCCACCGCGAGGCCGCGGACACGATCGTCCACGGCGTCGAGCGCCGTCAGCATCAGCACCGGCACGCCGACTTTTTGACGGCGCAGATCGGCGCAGAGCTCGAACCCGCTGCCGCCCGGCAACCGGACGTCGAGGATGACGACGTCGTAGTCGCCGATCAACGCTTGCTCGCGCCCCTCGGCAAACCCGGCCGCCACCGTCGGGTCGATACGATGCTCGCGCAAACCGTCACGCAGGAGACCCGCGAGCTCAGGGTCGTCTTCTACGATCAGCACTCGCACGAGCCTAAGATAGGCGCGCCCCCGCCTCCGGTCATCCCGGGGTCGGGGGCCTGCTGTCTGCTGAAGCCGCTAATTACCGCCGACGATGCGCTTGTAGCTGTCGGGATTCCATTTCGGCCGCTCGGCACTGTCCGCGACCTCGAGGCCGAGGTAGAAGATGAGCCGCGCGACGCGCGACTCCTTTTCCGCGTCGATTTTGTCCGGCGAGTCACCCACCTTGTGGTAATCGACGTGGGTGCCGCTGAAGAAAAACAGGATCGGCACGCCTTTCTTCGCGAAGTTGAAGTGATCGGAGCGCCCGTAGAAGTTCTCGCCGGGCCACTTATCGTCGATCGGCTGCATGTTCAGCTCGCGATGCGCCGCGGCGACCCGGTTCAGAGTGGTGCCGAGATCCGAGTGTTCCTTCCCGATCGCGACGATGGTGTCCTTCCAGTTCCGACCGATCATATCGATGTTGAGATCGGCGACGATGCTGGTGATCGGCACCGTGGGATGATCGACGAAGTATTGGCTGCCCCACAGTCCTTTCTCCTCGCCGCTTACGTTCAGAAAGATGATCGAACGCCGGGGGCGCGGCCGCAGCCCCGAGAATGCCTCGGCGATCTCCACGACCGCGGCCGTGCCTGAACCGTCGTCGTCGGCGCCGTTGCAAATCGAGTCTGCCCCCTCGGCCTGGCAGCTGCCGCTGCCCCGTGGTCCCGCAACCCCGATGTGATCCATGTGCGCGCTGAAGACCACGTACTCGTTCTTGAGTGTCGGATCGCTGCCCTCGAGAATGGCAACCACGTTGGGCGCGGACTTCTTCTCGCGCGTGGCCATTCGCGCATGCGCGTGCAGCTGGACGTCTCCCAAGGGCCTCGCCTCGAACGCCGCTGCCGACTGCGCGCCGGCCAGATCGAGCCCGAGTTGCGCCACGATCGGCTGGAACGACGACATCCGCATGAGCAGGATCGGGCCTCCGATGGAATTGTTGGGGTCGCGGGACTGCGGCCGACTTCTGCGGCCGACGATCCTCGACCAGTCGGAGTCATCAGCGGACGTGAGCAGCACGACGCCGGCGGGCTTCCAGGAGAACAGCCGCTGCCGGTCACGAAAGCGGGGGCTCGCGAAGATCACCATCTTGCCGGCGAACGTCGCCGTGTCCGCCGTCAGCGGACCGGTCAACGGACCCGTGACCAAGACCACGCCGCCTGCGTAGTCGCCGCTTTCAAAGTTGTTATCGGAAAACACGAAGTCCTTCCCGTACTTCAGCGTGGCGCCGACGCCGCCGTGCACGAATGCCACCGAGCTCTCGGCGACGACTTGCACGCGATCCAGTGAGTAGCGCTGAATGAACGTCCCGTTGTCGCCACCTGGCGTGAGGCCCAGCCGACGGTACTCGCGCCCGATGTAGGCTGCGACCTTGTCGAGCTCGGCACTGGGTGTGTCTCGACCACGCATGGAATCATCGGCAATGATCCCGATGCGCCGCCGGATATCGGCCGGCAGAATAGTTTGCGCCGCCCGCTGGACATCGGCCGGTGACTGGACGAACAGGGCGTTCAAGAGCAACAGCACTGCGAGCAAGACAGCCTCAAGAAAAGGAAGGGATGAAAAAGCTAACGCGCCCGATCGTGTGAGACTACGATCGGGCGCGTCAGGTTTCAGTCTGAACGTTCAAGGCTTGCGACGCCGCACCTCAGGCTCATCGCGCGGCTTTGGTGATTCGCGCGGTGGATCGCGGCGCGGCTCGGCGCGTGGCTGTGGCTGGCTGCGCGGTTCGTTGCGCGGCTCAGCACGACGAGGCTCGCTGCGCGGTTCATTGCGCGGCTCGACTCTCCGTGGCTCGTCACGACGCGGCTCCGACCGCGGCTCCACGACGCGGGGCTCCACGCGCGGCTGGTCCCGGGGCGGCAGGACCATCGGCCGGTCAGAAGGCTTGGCATCTTGCCGGTCCGGACGGCCGCCGCCGTTGCCCCGATTATCATTGCCGCGATTGCCACGGTCGTCGTTGCCACGGTTGCCGCGGTCATCGTTGCCCCGATTGCCGCGATCATCGTTGCCCCGATTGCCGTGATCGTTGTTGCCGCGGTTGCCGTGATCGTTGTTGCCACGGTTGCCGTGATCGTTGCCGTTATTGCCGCGATCATCACCGCCGTTGTTGTGATCGTCGCCGGGACGACCGCGACGGTCCCGCACGTTGGGCGGCGGCACGCTGCCGAGCCCGCCGATATCCCGGCCCGTGACGCCGCGACGCGTGTTGTCGTTGACCGGCCGCTCGCGCTCACGAGAGACGAAGCCCTCACGGCTGGGACGATCGGTGCCCCAATCCTTAAAGATGAAGCGCGGCTGCGGACGGTAGGGCCGCACGAACACGGTGCGGCTGCCGCCGTAGTAGCGGTACGGATAGTACCAAGGGTCGTCGTACACGACCATGCGGAAGCGCACGCACGAGTTGAAATAGGGATCCCAGTACGGATAGCTGACATAGGTGTGACAGTCATAGCACAAGAACCGCGGATAGTCGTAGTGCTGACCGACATTGTACGAGATGACGTCGTAGTCCCAATCAACGTACCCGTCCGGTACGATACGCTCCGCGAGATCGGTCATGGCAACGTACGGATCACCGCGTACGCGACCATCCGCGATCACGCGATAGTCCCAATGCTGTCCGCTTTCGATTTGGTCGTAGACGAACGGATCTGCGGAGGCCACCGCGAAGAGGTAGCCAACGCCTGGGTAGTCATCGATGGTGAAGGCTTCGCTGGCGAGCGCACTCCCATCGACTTCGAGGTCTCGGCCGCCGCGCGCGAAGTTGTCTTCCCACGGATCCCGGGGGAACAACACGCGAATACGACCATCCGTATCCACTCGGAAGATCGTCACGTAGGCATCCTGATCGAGGCGGAAATACAGCCGGACCCGCTCACCGCGGGTATAGACGGCTGCGTCGCCGCGGTTCGTCCACAACTCAACTTTCGGCCGGTACAAGCTCGGATCCCGCGCCGTGGACGTAGACAGGACGGCCAAGCTGAGCATCGTTAGGTTTGCGAACATAGAGCCTCCCGCCCGGGGTAAGGCAGAGACTGTGCCAGCGGCATAATACGCGTAAATTATATTGTTATAATGACTTGGCTCGATTGTGATCCATCTCAGCTGTCCCATGGCAAGGACATTTCTTGGCGCAGCGCCTAGACCTGCTCGATCCGGCCGAAGTCGCGCGCCTCGGTGGCATCGAAATCGTCGCCGAGGGCGTCGTCGAGGGGTTCCTGGCCGGGCTGCATCGGTCGCCCTTCCGCGGGTTCTCGGTAGAGTTCACCGAGCACCGCGCCTACCAGGCGGGCGATGAGCTGAAGTATCTCGACTGGCGGATCCTGGGGCGGTCCGATCGACTGTTCGTGAAGCAATTCGAAGAAGAGACGAATCTCCGCTCCATGATCCTGGTCGACGCGAGTCGATCCATGGCGTGGCAGGGTACGCCCGAACGCCTGACCAAGCGCGCGTACGCGGATCGACTGGCCGCCGCGTTAGCGCTGATTTTGTTGCGGCAGCGCGATGCGACCGGACTCGTGACCTTCGATGAGCAGGTGCGTCAGCTGATCCCGGCGCGGGTGAAGACCGGTCAATGGACTCGCATCGTACGTGGTTTGCTCGACACACCGGATGGCCAGGGGACCGCGGCACACGCCGCGCTGCAGCGCTTGACCGCCTTGCTCGCCCGGCGCGGAATGGTCGTGCTGATCTCGGATCTGTTGTTCGATCGAGAGTTGGCGCTCGCCGCGCTGCGATATCTCCGGCATCGCGGCCACCAGGTCGTCGTCTTTCACCTCATGGACCCAGCGGAAGTCGAGCTCAGCGGTCCGCCGGAAGTGCGGTTCAAAGATCCCGAATCCGCGGTGAGCGTCGTGGTACGGCCGCGCGAGCTGGCTCGCGCGTACGCGGACACGGTGCGCCGCGAGATCGCCGCGTGGCGGAAGGCCTGCCGGCGGCACGGCATCGCGTACCACCACATCCAGACCGACATGCCGTTCGGCCTCGCGCTGCGCCTGCTGACGTGAGCTTCATTCACCCGCTGGCACTCCTGGGACTCGCCGCCGCCGCGATCCCGGCATTGCTTCACCTGTTGCAGCGACGCATTCCCCCCCAGCTCGATTTCCCACCGGTTCGCTATCTGAGCGCGGCGGAGCGAGAGAGCGCTCGCCGGCTGAAGCTCCGCCACCTCTTGTTGCTGATTCTGCGCACGGCGTTGATCGTGGTGATCGTGCTCGCGGCGGCGCGGCCGTTGGTACCGCTGCGCGGTGGGGGCGCGCATCAGCCGACCGCTGCCGTCATCATTCTAGATAATTCTCCGTCCTCTGGGGCAATCGTTGATGGCGGTCTCGTCCTCGACCGGTTGCGCGTGGCGGCGCGCTCGTCCCTCGCACGCACGACGTCCGCCGATCGCGTGTGGCTGATGTTGTGCGACGGTGTGCTGCGCGGAGGTACGCGCGAAGCGCTGCTCGTCACGATCGACAGCACACATCCTGGTTGGCTACGGCTGGATCTGGTACGAGCCGTCGAACGCGCCTCCCGCATGGTGAATGCGCAGCCGTTGGTCGGCAGGGAAGTGCACGTGGTCAGCGATGGGCAACGCACGGCGCTCGCGTCGAGTCGGGCCACGGTGCCGAGCGGGGTCCGGGTGCTGGCGCTCGCTCCAGAACGCGGGGCACCCAATCGCGGAATCGCGGCGGTCACGGTCTCGGAGGGAGCCGCGGTCATCGAATTGAGCGGCTCGATGCTCGACAACGGAGGAACACCCCAGCCTGTGCCCGTCACGATCCGCATCGGCGCCGGCCGCAACCGTGGAGAAATCGCCGCCCGCGGGTTAGCGACGCCAGGCCGGGAGGGCACGGAAGGAGCGACGCGAGCGGCGGTAACCGTCTCGCTGCCCGCGCAATCGCTTGCGCCAGGGTGGTGGATTGGCGAAGCAGCGCTCGAGCCCGACGAGCTGCGCGCCGACGACCGCAGGCCCTTCGCCTGGCGCGTAGCGCCGCCCGCGAAGGTCATGGCGGCGCCCAGTGCTGGATCGTTTGTCGCGGCGGCGCTCGAAGTGCTCCAGGCGGGCAGGCACATCATCGATGGCCGCGATGTCGTGATCGGCGGCGGTGACGTCCCCACCAGTCCCCACGCGATCGTACAGCCGCCCGATGATCCGGCGCTTGTCGGACAGGCGAATCGCGCGCTGGCGTCGCGCGGCGTGCCGTGGCGTTGGGGTCAACTGGCGACCCCTGGAGTGCTCTCGTCGACCGATTTGACGGTCCTCAATGGCGTGCCGGTCGTGCGGCGATATCGCATTGAAGGAGCAGGGGGCGGGGACCAGGGAGCAGACGCCGTGGTGGCGACTGTGAATAGCGAGCCCTGGCTCGTACGCTCTGGCAGGGTCGTGGTGCTCGGCAGTCGACTGGACACCGCCTGGACGGCGTTGCCGGCCACGCCGGGGTTCGTGCCGTTCATCGATGCGCTCGTCAATCGGATCGTGATCGGTGAAGCCGAGGTCGCCTCCGCCGAAGGCGCGCCGCGCGTGGAGTTCCGCACGCGCGGAACGGATACAATCGGAGCGACAGTTTTCGGTCCCGACGCGCGCGAGTCCGACCTCACGCCTGCCTCGACTGCCCTGGTCACGGCCGCCCTGGGCGGGAAGGACCGCACATCGGTGTTGAGTCCCGATCGATTTGCTGCCGAGGGCTTCTCGGGCACGCGGCGTGCCGACGCGAGCGGGATTCTGCTGGTCCTGGCGCTGCTGCTCGCCGCCGCCGAGCTGGGGGTCGCGACCCGGACGCGCTGATGCCGCTCGCCTTTCTGCTCGAGAGGTTCCACGACCTTCCCGCTACGCGCTCGCTCGTCGGGCGCCTGCCTTCGCCCGGAAAGCGCATCGGGCTTGGCGGGCTTCCCGGTTCGAGCCCGGCCGTGCTGGTCGCAACGCTCGCCCGCGCGCTGCCGCAGCGTGTCTTCACCGTCGTCGCTCCGACGCCTGCGGATGGGGAGCGCTGGCTCGCGGATCTGCAGACGCTCCTGGGACCGGAGTCGACGGCGCTTTATCCACAGCGCGAGTCGCTCGGCG
>Ga0209235_1001003_pt1 | contig 15112 bp, 15 predicted proteins | sample GraSoi013_1_20cm_4_FD_185817 | JGI IMG/M metagenome (GOLD analysis project Ga0209235, IMG submission 185817) | Grasslands soil microbial communities from the Angelo Coastal Reserve, California, USA - Sample 09_25_2013_1_20cm (SPAdes) (version 2) | ecosystem: Environmental > Terrestrial > Soil >... | reverse complement strand
TTCATGGGGATGCTGCTGCTGCCGTCGGTGCCCAGCCTCGTGGTGGACCTCTCGGCGGCGGTGCTCACCACCACCTATTTGAACTTCGGGCACGAGCGCGACTTCGTGTTTTGCGTCGAGACCGAGTTCACCATCGACTCGGGAGAGGGACTGCGGGGCGACTTCCTGCTGCTCCCCGATCTGGCGTCGCTCAAGGCCATCTTTGACGCCATCCGCCTGACCTGACCCGTGACGGCGCCGGCGCTCTCGGAACGCGACCTCGCCGTCCTCCGATCCTTCGCCCGCCGGATCGACCCGTCGGACGCGGGGGCGCACAACAATCTCGGCGTCCTCTATTATCAGAAGGGCCTCGTCGAGGACGCCATCGCGGCGTTCACACGCGCGCTCGAGCTCGACCCGAAGATGCAGGTCGCGCAGCGCAACCTCGAGATCGCCTATCACGACACCGGCTATTACGACCGGCGCGTGGCGCAGCTACAGGAGCGGTTGCGCCAGGCGCCCGACGACCGCGACGCCCGCTGGGAGCTGGGACGCGCCTACGCGATTCTCGGCGCGCACGACGAGGCGGTCGGAGAGTTCGAGCAGCTGCTGGCGCACCGCCCCAAGGACGTGGCCGCGATCATCCAGCTCGGGCTCGCGGAGAAGAACCGCGGGCGACCCGAAGCCGCGACCGACTGGTTCCAGCGCGCCGTCGAGCTCGAGCCCGAGTCCACCGTTGTGCACTTCTACTTGGGCGAGATTTACTACAACCGCGGCCTGAATGCCGAAGCGCTCACCGCCCTCGAGCGCGCCGTGCAGCTCAACCCCGACAACGCCAACGCCCATTACCTGATGGCGTTCGTGCTGGGCGACCTGGGCCGACACCAGGACGCGCGCGTCGCGTCGAAGCGCGCCATCCAGCTCAATCCGCCGCTCGCCCGCGCGCAGACCAACCTCTCGCTCGAGCGCTACACCGCCGAGCGCAAGAGCCAGGAGCGGCGCCAGCGCCTCGCCCCCGAGCCCCAGGTGGTGGAGGGCAACGAGCTCGCGCACTTCAACCTCGGACTCGCGTTCCGCCAGAAGGGTTATTACAACGAAGCGCTAAAAGAATACCGCCTGGCGCTGGAGCGCGGCGAGGACCGGCGCCTCACGCTCCAGGCGATGGCCGAGCTCCACCTCCTGAAGCGCGATCTGGCGGCGGCGCTCGAGCTGTATGACACGCTGCTGCGCGAGGTCCCCGATTCCCCCAAGCTGTGGAATGAGCGCGCCGTGGTGCTGCATCAGGCCGGCCGGAGGGAGGACGCGCAGGCCTCCTATCGGCAAGCGGTGGAGGTGGACCCCAAGTACGCGCTCGCGTGGAACAACCTCGGCGTGGTGCAGGCGCACGCCACCGCCGCCGATCCGGCCATCGAGGCCTTCCGCACCGCGCTGCAGCTCCAGGGGACCTTCAGCGCCGCGCGGCTCAACCTCGCCTTGTTGCTGTTTCAGCTGCGGCGCTTCCAGCTGTCGCTCGAGGCGTACCGTCAGGTGCTCTCCAGCGAGCCTAACTCCGCTGCCGCCTGGAACGGCGTGGGACTGGTGCTGGTGGAGCTCAAGCGCTTTCCGGACGCGCGCAACGCGTTCGTGCGCGCCGTCGAGGCGGACCCCGACCATGCGGGGGCCCACTACAACCTGAGCTTCACGTTGTCCAACCTGGGCGACTTCGACGGCGCGCTGCGCGCCACCAAGCGGGCGCTCGAGCTCGATCCCTACTACGTCTCCCAGAAGTTCGCCCTCACGATCGACCTCCAGTACGAGAAGGGCACGATCGGCATCGCTCCCGAGATTTCCGCCGACGTGACGGCGGAGACGATCGGGGAAGACTTCAACTTCGACCAGCGTCTGCTGGACAACATCTTCCAGGAGCTCGCCCCCTCGGCCGCCGTGGAGCCGCCGGCCGGCAAGACCGCGGACGACCCGCTGGCCCTGGCGCGCGACTACGTGAGCAAGGGCCTGATGGACGTCGCGGCTGCCGAGGCGGTGCGCGCCGTACAGCGGGGCGCGAGCCGCGCGGACGCGGGCGTGCTGCTCGGGGACATCTTCGCGAAGCGCGGCCTGCACGGCGAGGCGCTCGAGCGCTACCGCGAGGCGCGCAGCCTCGAGCCCGGACGCGCCGACGCGCGGCTCGGGGAGGTCAAGGCGCTGTTCGCCCTGGGCGGCCCGCGCGCCGAGGAGGCGCGAGCGCTGGCGGAGGAGCTGCTCGAGCTCACGCCGGACAACGTGGACGCGCTCGTCGCCGCGGCGAAGGGGCGCGCCGCCGGAGGCGATGCCGCCGGAGCGCTCACCGCGCTGCAGCAGGCGCAGCGGCGCGCCCCCGGCCGCGCCGATCTCCACAAGCTGCAGGGAGACGTCGCGCTCAAGGTCGGCGACAAGGCCGGCGCGCTGGCCGCGTACCGGTCGGCGCTGGAGCTCGATCGCGGCTACGTCCAGGTGTGGCTCGACCTGGGACGGCTGCACGAGCAGAAGGAGGAGTGGAGCGAGGCCCGGCGGGCGTACGAGCGGGCGCTCGACGCGCTGCCCACGTTCCACGAGGCGGCGCTGGCGCTCGCCGATCTGCTGCGGCGCTCGGGGCAGGTCCGGCAGGCCATCGTGCGCCTGGCCGAGATGCTCGAACAGGACCCGTACGACCTGCTGGCGCTGCTGCTCCTCGGGCGCGCCCTGCTCGACGACAAGCGCGACGCTCAGGCGCTGGAGGCGTTCCAGCGAGCCCTCAAGTTCGATCCCGAGCAGGTGGAGGCGCTGTTCCAGCTCGGCGTCGCGCTGGCGCGCCTGCATCGCTACGGCGAGGCCGTCCAGGCGTGGGAGAAGGTGACGCGGATCGACCCCGGCGGGCCGTTCGCGCAGGCCGCGCGCGCGCACGCCCGCACCGCGCTCGACCTGAAGCACATCTTCGCTTCGGACGCGGCCTGACCCATGGCCATCGAAGGTCCGCTCCGCGAGCTCGGCATCCACGACGTCTTCCAGCTCCTCGACCTGAGCCGGAAGACGGGGGTGTTGCGGGTCACCTCCGAGTTACGGCATAACGCGGGCACCATCTTGTTCGAGGGCGGCGCCATCATCTTCGCCGAGATCCGGTCGAACCCCCACCGCCTGGGCGCGCTGCTGCTCCGGACGGGCAAGATCACCGAGGCCGACCTCGAGCGCGCGCGCGACATGCAGGAGCGCCAGGGCGACGGGCGCAGGCTCGGCGAGATCCTCGTCTCGCTCGGCGCGCTCACCCCGCGCGAGCTCGAGCGCCAGGTCCGCTTCCAGATCGAAGAGGTTGTCTTCGAAGTCATGAGCTGGCGCGAAGGCTACTTCTCCTTCAGCGAGGTCACGCCGACCGAGCTGCCCACGGATGCGGTGGTGCGCATCCCCACCGAGGCGCTGCTGATGGAGGGCGCCCGGCGCATCGACGAATGGTCCCGCATCGAGGGGCGCATCCCCCATCTCGGCGTCGTGCCCATGCTCGCGCCGCCCCAGGAGGCGAGCGAGGGCGAGCTCGACCTCCTGCCGCCCGAGTGGGAGATGCTGGCGATGATCAACGGCGTGCGCGACGTGCGCGCCATCGCGGCCGAGCTGGGGCGCTCGGACTTCGAGGTCGCGAAGACGCTGTTCGGACTCGAGAGCGCCGGCGTGATCGTGCTGACGGACCCGGGCACGACGAAGCGCGAACGGACCACGCTCACCGCGGATTTGGCCGAGCTCGTGGCGCGGGCGGAAGACGCGCTCGCGCGCCGCGACCTCGAGGAGGCGCGCGGCGTCGCCGAGCAGGCGGCGGGCGTGCATCCCCACGATCCCGCCGTGCACTTGCTACTCGGCCGCATCGCGCTCGCCGCCGGACGCAGCGCCGATGCCGTCGAGGAGCTGCGCCGCGCGCTCCGGCTCGATCCGCTCGCCGTGGCCGCGCACCGGGTGCTCGGCTACGCGCTCGCGGCCACCGGCCGGTTCGGCGAGGCCGTCGAGCAGTGGGACCAATGGGAACGGCTCGCCGCACGCTCAGAGACGGAGCTGGCGCAGCTCGACGAGGTGCGCCGCGCCAAGGCGGCGGCGCAGACCCTCGCGGGGACGGGGACGCATGCCTGACGCGATCAAGACCCTGTCCTCCCAGCTCGCGCAGGACCCGGACAGTCTCGTCTTCCTGCGGCTCGGCGAGCTCCTGCGCCAGAAGGGGCAGCTCGACACCGCCCACCGCGTCGCCCTGACCGGGCTCGAGCGCCATCCGCACCTCCCGGACGCGCACGACCTGTACGCGCGCATCCTCGCCGACAAGCACGACTACGAGCGCGCGTTCGACGAATGGGACATGGCGCTCCGCATCGCCCCCGACCACGTGGGCGCGCTGAAGGGGCTCGCGTTCCTTTATTTCAAGGTCGGCGACGTACAGCAGGCGGCGGCCCATCTCGAGGCGGCGCAGCGCGCCGCCCCGGACGATCCCGGCGTCGCCCAAGCGCTGGCCATGGCCCGCGGTGGGGGACCCGGCGGGGGGGGCGCCGAGGCGGGTGCCGGCGGGAGGGGGACCGAGGCGCTCACGGAACCGGAGCCGATCGCCCCGGCGGCCCAGCCCCTCGAGGAGGCGCGGGTCTTCGCGGGGCTAGAAGGGGCGCAGGAAGGACTCCTGCTGCTCGACGCGTCTGGGCGGGTGCTCGGCGGTGCGCTCAAGGACCCTACGGGCCAGGACGTGACCGACGCCGTCGCCGCCTATCTCGCTGGCGTCTCCCAGGAGGCGGCGCGCACGGTCAAGCTGCTCGGCCTGGGGCGCTGGACGGGACTCGCGGCGGAAGGGACCCTCGGCCACGTGCATCTCGCTCCACCCACGAGCGACGCGCTGCTCCTCGTGGTGCGCGACCGCGCGGTCCCGATGGGACGGCTGGCGATCATCGCGCAGCGCGCCGCGCTCGCGGCGCGCCGCTGGCTGGAGGCGCACGCGTGACGGCCCCGGCGGCAGCGTACGGCAAAGCGCTCGATCTCATCACGCGCGTCCGCGGCGTGCGGGGCGCGATGCTCGTGTCGGCGGAGGACGGAATCGTCGTGGCGGAGCAGCTGATGGAAGGCATCAAGGGCCCCGCCGTCTCGGCGCTGGCGGCGAGCCTCGCCACGCGGCTGCGGCGCGCCATGGAGGCCGCGGGCGTGGGGGCGAGCCTGTTCTGGCACCTCCAGGCCGAGCAAGGGGCGCTGCTGGTGGTGCCGACCCCCGCGGGAACGCTGGTGGTCGCGGTGGCGGAGCCGGACGTCAACGTGGGACTCGTGCGGCTCGAGCTCCTGCGGGCGGCGGAGGTGGTGGGATGACGACGCGCGCGGTCGAAACGTGGACGCTCGAGCCGCTGGTGAAGTTCGTGAAGGAAGCCGGCGCGCGCCTCGTGCTCGTCATGACATCCGCGGGTCAGGTCCTGGCACAGCACGGCTTTTCCCGGGCGGTGGACGTGATGTCGGCCGCCGCGCTCGGCGCCGCGATCATGGCGTCGACCGACGAGATGGCGCGCGAGCTGCGCCAGCCTCCGTTCGCGGCGCTGAACCATCAGGGCGAGCGCCACGGGATCTTCCTCGCCGGTCTGGCGACGGGACGCGGCCGCCTGGTGGCGCTCGTCGTCTACGATCTCGATGTTTCGTCGCTCGGTCTAGTCCAGTTATTCTTTGAGCAGCTCGCCGCCGATCTGCAGGCGGCGAGCCCCAAAGACAGCGTGCCCAAGCAGGTGCTGGCGGCGGACTTCGAGCGTCAGCTCAGCGACAGTCTGAACACGCTCTTCGGGAGATAGCCCCGTGTCTCTGGTCAACTTCACGACGCGCGAGATCACATGCAAGATCGTCTACTACGGGCCGGGGCGCTCGGGGAAGACGACCAACCTGCATTACATCTATGGCCGCGTGCCGGACTCCCGCCGCGGGCGCATGGTCTCCCTCGCTACCCAAACCGACCGCACGCTGTTCTTCGACTTCCTGCCGATCGACCTCGGCCAGATCTCGGGGTTCTCCACCCGGTTCCAGCTGTACACCGTCCCCGGCCAGGTCTACTACAACGCGACGCGCCGGCTCGTACTCCAGGGAGCGGACGGCGTGGTGTTCGTGGGCGACAGCCAGGCGCGGCAGCTCGACGAGAACCTCGAGAGCCTGCAGAACCTGCAGAGCAACCTGCTCGAGCACGGCGTGGACATCCGCACCATCCCCCTGGTGCTGCAATACAACAAGCAGGACCTACCGCGCGAGCTGATCCTCTCGCCGGCGGATTTGGACGACGCCCTGAACTTCCGCGGCGTGCCGAGCTTCAGCGCGGACGCGCTCCACGGGAAGGGCGTGTTCGAGACGCTCAAGGGGATCTCCGAGCTGGTGCTCAAGAAGCTCGCGGCGGGGACGGCGGCATGACCAGCGCGCTCAACCCCAAGTATTCCTTCGACACCTTCGTGGTGGGTGCGGCGAACCGGCTCGCCGTCACGGCGGGGCGCACGGTGGCCGAGAGCCCGGGCGCGGCGTATAACCCCCTCTTCATTTACAGCGGCTCCGGTCTCGGCAAGACGCACCTCCTGATGGCGGTCGGCCATGCGGCGAAGAAGGCCGCGCCGAAGCTGAACATCGAGTACCTGACGCTCGACGAGTACGTCGAGGCGTTCCACGCGAGCGTCGCCGCGGGGCAGGGCGACGCGTTCCGCCGCCGGTTCCAGAACGTGGACGTGCTGCTCGTGGACGACGTGCAGTTCCTCACGAACCGCAAGGAAATGCAGTCGGAGCTGCTGCGGCTCACGGAGGCGCTGCAGGCGGCGGGGCGCCAAATCGTGCTGACGAGCGACTGCCCACCGCCCGACATCGCCGACCTGGACGAGCGGCTGATCTCACGGTTGTCGGGCGGCCTGGTGGTGGACATAGGCACGCCGGATTACGAGACACGGGTCGCCATCCTGCGGCGCAAGGCCGAAGAGCGCGGCGCGCGGTTCGAGCCGGGCGTGCTCGAGACGGTGGCACGGACGGAGGTCGGCAACGTGCGCGAGCTGATGGGCGCGCTGAACCGGCTCGTGGCGTTCCAGGCGGTGAACGACACATCAATCAACGCGGAGACGGTGAAACAGATTCTCGGGCTCGGGGGCGGGGAGGGGGAGGGGGGGGCCGCCCCGCCGGGAGACGGGCGTGCGGCCGCCGCCGCAAAGAGCGGGGGGGGCGACGAGTTCGGGGAGTTCCTCGCCGACGTGACGGTCACCGTCGGGAAGGCCGTCGAGGCGTGGCGCGCGCGCGTGGGAGAAGCAGTGCTGCGGTGGGAGGGCGAGGGGTATCGCACGCATCGGCTGGAGGCGCTGCTCCAGCGCGATGCGCCCGCGGCGGTGGACGACGCGATCGCCGCGTTCGCGGGGGACGTGGAGCGGCTCAAGGCGCTCGAGGCCGAGGTGGCGGACCTGGATCCGCAGGCCGCGGGACAGAGTGTGTTCCGCGACCCCGAGCGGCTGCGCGAGGCGGAGGAGGCCGCGGCCAAGGTGCGAGCGGGCGCCGCGCCGCCTCCGGGGCCGTCCGCGGCGTTTCCGCTCGCGGCCTTCGCCGTCGGCCCGTCGAACCAGGTGGCGGTGAGCGCCGCGCGCGCGGCCCTCGAGCGGCCGGGGAAGAAGTACAACCCGCTCGTGCTGGTGGGGAAGAGCGGGCTGGGGAAGACGCACTTATTGAACGCGATTGGGCTCGAGCTGGCGCGGGGGAAGCGCGCCGTCGTGGCGTGCCTCTCCACGCAGGCGTTCGTCGACGAGCTGATTGCGGCGATCGACGGGAACCGGGTGGATTGGTGGCGGGGGCGCTACCGCCGCGCCACGGCGCTGCTGCTCGACGACATCCACCTGCTCGCCGGCAAGGAGCGCACCCAGGAAGAGCTGTTCAATCTCTTCAACCTGCTCCAGGACAAGGATCGCCAGCTCGTGTTCACCGCGCCGGCGCATCCCAACACGCTGTCCGGCCTCGAGGAGCGCATCGTGTCGCGTCTCGAGGGCGGGCTCGTGGCGGAGCTCAAGGAGCCGGACCGCGACGTGAAGCGGGCGGTGCTCGAGCGGATGCTGAACCAGCAGGGCGTCAACCCGGAGCCGGCCCTGATCGATTATCTCGCCGATCGCCCGACCGACTCGGTGCGCAGCCTCGTGGGTCTGTTGCAGCGCGTGGTCGGCGCGGCGGCCGCGCAGGACGGGCCGCTCTCCGCAGGGCTCGCGCGCGAGGTGCTCGAAGGTCAGTCGGCGCGCGACACCCGGCGCTCCAGCGGCTTCCGCACCAGCGGCCTCGTCGTTTCGAGCCTCGGCGGCATCAAGAGTCGCGAGAAGGTGGTGTGGGACTGGATCGACGTGGCGGACCGTATGATCGAGGAGTTCCGCTGATGGCCATCAAGGGCTCGCTCAAGGAAGCGTCGCTCCCCGACGTGCTGCAGCTGCTCGCGTTGGGGCAGAAGACCGGATGCCTCTCCATCGCCGATCGCTCGAACTTCGGCTACATCTACTTCGAGAAGGGCCGGATCTGCTACGCGTCGATCGTGAATCGGCGCGACCGGTTGGGCGATATCCTGGTGAAGCACAGCAAGATCACCCAGGGCCAGCTCGAGGCGGCCGTCCAGCGGCAAACAAAGGAGCACGGCAAGAAGCTGGGCGAGATCCTGGTCGGGATGGCCGTGATCACCCAGGCGGACCTCGAGCGCTACATGCGCGTGCAGATCGAGGAATCGGTCTACTACCTGTTCACATGGACGCAGGGCACCTTCAACTTCGAGGCCGACGTCCGCCCCGAGCGCCAGGATTTCCTGGTTTCGATCAATCCCGAGTCGCTGCTCCTCGAGGGGGCGCGCCGGGTGGACGAGTGGAGTCTGATCGAAAAGAAGATTCCGACGTTCGACCTGATCTTCGTCGTGGACAAGGACCGGCTCGCCATCAGCGAGGCCAAGCTCACGGACACGCAGCAGCGCATCCTGCCGCTGCTCGATGCATCGCGCGACGTGAACCAGGTGATCGAAGACTCGGGGCTGGGTGAGTTCGAGATCGGCAAGGCGCTGTACGGTCTGATCACCGCCGGGTTCGTGCATCGCGCGGGCCGCACCGCGTCCCCGGCGGACGCCCAGATCACCGACGCGCGGGTGGAAGAGCACCGCAACCTGGGGATCGCGTTCTACAAGACCGGGATGCTGGACGAGGCGGCGCGCGAGTTCCGCCGCGTGGCCGAGCTGCGCCCGGGGGAGGCGAACGCCCACTTCTACATCGGGCTCGTCGCGCTCAAGCAGGCACGGTGGCGCGAGGCGATGGAGGCGCTGCGCTTGGCCGCGGAGAAGGGCGGCGGCCGGCCGGCGGTGTTCCACAACCTCGGCTTCGCGTACGAGCAGCTGGGGCGGCTCGACGAGGCGGAAGCCGCCTACGGAGAGGCGGCGGCGCGTGCGCGGACCGACGCCAAGGTGTATCTGGGCTGGGGTGTGGTGGCGCTGAAGCGCGGCGACTACGGCGGTGCCGCCGGTCGGCTCGACCGCGCGCGGGAGCTGTTCGGGAAGGCGCCGCCGCCGGCCTGGTTCTGGGCGCGCGCGCTTGCCGCCGCGGGGGCAGGGGAATTCGAGCTGGCACAGGATCTGGCCGACGAAGGGGCGGAGGCCTACCCCTCTCACGCGGCGCTGCAAAACAACCTCGCGGTCCTGAAGGAGCTGTCGGGCGATCTCACGGGCGCCGAGGACCTGGTGCGCGCCGCGCGCAAGAACGAGCCGTCGCTCCCCCAGCTGTCCAAGAACCTGGGGGATCTGGCCTACCGGGGCTCGCGCTACGACGAGGCGTGGGAGGCGTACAGTCGCGCGATCGAGCTCGCCCCCGACCTGGGAGACGACGTCTACTTCAAGCTCGGGAACATCGCGTACAAGCGGAACAGCCGCGAGCTCGCGGCCCAGTTGTGGCGCAAGGCGCTCGAGATCAACCCGAAGCACGAGCTCGTCAAGGCCAATCTGGACACGTTGAGCGCGTTGTCGTGACGTCGGAGCAGGACGAGCGGGCGTTCCGGGCGCTCACGCGGAAGATCACGCGGGCGCGCGGCCTCGCGTGCGATTCCTACAAGGACCGCTGTCTCCGCCGCCGTATCGCCGTGCGGATGCGCGCGCGCGGGGTCCACACCTTCGACGACTACGCCCGGCTCCTCGACCAGGACGCACACGAGTACGACCTGCTGCTCGACGCGCTCACCATCAACGTCACCAAGTTCTACCGCAACGCCGAGACGTGGCGCGCGCTCGAACCGTGGCTCGACGGGCTCTGGAAGGCGCGCCGGGGCGACGTGCGGGCCTGGTCGGCCGGATGCGCGTCGGGCGAGGAGCCCTACACGGTCGCCGTCGCGCTCGCGGAAGCGGCGCGCCGGCTGGGCCAGGCGGCGCGCGTCCCCCGGGCCCGGGTGGACGCGACCGATATCGACCGGGCGAGCCTCGCGCGCACCGAGCGGTCGCCGCGGCGACCGCTGGCGGAGCTGCGGCGCATCGTGCGCGTGCTCAAGCACGACCTGACGAGCGAGCCGGCGCCCGCCCCGCCCTACGATCTGATCGTGTGCCGCAACGTCGTGATCTACTTCGACCGGCCGATGCAGGAGCGCCTCTTCTCGCTGTTCGCCGACGCGCTCGCGCCCGGAGGCGTGCTGCTGCTGGGCAAGGTCGAGACGCTGTTCGGCCCGGCGCGCGAGCGCCTCGTGCTGGAGGAGCCGCGCGAGCGGATCTACCGCAGGGCCGGCGCGTGACGAGGAAAGCGAAGCAACCGCCGGCGCCGAGGGAGCGGATCGTCAAGGTGGCCGACTGGGCGGCCGAGCGGGGCGACGCCGTCATCGTCACCCTCGGGCTCGGGTCGTGCGTGGCGATCATGCTCCACGACCCGAATGCCGGTGCCGGCGCGATGGCCCATATCCTCCTCCCGTCGAAGAGCCTCGCCCGCGACGTCACCAACCTCGCCAAGTTCCCCGAGACCGCCGTGCCGCTCCTGGTGGAGCAGCTCACCGCGCTGGGCGCAGAGCCGCGCCGCCTCGTCGCCAAGCTGGCGGGCGGAGCGAGCATGTTCGCCCAGCTCATGACCCCGGGCTCCGTGCAGATGGGCGAGCGCAACGTCGCCGCCGCGCGCGACGTGCTGCGCCGCGTCGGGATCCCCGTCATGCGCGAAGCCGTGGGCGGCGGCGCGGGACGCTCGGTGCGGTTCTTCGTGGCAGATGGCCGGGTGGAAGTTCGGTCGGTAGGCACCGATGCCATCGTTCTCTGACCGCCGGCCCAGCGTCCTCGTCGTGGACGACAGCGCGTTGATGCGGCGCGTGCTCAGCGACGTGCTGAGTGGAGGCGAGGGCATCGCCGGGGCCGGCGAGTTCCGCGTGGTGGCGACCGCGCGCGACGGGTTCGACGCGGTCCGCAAGGTGCATCAGTTCGACCCGGACGTCGTCACGATGGACCTGGAAATGCCGGAGCTCGACGGCTTGGGTGCGATCGGCTACATCATGTCGGAGGCGCCGCGGCCGATCGTGGTCGTGAGCGCCCACGCCGGCCCGGGCACCGGCGCGGCGATCCGCGCCCTCGAGCTGGGCGCGATGGAAATCGTCGCCAAGCCGGACGAAGCGAACCGCGCGGCGCTCGTGCGCATGGGCCCGGAGCTGCGCGCCGCGGTGCGCCGCGCGCTCGCCGCCGATCTGTCCCACGTCTCCGTGATGGCCCGGCCGCCCGCGCCGGCGCGCCGCGCCCCCGAAGCAGGGCTGCGGGCGCGCGCGCGGTTCGCGGTGGCCGTCGCCGCGTCCACGGGTGGACCCCGCGCCCTCGCCGAAGTGATCCCGCGCCTCCCCACCGGACGCGGCGCCGCCGTGCTCGTCGTCCAGCACATGCCGCCTAAGTTCACCCGCTCCCTCGCCGAGCGGCTCGATTCGCTGTCCGCACTGCGCGTGGTCGAGGCCGGCGACGGCGCGCCCGTGGTCGCCGACACGGCGTACGTGGCGCCGGGCGATTATCATATGCGGGTGCTCCGCGCGCCCGACGGCCCCGCGATCGCGCTCGACCAGGAGCCGCCCGTGTGGGGCGTCCGCCCCGCCGCCGACCCGCTGTTCCGCTCCGTGGCCCAGGTGTTCGGCGCGCAGAGTCTCGGCGTCGTCCTCACCGGGATGGGACGCGACGGCGCCGAGGGCGTGCGCGCGATCCGCGCCGCGGGCGGTGGCGGGATCGCCCAAGATCGGGGCTCGGCGGTGATCGCCGGGATGCCCACGGCCGCGGTGCAGCTCGGCGGCGTGGACGCCGTGTTCCCCCTCGGCGAGATCGCCGCGCGGATCGACGACGAGCTCGTGGCGCGCGGGGCGGGGGTAGGGGGACGCACGTGACGGCATGCGTGAGGGTAGGGGCGCAGCATGCTGCGCCCCTACATCGACGGTGAGCCGGGGCTACCTGCTGGTCCGCGTCGAGGGCAAGGCGTACGGGCTGCCGCTCGCCCGCGTGCTCGAGGTCGGCGACCTGGCCGAGGTGCTCGACGTGCCGCGCGCCCTGCCCGCCATGCGGGGGCTCACGCCGCTGCGCGGGCGGCTCGTGCCGGTCGTACATCTCGGCGCCCTGTTGGGCGAGCGGGCACCGCCCCCGGAGCGCGGCCGCGCCGCGGTGCTCGTAACGCTCGGGGCGGGTCACTGCCGTGGGCGTCGGGGGTGGCGCGCCGCCGCGGCGCCCTCGTGCCGATCCTGGACCTGGACGCGCTGGGAGATCACATCGGATGACCACAGGCGACGACGTCCAACTCGTCACCTTCAAGGTGGCCGGCCAGGACCTGGCCTTCAACATCTTCCAGGTCGAGCGGATCCTCCGGTACGAGGCCCCCGCACCGCTCCCCAAAGCGCCCGATTTCCTCGAGGGCGTGCTGCCCTACCAGGGGGTCGCCGTGCCACTGGTGGATCTCCGCAAGCGGCTCAGCGCGCCCGCGCCGCTCCGCGAGGAAACGCGCACGGTGATCCTGGAATGGGAAGGCGGCAAGCTGGGCGTCGTCGTGGACGCGGTGACCGAGGTGCTGCAGGTCGCGGCCCCCGAGATCACCTCGCCGCCGGCGATCGTGACGGGCCTCGCCGCGGAGTACATCACCGGCCTGGTCGTGAAAGACGGGCGAACGATCATCGTCCTCAACACGGCGCGCCTGCTCACGTCGACGGAGAAGCTCGCTCTCGAGACGGCGGTCCGGGAACCGGCGAAGGCGTGATGGTCGCTAGCCCGCTCCCAGCCCTGCGATCCGAGTACGAGGAGATCGCGCGTCGCCTCGAGACGGTGACGGGCGGCGCCGAGCGCGAGGCCGTGAAGCGCGAGATCATCGCCTACTTCAAGCAGGTCGATTCGCTCATCGGCGAGCTGTCGGCGCTCAAGGAGGAGGTCCGCAAGCTGGTGGACCGCTTCAAGCAGGTCTCCGCGTCGACGGCGGAGGCGTCGGCGCCGGAGTTCACCGGCACGCGCCCCGCGGTCCACGCCGACCACATCGGCGCGTCGACCTTCATCGAGAAGGGGTGGAGCCTCATCTCGCTCGGGGACTACGCGGGCGCGATCCAGGCGCTGCAGAAGGCGCTGCAGCTCTCTCCGGGAGAGACGCAGGCGGAATCGCTCCTCGGGTGGGCGCAGATGCTGCATGAGGACTACGACGACGCGCTCGGCACCTTTCAGAAGGTCCTGATGAAGGAGCCGGCGAACTCGCTCGCCCGTATCAACGTCGGGTACATCTGTCTGAAGAAACGCATCTTCGGTGAGGCGATCGAGCACCTCTCGAAGGCGATCCGGCTCGACAACGACAAGAAGGCGACTCTCTACGCCCACTTCTATCTCGGGCTCGTCTACCTGCAGCGCGAGATGTACGAGGATGCCCAGACCTTCTTCCAGAAAACCCTCAAGCTCGGGCCGAACCTGATCGAGGCGTACTACGAGCTGGGGCGCGCCTATTGGTTCGGCGGCGATCGGGACCAGGCGAAGCGCACCTGGGACGACGGCTTCAAGGCGAACAAGTTCAATCCCTGGGGCAAGAAGTGTCAGGACACGCTGGCCCTCGCGCGCCAGGGGCAGGAGCCGCCGCGCACCTAGGTCTCGTCTGGCTGCTGCTGCAGAGCGGACCGCCGGTGGGCGTCACGGTGGGCCGCGTGACGGCGGTGGCCTGGCCGTCGCAACAGGCTCTCGCCGTCGGGCTCGCTCAGGCCGCGGACGCAGCGGCGCCGTTCCCCGGCGTCGGGCCGTTGCCCGATCGTCCCATCCGCGTCATTCTCGCTCCCACCCGCGCGACGTTCGACTCGCTCACCCGAGGGCGGCTACCCGGATGGAGCGAGGGTGCCGCCTTTCCGGACGCCGGCACGATCGTGTTACTCTCCGACCATCCGTCGGGGTACGCGGCCGTGGCGGCGGGCGAGTGGGACCGTCTCGACGCCCTGAGGCTGAACTGGCAGGTGGCGCGCGGCGTGCAGCTCGATCTGGACGAGCTGGACCGGGCGCTCCGGAGCGACCGGCCGGACGCGACCACCGCCTACGCGCTCGCCACCACCGCGGTGCTGTTGCTCGAGCGGTGGGGGGGTGGGCATGGGCTGGAACCCTTCATCGATTACCTGACGCGTGACGCGACGCTCGACGCGGCACTGCGTCACACCTACCATGTGACCGAGGGCGACTTTGAGGCCCGGTGGCAGCGCGACGTCGCGGCGCGCTACGGCTGGCTCGGCTGGGCCAGCGCCGTCGGGCTGTTCTGGGCGGCGCTGGGGCTCGTGCTTATCTGGCTGGTCCGGCTGCGGCGCCGGCGCGACCGGGCCCGGAGGGCGTTGCTCGACGAAGGGTGGACGTTGCCACAGGACGACGAGCCAACTGCTTGACGACATTGACATTGCGGCGTAAACTCCTGCCCTTATGTCCGACCAGGGTCTGGCACGTTCGCGACTGCACTTCGGACCGAGAAACTGGCTGTTCCTGGCCGCAGCCGTCGCGGCGCTCGCGACCGGGTATTGGTTGCTGCACCAGGGCTCGACGACGGCCGCGCCGATTCTGCTGGTAGTGGGGTACTGCGTCTTCTTTCCGGTAGGCCTCGCCCTGTAGGACCCGCCGTACGACGGGCGAATAGCTCAGCGGTTCAGAGCGCCTGCCTTACACGCAGGAAGTCGGGGGTTCGAATCCCTCTTCGCCCATTGGGGTATCAGACCG
>Ga0209235_1001002_pt1 | contig 15114 bp, 14 predicted proteins | sample GraSoi013_1_20cm_4_FD_185817 | JGI IMG/M metagenome (GOLD analysis project Ga0209235, IMG submission 185817) | Grasslands soil microbial communities from the Angelo Coastal Reserve, California, USA - Sample 09_25_2013_1_20cm (SPAdes) (version 2) | ecosystem: Environmental > Terrestrial > Soil >... | reverse complement strand
CAGCGAACCCGGCCGCGGCACGACGTTCAAGATCTACCTGCCTTGGGTCGAAGGAGCGGTGGAAACGGTCGAACCTGGCGTAGCCCCCGCCAGGGACGTCCGCGGCTCCGAGACTATCCTGCTCGTGGAGGACGATGTGGGAATCCGGAGACTGGTCCGTCAAGTCCTGGCGGAGAGGGGGTACTGGGTGCTGGAGGCGATCCATGGCAAGCACGCCATTGAGATAGGCGAGCAGCACACGGTGCCGATCCACCTACTGGTGACCGACGTGGTCATGCCAGGGATGAGCGGGCGCGAGTTGGCGGAACGTCTGAAGCTCTCGCGTCCCAACATGAAAGTCCTCTTTATGTCGGGCTACACCGACAAGGCCATTGTCCATCACGGGGAGCTCGACCCAGGCACGGCGTTTCTGCAGAAGCCCTTCACTCCGGATGCGCTGGCACGCAAGGTGCGCGAGGTGCTAGACTCGCCGCCTGGGCGGCAAGGAGTCTGAGCGTGGCGACGATTCTGGTGGTGGATGACGAGCGGATGGTCTGCGACTTGCTGCGGGCCGTGTTCAGCCGCTACGGGCATGATGTGCTCACGGCCTTCGATGGACGAGACGGCCTTGCCTTGTTCGAACAGCACCGACCTCGTTTCACGCTGCTAGACCTCCGCATGCCCGGGATGAACGGCATCGAAGTGCTCACGCGAATTCGCGCCCTTGATCCAAGGGCCGCCGTGATCGTCTTGACGGGGGCAGGCAGTGCTGACTTGGAAAACCAGGCTCGACAGATGGGAGTCACTGATTTTCTCGGTAAAGGACTCTCGCTGGAAGCCCTGATAGGGACGGTGGAGCGAGTCATGCAGCAGCCGGTCAAGCCTCCGGCGTCTCCATCGCAATCAACAGATGCCAAGAAAGCTCCGTCTCATTCGCAGAAAGCAGGTTCGATACTGGTGGTGGACGACGAGCCGCCGATCAGGGAGTTGCTCAGGAAATTCTTGACCGCACGGGACTATCAGGTACGGGTGGCTTCTGACGGCCAGCAGGCGCTGGCCTTGGTTGATCAGAAGAGCCCCGATATCATCGTGCTGGACGTGCATATGCCGGGCATGAATGGGATCGAGGTCCTGAGAAGATTGCGGGCGAAGAACTACGCGGGTGGTGTGATCTTCCTGACGTCCAGCCAGGATGAGAGGTTGTTGCAAGAGGGCCTTGAGCTGGGATCTGTGGATATCCTCGGCAAGCCTGTTGATCTGGAGCGGCTGGAGTTGACGATCCAATTGGGGTGCATTCTTTCCACGCCCTGAAGCACGCGTCGAAAGGTTACTATGGCGACGATCCTGGTCGTGGATGATGAGCGGATGCTGTGCGACCTTCTGCAGGAAATGCTGCGGCGGCACGGCCACGAGGTCCTCACGGCTTACAGCGGCCAGGAGGCCATCGAGCTGCACCGGCAGCGACGGCCGCACTTCACGCTCCTGGACCTTCACCTGCCGGACATGAACGGCATCGAGGTGCTCACGCGGATACGTGAGAGCGATCCGAAGGCGGCCGTCATCATCCTGACCGGGGCGGCGTCCGACGAACTGGAGCGGCAGGCTCAGCAGCTGGGAGTGACGGATTTTCTCATCAAGGGACTTCCGCCGGAAGCCCTGATGGGGGCTGTGACACGGGCGGTCCAGCCTCAAAGCCCACCCGCGGCGTACGCGGATATGACTCCGGAAATGCAACGCGGCGACTCCATCCTGGTGGTGGATGACGAGCGACAGATCTGCGGGATGCTCACGAAGTTCCTGACTTCTCGAGGCTTTCGAGTCCAATCAGCACAGGACGGCCCGGCGGCCCTCGCGCTGGCCGAAAGTGAGCGGCCGCAGTTCATCGTCCTGGACATCAATATGCCGGGCATGAACGGGATCGAGGTGCTGCGCAGGTTGCGGGCAAGGCAGTACGCGGGCGGGGTCATGATGTTGACCGGAAGCCAGGACCAATCATTGCTGAAGGAGGCGCTGGACCTCGAGTCCGTCGATATCCTGGGCAAGCCCTTCGATCTCGAGCGGGTTGCGCTGGCGATCCAGGTGGGACTCATCCTGACCAGGCGCCTCCGCGAAAGCGGGAGCGTTCCCTGGGCCCCGCGCGCGCCCGCCCCGTAGAGCCAACCGCTCTAACCCCCTGCCAAACATGCGTCAAGTTTGCTCCGGCAGAGGGTTTTCTGTATTATCCTAGGTTTACGCTGGGGGATCGTCTAGTGGTAGGACTGCGGACTTTGGATCCGCATACCCAGGTTCGAATCCTGGTCCCCCAGCCAACCCTCCTCGTACGATCCTCGGCGCCCATGGCGTGGACGCGGCAGGAAGAGGGAGACGACCATGCCTAGAGAAAAGAGCCGCCAGCTGTACGCGTGGTTGCCGGTCATCATACTCGTACTCGTGCTGGTGACCTTGGCGGTAGGGGGTGTCGCCCTCCATTACGTTGAGCACTACCTGATCGCCGCGACCGGGGACAGCCTGGCCTTGGCAGCCGCCGACATCGCCGACAAATTGGACACTATCTTGTTTGAGCGGTACGCCGATACCCAGGTCCTTGCTCACTCACCTGTCTTCCGTACGCGCGACGTTAAGGCCATGACCCGGTACCTCAACCTCCACAAAGGAGTCTACGGCTATTATCTCTGGCTGGGCGTGACGGATGCTGGCGGCCGGATTGTGGCGGCCACTGACCCGGCAAGCGTGGGCCGGAACCAGAGCAAGCGCGGATGGTTCCGGGCAGTGCGGGAGCGGGGCGGCATCTACGTGGAGGACGCCGAACCTTCCGAGTATGGGGGCGGCGCCTTTGCGGTGACCTTTACGGCGCCGATCAAGGGATCCCGGGGGGAGTTCCTCGGCACCGTCTCGACGCGAGTGAGGATGACGGAACTGGAGCAGGTCTTCGAGCGGACAGTTCGCGCATTCCAGGCCCAGAGAGGACCGGCCGGCAGGATTGAATGGCAGTTCATGAACCGCGACGGTGACCTGATCGTGGATTCGTTCCTGCGGCAGGAGGGCATGGTCAACCTGAAAGTCATGGGGCTTCCATCGGCTCTGTTTGTCGGCACGACGCAGCCAGGCTACGTTGAAGAGATGCATTTGCGACGGCATGTGCCCGTCGTCACGGGCTATGCCCAGACCGAACAGCGCGGAAACTTTTTAGGCCTGCATTGGGGGATCCTGATCCGCATGGACCGGAGCGACATCCTGGCGCCAATTCAGGCGGTCCTGTGGAAACTGGGTCTGGCGGGAGCCGCGGTGTTCGTGCCAATGGTCGGCTTCCTCCTGTGGATCACCACACGGTTGCGGGAAGAATGGGCGACCGCGCAGGAGGAGTCCTCCCGCGCGTCGGCGGCTGAGGCAGCGATGCGCCAGAGCGAGCAACGGTACAGGCACATCGTGGACCATGCCCACGACATCATTTACAGCGCCGATGCAGAGGGCCGATTCACCTTTTGCAATCCCACCGCGGTCCGCCTGCTGAAGTATTCCCCGGAAGAATTCCTCGGCCGGCGGTACCTGGAACTGATCCGCCCGGACTACCGGCAGGCTGTCGAACGATTTTACGGGCGGCAGTTCGTCAGGCAAACCCCAAGCACGTACTTTGAAGTGCCCGTCCTGACCAGGGATGGGAGCGAAATGTGGATCGGCCAGAACGTGCAGGTCATCATCGAGGACGGCCGCGTCGAGGGCTTCCGTGCGGTGGCCCGCGACATCACCGAGCGTAAACACGCGGAGGCGGAGCGGCAGAAAGCCAAGGAGATGGCCGAAGCAGCGAACCGGGCCAAGTCCGAGTTCCTGGCCAACATGAGCCATGAGATTCGCACGCCGATGAACGCCATCATCGGCATGGCCGATCTGCTATTGGAGAGCCCTCTGACGAAGGAGCAACAGGAATACGTGCGGATTTTCAGGCGAGCCGGCGATAATCTCCTGACTCTAGTCAACGATATTCTCGATTTGTCCAAAGTGGAGGCGCGCAGCCTGACGCTAGAGCACGTCGAATTTGATCTGGTTGAGCTCATCGAAAAGACCTCCGAGATGGTGGCCATGACCGCCCATGACAAAGGGCTTGAGCTGGCCTGCCAGGTCATGACGGATGTGCCGCGCGATCTGGTCGGCGACCCGCACCGCCTGCGGCAGATCCTCCTGAATCTGATGGGCAACGCGCTCAAGTTCACGATGTCCGGTGAGGTCGTCCTGCGGGTCGCCGTGGAAAAAGATGCCCCCCCACCCTCACCCTCCCCCTCGAGGGGGGAGGATAAAGGTGGGGGTGAATCCGTAACGCTGCTGTTCTCCGTCTCCGACACCGGCATCGGCATTCCGGCGGACAAGCTGGACGTCATCTTCGAGAGTTTCACGCAGGCGGACTCGTCGACCACCCGCCAGTACGGGGGGACCGGCCTGGGCCTGACCATCTCCAAGCGACTGGTGGAACTCATGGGCGGCCACATCTGGGTGGCCAGTACTGTTGGTCAAGGCAGCACGTTTTCCTTCACCGCGATGTTTCGGGTACAAGAGAGCCCCAAGCCTCGCGTGCTCGTACCGCCGGCGGAATTACAAGGGATGAAGGCGCTGGTGGTGGATGACAGTGCCACCAACCGGCTGATCCTGAAGGAGCTCCTCACCGCATGGGACATGCAGGTGGCCGAGGCTCCCAACGGCAAGGAGGGGCTGGCGGAACTTGTGCACGCCCAGGAGTCCGGCGATCCGTATCGCCTAGTGCTGCTCGACTGCCGCATGCCCGAGATGGATGGGTTCCAGGTCGCGGAGCGTCTTCGCGCCATCTCCAACCTCGCCGGCGTCACCGTCATGATGCTCGCCTCCGACGCGCGTGTGGGCGACAAGGCGCGGTCTCGAGAGCTGGGCGTGGCCGGGTATCTCGTGAAGCCGGTCAAGCGCGCTGAATTGTTCCAAGCCATCGCCGACGCCGTGGGCAAGAGTCAAGTGATTGCTCCTGGACCGGCGCAGGAAGCCGCGCCGGCGCCGGCGAAGGATCAGCGCGCGTTGCGGATTCTCCTGGCGGAAGATTCTCCGGACAACCGGCTGCTCGTGCAGTCCTACCTCAAGCACACGCCCCATCACCTCGATCTCGCCGACAACGGCGCCATCGCGGTGGCGAAATTCAGGGCCCGCGGGTTTGACCTTGTCTTGATGGACATGCAGATGCCGGTTCTGGACGGCTACGCCGCCACCAGAAAGATCAGGCAATGGGAGAAGGAGATCGGGCGCCCGCCGACGCCGATCATCGCGCTCACGGCGTTTGCCTTGCAGGAAGAAATCCGAAAGAGTCTCGACGCGGGATGCACGGCCCACCTGACCAAGCCGATCAAGAAGGCGATCCTGCTGAACGCGATCCAGGAATACACCATGAGCGTGACGAAATGACGACGAAAGGAGACATGCCCCGGGAGGAAAGGGTCCTCGTCCGTGTAGCCCCCGAGATCGCGGAGCTGATCCCCGGCTTCCTACAGAACCGGCGGAAGGACATTGCCGCGATGCTGGACGCCGTGCAGGGGGGCGATTTTGAGACGGTGCGGCTTCTGGGGCACAGCATGAAAGGGGCCGGCGGCGGGTATGGCTTCGACGCCATCACCGAGATCGGCGCTGCGCTCGAGGAGGCCGCCAAACAGCGCAATGCCGCCGAGATTCGGGGTCGCGTGAATGAATTGTCTCGCTATCTGGATCGGGTGGAGGTGATCAGTGAGTAGCGCTTCACCCAAGCCGCCATCCCGCCGGTCATTGAAAGCAGTCCGGGACGTCCGCCGCGTGCGCGACGAGGCGATCGCCTCGGCCGGTGTCGGCATCCTCATCACCGACCCGCGCCAGCCGGACAATCCCATCATCTATGTCAACCCTGCGTTCGAGCGCCTGACAGGGTATGGCGCCGCCGAAGCGCTCGGGCGCAACTGCCGCTTCCTGCAGGGGGCTGACACCGATCCGAGCGCGGTGGCCGAAATCCGCCAGGCGCTCAAAGAGGAACGCGGCCTGCGGGTCGAGTTGCTGAACTACCGGAAGGACGGCCGCTCCTTCTGGAACGACTTGACGATCTCTCCGTTGCAGGACGCGAAGGGGCGGGTGACCCATTACGTTGGAATCATCAGCGACAGGACCGAGCGCAAGCGGGTCGAGCAGCACCTCCAGCAGGTGGAGAAGCTCGCCGCGTTGGGCACCCTTCTGGGCGGGGTCGCGCATGAACTGAACAACCCGCTCTTTATCATCAGCGGGTATACCCAACTGGCCAGGGAGAAGATCAACCAGGGTCGCTACGACGACCTCAAGGCCGATCTGGAGACGATCCGCGAGGCCGCCCAGCGGGCCTCGGCCACTGTCAACCGGTTTCTGGGAATCGCGCCGCACGCCGAAGCCCGCCGCGACCCCTGCCGTGTAGAGGATCCGGTCAAGCAGGCCCTCGACCTGATGTCCCATGACTTCGTCATGCGTCAGGTGACGTTACGAACCCGGTTCGACCCGGCGCTGCCCTCGATCCTGGCCGATTACCAGGACCTGTGCCAGGCGTTCCTGAACCTCTTCACCAATGCCAGCCGGGCGATGGCGGAGGCGCATGGGCGCGGCACGCTCTCCGTCAGCACCACCCTCGTCCAGGATCAGGGCAGGCCATGGGTGGTGGTCCGTGTCAGTGACGATGGGCCCGGGATCGCCCCGGAGCACCTGCCTCGGATCTTCGACCCGTTTTACACCACCAAGCCGTTGGGAAAACGGACCGGCCTGGGACTGACCATCAGCCACCGCATCGTTACGGAGCTTGGAGGCACCCTGACCTGCGAGAGCGTCGTGGGGCAGGGTGCGACCTTCATCGTTCGCCTGCCGATACCAGATGGCCCATCGAGCGTGTCACAGCAAGGAGAAGGGTAATGTCGACGATCCTAGTGGTGGACGATGAGCGCCTGATCTGCGATCTACTGCGGTCGGTGCTTGCCGGCCACGGCCACGAAGTCCTCATGGCCATGAACGGTCGCGAGGGCCTCGAGTTGTTCAAGAAGCACCGCCCCCGTTTTACACTGCTGGACCTCCGCATGCCGGAGATGAACGGCATCGAGGTGCTCAAGCAGATTCGCGCGATCGATCCGCAAGCCGCCGTGTTGATCCTGACGGCGTGGGGGTCGGATGCGTTGGAGCAGCAGGCCCGGCAACTGGGCGTCGTAGATTTTCTGAGCAAGGGGCTCTCGCTGGATGTCCTGGTCGATGCGATGGAGCGGACGCTCCAGCAAACGGCCCAAGCGGCCTCGCCCGCTCAAGCCGCTGCGCCCGGTGGAGCCCCGCGGGCGGCGCCGGTCGCCGCGGGCGATGGGGATTTCATCCTGGTGGTGGACGACGAGCCGCAGATCCGCGATCTGCTCAAGCGTTTCCTAACTCTGCGGGGGTATAAGGTCCGGGTGGCCTCCGACGGCCAGCAAGCGCTGACGATGGTGGAACAGGAGGCCCCCCAGCTGATCGTCCTCGACGTGTACATGCCGGGCATCAATGGTGTCGAAGTGCTGCGGCAGTTACGGAGAAGGAAGTTTACCGGCGGGGTCATTCTGCTGACCGGCAGCCAGGACGACAAGTTGCTTCAGGAGGCGCTGGACCTGGGGTCTGTCGATGTCATGGGGAAGCCGGTGGACCTCGAGCGGCTGGCGCTGGCGATTCAGGTCGGCTGCATCCTGACCGAGCAGCAGGGCCTCGGATCGTGGAGCACGTGAACGTGGCGACCGACGCACGGGTGTTGATTGTGGACTCCGACGCCCACGGCGCGCAGGACCTCGCGCGCCTAGTTGAGCAGTACGGCTATCCTGCGCCCGAGGTTGCCTTGTCCGTGTGGAAGGCGATGGAAAGCGTGGAAGACTCGCTCCCCGACGTGGTGGTGTTCAGCCTGTATTACCCGAACGTGGACCCGCTCCTGTTCTGCCGCGCGCTCAAGCAAGCGCACCCCCTCCTGCCCATCATGGTGATCACCTCGTCCGGCGCTTCCTTGGGGGAAATCGAAACCCTGGGAGTCCTGGCCGGGGGCCTCGACGCCGTTTTGGAACGTCCGCTGGACGAGGCCCGATTTCTGGCCGCGCTGCAGGAGGTGCTAGCCAGGCGCAAGTTGCTGACCTCCTCTTCCATCAGGGACGTAGCGCAGACGATCTCAAACCGCGAGCCTTCCGTGGAACTGGCCGCGCGGACCATTCTCTTCACCGACGTGCGGGGCTCGACCCAGCTGCTTGAGACAACGACCACCCAGCTGTTCTTCAAGGAGCTGAATTACAAGCTAACCCAGCAAGGCGCGGTGGTGCGGCAATTTTCGGGCGATGTGGTCAAGTTCACCGGCGACGGCTTGATGGCATCGTTTCAGGGGTTCGAGCGGCTGACCCAGGCGTTCCGGTGCGCGTTGAAGATCCTGGAACTGGAAAAGGAGCACGCCTTCCAGCATCTACCCATGCCCTTCGGGCTGGGCCTGTGCGACGGGCTGGTGGTGTGCGGCTTCGTCGGGGAGGAGAAACAAGAGCGTCCCGACATCTTCGGCTGGCCGGTCCATTTGGCGTCGCGGCTGTGCGGGCACGCGCCCGCCGGGACCATCCTCATGAAGAAAAAGGACTTCGACCGGATTGACACGAACGGGATACCGCACACGCACGCCGGGTTTCTGGAGCTTCGGGGCATGAAGGAGCCCGTCGAATGTGTGCAGATCTGCCTGCCCACCCCCACCGAGCCCCTGCACCATGGCTGAACGCATGAGCGACACCCGCTGGAAGGCCCTCTTCGAGACCGAGACCGACGCCCTGCTGGTCGTGGCCGGCGACGGCGCGCTGCGAGAGGTCAATCCGGCCGGCCTGCTCCTGTTTGAAGCGAAACGGCCAGCGGAGGTGGTTGGCCGCACGCTGTCAGAGTTCCTTGCTCCGCCGCACCGGGAGGTTTTCCAGAGCTACATCAAGCGCGTGTGCGGGGGTCACAAGGGCTCGCTCGAAGTGGAGATGGCGGGGCTCAAGGGAGGGGCGCGGACGGTGATGGTGTGGGCGGTGCCGCTCGATAAGAAGCCCGGCAGTGGTGCGTCCCTTCTGGTGCTGGCGCGGGATGTCACTGAGCAGCGGGAGCTGGAGGCCGACCTGCGCGAGTCTCGGAAGATGGCGGCGGTCGGCCAGTTGGCCGCGTCGTTCGCGCACGATTTCAACAATCTGCTGAACGGCCTCATGGGGAGCCTGTGGCTGGTGGCGACGAAACTGGGCGCGGACCATCCAGCTGCCCCGCTGGTGGCGACGGCCGGGCAGGCGGGCCGAAAAGCCGCCGAGATAGTCCGGCAGTTGCTGGCCATCGGGCGGAAATCGAAGGGCGAGCTCTATCCCGTGGCCCTGCAGCCCATCGCGGAGGAGGTGGTCCGGCGATTGCGCCGGACACTCGATCCTCGGATCGAAGTGGTGCTGGAGGCCGACCCGGATCTGGGGACCGTGCAGTCCCACCCCGGTCTGATCCGCACGATCCTACTGAATCTCTGCACCAACGCCCGCGATGCGATGCCGCAGGGGGGCAGGTTAACGGTCGAACTGAGGAATGTGAAGAGAGAGGACATCGGTGAGTGCGTCCGATTGACCGTCAGTGATACCGGGGCGGGGATGGATGCCGAGCTCTCGCGGCGCATCTTCGAGCCGTTCTTCACGACCAAGGAGGAAAGACGAGGGGTCGGCTTGGGCCTGACGGTGGTCCAGGCGCTCGTGAACCGTCTGGCGGGTACCATCACCGTCGAGAGCGAGCCCGGACGGGGCTCGCGGTTTGTCATTGACGTGCCGCGCATGGTCGCGAAGGACGTGCCGGTGGAGCTGTCGCCTGCCGAGCCGCCCGCGCATGCGGTGCCGTCCGGTACCGGCCAGGCCATTCTTGTGGTGGACGATGAGGAGATCCTCCGGGTGGTCGCGCGCGCGGCTTTGGAGCAGGCCGGCTTCGCGGTCCTGGAGGCCGAAGACAGCGCCAGCGCCCTGGAAGTCTTTCAGCGGGAGCGTGAGCGCATCGCGGTGGTCCTGCTCGATGTGAACATGCCGGGGCGAACGGGGGATGAGTTCTTTCAGGACCTGCGCGGGCTTGATCCGAACGTGTCGGTGATCTTTTGCAGCGGCTCGATCTCGGAAAAGAAAGGCGCGTTACTGATTCGGGCTGGCGCGAAGGCCTTTCTACACAAGCCCTATTCCGCGCGCCAACTCACTGAGGCCGTTCGACAGGTCCTCCAGCCGCAACCCAAGCGCTGAGCCTCAGCGGCTCGCCCCATTCAGCGTCCTTCCGTACTCACTCCGAAGCTTCCTGGCGAATGGTGCCCTGCTCCTTTTCCAATTGGCGGTAATAGCGCCACAGATAATTGTGATAGTCGTCGAGGGTGGCGAGCAGGTAGTGTAATTCGACCGCGTCATTGCCCTCGATCGTCTTGACCATGCGGGTCTGTAGAAATGCGGCGAACTGCTTGGTCTTTTCGATCGCGGTGAACTGCTTGAGTGGTCCGCCGAGCTTGTAGTCAGACATTGTGCGTACTCCTTCTACAGCTTGTAGAGCTCGCCATACTTGTTCTCCAGGTACGTCAGGAAGTGATCGGGGGTCAGCGGCTCGCCGGTGAGGCGGCGCACGAGCTCGTCGGCCTCGTAGCGGCGCCCCCATCGGTGGATGCGCTCGTTGAGCCAGGCCTTCAGTGACAACAGGTCGCCCCGGGCGATTCGGTCTGGCAGATCGGGAATGTCCCGCCCAGCCTGGTTGAAGAACTGCACCGAGTACAGGTTCCCGAGCGTATACGTGGGGAAGTAGCCGATGGCGCCGAGCGACCAGTGGACGTCCTGCAGGACCCCCTCGCGGTCCGTCGGCGGAACGATCCCGAGGTAGCCCTTCATCTTGTCGCGCCAGAGCTGGGGCAGTTCCTCGACCCGGACCCGGTCCTCTAGGAGGTCCCGCTCAATCTCGAAGCGGAGCATGATGTGGAGGTTGTAGGTCAGTTCGTCGGCGTCCACCCGGACGAACGAGGGCTTCACGATGTTCAGGGACGCATAGAAATCGTCGAGGGCGACCGCCCGCAACTGGTCGGCGAAGGTGTGCTGCAGAAGCGGGTAAAAGTGCTGCCAGAAGGGGCGCGAGAGCCCGACGCAGTTTTCCCACAAGCGGGACTGGCTCTCGTGAAGGCCCAACGACACCGACTCGCCCAGCGGGGTGCCGTAGTGGGTGGCGGGCAGCCCCTGGTCGTACAGGCCGTGTCCTCCTTCGTGGATGCAGCTGAAGAGCGAGCCCGTGAAGTCCTGTTCGGTCACGCGGGTGGTGACCCGGACGTCGGAGGGATGAAACGATGTGGTGAAGGGATGAGCCGAGATGTCCAAGCGTCCCCGTTCGAAGTCGTACCCCATCGCCTCCAGCACCATCCTCCCGAAGGCGAGCTGCCGGTCCCGATCGTACCCGCGCGCCAGGAGGTCCTCCCGGGGCTTCACGGGCGAGTGGACGATGCGGTCGAGCAGGGGGACCAGGCGGCTCTTCAGCGCCGCGAACAGCGGCAGGAGCTGCGCCGTTGTGGCGCCGGGCTCGTAGGTGTCCAGCAGGGCGTCGTAGGGCGTCGGAACCGGTCCGCGATAGCCGACTTCTTCCTTCTTGAGGGCCACAATGGCCGCGAGGTGGGGCAGGAACGACGCGAAGTCGTCCTGCTTTTTGGCTTCGGCCCACGCCTGCTGGGCGAGGGAGCAGGTCTTGCCCAGCCGCCGGACGAAGTCGTTCGGCACCTGCTTGGCCTTGGTGTAGTCGCGCCAGGTCTCCCGTAGCAGGGCGCGCGCGACCGGATCCCAGCCGTCCGTGGCGCCGCTGGGCGGTTCCCCGGTCTTCAGGTCCAACCAGCGGCCCAGCAAGTCTTCGGTTTCAGAAGACGTCAGCCGTTCGTGCGCCAGTCCCTGCAAGGTGGCGAGGTGTTCCGCCCGCGCCTCGCCGCCTCCGGGCGGCATGTAGGTTTCCTGGTCCCAGGAGAGCACCGACGCGGCGCTGTTCAGGTGGGCGATCGGCAGCAGGTGGCGCCGCAACGGCTCGAGCGTTTCGAGCGTGCCCGTCATCCCCTGACCCTCTGTGGTCGCTGGAGGAACAGGATGAAGACCAGGAGTGTGGGGAGGGGGGCAAAGAGAAACGGCGGCAGCCACAGCCAGACGTTTGCGCCTCGGATGCGGGCCTGATCGAACATCCAGATGAACACCCAGATGGCCAGCAGGCTGTAGTTCACGAAGATATATTGGATCATGTGCGGGCGGATTTCACTGGGGCCGGCACCGATCGTGTGCGGGATCAGATACGCCTCAACGGCGACAAACAGAATCAGCGCTGCGATGGCAAACCGTTTGCTCCAGACGAACATAGGGAATCCCTCCATATCTCCGGCATATTCCGGATCAACGCCTATGGTAGAATACCACCGCCCTTTCGTAAAGGCGATAATCGAGAAAGATCTTCATGCGGCGGTGGGTGAGCTTCAGGGTCTGGGCGGTTCTCGCAGGAGCGCTGTGGACGCTGGCGGCGGTCGAATCCGAGGCCTTCGCCTTTCAAGTCTCAGAACCCGTGGAAGGGGCGGTGGTGACGCCCGGCGAGGCGATGAAGGTCAAGGCCAGGTTCCAGCCGAGGCTGCCGGTGGTGAAGGTCACGTACACGCTCTTTGAAGAGGAGCGGGCGTTGGACGATATCAAGGTTGAAACTCCGCCGATGGTCGAGGCGACGGCTGCTCCGTTTGACGCCGCGATGCCCGTCCCTGTCGAAGCGGTGGGCGCCATGCGTCTGCTGGCCGTGGCCCACGTGGCGGAGCGACGCGGGCAGTACGTGCTGTTCGCCGAAGTCTCCGTCCGCGTGGTGCCCGCGGCCGAGCTAAAAGGCCTGGAAGCGGAGATCCCGGTCCGGTTTACCAAGACCATCGGCGAGGTCCGTCTGCTGAGCGTCCGCGGGAGGTACGCCGACCGGGTGGCGCGGGACCTGACCCACAGCCGCACAGGTACCACCTACCGGTCGAGCAATGAGAAAGTCGTGCGGGTCAACCATGACGGACTCGCGCAGGCGATGGGTCCGGGTACGGCGGAGATCGTGGCCAAAAACGGCAAGCACGAGGTCAAGATTCCTGTCGTGGTGGAGGTTGAGAACCCCGAGAACCGGCCGCCGGTGGCCCATGCTGGCACCGATCAGACGGTCAAGCAAGGCGCGAAGGTCCGGCTAGATGCGCTTCTGAGCGGGGATCCGGAAGGGAAGAACCCCATGTACTACTGGTCGCAGGTCCAGGGGATGCCGATCAATCTTGTCGAGCCGCTCAGCCCCCGGCCTTACTTCTTCGCGCCCGTGGTGGACGAGCCGCGTGTTCTGCGGTTCCGCTTGATCGTGCGGGACGAGGAAGGAGCCGAGAGCTTTCCCGCCTACGTGAATGTCACCGTGGTGCCCTAATTAACGACTGGGTGGCCGCGGCCCTCCAGGCACTTGATGTAGCTGCGTTTGTATTGACGCTCAGCAGACACGCCTTCATGTACGCCGCCGCTGGTCCCGCCGACAGCCGCCCCCAATGCGGCTCCATGACCCGCGTTCCCCGAGACGGCGCCGATCACCGCCCCGGCTGCCGCTCCGATGACAGCGCCAGCGCCGGTGCCTTTGGCGGCTTCGGTCGCCGTGCCGCCCGACGCCTTGCTCGCCAGTTCCTTGCATTCGGCGAGGTCGCGCGCCAAGGTGTCCCTGTTCATGTCCCGGCTGGTATCCACGGTGGGTTCCCACCCTCCGTACGAGGCGCACCCGCTGATCCACATGGCGACCATGCCCACGGCCATAAGTCTGGTCATAACCCGCCTCCTTTTGGTTTAAGTATACCAGAGGCGAGCGGTCAATCGATCTATTCACACGGGCCAGGCGCGACGTAGAGGAGGTAGTTGCCCATGCCGTGCAGGTCCAGGGTCTCCTGGCGATTGAGATGGTAGACCATCGTCATCTCATACTCGTCCTTGGTGTTCACCGGGAAACCCTTCGTGCTGCTGTAGACTTGATAAGGAAGGAAACCGCGCAGGTTCCCGCCGTTCTCGACGTCAGGCACGCTGCGCAATAACGTCTGGTTCGAGGTCTTGTTGTCGAGCGCGATCAGGAGCAGGCCGTCATGCCCGTGGGGATAGGCGTACTTGACGCACGCGTCCACCGTGAATTTCAGGGGCTTGGAGTCGACCTGCACGATGCCAGGCTTCAGCTCCCGGCCTTCGTCCGATTCATTGGGCGGCCGCTTGCTGAACTGGCTGTAACACACCACGTTGACGCCGACGGTGTATGCTTTGATCGGCTTGACGCTGGCGCCCTCAGGGGCCAAGTCCATGGTGAAGGTCGCCAGGACGTCCTTGGTGGGCGGGACCTTGTGGTAGAAGGCCACGATCGCGACGAGCGTGCTGTCCTTTTTGATCGGCACGCCGTAGCCTGGGGGGAATTTGGCATCCGTGATCTCGATCCCGGCTCCTGCGAAGTAGGACGGCTCGCCGGGACAGGAGAGGCTCTTTTCTTCCAGATTCTGGAGCAGGATGTGGTGGAGGTACTGGCCGGGCAGCTCCTTGCCGTCCTTGGTGAAGATGCGCGACCTGAAGCCAGTCACGGTCATGTCCTTGGGCGCCTTGAAGGAATGAATCGGCAGGCTGGAGGCCAGGTCGCCGCTGTGTCCGGCCGGCAGGTCGATCGGCCCGAAGGTGAGGACCAAGGCATCGCCCTGCAGGGTCACCGTCGTGATGGCTTTAGCCTGGAATGGCGTTTGCGCATGGCCATGCGAATTGACCTCAGCCAGGACCGGTGAGGCAACGAAGAGCAGCAAAACGGAGAGGATGAGCGCAAGTCGAACCATAGAGCCCTCCCGTTGAGTTGTGATTCGGCGCTGGTTCACCATTAAGGTAAAATGCAATATTGGTGCCGAAGCAAAACTGCCGGAAAATCGGGAGCGGCAATAAGTATTGAAGTGTGCGGAATTGCTTGCTCGTGACTGTGCTCTTGACCAAAACAGGCGGAAAATATGTCATATTGTCAGGGAGGAGGGCTGGACAATGGTGTACGTTCTCGCAGTCGGAACCGGGTTGCTCGTCCTCATGCCGATCATCACGTGCGCGGCCGTGGATCCAGTTGCCTTCGAAGTTCCGCTGG
>Ga0209235_1001000_pt1 | contig 15126 bp, 12 predicted proteins | sample GraSoi013_1_20cm_4_FD_185817 | JGI IMG/M metagenome (GOLD analysis project Ga0209235, IMG submission 185817) | Grasslands soil microbial communities from the Angelo Coastal Reserve, California, USA - Sample 09_25_2013_1_20cm (SPAdes) (version 2) | ecosystem: Environmental > Terrestrial > Soil >... | reverse complement strand
GGTGTGATCAGGCCCTCGCGGATGGCGTAGCGGACCAGCCCCGCGACGTCGTGGACGTCGAGCTTCTTCATCACGCGCGCCCGATGAAACTCGGCCGTCTTGAGCGTGATCCCGAGCAGCGCGGCGGCCTGTTTCGTGGACTTGCCCTCTGCCACGAGCTGCACGACCTGACGCTCCCGGGGGGTCAGTCGGCCGCGGTCCTGCGCCGCCGCGGCGCGGCAGGCGTCCACCACGGCTTGCGAGACGCCCCCGCCCACGTAGAACCCCCCGCGCGACACCTGCTCGATCGCCTGCACCAGGTCCTCCTCCGCCTGGGTCTTGAGCACGACTCCCCGCACCCCCGCGCTCACGGCCTCCGTCACGAGGCGCTCTTGGTCGAGCGCGGTGAGCAGTACGACCTGGGTGTCCGGGCACGTCTCGGCGATCTCGCGCGCGGCGTCGATGCCGTTCAAGAGCGGCATCATGATGTCGAGCACCGCGACGTCCGGGTGGAACTCGCGCGCCGCGGCGGCCGCCGCCCGGCCGTCGGCCGCTTCGGCCACCACCTCGACTCCGTGCCGCTCGAGCAGGGCGCGGACGCCGTGCCTGAGCATCGGGTGATCATCGGCCAAGACGACCTGCAGGGACATCACTCCCTTCCGCTGGGCTTCACGGCGCTCCCACCCCTTGCACCGCCAACCCCATTTCTTCGAGGAAGCTGTTCCCCCCCGCCTCCATCCCGAATCGCCGCTCGACCCGCGTCAGCACCAACCGCTCCCGCGCCCGTGTCATCCCCACATACAGGAGCCGCCGAGCCTCCTGGATCTCCGCCTGCCGATGCTCCGTCGACTCGCGATAGCCGGGAATCTGATAATCCTCCACTCCCACGATGTACACGCGCGAAAACTCCAACCCCTTGGTCGAATGCAGCGTGAGGAGGTTGACGCGATCGGGCGCGACCTCGATGCCCTCGGACGTGGACAGCGCCACGCGATCGAGCAGGCGATCGATACTTTCCCTGAGTGTTCCCCCTCTCCCCATGGGGGAGAGGGGGTCAGGGGGTGAGGGCTCATCCATCAGCGCCCGCAGGCGGGCCACCGCCGCGGGGTAACGCTGAGCCGGATCCGGCGCGGCCCGGAGGCGCGTCATGAGCGCGCGCCCGCCGAGCCGCTGGATCACTTCGTCGACGGAAGGCGCCCCGGCTCGAGCGGTGCGCTCCCGCTCCATCTCGTAGAACGCCAGCGCATCGCTGTACCGGCCCAGCGTGTAGAACTTCGCGAGCTTGAACAAGACGTCCCGCTCCCTGCTTCCCGCTCCCTGCTCCGTGCGGGGCTCGAGTGCGAGCGCTAGCCCGAGGTAATCGAGCAGGTTGACCAGCACGGCCTTGCGCGCCCGAATGCCCCGCTGGCGCTCGAGCTCCCGGTAGACCTGGGCCAGCGTGACCGCGTCGTCCAAGGCGTGATGCACTCGGCCGGCGTCAATGCCGAAGCGGTGCGCGATGTCCTCCTGCTTGGGGCTGTCCTGTGACAGCGACCGGACGAGCGGATAGGTGTCGTAGAACACCAGACTCTCGACACCGTCCAATCCGCCCGCCAACCGCCGCAGCACGGGAACGTCGAATCGCTGTCCGTTGTGCGCGATGAGGATGTCGCCGCCAACGAAGGCTCGAAACTCGGGCCACACCTCGGCAAACGATCGCGCGTCCTGGACGTCCCGATCCGTGTACCCGTGGATCGCGCTCGCCTGCGGCGAGATCGGCCGGTATGGCTGAATCAGGGAGTGAAACCGGTCCACGATCTCGCCCTGCACCACGCGCGCGGCGCCGATCTCGACGACGCCGCACGTCGCCACGTCGTTGTCCGTCGTCTCGAAGTCGAACGTGACGTAGCGCTCGAGCGCGGTATTGAGCCCCTCGGCGTGCAACAGTTGCAGCGCCTTGAACAGGGTGAGGGCGAGCCCGTTGGTACCCCCATCCGCCCTCCGCAGCACGAGGTCGCCCTCCGCTCCCGAGGGAAGGTGGCGCTCGCCGACCGCCATCAACATGCCGCGCAACGCGATCTCGAGGCCGCCGTGCGGCGCGATCGCGATACTGCGCTCGCCTGCGATGACGGGCGCGAGCCGCCCGGCGAGTCGCACGGCCTCGGGGCTGTCGGCCGGATCGGTGAGCTCGTCGTGCCGCTCTTCCAACGCGTTCCGGTACGGCCCGACGCTCTGCGAGAGAATCTCATCGACGAGCGGCGCTAAGGCGCCGTGCGACCGGGCGAGGGCGCGGAGGTTCTCCACCTGATAGACGAGCCGCCACAGCTTCTTCGTGTCGGGATGCTGCGCCGGCCGGCGCCGGGCGAGCGCGCGTACGGCAGCGAGGAAATCACCCGACGCGCCGATCGCCGCCTCGAGTTCCTGGAGGAAGTGCGCCGAGAGCACGCACCGCGCGAACGCCTCCAGCGCGATAGGGTCGTCGGGATCGCGCACGATCCGCAGCGCGGCGATCACGTACTTGATGACATCATCCTCGACCAAGGACCGGCCCCGGGCCAGCCGGCAAGGGATTCCCGCGCGCAGCAGCCGTCCCTCGAGGTACTCGCCGATCTTGTGCTTGCGGTAGAGAATGGCGTAGTCGCCCCATCGCAAGCCGGATGCCGCGCAGTCACCCCGGAGATCGTCGAGCAGCCATGAGGCCTCTTCTGCTTCGTCTCGGAATGCCAACGCAGTCACCTCATACGGCGACTCCTGCTCCGCGCTGAGCTGCTTCTCGAACAGCTGGGGATTGTGCGCGAGCACGCGCCGCGCGGTCTCGAAGATCTGGCGCGAGCAGCGACAGTTCTTGTCCAGCACGATCGGCCGGTCGATCCCGTAGTCGCGACCGAACCGCACCAGGACATAGGGGTCCGCCCCCGTCCAGGTGAAGATCGACTGCTCGTCGTCGCCGACGGCGAAGAAGTTGCCGTGCGGCGCCGCCAGGCGCTTCAGGAAGTCGTACTGGACCGCGTTCACGTCCTGGAACTCGTCCACCAGGAGATAGTCCCAGCGCGCCGCGATCGCATCGGCGACGTCCCCGCGCGTGCGCAACAGCTCCTCGGCCTTCGTGACGAGGTCGTCGAAGTCGAGCATGTTACGGTGCGCCAGCCAGGCGGTGTACTCGCGATAGAGGCGCGCGTCGTCAGCCGTCAACTCATATGCCTGGACCCGGTGCCGGCCGAACCGGTTCAGCAGCGGGCCCCGCTGCTCCAGCGGCACGTGCAGCCGGCCCAGGATGACCTTCTGATACTGCTCGTCGGCTACCCCGAATCCCTTCCGCAGACCCGCCGCCTCGGCGTGCTCGCGAAGCAAGGCCAGGCACAGCGCGTGGATCGTGCCCCGCGTGATGCCGTCCGCACGGTCCCGCAGCGTGTGCTTCAGCCGAACCGCGATCTCCTCGGCCGCCCGGTTCGTGAAGGTGACCGCGCAGATGCGCTCAGGCGCGATGCCGACCGTGGCGATGAGATGGTTGATGCGGGCGATGAGGCAGAACGTCTTGCCCGCGCCGGGTCCCGCCACGACCAGGACGGGGCCGAGGGGTGCTTGGATGGCGAGGCACTGCTGGGGAAGGGGGTCGAACTCCATGCCGGGAATCTAGGCCTCCGCCGCCCACTTCTGAAACAACCTTTTCCGAGGTCCCGTCGTCTAACCGGGAAACCTCCGACTGGGCTCCTCATGCTCCTGGGCTTGCCGTTCCTCGCCGCCGTCGCGCTCGCCAGTCAGGTTGCCGATCCTCGGCCGCCGCGCCGGGCCCCTGACCCGCCCCCGCCGACCAGCGTCGCCGCCACCCGCGCGGCCCGGCCACCCGCCATTGACGGGCGCGACGACGACGCCGTCTGGCGCGAAGCACCGCCCATCACCGCATTTCAGGAATGGCGGCCCAGCGAGGGTGGACCGCCCAAGCTCCCGACCGAAGCGAAAATCGCCTACGACGCGGCCAACCTGTACGTCTTCGTGCGCTCCTTCGATCCGCACCCCGACAGCATCATCACCGTGCTCTCCCGGCGCGACTATTTCACCCCCTCCGACATGATCTGGCTGTTCCTCGACTCGTATCACGACCGCCGCACCGGGTACGAGTTCGGCGTCAACCCCTCGGGCGTGAAGCTGGACGCGCAGATCTACAACGACGGCAATGAAGACTTCGCCTGGGACGCCGTGTGGGACGTCGCGACCCGCGTCGATTCCCTGGGCTGGACCGCCGAATTCCGCATCCCGCTGTCGCAGCTGCGCTACGGGCGGGAACGCACCCACACCTTTGGCTTCACGGTCGACCGGGACCTGTACCGCTACTCCCAGCGCGTGAGCTGGCCGCTGTTCCGCCAGTCGCGGGCGGGGTTCGTGTCGCAATTGGGTGAGATCAGCGGGCTGGACGACCTCGTGGCGCCGCGCCGGCTCGAGGCCGCCCCCTACCTCGTGACCAAGAACGTGTCTCAGTTCACCGCGACCGGGATCGGCCGCTCACAGGACGTCACGATCGGCGGGGACCTGAAGTACCGCGTCACGTCCAATTTCACGCTCGACGCCACGCTGAACCCCGACTTCGGGCAGGTGGAGGCGGACCCCGGGGTGCTGAACCTCACTGCCTTCGAGACGTTCTTCAGCGAGCGCCGCCCGTTCTTCGTTGCTGGACGCGGCCTGTTCCGGTTCGATGTCAACTGCAACGACGTGAACTGCAGCAGCGAAGGGCTGGTCTACAGCCGGCGCATCGGCCGAGCACCCGAGCTGGCGGGCGCCTACTCGGACACCACGTCGCCGGCCTTCACGACGATTCTCGGCGCGGGCAAGCTCACCGGGCGCCTGCCGGGCGGGCTGACGATCGGTGCCCTCGACGCCGTGACGGCGCACGTGACGGGCGCGGGCGGCGCGACCATCGAGCCCACCACCAACTATGGCGTTGTGCGGCTGCGCCAGGACCTGCGGGGCGGGGAGAGCAGCGCCGGCGCCATCGTCACCGCCGTGAACCGCGACAACGACTCCTGGACCTCACCGTACCTGCGCCGCAGCGCCTACGTGGGTGCCGCGGACTTCCGCCATCGATTCCCCGGCGGCCGTTTCGAGATTGCGGGCTCGCTCGACCTGAGCCGGGTGGCGGGCAGCGCCCCGGCCATCACCGCCGCGCAGCGCGACGCGGTCCACTACTTCCAGCGGCCGGACGCGGGGCTGTCATTCGACACGACGCGCACGTCGCTCTCCGGTAATGCCGAGGAGCTGCAGATCGCCAAGGTGGGCGGCGCGCACCTGCAGGGCCAGACCAGCTACCAGCGACGCTCCACCGGTTTCGAGATCAACGACCTGGGCTACCTGCAGCGCGCGGACCAGCAGTCCTGGAGCACGTGGATCGGATACTTCGACCGCCACCAGCGCGCCCTGTACCAGCGGTTTCAGTGGAATTGGAACTGGTGGCAATACTGGACCAGCGCGGGCCTGCCCGAAGAGCGGGCGTTCAACACCAACACGCACATCACGTTCCGCAACACCTGGTCGTTCCATGGCGGCGGCACGCTCGGCCAGCTGGGCGAGACGTACTGCTACTCTTGCTCCCGCGGCGGCCCTATGGTCCGGCAGGATCCGTACCTCGCGCCGTGGGCCGGCCTGAACGGCGACGACCGCAAGGCGATCGTCCCGTACTTCTGGGTCAACTACTGGAGGGGCGACCGCGGGCAGTCCCGCAGCATCAATCTGAGTCCGGAGGTGGACTTCAAGGTGGCGTCACGCTTCACGGCGGCGCTCATCCCCAGCTACACACGGACGACGAACGAAGTGCAACCCCTCGGTCCCAGCACCGACACGAGCAAAGTGACGCACTATCTCTTCGCGCACCTGGAGCAGAAGCAATTCGCCGTGACCCTCCGGTTCACCTACCCGTTCACCGCGACCACGTCGCTGCAGGTGTATGCGCAGCCGTTCGTCTCGAAGGGGACCTACAGCAACGTGCGCGAGCTGTCGGCCACACCGCGCGCGACGGACTTCGCCAGCCGCTATCGGGCCTATGCGGACACCGCCGTCACCAACCACCCCGGCGGATTCAACTTCAAGCAGTTCCGGTCGAATGTCGTGTTCCGTTGGGAGTACCGGCCCGGCTCGACGCTGTTCGTGGTGTGGAGTCAGGGGCGCCAGGGCTCGGAGGCGGTGGAAGGGACCCGGGGCTTCGGCGGCGACGTCGGCGATCTGTTCACGCTCCGGCCCGACAACAGCTTTCTGGTAAAGCTGTCGTATTGGATCAACCGGTAGGCGTTGGAGATCACTTCAGAGCATGATCAAGCCTCGCCGCAGGCCGGTCGCCACCGCTTCCGCCCGGTTCGAAGCCTCGAGCTTCTCGTAGATCGCCGCGAGGTGAGTCTTCACGGTGTGTCCGGATATGCCGAGCCACGCACCGATCTCCTTGTTCACGAGCCCTTCGCCGAGCAGTGTCAGGATCTCCCGTTCCCGCGGGGTCAGAGTAGGGTCTCGGGTGTCGACCGGCGCGCGCGCGCCGTCGCTTGCCTTGCCATCGAGCACCGCCATTGCCAACGCCGCCGGAAGCGACGCGAGCCCCGCTGCCGCCGCTCGCACGGCAGCGCGGATCTCCTCCGGCGCTGCATTGCGGGGCAGTGCGGCACGGGCGCCGGCGCGCAACGCCCGAGCTCCCGCCTCGCCCGCGAGGTCTTCCAGCAGCACGACAAACGGCGTCGTGTCGCGGGTGGGCTGTTGCTCGAGGAGCACGGGGAGGGGCAGGTGGGACTCAGGTCCGGGATCGAGCACGATGACGTCAGGACGGCACTCGTCGATCACGCTGTCCAGCGACTCGAAAGCGTCGGACACCGCGACCAGGAGCAGGCCAGGGTCTTGGGTCACCACGTGCTCGAGCTGTCTTCGCGTGCGGGCCCTCGGCGCCACGATGAGCACTCGTATCATGGTGCCACCAGCGCGTGAGCGCGTCGTACCCACGCCTCGACTGCCGCCGCGGGGACTGCCAGCGCCAGGCTCCCGTGCATCATCGTGTTCACGCCGACGAGTCTCGCCGTAGCATCGGCGAGTGGGCCTCCCGAGAAGCCGGGAGCGAGGCGCACATCCGCCTGAATCCAGCGCGGCGTGCGACCCTCGCGCTCACTTTCGGCAAGGTGGATGATGCCGAGCGTGGCGGCGCCCGCGAGGCCGCCCGGATGACCGACCGCGATCACCAGCTCACCCACGCGCAGGGGTGGCGAGCCCCGGACCACGGCGGATATCAACGCGCGGTCCGCTTGGAACTCCAGGGCGGCGAGGTCGCGCTTCAGGTCGCGCGCCACGATGTGCGCGGGCGCAGTGGTGCCGTCGTTGAGCTCGATTGTCGCCCGATCGCCGCGGACGACGTGGGCGTTCGTGATGACGAGTCCCCGGCCCTCCGACCCTCCGCCGTCCCACAGCACGCCCGCGCCGGTTGCCGCGCCGCGCGTCCGCACCTGCACCGTCAGGCGGCGGAGCTCGTCCACCGCCGCCGCGAGCTCCTGCGTGAGACCAGCGGTCACGAGGGGGGGCGCAATCATGCTGCCCGCGACTTCGGCCGCTCGCCTGGTGTTACCTGGAGCGTTTTCACCTGCCCTCCCCGGATCACGCGCGCCGCGAGGGGGCGGCCCACGCGGTCACCTCCGAGCATCGCCAGTACGTCAGCTGAATCGCTCACCGCCGTGCCATCGAGCTCGAGCAGGACGTCGCCGAGCAGCAAACCATCCCGGTCCGCGGGTCCGCCGGACTCCAGGCTCACGATGAGCAAGGCCACGTCGCCCTGAAGCTCGAGCTTGCCAGCGAGCGACTCCGGGACCCGTACCGGCTGCGTGCCGATCCCCAGATAAGCCCGCCGGATCGTGCCGCGTTCCAGGAGCTCGGTGACGACGCGCTCGACCGTCGCGACCGGAATCGTCACCGGCAGGCCGCGCGCCAGCCCTGAAGTATTGATCCCGAGCACGCGACCCGCCGCGTCAATGAGTGGCCCGCCGGAAAAGCCATCGTAGATCGCCAGGTCCAGCCGCAGGAGCGAGTCTATCTCGGCACCCTGCCACGTACGCCACGGACCATCCACGCGACTCATCACCCCCCAGCTGGCCGTGACACTCGGCCCCGGGCGCCCCAATGCGATCACCAGCTCGCCGACTGTGGGAGGCGTATCGGATCGGAGCCTGGCAGTCGGCACGCTCTGGCCGGCGAGCTTCAAGACCGCGAGGTCCGTGCTCGGGTCGCGCCCGGCGAGGCTCGCCGGGACGGTTATTCCATCGGGAAGGGTCACCGTGATGTTCTCGTCGCGGCTGATCGTGTGACTCGTAGCGACGACCACGCCGGGTCGCCAATGCACGCCGCTCGCCGGAATGCGCCGCCGGGCGTGTATCGCGACGACCGCTCGTCCGGCCGCCTGCACGGCATCGGCGAGCTCGGTCGAAAGGGACTGCAGCAGTGTACTCATGGTTACCTCCGTCACCCGCGGGCGTCAGTGCCCGCGCAGGTGGGTCGGAGTATGGGGGGCGGCCACGCTGAGCGGCATCGGTCGAACGGGCGAGGGGTCCGGCGGGGCGGGTGGGCGGCTGTCACACAGCGGCGGGATCGTTTGTCATGATCTCGCGTGTTATGGAAGCTGAAACCATGCTCGAGCGCCCGTCGGAAGTCTTCGCTGAAGTGCGCCCCATCCTGTTCTCCATCGCCTACCGGATGCTCGGCAGCGTGATGGACGCAGAGGATGTGGTTCAGGAAGCGTACTCGCGTGTCCCAGTGTCGGCGGACCGCGGAGCAGGTGCGGTTGCAGACACTCACCAACCATGGAGCAGAGATGAAGCTCACCATCGTCGCCGCCACTGGAGGGATTGGGCGCCAGGTCCTCCACCAAGCGGTCGCCGCGGGTCACGACGTCACAGCAGTCGTACGAAATCCGAAGCAGCTGTCCGGAGAGGTACGCATCGTCACAGCCGACCTGGCGGCTCCGGACCCGGCAGCGCTCGAGTCCGCAGTCGCAGGAGCGGATGCAGTGCTCTCAGGGCTCGGTCCACGGTCGGTCTCCGCGGCCGGAATCGCTTCGCAGGGCACGCGGGCCATCGTTCAGGCGATGCAGGCGACGGGCGTACGCCGTATCGTCGTCGTCAGCGCCGCGCCGATAGGGACGGTGCCGTCGCCCGGGCGCCCGCACCCCCCGAAATACGATCCGGGCGATGGGTTCTTCATGCGACACCTGTTCAGTCCGCTGACGAAAGCCGCGCTGCGCAGGCACTATGCCGACCTCGCGCTGATGGAGGACGTCCTTCGGGACAGCGGCTTGGACTGGACCATCGTCCGGCCGCCACGGCTGACCAGCGGGCCTGCGACCGGCACGTACCGGGCGGCTTACGGGCAGAACCTACCCGGCGGCTTTCTCATTTCACGCGCCGACGTCGCCCATCTCATGCTTCGCGTGCTCGAGGAACCCGAGACGATCAAGCAGGCTATCGGAATCGCGAACTGATTGAACCGTCGGGGTCTCGGTCAGCGCTCGGCAAGTGAGTTCCAGAATTCCAGCGTGAGCGGATGGATCGCCTTGCCGGCGCGCAGCCGCGATCTTACCTGTTGCGCCACGGTCTCCCGCAGGACGCCGTCGCGGTCGCGCGGCACCCGTTTGGCGAGTTTAGCGCGCTGTTTGCGGCGACTCCGGCGTCCCGGCTCGAGGAAGTCGGCCAGGTAGAGCATCCTCCCCACGTCGTCCCAGCCGGCATAGCCGAAGCTGTGGTAGCGCACAGCATCCAGCACGCCGCGGTCGGACTCACCGTCTTGCGTGGCGCGATCGGCCGCGGCGCCGCCGTGCGTCGTTCCGCGCGTCCTGGGCGCATCTCGCAGCGCGTCGTGGAGCCATACGGCCTTGAGCCACCGGCCGCGTTCCTGCGGCGACACCTTCATCTCGTCGGCCCATGCCTCCACGAGCGCCGCGACCCGCCGAATGTGTGCGCGGCGTCGCTTGCCCGCGCGCGCCCACGCCGGAAGCTGTTCTGCCGCGAGGACGCGCTGGCGGCGGGGCCAGGCCGCGACGAGCCGAGCGAGCGCCGTCCAGGCTTGCCGCGCGAACTTCGGAACAAACGTGCGAATGGGCCTGCGATTACCGGACGTCAAACAGCAGCTCTCCGAGCCGGTCGTTCCTAATTGAAACGACCACGATGGTGTGCTCTCGCAGGACGGTCGCTCGGGACGCTTGATCGGGAGCGTCCTCACTCACTCGTACAGCTCGGCCGTATCGGCCTGCGCCAGCTCCACCAGGAAGCTTCCGATTTTCTCGCTCACCGCCTCCACGTACTTCCGACCCTTCTCCGCCGTCGCGGCCGCGGGGTTGCCGACGCCCGTGTCTTCCGTCACCTGACGCCACCGTCGCGGCGCCCACGCCCACCCCTCGCGCAGCGCGGAGATCGTGAAGCGGCGCGCGCGCCCGGGGCCGGCCTCCGACAGCGGCCGTACCAGCTCCGGCGCGACATCGAGCATCACGCTCGTCTCTAGCTCGCCCGCGTGGTCTCCCAGGTCGGAGAAGAACAGCTTCCGGTCCACGACCTGATACCAGTTGACCGTACACAGGAACAGGGACACCGCGGGCTGCAGCTCGCGGATCATCTGGCGGAAGTCGTTCCCGCCGTGCCCGTTCAGGATCACGAGCTTGGGGATGCCCTGACCCGCCAGTGCCATCGCGAGGTCGCGCAGCACCAGCGCCTGCGTGCTCGGGTTCAGGTTGAGGCACAGCGGAATATCGAGCTGCCCGGCGTTCACGCCGAACGGCACCACCGGCAGCACGACGACTCGCGCGCCGCGCTCCGACGCGTGCCGCGCCGCCAGCCCGGCGATCCGCTCGGTCGCGATGTTGTCGGTCGAGTAGGGGAGGTGGAGGTTGTGCGCCTCGGTCGCGCCCCACGGCAGCACCGCGACCTCGTAGCGCACGTCCCGCACGGTCTTCCAGGTCAGCTCGTTCAGGATGTAGGGGCGAAGCGGCAGGGGCGAGGTGGGCGGCATTGGCACCGTCGGGATCGGGACCCTCGATACTAGCACGTCACGCCCGCGGGCGCGCGGCTGTCGCGTTTTCGCCCCTCGGTCCGCAAACGCGCCCTTGCTCTCCTCTTGACTGGGCTCGATGATAGCTGGCAATCGCGCCCCGTGCGGAGGGTACCCTCGTGCGTGCCGTCTGGCTGGGTCTCACAAGTCTGGTCGCGCTGCTGCCGCCCGCCGCAGCGCAGCTGTCCGCTCGCCTCGACGTCTCGCTCGGTAGCCGTTACGTATGGCACGGCCTCTCCCGCGCCGCCGGCACGATCGTGCAACCCTCGCTCGCGGCCGGGCTTCGGCTCGGTCGGCTCTCGCTGGAGGGCGGAGCCGCACGTCACTACGAGCTGGATGCCGTGGCCAGCGGTGAGCTTTCGGAGTCCGGCGCGGGTAACGGGCATTTGGGGGAGGACGACGTGTGGGGACGCGCCGCACTCGACCTCGGCGCCGCGCGCCTCCACGCTGGCGTGGTCCGCTACCTCTTTCATGGCGACTCGACGCGCGGCGGTCTTGGCCGGGGGTGGAATACGACGGAGCTGTACGGTGCCGTGTCCACCACAGGCAGCTACCTCAATTCCTCCCTGGAAGTCTGGTCCGACGTCGATCGGTTGCACGGCACGTTCCTCCGCTACTCGGCGAGTGCGCCGATCCTGGCTTGGCCGTTCCCGCCCTTCGTCTTCGCGTTCGTGGATGGCGACGTCGGGCTGAACCTCGGGCAAGGTCCCGACCCGAGTCAGCCCGGCCGAGTGGCCAACTTCGCGGGTCGCGGCATCACGCACGCCGGCGTCGGGGCGGCGCTCGAGCTGCGAGCCGGGCGCACGCCAGGCGTGGGGTGGACCACCATCGCCGTCGGGTTGCGATCGCAGGTCAACCTAGACGACGCCACCCGGGTCAACGGCGTCGGCCGCAAGAAGGATCTCAACTGCTGGCTGTGGATGGGCGTGACGGTGTTGTTGGGTGGCGAAGCGCGGGGGCTGCGATGAGCCGGTGCCGCGGCGTCCTCTGCGGGGTAGCGGCCGCCCTCGCGTCATGCGGTCCGATGCGACTCGACATGCCTGCTGTCTTGAGTCCTCTGCCGCGCCCCGCTGCCGGAGCGGTCCTGCAGGCCGGTTTCGCCCGAGTCGACATCACTCCGCCCGCGGGCGTCGGCCTCGCCGGCGAAGGACCCGAGGGCGGAGCGGCGCGCGGCTATCGCCTGCGCCTGTACGCGCGCGTGCTGGTGCTCGCGGATGGCGGCGGCAACCGGCTGGCGATAGTCGTCGCCGACTTGCCGCTCGGCTCGGCCGTACTGCACCGGCGCGTCGCGGCGCTCACGGCCCGTACCGACGGCATCGGGGTGGATCGTCTCGTGATCGCGGTGACCCACACACATGCCGGTCCAGGACATTATTTCGATGCCGGAGCTTACAACGATCTGGCCAGCTCGGTGTTCGGCTACGACCCGTTGATGTTGGACTCGCTCACCGCGCGCATCGCACGCGCAGTCCACGCTGCCGTCGCGGACCTGCGGGCCGCCCGGGTGGCCTGGGGCAGTCGGGCGGTATGGGGTTACACCCGGATCCGCAGCCTGCCCGCCATGCTCCACGACATTCCCACGCCCGCCGCGCCGCCCCACGCGCCGAACCTGCTGCTTCCGGAGTACCGTGTGGTGGATCCGGAGCTGGCTATGCTGCGGGTCGACCTGCTCGATTCCGCCACGCGCAAATATCGGCCCGCCGGCGCGTTCAGCATCTTCGCGATGCACGCCACCGGTAACGCACCCGCGAACGACCTCCTGGACTCAGACATTCCCGGTATCGTGGAACGGCGGCTCGAGCGTCACATCGACCGCGATCTCAATCACCGAGTCGACACCGCGTTCGTCCCGCGCGCGCTCTACCTGTTCGCCAACGGGACCGAAGGCGACGTGTCGCCCGCGTGGCCGCCCCAGAGCCGCTGCGCCGTGCCCGTGCTCGCCGTGCTTCCGGCGCTCGACGGGCCGTTCACCCGGTCCCTGTGGCAATGGCGGCCGCCCACGCCGACCCACGTGGCGGCTTGCCAGCACGCCGCGCGTGAAGCGGTGGTGCGCATCGGCGAGGCGCTCGGCGACAGCGCCGGCGCGTTGTTCGATGCGCTCGGCAGCTCCCTCACCGATCGGATGGAGCTCGCTCGCGCGTTCGTCACGCTGTCGCTCCGCGACAGCGCCGGCGTGCTGGGCGTCTGCCCGACGCCCGCGGTGGGCATGGCCGCGCTCGCCGGCGCGGCCGATTCCCATTCGCGGATGCAAGGCTGGCGGCTGTTCGGCGCGTTTCCGATCGGGCTCGATGAGGGATCTCCCAATCCCGACGCTCCCGGCTGTCACGCGCAGAAGCGGGAGCTGCTGGACGGTGTGTTCGGGGAGTGGCTGAACAAGGTCGCCGTCGCCGGCACGCTGCCGTCGTTTGCGCAGGTGAGCGTCCTGCAGCTGGGAGATCGGCTGGTCGGCACGCTTCCCGGGGAGGTGACCACCACCGCCGGGCGGCGGATGCGCGACGAGATGCTCGCGGCGGCCCGGGCCCGGGGCGCTCGCGTCAGCGCCGCGCTGATCATGGGTCTGACCAACGGATACTTGGAGTACATCACGACGCCGGAGGAGTACACCGCGCAATACTACGAAGGCGGCTCCACCCTCTACGGCCCCGGCGAGGCGGCGATGTTCGGCCGCGTCCTCGCGGGGCTCGCCGCCGGCGTCTCGAGCGGCGACACCCTCCCGTCCTCCCGCGCGCCGCGGATCGTAGGCGAGCTCGGGCATAAACGCGATATCGTGCCCCGCAGCCCTGCGATCCGAGCGCCAGACGGTGCGATCCAGGCCTGGTGCTCGGGCGATACGCTCTACGCGCGTTTCGACCTCGGCGCCGTCCGAGACTGGCCCGTCTCGAGTGGCGACGTCGCCGCCCGGGCGCGGGTCGAGGTGGCGGACGACGCCACCGGGGCGATGGTGAGCTGGGATGACGACCCGCAGCTGGAGCTGCGGGTGCGCGCGCGGCACCGGGGTGTCGCGTCGTGGGAGCTGCGGTGGTCGGGCGCGACGCGCGCGCGGTATCGCATCAGGATTCCTGGACGGCCTGCGAGTAGCGCGGTGGGATGTTCACCGGCACAACCGTAAGCTGGGTGAGGGGCAGGAGGACATCGCGCACCGTTGGGACCGGGACCTCTCGATACCCCGCCCGCGAGCGCGCGGCGGCGCTGGCCCGACTCATTTCTGCCACACCGCGTACCCATCGTGGCGCAGTTCCCGCGCCAGCACCTGCTCCATCCGCTGCGCCTCCGCGTAGGGGAGGGGATTGAGCCCGGCGTACAGATCGGGCCGGAGCCGCACGCCGTAGCGCCGCACGTACGCATTGTCCTTGACCCCGTACTTGTGGCGCTCGAACCGCGTCTCGGGGTTGAGCCCCGTCATCCCCACATAGAGAGCTGGCTTGTGGGGGTCATGGTCGGGATTGGCGGTGCGGAACCTGGCGTGTTCCAGCACCGCGGGATCGAGCTCGATCACGTAGACGTGGTGTCGCGCGACCTGCTTCGGCACGCGCACCCATCTCCTGGCCGCGGGGCCACGCGAGCGCGCGCGCCTAGTGCCGCGCTACAGCGCCGCGGGCCACACCAGCTCTTCCGCCGGTGGCGTGCGACCGCGCACTCGGGAGCGCGAGGCTGCGCGTTCCCGGCATGGTGGCGCCGGTGCCCGGGGTGAGGCGCGCGCGGGGAACGGTACCGGGCGCCGCGTCGGATGTAGCCGCTGCAACGTTCGCGCGGGCCGTTCCCAACGCCCCCCAAGCCGCGGATCGAGGTCGCGATGCTGCGGGCACGCTCAATGCGGCCGGTACGAGGGCGCCGCGCGACATAGCGCCGCCGCCGCCCCCCTCAGAGCCCACGTCCTCGGTAGTGTTGGGGTTCGACAAGCGCGTGAATCGCACGTGGCGCAGCGGCGCGGGCAGGCGCGAGCGGGCCGCGGGTAGCGGTGAGGACGGTGCAACCAGGCGCCGCACCACGATCGCCCCTCCGGCATGCGGCGCGCGCGAGCGCTCGAGCACCGCGGGCTCGCCGCGCGCCGGGAGTCGCGCGGGGGCGCCGGGCCGGGCATCCGGCCGGCGTTTCCGCGGTTCGATTGGCGGGTTCGAGCGGTCG
>Ga0209235_1000997_pt1 | contig 15136 bp, 15 predicted proteins | sample GraSoi013_1_20cm_4_FD_185817 | JGI IMG/M metagenome (GOLD analysis project Ga0209235, IMG submission 185817) | Grasslands soil microbial communities from the Angelo Coastal Reserve, California, USA - Sample 09_25_2013_1_20cm (SPAdes) (version 2) | ecosystem: Environmental > Terrestrial > Soil >... | reverse complement strand
GTGATCCAGCTGGCTGCGGCCCCGACCGGCCTGCAGCAGCAAAGAACCAGCGTAAGGCTATTGATTGATTCGATGTTATCGTGAAGAATCCTGCCCAGACTCTCGCAGGAATAGGACTCAGCTCGTCACCACGAAGAGGCGCCACTCGCCAGGTACACCCTTCAGCACCTGCGTGCCGCGTTCGGCGAAGGCGAGTCCCGAACCTGAAACAAGGTCGCGCACGGTGCTGGTCGCAAGCACTTCGCCGGCACCGGCCAGATCCTTGACGCGTGCACCGATGATCGCGGCGATTCCTCCGAGCTTGCCCGCGACGATCTCGCACTCACCGGTGTGCACCCCGGCACGGACTTCAAGGCCGAGCCGGCGTACGCCGTCGCGAACAGCGAACGCGCAGCGAACTGCGCGCGCCGGTCCGTCGAAGGTGGCGTAGAAGCCGTCGCCCGCAGTATCCTGCTCCAGGCCACGGTACCGCGCAAGTTCTGTACGCACGAGAGCGTGGTGACTCTCGAGGAGGTCTCGCCAGCGACGGTCGCCGAGCGCCGCGGCCCGCCTGGTTCCCTCGACGATGTCGGTGAAGAGCACCGTTGCGAGGATCCGGTCGTGCTCGGGTAATGGACGCACGCCGGTCATGAACTCCTGGATTTCGGCTAAGATCTCGTCCTGATGCGAAGCCCAGAAGAGGTGGTCGCCGGACGGAAACTCGACGTATCGTGCGCCGGTGATGCGCGCCGCGATGTAACTTCCCTCCGCGGCCTGGACGTCCCGGTCACCGACGGCCTGGAGTACGAGCGTGGGGACGCGCACGCTTGGCAGCACCGCGCGAACGTCTGTGTAGCTATTCATGCGAAGCAGGTCCGCCGCAGCCTTCGGCGATGCGCTCCTGCGGAAGTAGGTGTCGAGCCATTCCTGGAAGTTGACGTCGTCCGCGATACTCGGCGCGTAATAGGCGAGGTCGGCGATTTTTGGGTCCCCCCAGCTGCGTTCGAGCTCCTCGGCGCCACGGAGCCGTTCGTCGAGCGTTGGAGCCCAGGGATAGTCGTCGGAACGGAGGCGTTTCGCGAAGGCGCCGTATGTGGCGAGCGCAATAGTGCGCTTGGGGTAAGTCGCAGCGAAGAGGATGCACATCGAGGCTCCCTCGGAGTGGCCGAAAAGGGCGGCGCGCGCTGAGCCGACCGCATCCATGACTGCGCGCACGTCATCCATGCGCTGCTCGAGCGTCGGGAGCTCTGGGACGCGGTCGGAGAGGCCCGTTCCACGCTTGTCGAAGACGATCAACCGGCTGAACGACGCAAGGCGGCGCAGGAACCGCGCCAGTAGGGGATTTTCCCACATCATTTCGACGTTTGAGAGCCAGCCCGGGACATAAACTAGGTCCGGCGGTCCCGCGCCCACGACCTGGTACGCAACGTTGATCCCGCCGCTCTTCGCATACCGCGTCTTAGGGATGTCGCTCAAGAGTCACCACCTGCTAACTAACTATGTATCTTTCGGCCGGATTATGGCGCTGCCTGTTAGAGATGGCCTTCACTTGGGGGGCGGCAGGACGGGCGCGGGGTGATGGCGCACTGGACTGGAAGAGGTGGATTGCTGTGCCGTCTTACAGGATCGTCTTGTGGATCATCGCGGGGGTCGCTATCAGCGTAATCCTGCCGGTTTTGAGGAGAGGTTATCCGAGGGTGACCGCCGCGACCTCTAGAGAGTTCTGGCGGCTGCTCTGGGATGCTGCCAAGCCGTATCTCCTGCTGGGCATCGGATCCACTCTGACGGCCATTCTGATCATCGCCGGCCTGGCCAATGCCGGCATTCAAATCACGACCTGGCATCAGGCGCTGCTACTTGGCTATTTCTCCGACTCCACGCTTCAGAAGTTGAAGCCGGACTGAAGGTCCCTCTGCCAGGCCAAGCCGTAGACGGGTACCTGGCACCGTAAACGCCGGAAAGCGGTACCAGGTACAGTAAACGCCGGATAACGGTACCAGGTACCGTTAATCAGCAAATGCATCCTTCTCGGAAACCCTCTGGCCAGCCCCTGGCACCGTAAACGTCGGATAACGGTACCAGGTACCGTTAATCAGCAAATGCATCCTTCTCGGAAACCCTCTGGCCAGCCTCCTGGTACCGTAAACGTCGAATACGGTACCAGGTGGCGTGGACAGATAACCGATTAAGCGGGTTTCGGAGGTGAGTGTAGATGGGCCGAATTCTTGGGATCCTCGGTATTCTGTTGGTCTGCCTTCCCGGACGGGTACTTGCCTCGCACACGGGCTGGTTGTTTGCCACGGGGAATAGGATCGTCATAACCATGACAACTTACCCTCGCCAGTTCACTCCCAACGCAGTTACTTTAGAGGCGGGGAAAGTTGTTGACTTGGTGCTCGAGAACAAAGGTACAGGTACGCACATCTTCATGGTCTACCCTCCTCCGCAGACGCCACCCAAAGGCTCGCAAGGGTGGTGGGAATACGTGATGGCGAACACATATTTTCAGGACATGGGAGAGGTCTTGGTGCACGGCAAGAGGGACGAATCCTATGTTGCGGCTACTCGACTATTCGAAGTCGGAGTAGAAGCGGGCAAGACCATCACCATCACGTTCATTCCGGCAAAGAAAGGCACATTTGAGATGGCGAGCCATCTTCTGGCGGGTGAGCCTGGAGGCGATTATGAGCGGGGAATGAAAGGAGCATTTATTGTTAAATGAGAGGGTCTCTCCGGTTCAAAAATTTGCCTGCTACGCGTGAGATGGTCTCATTGTGAGGGGCATCGTCACAAGCAAACCCGTTCAAGTCACAATCCTATCCTGGATAGCCCTTTCCATCCTCTTGGGTTTTGCAATCTCAAACAATGGACTGCCGTTTCTTGACCGGCTGCCCATTTTTCACGGCAAAAGTGGTCTTGATGTCTTGACGAGCGCACAGCTCAATGCGGCCTTTGGCCTTGTGATTCTCGGGCTGGTTCTTCTGGTCACGCGTAGTCGAAAGGAAAAACTCTCCGTGCCGGGCAGGATAACAGCGAACCGGGAAATCAAGTACCTTCTAGCGTACCTTGTCGTCGCTCAAATTGCAGGATATACAGTTGGCCGGCTACTCGGAATTCACCCGATCAGCCTCCACCTCCCAGGAACGCTCTTTGGATTATATGACCGGGTTTCACGGTTTGAGGTGATGGTGTGGAGCGTCTTCAACTTTGTCGTTTACGCCGCGCTTCCATACTTATACTTTCGGCGCAAAGGATATACGAATACCGCTCTCAACCTTCGCTCCAAAAACCCTAGAAGAGATTATGTGCTCATTGCTTCCGTTCTAGTCGTGGAAGGTATCGGGGAGCTCGGTGGGTTCTCACACGCGCTATTTGGCCTCACGCCGCATCAGTTGGTAGTGGGGGGATCGCTCGCGTTTGTCGCCAACCTCTTTGGCACGGGGCTTCCCGTCATGGTGTTTGTGTATGCGCTTCTGCTTCCCCGGTACATTGCCCTGACCGGTTCCCCAATCACGGCCGCTCTACTGGGCGGGTGTACCTATGCGCTGGTCCACTTCTTTGAAGGCTGGACGGACTATACAAGTCTCTTCGGGCTATTCACTTCGGTCGGATTTCTCATCTTGCAATATTTCGTTCCAGGTATGATCAAATCGGCGCTGACTATTCGCTCAGGAAATGCGTGGGTCCACCTGTGGGGTTATCATGCTATTGCACCGCATGTGCTTCTTGATGCGCCGCATTTCGTCGAAATGTTTGATGTCAAGTAAGGTTCGATGACAGCGGGGAGGTTCATATGGCGCGAGTGAGGTATCTGGTCAGTGACGTTGACCGTTCCATCGCTTTCTACACCAAGCACCTTGGTTTCAAACTAGAGCAGCAATCGGGACCGGCGTTTGCCAGCGTTGTGAAAGGCGATCTCACTCTCCTGCTCAGCGGCCCCCAGAGTTCAGGTCACCGTCCTTTGTCGGATGGCCGGCGGCAGGAGCCGGGCGGATGGAACCGGTTCGTCCTAAACGTGGATAACCTGGCTTCTCACGTGGCGACGCTGAAACAGGCGGGCCTACGTTTTCGGAGTGAGATCGTTACGGGCCCGGGGGGCAAGCAGATCCAACTGGAAGATCCCGATGGCAATCCGGTCGAGCTCTTTGAGCCTGCCTCTCCCTGACGCCTAGCGTAGCGGTCTAGGGGGCATGAACCTCCTTGCGTCAATCGCGTTCGGAACCAATCCAGAGAACGCGCAGATCGCCGGGAGGAATAGCCATGATCCGAAGACTCGCACTGCTCATCCTGTTGGTCGCGGTGATCGTTAGCGTCCCCGCTCCTGCCGCGCGCGCAGCGCTTCCGCCGGCAAATCTGGCGAAGGCGTTGCAGCAAGTGGACCAACTCCTGGATCGAGCACTCCGGAACCTCACTGCGGCTGATGAACTCGTCGAGAAGAAGCAGATGGCCGCAAAGGACCAGGCGGTGGACCGAGCGATGCGGCTGACACGAGAGGCTGAGCAAAAGATCCAGAGCGCGCTGGCCATGGTTCGGGCTTTGGGATCAACCAAGCCCTCCAAAGAGCAGTTGGCGCAGATCGAGCGGCTCATTGGGGAAGCGCGCGCTCAACTTCGCGAGGCAGAATCTGCAATCGACCGGGCAGCGCAGAGGACCCAGAACCACAAGCTCCTCCGCGGCCTGGTCACGGGTGCTGACCACCGGATAGACGATGCGGTCAAGATGCTGCGGCGGATCGCCGCGAGCCTCTCCTAACTCTCCGAAAATCACGTTCAGGGGGCCGAGCGCGGCGAGCCGCCGAATCGACTCGGCCCCCCAGAAAACCCCTTCCGCAAGTTGATCCCGCACTCGCTCACCTGGCCGGGAGAACCTCCTGCGAATTTCTCCGCTCCCGGATGTGCTCAACAAGCCCATCGCGGATGGTGACGACCCGGTGGGCCTGCCCGGCGATCGCCTGGTCGTGAGTTATGATGACGACCGCCTTGCCGTGGAGGAGGAGCTCTTTCACGAGTTGCATCACTTTCTCGATCCCCGCACCGTCCAGTCCAATCGTGGGCTCGTCGAGGATCAGTGTGGAGAGATCCGTGTTACAGGCTGCAATCATCAGCATCCGGACGTCGGCGGGGTGGAGATCGATCGGGCACGCATCCCTCCCGAGTCCGGTCCAGGCCGCGCCCTCCATCACGAAGGCTTTCGCGGCCGGCTCGGGCCATCGCAGGACCCTTGGGCCGAACGCCAACTCTTCTTCAACCGTCATCGCGACCGTTTGTAGCTGAGCGTGCTGGAAGACGTACCCAACGCGGCCGTGTGTCCTGACGGCGCCCTTCTGCGGCTTGATGGCTCCGGCAAGCGTGAGCATGGCCGTCGTCTTCCCCGAGCCGTTGGGGCCCACGACAGCCACCAGTTCTCCCTGCCGCGCGGCAAAATCGACGCCGTGCAAGATCTGGGTGCCCTCCAACGCAACATGCACCCCCTCGAGCGTCGCGACCACTTCGCCCCCCCTCACCCTTTGTCCCTCTCCCTCCAGGGAGAGGGGAATGAGGTTGGGCGCTGCCGCGCCCTGTCTGCTTTGAAGGTGACACCGGGCCAGCCAGGTTTCTGCGAAGAAGTCCTCAGGTACGAGCGGGGCGAGCAGCCGTCCTTCTTCTAATACAATCACCCGTAATACAATCACCCGATTTGTGTACCAGGCCAGGTCCTGCCAGAACGGGTCGGCAACGACGATAGTACACGGTCAAAGCTTCCGCCACGGCAAACAACGATCGCAGCGCCTGGGTGAGTATGTTCTCGGCCTGCCCCTGCTGCGCGACTGAGCCGGCGGCGATGGCTTTAGCCCGCGCCTCGGTCACCTTCTCGAAGCCATCCCGCTCGTGGGCCGCGTACCCGCGCACGGTCTCGACCAGGTTGGGAATCAGGTCGTAGCGCCGCCGCAACTGCACGTCGATCTGCGCCCATGCGTTCTCGATGCGGTTGCGCAGCGTGACCAGCCGATTATAGGTGCCGATGAGGAAGAGCAGCGCTGCGATGATGACGCCGAGAACAATCCACCCGCCCATCGGAGTCCCTCCCGGATTCGATGCTCACACCAGGATACCATGGAAACCTCAGAGAACAGAACGGTGCGTTTTGAGGAGGAGGAACGGCATGCTCGATCCACGGATCGAAAAACTCGCCAGGGTGCTGGTGCACTATTCTCTGCAGATCCGCCGCAGCGATTTCTTCCGCATTGCCGGGCCGTCGCTGGCGACGCCGCTGATCCGCGCTGCGTATGCGGAGGCGCTCGCGGCGGGCGCCAATCCCTACGTGCGGGTTTCTCTGGAGGGGTTGGAAGAGATTTTCTATCGTCAGGCCAGCGACGAGCAGTTACGGTTTGTGTCCGAGTTGGACCGCGCGGAAATCGAGCAGGTGGATGCCACGCTAGGAATCGGCGGCCGGTGGAATACCCGCGATCTCACCGGCGTGCAACCGCAGCGGCTGGCGAGCCGGCGGGAGGCGATGAGCGGACTGCAGCGGCGTTTTCTGGAGCGGGCGGCCAAAGATGAATTGCGCTGGTGCGGCACGCAGTATCCGACCCACGCCGAAGCGCAGGACGCCGAGATGTCGCTACTGGAGTATGAGGACTTCGTTTTTACCGCGGGTCTGCTGCACGAGAGCGACCCCGTGGCGGCCTGGGAACGGGTACGGGCGGAGCAGGCGCGCATCGCCGCATTCCTCGGCCGGTGCACCACCATGTCGTTTCGAGGTCCGGATGTCGATCTGACGGTTTCCGTGGCCGGCCGGACCTGGATCAACGCCGCAGGGGAGAAGAACTTTCCAGACGGCGAGGTGTTTACCGGACCGGTCGAGGATTCCGCCAGCGGCAGGGTGCGGTTCTCGTTCCCGGCGATCTTCCAGGGCCGCGAGGTGGACGGGGTGGAGCTCACCTTCGAGCGCGGCAAAGTCGTCCAGGCGCGGGCGGCCAAGGGGGAAGACTTCCTCCACGCGATGCTGGACACCGACGCCGGCGCGCGTTACCTGGGAGAACTGGCGTTTGGCTTGAACTACCGGATCCCCAAATTCACTCGCAACATTCTGTTCGATGAGAAGATTGGCGGAACGATGCACATGGCTCTAGGCATCGGATATCCGGAGACCGGCTCGAAGAACACGTCCGGGCTGCACTGGGATATGATCTGCGACCTTCGGGCCGATTCCGAGGTGAAGGCGAACGGGCAGGTGATCTACAGGAACGGGAAGTTCGTCATCTAGAGACTACGCGGACTGTTTCTTTTGTTCCCCATGTTCGCCATGTTCCCCGTGTTCGCTCTTCAAGAGCGGCGTAGATCTTCAATCAGTTCATCAAACATCTTCTGCGTTTCTTCCGAGACCTGATCAGCCATCTCCGCGTAGGACTGATGTTCCATGGTCTTCACCTGGATGTTCTGGAGCATGTTCGCCTCGATCTCGCGCAGGAAGCTGATCACATCGTCGGTGGGGAACTCGCCGAACTCGTCCGACTTCAACCGTCGGACGAATTCATCCAGGCCCACCATCTCGACCATGCAGAGTTGCTCGTAAAGCTCCCAGAGCCGCTCGTTCGTGGTCCTGCCCTCCGAAGTGGGGTGGGAATCGTCGCCCATGTTCGCGTGCTTTCCCCCGATTCCTCCCGCGTGCGATTAGGCGTCCGTGTGGCGCACGCGGTGCATCTTCACGAAATTGACGCGCCCGCGGACGACGAGTGGGGCTGAGCCGACGATGATCACGGTGTCCCCGATCTCCGCAAGGCGCCGGCGCAGCAGCTCATCTTCGAGATGGGCGATCATGGCGTCCGTGTTATCTTTGAATGTCGTCGCAAAGCACTGCACCCCCCACCATAACGCCAGACGGCGCGCCGTTGTTTCCTGTTCCGTGAATGCAATGAGGGGTTCGTGCGGTCGGAGCTTTGACAGCAACTGCGCCGTAAGCCCCGAGCGCGTCATGACGACGATAGCCCGCGCCGAGACGTCATGGGCGATGGTGGCCGCGGCGCGGGCAATCGAGATGGTCGCATTCTCCTGCGCCGGTCCTCGCGCGCCAAAGATCGTCGGGGTGGACGACTCGATCACACGGGCGATCCGATCCATCATCTTGACAGCCTCGATGGGATATTCGCCCACCGCCGTCTCGGCCGACAGCATCACCGCATCGGTGCCGTCCAGAATGGCGTTTGCCACGTCTGAAGTTTCCGCGCGCGTGGGGCGGGGGCTGTGCACCATGGATTCCAGCATCTGGGTGGCGATGATCACGGGGATGCCGGCCGCGTTGGCCTTCTGAATGATCGTGTTCTGGAGGACCGGCACCCATTCCGCATCAAGCTCGACGCCCAAATCCCCGCGCGCCACCATCACGCCGTCGGCTTCCTTGATAATCTCATCAAGCGCGTTGATGGCCTCGGCCTTCTCCAGTTTGGCGATGATCGGGATCGCCGCGCCCCGCTCCGCGATAACCTGACGTGCCAGCGCCACGTCCTTTGCCTGCTGCACGAAGCTCAACGCAACGTAGTCGACCCCCAGGCGAATACCAAACTCCAGATCCTTGAGATCCTTTTCGGTCATCGCCGGGAGGTCTACGGAGACCCCCGGCAGGTTGACCCCCTTATGTTCCTTGAGGATCCCGCCGCGGACGCATCTGGTGGTGACCGCTGTTGCTGTTGTGCTTTCCACGATGAGTTCGAGAGTACCGTCGTCGAGCAAGATGCGGTCGCGCTTGTGGACGTTGCGGGGCAGCCCCGGATAGTTGGTCGAGATCGTCCGGTCCCCGCCGTCCACCTCTCCAGCTGTAATAATGAGGGACTGTCCTTCCCGCAACTCGAGGGCGCCGTCACGCAGGCGGCCGACCCGGATCTTGTGACCGGCGAGGTCCTGCAGCACGGCAACCGTCCGGCCGACCTCGCGTTCCCCGGCCCGCACGGCCTCGTAACGTTGGGCGTGCTCTCCGGCTTCCCCATGCGCAAAGTTCAGACGCACGACATCCACGCCGGATGCGATCAAGTCACGGATTTTCTGGGGGTTGCTGGTGGCGGGGCCCAGCGTGGCGACGATGCTGGTGCGGCGATCCCAGTTCTTGGGGACGCCTGAGAGTTTCATCCCGAGTATGTCGCTTCTGCGCGTGAAAAGGCACGTCCTTGCCAATCCATCCCATGTCATTGCGAGGAGCGCAGCGACGAAGCAATCTCCTGATGCGACCTTTCCCGCGGCGGGACGAGGACCTTGGACCGGGGACCAGAAGAGCGGCTAAGGAGTGATTGAGTTACGGGTCCCTTATCCGAGGGTCGTCCGCTCTCGCTCCCGATCTATCCCACGTCGTTGCGAGGAGCCCTTCAGCGTTGTCCAAGGCAGGCTCGCGACGAAGCTCGCCGGAAACCCTACTCTGTCATTGCGAGGCCCGAAGGGCCGAAGCAATCTCAGGTAACCCGAGATTGCTTCGCTTCGCCCTGCACCGTTGGGTGCATGGCTCCGCTCGCAATGACAGGCTCAGTTGCCCTGGAGGCTCGTAAAATCTGAGGCCGGTTTGGTACAATTCTTGTGTTCGAGCCGGCGTAGCTCAGTGGTAGAGCAGCTCACTCGTAATGAGCAGGTCATCGGTTCGAGTCCGATCGCCGGCTCCAGGAAATGCGCGAGGGGTCTGTAGTGTGGACCCCTCACGCATTTCCTGGAGTAGGTGGATCGAACCGATGACCTGGGGGGATGAGGGGGAGCGTGAGGTCCCCCGGGTGGTAAAGGGGGCAGCGAGCGTGGCGCGGAATGACGAGTTGTTGTACGCGAACTGCCGCGCGAGCGATCAGGGGGATTAGTCCCCCTGAGGAGGGAGCCGCGACGTCAAATTCGTCTCGGGGCCCCGACTGCTATAGGCAGGCGGGGGTCGCGGCGACCGACGGCATGGGTTCGAGTCCGATCGCCGGCTCCAAGTTTATCAAGGGTTTTCGCACTCGTCCGCGCTGCCGGCTGAGACGTTGGCAGCACCGCGCAGCACCTGTTCCAGCGTCAGTTTGGCCGAACTATAGAATCTACCCCGCTTGTTTCCATCTGTTGGTGGAGGCGGCGGGAGTCGAATCCGGGTGTTTGGTCTGTCGTCTGGTTAAGTCCGCAACGCAACCAGCTTAAGGGCCCCTTCCGAATTCTTCAACACATCTAGCGGATCCGCTCCAGGATAACGACCGGAATGATTCGCTTTGTCTTCTTCGGATAGTCGCGGAATCCCGCGAACACATTGCCATGCGCCTCGTAGAGACGATCACGCTCGACTCCCTTCGGAATCGGCGTTGCGCGCACCTTGAACTTCTCCGTGCCCACCTCAATCTCGGCCGCGCGATACTTCACCAGATTATGATACCAGCCGGGATGTGTCGGCGCGCCGCCCTTCGACGCCGCGATGACGTAGCGTTCACCATCACGGTGGTAGACGAGCGGCGTCGTGCGCAGCTGGCCGCTTTTGGCCCCGCGCGTCGTGAGGAGCAGGAGGTTGTCGCCCCACGGTCCGATGCCTTTTCCGCGCTTCGCGTGGAAGTCGTCAATAACGCTAGCGTTCCAATCCGCCATACTTTAGCTAAACGCGCTCGAAGACTGCGCTATTCCCCTGCCGGTGTCCACGGTGCCTGGCACCCTGGAGGGACATGGATCGAGCCCGATCGCCTCTCGTCAATAACCCAGCCGAGCCAGTTGAGCATGATCCAGATGAGCTCAAATCGGTACCTGGTACCGCATCGCATAAGGGCCCTCGCTCGTTAACCCCTCTGAGGATTCCGGGGTTTGGCACTAGAATCCGCTATGAAGGGAGCCACCTCGGACTACCGACAAACCTGTGGCGGGGCTACGCACCAGTCCACTGACCCATGCGCGAGTACCATTTAGATCTCAACAATCCTGAGTTTGTGTACGACCCCTATCCTTTGCTCGCAGAACTACGGGACACCCTGCCAGTATTCTTCGATCCCGTGTGGGACAAGGTGTTCTTCACCCGCTACGAAGACATTGCTGCGCTGCTGCGCGACCGGCGGCTCGGCCGCTCCATTCTGCACGTGCTCTCGCGCGACGAGCTCGGCTGGCCGCCACCAAACCCACTCACGAAGGACTTCGACCGCTTCCAGGATGACCACATGCTAGACAACGAGCCGCCCAAGCACACGCGGCTCAGGAGCCTGATGGTCAAGGCATTCACGTCCTCTCGCGTGGACGGTCTGCGCGCAAAGATCCAGGAGGTCGTCGACGAGCTGATCGACCGCGTCCTGGATCGAGGGCGGATGGATCTGCTGAAGGATTTCGCGGAGCCGATTCCGGTCGCCGTCATCGCGGAGCTGCTGGGCGTGCCGGAAGGCGACCGCCATCTTCTTCGACCCTGGTCGGCCAAGATCGTGAAACTCTACGAACTCGGATACACTGACGAGCAGGCGAAGGCTGCCAACCAGGCTGTCGTTGACTTCTCCGCCTATCTCAAGGATCTGGCCCGCCAGCGCCAAAAGCAGCCCCGTGATGATCTGATCTCTGCGCTGGTGCGGGTGGAGGAGCAAGGTCAAGTGCTCACCATGGAGGAGCTCGTCGCGAACTGCATCCTCCTGCTCAACGCCGGCCACGAGGCCACCGTGAATGGAACGACACTTGGCATGCTCTCTCTCCACCACAACCCCGACCAGATGGCGCTGGCCCGCGAGGCCGCGCAGCAGAACGACCTGGAATTCTTCAAAATGGCGACTGAAGAACTGCTGCGCTACGATACTCCGCTGCCGATGTTTGAGCGGTGGGTACTCCAGGACTTCGATTTCAGTGGCGTGCACCTCCAGCGTGGGATGGAGGTGGGTCTCCTCTACGCGTCAGGGAACCGCGATCCACGACGGTTCGCCGACCCAGACAGGCTGGACCTCACCCGGAAGGACAATCCGCACCTGACCTTCGGCCTGGGTATTCACTACTGCATCGGCGCACCGCTCGCGCGGATCGAACTGCAAACATCGTTTGCCACACTGTTGCGCCGTCTTCCAGACATTCGCGTCGGGAGGGAGCCGGTTGAGTACACGGGAGGGTTCGTGATTCGCGGGCATGAGGCGATGCCGGTTGAGTTCTGAGGACTACTCCCCTTTAGCACGACGCGCGCGTGTCGAGGGCGTCGCCCGGTATCTGAAGGAGAACGCGCTCAAGTCGCGCCGCCAGACTCGAGTCGACATACCGGATTTCTTGAATGAGGGCGTCGGTGGTGGCCCGAAACGCGCGACCAAGCGTGGGCTGGTCGAGATGGCCCACGAGCGCGCCCTGCAGTAGCGCGGTCATACTCGGCGGCAGGCGGTCCATCCCTTTGCCTTCCACGGCCGGAAGCCCGTGGCGCAGGCACGCCAGTGCAAGCACTTCGTCGCGCATGAGGCTGATCATGTACTCCGCCTGCCAGAGATTTCCGCGGCCTATACATCCGCGCGCATGTAGGGCGTACACCCACGCAAGGCCGATGAGATCAGATGGAGCGGGCGGCGAGGCATGGGGCCGTTCCACCGCGTCACCGAACAGCAGTCGAAACGTAGGAGCCCGCGCGCCGAACTCGCCGGCCGGCACGAACGCCAGGTCGACCTGCAGACCGATGTCGAGAAGGAACACCCGGTAGATCCAGGCGCCCCTGTTCACGTCGAAGTGATGGACCGCGCCGTGATCTCGATACATGCGCTCCGTCCAGTCCGCCATCGCGGCGGGCAGTTTACCGGCATCGCCGATCCCGAAGGCAAGATCGATGTCCGACCACTGGTCCTCGGCGCCACCCGCGGCCGATCCGGTCAAGGCGGCACCCGTGATACGCGCGTCGTTGCGGGCAGCCGCGATCAGGGCGGAGCGCAGGTCATCGCGTTGATCTCTCGTGTACACGCGTGATCGCCTCCGGTGAGAATGGTAGCAGGTCCCTTTGGGGATGCGATAGACTGGCTGCTCTGTCGTTCAGGCAGAGCAGTTCTTCCTGGGTTGGGCTTGTCCCGGCGATCCTGCGGCCGAGGGAAGGAGAGGGGTATGGAGCGTTGAAAAGGGCCCAGTGACTCCCAGTTCGCCAAGGTAAAGAGAGCCGCAGGACTTCCATGGCACCATTTCTTTATGGGGGCCTACGGCTGAGAGACTCTGGCACAGAAGGAGGAGGGAAGAAATGAACTTTGCACCTCTATACTCAGTCGTCCGCCGGACGGCAGCCGCGGTAGCCGTGATTTTCCTTGCCGCGCTTATCGGGGTGGGCGGGCCTCCCCAGGCCGTCACCTCCGTTGTGACCTTCCACCCAGCGGTGAGTGACTTCCAGTTCATCACGGCAAGCGAGACACCGCCGACCCAGGCGCAATGCGCCTCGGTGAACCGGCGCTGTTTCAACGCGACCGCGATGCGAAACTCGTACAACCTCGGGCCACTGTACGGCCAGGGCCTCGATGGGCGGGGTATCACCATCGGGATCGTGGACTCGTTCGGCAGCGACACGATAGCTCACGACCTGCGCGTGTTCAACGACGCCTTCGGCCTTCCGCACATGTGTGGGGAGGAAGGCGTGACCTGTGGGTCGGGAATGCCTATGTTTAGCGAGTTAAAGCAAGGGAACGTGAATACCACCGGCCAGCCGCCGAACAACGGAACGGGGCTGGAGACTCACAATCTGTGGGCGCTGGAAGTGGCACTCGACGTGGAGTGGGCACACGCGATCGCCCCGGGGGCCAACATCCTGTTGATCGACACACCGACGGCCGAGACGCTTGGCGTGCAGGGGTTCCCGGACTTCTTCAAAGCCGAGAAGTTTGTGATTGACCGCCACCTCGCGGATGTCATCTCGCAGAGCTTCGCTTCGGGTGAGGACGCCTTTAACAGCACGCAGTCGCTGCTCAACCTTCGCTATGCGTTCGAGGCCGCCAAGGCGCAAGGGGTCACCATGCTCGCTGCCTCCGGGGACTCCGGATCCGCTGCGATATCGAAGCAACCGGTCAAGAACCCGACGATGTTTCCCTTTCCGGTCGTATGGTGGCCTGCTTCGGACCCGCTGGTGACAGGAGTCGGCGGGACGTACCTGTGCACGGACCCAAATACAGGGGGCGGCGTGGACTCAGCGTCGCCGCCGGTGCAGTGCACGAGTAACCCCGGCATGCGAGAGGTGGGCTGGATCGCCGCCGGCGGCGGGTTCAGCCATGTCTTCGCGCGGCCGTTGTTCCAGAACGCCTTGCCCGCCTTAAGCACCCCGATCCCGGCGACCGCCCGTGGCGTCCCCGACGTCGGCTACCAGGCCAGCAGTCGGACCGGCGTGCTCGTCTACATCACCAATCCCGGTTACACAGGGATCGTCTGCCCGGGCGGTAGCCTCTGCAGCGCCGGCTGGTACGTGGTAGGTGGCACGAGCTCCGGCTCTCCGCAGTGGGCCGCGCTGATTGCTATCGCAGACCAGATCAACGGTGGCCCGCTAGGCTTCATCAACCCGGCCTTGTATAAGATCGGCAATGACCCCACTCGGTACGCGGCCGACTTCTACGACGTGACGACGGGAAACAACGGGGCCTCTGCCCCCGCCGTCCCGGGATACCCGGCGACTACCGGTTGGGATCCGGTCACCGGCCTTGGGACGCCGAACGCAGAGAAGTTCCTGCCGGATCTCGTCCTGGCAGTCAACGGGAACTGAGAGCCGCTATGCGTGAGATGGCTGGGCAACCGAGGGGAAGAGCCTAACACAGGGTTTTTCAGCTTACGGTTCGAATCTGGTCGCCGGCTCCAGTTAAGGTTGAGGCGCCGTACGGCGCCTCAACCTTTTTCCAACAAGGAGATATTCCGTGCGAAAAAGCATGCACCGGTTGCCCGGTTTGGTCCTTTCGAATCATGAGTTCATCGTGCCCCTGGATCACAAGAAACCGAACGCGGAGAAAATCACTGTCTTCGCACGCGAGGTGGTTTCGATCGACCAGGAGAACAAGGCAGACCTCCCGTGGCTTGTGTTTTTCCAGGGCGGACCGGGCTTTCCGTCCCCGCGTCCCGACAGCAAAACCGGTTGGCTGAAACGAGCTCTGAAGGAGTATCGTGTACTTTTGCTAGATCAGCGCGGCACCGGGCTCTCTACTCCGGTGACGTTTCAGACTCTTGCAAAGATCGAATCCCCGCAAAAGCAGGCTGATTATCTCAAGAACTTTCGGGCCGACGCGATCGTGGCCGACGCGGAGTTG
>Ga0209235_1000993_pt1 | contig 15165 bp, 18 predicted proteins | sample GraSoi013_1_20cm_4_FD_185817 | JGI IMG/M metagenome (GOLD analysis project Ga0209235, IMG submission 185817) | Grasslands soil microbial communities from the Angelo Coastal Reserve, California, USA - Sample 09_25_2013_1_20cm (SPAdes) (version 2) | ecosystem: Environmental > Terrestrial > Soil >... | reverse complement strand
TTGCGGCTCGGCGGGCCTCGCAAACACGACACTTTTCTAGAGCAGAATTAAGCTTTCCACATCGCAACAGAAAGGTTCCATGGTGAAGCCGGCCAAGTGGAGACTGAAGTATCAAAGGTCTTAACCGCACGTTTCCCTGAGGGGGTGAACCCTAGAAACGTGTGTACGCGTTGACTGTTGACTCGCAAGCGCTAGGCCCCGGGCCAGGTTCCGGGTGGCTGTCCAAGCTAGAAACATTGTCCATTCTGTACCTCGCCGTCTTTCTAACTCGGATAGGATTTGGTGTCATCCTAATTCTCTTTCCGCTCTACCTTCCGATTCCTAAAACCGAATCTGCACTCGCAGCTGGCGTTACTGCGATCTATCCGATCGTCGAGGGGGTCTCTGCTCTACCGGTCGGCGCCTATGTGGATCGCAAGGGCCGACGAAAGGTATTCGTTGCAGGACTGGGGCTCATTGCAATCCTGAGCCTTCTCATCGGGCTGTCGAACAACCTTCTGCTAGTAGGCGGTGCCCACGGCCTAGAGGGCTTGGCCGCAGCTATGGTAACAGTTGCCTCGCTCACGATGATTACCGACCTGACAGTTGTCACGAACCGCGGCGTTGGGATGGGTGGATTCGATCTTGCTAACTTGGGAGGTTACGGGGTCGGCATTGTTCTCGGTGTTGCATTCAGCAGCATCTTCGCCTCTGACCTCGGAGCAAGTTTCCTAGTTGTCTCCGCCATCCTAGGGGCCTCAGCTGTTGCCGTATTTCTCATTCTTCGGGAACCTGCACACATCGCCCATGAACGAAGAAGTCTGAAGGAGATGTATTCTAGTCTAACGAGTGATGTGGCGGCCATCCTTCCGGTATGGTTCGCTCTCACAGTTGTACTAGGGTTCTACATCTTCTTGCCTAGGCTTGCCGCAAGGATGGGGAAGACAGATCTTTCCCAGGCTGCACTCCCCATTCTTCTCGGGCTGGTACTTCTCGGGGCTGGAGCGCTCTTGTTCGGGCGGTTGTCTGACAAGATTGGGCGAACCAAGACAATGGCTATTGGGGCTTTAGGTGAGATAGCGTTCCTTCTGGTTCTTCCTGAGGTTTTCGGGCCATTGATCAACATTCCTCGTGGCACACCTTGGATTGACTCCTACAACATGGTTGGACCCTTGATCATTGTTGCTGGATTCCTGTTCTTTCTCGGATCAGCGTTGGTTCCTTCTATCCTCGCGTTCATCGGGGACAAGGCGGCCAAGGAGTTTCGGGGCTCAGCTATGGGATTGTACAGTCTCATGCTAAGTGCAGGAATAGCAGCCGGTCTGGTACTAGCCGGAGTAGCCGACGACCTCGGTGGTGTCCAGGCGGTCTTCTACTCTGCCGCCATAATTTTCTCAGGACTCAGCCTGACTAGCGGGTATCTTCTATACCGCAACAAGCAATTTGAGAATTCGGCTGGTGTCGTTAGCAAGGCTCCCAACAGTTCAGCCTAATGCGTCCACAAGAGGAATCTCGGAAGAGATAAGTCTCTTAGTTTCTGATGGCATTCTGATGTTTCTTGGCAGAGTATTCCATTCACACTACTCGTGTTGCAAAGAAGTTCGAATGGTTTGGGTTGACGGTAGTCAAACGCTACTTGACGAAGGACAAGGATAGCAGAGATCTTCGGGATGTTCATTCCAATCCGGAGTTCTACGATAAGGGGATTGACCTGGTTCTCAACCTTCCAAACGCCCAGAAAAGGACAATTGATCTCAAGGTCGACTCATACTACGGGTCCGATCCCTCGCGCAGGATAAGAGGTCTGTGCAATCCAGACAGTGGTTTCATTCTGTTTGAAACAATCAGCCAGCTTCAGTATGATAGGTCGAGAACAGTTTCAGCAAATGGGACTCTACCCGTTAGACAAAGGGCAGATGTGCCTGGCTGGTTCTTTACAAGCTCTGCCGATGAAGTCTATTATTACTTCCTCGCCCTGCTCAACAATGAAACCGAGCTAAACCCACTTTACGCGCAATACGTAGAGCTTGTCAAGGGCAACCAACCAACGGATGAAGTTGAAAATCGTCTCTTACAAGAACTGCGAGTAGACAGGGACTTGTTGGTGAGCTTTTCACTTTCAGAGGCAAGAGCCTGGTATGAAACCGTTCCTGAAACCGTGTTTCATGGGTACGCCCCCGCTCCTAACCCGAGTTATCTTACCCTGAGTAAGAGGGTTAAACGTGATCTATTCATCTCGAGCGGAATTGGGAAGAACCATGGTTCTATTTTCTCCATGGTGAAACCGAAACCGGCTTCTCATTAATTCGAAGAGGTTATCCTTAATCGTCCAATTACCACCATTTCTTACTATACTTTAGTGGTGCTGTTTTTTCGTCGAGCGCTGGCTTTCTGAATACGTAGAGATGTTCGTGAGCGATCTTATAGAAGTCGTAGCTATGTCCCCGCCATCTCTGTCGAGTTGTCATCGTCTTGTGTTGAAGCTTGATTATATCCTCCTTGAGGATGAAGCCCACGCTTAGAAATGCCTGCAAAACTCCAAGGGAGATCGGAATGTAGTGGCGTCCCTTTCGTGTGTCTCCAATGAGAACTCCGCAGTATCGGTTGTTTTTCAAAACTCTGTACGATTCGGCCGCGACTTTCCTCATCGCATCAATGTAGGCAGGAAGCTTCAGACGCGAGAGGTCGTCCAATATCCGTTTTCCGCTATATGAGATGATTCCGGCATACGGTGGATGGGTCGCAATGAGGTCAACAGTCTCATCACCGACCAAATTCAAGTTTCGTGCATCGCCTTCAAATGTCCGGGTCTCTACCCGACGCGGTCGATCAAGAGTGTTGTAGTCGAAACTCAGCCGGTCTTGCGCTACCATAATGGCGTCTGGGTTGACATCTACTCCGATTCCACCTCGGCCTAGGAGTTTGCTTTCTACAAGCGTGGTTCCACTCCCACACATTTGGTCTAGAACAAGTTCTCCAGGCTTGGAATATTTCGTGATCAAGTTTCGAGGTATGTATGGGCTCCAGTTTCCTCGATAGTTTCCTGAGTGTGTCGCCCAGTCCCCCCTACTTGGGAAGCTCCAAACCGTGAATTCTTCCGGTTTGTAATCTTTCGGGGGCCCGAACTCTTTGATTCGCCATGGTTTACCTATCTCTACGTCAACACTTTCTATTTTCACATGCCGCTTCTCAGCGACAAACCTACGGTATTCGTCTTCGGTTACGAGCCGCATTCCCATCAGTCTTGGAGGGTTCGCCGTCTCTTGTACTTGCAATACCAGTCCTAGCCTATTTGTCGTGCTAGATTAAACTTGATCAATCCACAGGAGTGTTGTTCTTTACTGGATCGTTTTCTTCAGGCCGGGTATGACTTCTCCTGTGACCCACTGGACTCCGGCGCCGGATAGAACATAGGAGCCCTTCTCGGCGATCAACTTGCCTTCCCGTTTCAGTTCGCTCGCCCGTGCCCTCACAACTGCTCCACTGGTTGTTTTCCAGGAGGATCCTAGGAGAGTGCTCAATTCGTCGTCCCCGAATGTCTTGGGATGGGTCGCATAGAGTACGAGCGCGAGTGCTTCTTTTGCTGATAGGGAATCTGCTGGGACTGTAAGATAGGGTCGTCCCTCTCCGCTAAACTGGACTATTCCCTTTAGCAAGTCCGAAGGTTCAGAGGCTTCAAGGGTCTGGACCGGTTCTAGTCTCGTTTGCGCTACTCCATCTTTGAGGTGTAGGTTCTCAACAAGGTTCTCGAACTTGTCGCGGACATACTCGAAGTCTCCTTCAAGCTCGATTTCTTGGTCGCGGGTCCGGATTCGGAACCTGAGCCGTTTCTCTTGGGACATGACTGAGCCTGAGTGTGTATTTCGCGGTCTATTTCGGGCTTTCCAATCCGCTGGTTGAGATGGGTGAAACTAAAGATGGCAGAATGCAGAGATTCCTACACCCATTTGCCGAGGGTCTTCTTGTAGTCTGGACAGAGTCCATGCCTTGAAACGAGAGTCACCTTGCTGCAGCGTGCGCATCTGCGAGGGCCGCCTGTTTTGGTTCTAGGAGACTGGTAAAATTTGCCTCTGAATCCTGGCGGTTTTACTGAATATTTTGGCTTCTTAGGCATCTATAGACCATCCTTTCGAGAATCGTCATCGCTAGACGCACGTGAGATGGTGAGAGTACGTTTTTCATGAAGCCGTAAGTTTGTCGTGGCTGATGCTTGGGGTCGAAAAATAACCGTAACGAATACGAAAAGAAATTTTGGAGATTGGATCGTTCTGGTCAGGATCTAGCTGATCCTTCGTTGGCTTGTTTAGAACTGGTCCTTGGTGATGGTCTGTTTGTGGGCGTTCTGGCCTTCCAAAGCATGTACAACCGTCACGACTACTTTGATGGTCGGTATGAGCGCCATTGCTAGGAAGATCAATGGATAAGCCCATGGTGTGCTTGCGAAGAAGCCGCTGACCATTGTCTTGCTGACGCTGTATAGGATGTAGAGTGCCGTTATCTGGAAGATCCAAGCCAGGACTGGCGCGTAAGCCCTGTAAGCTTTGTACGTGTCTGAGACAGCGCTGGCTAGTTGTGTTCCGTATTTCAAGACGACCGCGGCAACTATTAGCCCGACTGTGAAGATGGCGAAGCTGGCGATACTGAACGTTGTTCCTGGTACGGTCTGGGTGATTCCTGGGAAGCCCAGGATGATGCTCTGGACTACGATGAGGACGATGATTCCCGCGAGCAGTCGTATGATCGATGGCATTACGGGCCGAAAGTCGCCGAACGAGTCATGTGTATTGGTCGGCATCTCAAGACCACTTTTCCAAGACTCAACTAGCCTATCCGCGGATTAGCCCATGGCCTAACTCTCCGAGCGATCGTACCGTTACACTCGATGCTTAGCTACGTCCCTTTGTCCCTAAAGTGAGAAAGGAGATGACCGCCGTATGGTAGAGCTGAAAGTGTACCTGTCCGAGGAACTTGACAAGAGATTCAGGATGCTGGCTATGAGCGTCTATGGGTACGGCCGAGGTTCTTTGAGCAAAGCCGCGGTTGACGCGCTCACTAAATGGTGTGCAGAGGAGGCCGCCAAGTCGGACAAGCAACTGAACCAAGGATCGTCGCTCTCCAGCTCAGATCCTGTTACGCGTGCCGAAGAGCGGCCAGGAATGGTCTCACCGGGAAAGGAGGAAGACTCTGGCTCTGCCCTTCGAGTCGGCTAGAACTATTTCCTGGTCTTTTCCGCCTTCTTGTATCGTTGGATTGCGCTCATGATTTTCTGTTTGGCCTTCTCTTTACCTTCCCAGCCGACTATCTTCACAAACTTTGTCGGCTCGAGTTCCTTGTACTGTTTGAAGAAGGTCTCGATCTGGTTCCTTGTAAACTGGGGCAGTCGCGACACGTCGTCGACCCCTGCGTAGTAGGGATCTATCCTCTCTAACGGCGCGGCAACGATCTTCACGTCCCTACCCTTCTCGTCCTCAGTCACTAGCATTCCGAGAGGCCGAGATCGGATGATAGTCATGGGAACGACGGACAACTGTGTTAGGACGACGACATCAATTGGGTCTCCATCTTCCTCTCGGGTCCTTGGGACGAAGCCGTAATTGAACGGGTAGTGCGTCGCAGTGTAGAGGAACCGGTCGACGAATACATTCCCAGTCTCCCTGTCAACTTCATATTTTACACTGCTTCCGCTCGGAATCTCCACAACGACATTGATCTCGTTAGGCGGGTTGTCTCCGCTTGCAAGCTTGTCGAATGATGTCATACTATTGCTCCTCACTCGCCGAGTGATAGTCAATGAGATATAGATTGAGCCACAGCGGTGCATTCCAACCTCTCTCCATGGAGGATGGGCACAAACGCCTACCACGATCGAGACATTGAATTTTTCCTCACGCAGAGCATGGCGAGCCTGGCTTGCAAAAAATCACGCGATTGACAAAGAAATATGGTTAGTTTATGATAAGAGATTTTTCCAGAAACGCTCAATCTCATACAGGGATTTCATCAGCTACTCGGTCGAAGAAGCGATATGCTACGGTTGGATTGATAGTAGGGTCAAGCGAATCGGCGAGTCAAGCCTCGCAGTACGCTTTACTCAACGTAGGTCGAGAGGCAATTGGTCGAAGTACAACCGAGTGCGCGCGTTGAATTTGCTTCACAAGGGTAAGATGACAAAGGCAGGGATAGACGTTCTCCCGCCAGAATGGATGAACAGGAAGTTGGACCGAGATAACACCCAGAGACGAATAATCGCCGACGTGGTGGCTGGAATCCTGATGGAGAAGGGGAAGTTTTTGGTGGAGAAAAGGCGAGTTGATGACGAGGCCGATCCGGGATACATTGAGATTCCCGGAGGGCACGTGGACCCTGATGAAACACTGGAGGATGCTCTAAGAAGGGAGATGAAGGAAGAGCTTGGAATCGAAGTCGAGAGCGCGAGGCTTGTTCAGAAGAGTCTAGCTACGGCAACAAATGGTGAGAGAATGAGAATTCACTATTTCCACGTGGAGAAGTGGAACGGTAGAATCGGGTCCAAGGAGGCGGAGCGCGTGTATTGGGAACCTGAGGTTTCCAATCTTAGCATTATCCCAGATAGGAGAGCAGTTCAGAGAATTCTGAGGACCCAAGACCAGAGCAATAGATAGGCTGAGCCCTTGCGAAACCGGCCGGTCGCCGGCACCGAATCCAGAGTTCAGAGCTGCCAAGAAGCTCTGGAGTTTCCAGAAGTCAGCCGCTTAGAGGGGTTCCTAGCGAATACCGGTTCAGAGGCTCAGTTAGTTTATGAGGCCCGAGTCTCGAAAATCCTCTTTCTCATCGTTCCCAGTAAAACAATGGTTAGAGGAGTTGCGATAGTTGCGAAGCCAAGTCAGGGCCGAAATTCGGTACTACATAGACGCTCATAAGGCTCAGAGATTCAAGCTTAACCTCTTCGAGCTAATGAGCCTGAACAGTTTTCCCAACCCCGTCAACCAAACACTCTACTTCAACAACGATGAGCATGAAGTCCCCTTCACCTACTCGATCAGAGGAAGGAGATACGAGCAAAAGCCGTTCAAGGAACGGTTCAAGCTAAAGCTGAGCGACAAATGGATTTTCGAAGTCAAGAATACGCGCTCAGAACACGGCCGCTTCATCAGACACAAGCGAAGGAACGAGATGCTGCCTCTTAGAGAAATATTGTCGAGGGTAAAACAGATGAGCCGGCTGGGCCGGGTCCGGATTCCCCATAAACTGGGCATCTATGCAGCGGCTAGCTATTCTAGGAATCACTTTCTGGAGAGTGATCGAGGCTTGCGGGTTACAATGGATGAAGATGTTAGATACTTCACATTCGAAGGACTCACCGGGACAACGCTTGGGGTCTCGAACCGGGCAATTGTTGAGCTAAAGATACCACCGGGCAGAACGAGCTCCCCCCTAGTCAGAAAAATCCACGTTCTCCTCCGGAAAGAGAACGCGGAGCAGGGTATTTCCAAGAAGGCGACGATCTTCAATCTCATCGAGGACCGAGCAAGGAAATCAGGCGAGGCCTACAAAGAGCCTCATCACAACACGGAGATCAAGGCGAAAGTTGCTCTTGACGCAGAGGACCAGGACATTTTCCCCAGAATCAGAAGCGACCTGTCAGAAGGCAAGATCGAAGGCTTCAGGCTCTCCGACTCTTACCCCAATGTTATGGAGACTGGCAAGCTCTACCACTACGTTCAAGTTCCTACGCATGAATACGTGAGGTTCGAAACCAGCGGGCAATCACGATCGGCGACGATCAAGGAGAATTTTCAGGTAGTGCAAGACCCCTATAGGCTGGGTAACGTGATCAAAAGGCGGGAGGTCGAGGAGCCTATTCAACCGGACATGTTGAAGATGCCCTACAAGATTCTCACGAGGAGAAGGAAATACTTCATGATTGAGCGGAATGGGGGAAGCAGAGAGTACGCGGTGATGATGGATAGGAGCACGCATCGAGGCCACGAACTCTACCAGTTGGAAGTGGAAGACGTACTGAACTCGCCCTCTCAGAGGACTGAGACCCGAAGCATCAATGACGTAGCATCCATGGCCAACTATTTGATCGAAGAGTATTCGCTGGAGCCTACCACCCTGACGAAAAACCAGTGGCTGATGAGTCTGCCGAACTAGAAGATCCTCAATGTCTGGGAGCAAGTCTGGAAACCGGATTCTCTCCGGAAGCCTCGACGAATTTCCGATAGCTCTTCGTCCGATTCTCGATTTCAGTGTTTAGCGCTACTTGTATCTCCGACGACTTTCTTAGCCCTCGAAGATAGTCGATCATCACATCATGGTCGCGTATAGCGCCAAGTAGGTCTTGCCAGGATCGGAGGGCTGCAAGCGGTTTTGGGGGTCTTGAGAACTCGGCCATTTCCAGAACATAGCGGAGTTGTTTACAGTCTCTCCTGACGACGTGCAATTCCTCTACCTTGGAGGGATCCTCCCTTACCAGCGGAAGTTCGCTGATGATCTTCGAGCTAAGCTTTCTTACAACCTTGTTGTATCTTCTCTGGAGTTCCGAGTCGGAAAGGTCACTCGGCTTTACGCGAGGTACTGGATTTTTCTGAATGGACAATGCTAGCTCTTTCGCTTGTTCAAGGTGGGACTTGCGTGATTTCCTCAAGTGCTCTATGAGCCGTTCGAAGGTGGGGTAGTGCTTGTACGTTGAGAGTTTCGAGAGAATAATGTCCTGGTCTCTTACACTCGCGTTTACTTTCATCAGTTTCTTGATGCGGGCCATGGCTTTCTCTGCCTTGGTCTGCTTACGGCTTGCTTTGGGAAGCAATGCGAATGCGGCCTGTAGACGGCGAGTCGATGTTCGAAGTCGATGGACATTCTCGGCGTTTGGGTCTCTGAGGTAGGCCTTGACTCTCCGAGTCAGAGCTTTCACGAATTTGTCGTATTCCTTCGCGAAAGAGTCGCGGGTAATCAAGGGAAGGCTGGGTTCGAGAAGTGAGACTACTTAGGTTTTCTTCGGCGCCTATAACGCGAGCTGAAGATTGAAAGAGCCCTCGAGGTCTTCGAGGTCTTTCATGATATCCTTCACCAGAACCTTTGGAATGCGCTGCCTGCCCTGAGCTATGTGAAGACGAGGGATCCCGCGCTCAGAACTCATGGATAGATGGATGTCTATCTTCTGTTGGAGTTGGGCAAGTTGTATCAAGACTGAAATCTTCTTCACCGTCTCCATGCTTTTCTTGTCTAACAGGGGCTTGTAGCTAGCCTCAACCCAATCTGTCCTCCTCATTCCATTGGCCCTTGCCACAGACAGGGCCATGATGAGCTGGTCCTGGTGAGATAGGACGCTGTCAGCCTCCAGTACGATGTAGAATAGGGTCTCCGGGTTGTAAATGGGGAGTTCGGGCAGTACGCGGTCGAGAGCTTCGGAGAGAATCGCATACTCCTTCTTCGTCAGGTTTCTATGAGACAGGAGGGACCGGGCCAATTTTTCTTGGGCCGAGACTTTCGTGTGCGTCGGGGTCCATTCGCGGATCAGAACTTTGTCTACAAGTCCCTGACGGTACGAGCGGGGTCTTTCGAGGAAAGCTGAGAGTACTCCGTCTCTGAGACCGTGTGTACTGACAATGAGTTTGCGAAAGCCGATCTTCTCCATCAGCAAGTGAACTACCAGAGACCCAGCAATGATTGACTGGCTTCGCTCTTGGCCTATCGCTGGATTCTTCTTGAGAGTTCTCATACTCATTCTGCGGAGGGCGCGGTGTACTGATTCCACGGCGTTCTTTTTCATTGAATAATTGTGCAGCTTGTTTAGAGGGTACTCGCGGCGCATCTGGTCATACCTGGCCAGGGCGCGGACGGAGCCCCCGACCCCGACCAGGTCAAGGTTTTTCGAAGTTGGAAGATGTTTCTTCTCCGGCAGGAGTTCGAGTATCCGTTTTCTCATCCGTGCATAGTTTTTCTTCGTGTAAGATCCATCTGGCTTCGCGTAGAGCTCAGTCAGCCTCAGCCCTCCTAGAGGGACTGAGAGGATCTTTCTGATCGTCGGCTCCGAATAGATGACCATCTCCAGGCTTCCCCCTCCAAGGTCGAAGAACAAGCCGGCGCGAACGCTGGTAGCGCTCTTGGCTCCTTCGAAAGCGTATACTGCTTCTTCTCTTTCGGAAAGAACTTTGAACCTGAACCCGCTCTCCTGGTAGGCTTGTTTGAGGAATCCTTCTCTGTTCCCAGCTTCCCTAACAGCGCTGGTTGCTACGGGGAGAACATGGTTTGACTGTTCGAGATCCACAATAGCGCGGAATTGTTTTAGGGTCTTGAGAGTGCGTCGGATGGGTTTGTCTCCAAGGAACCCTGTTTGATCAAGCCCTTCTCCTACCTTCGCGAGAACCGACTGCTGTCCATACGCAACGAACGACTTGTCCCGCCTAACATCATAGTTTACCAGTTTTAGCGAGTTGTAGCCGAGATCTATCACAGAGACCTTCAAGCTTGGCTAGTGCCCCTGATCATTTCCGATTCGCCTCGCTAGGTCAAAGTGAATCGTTCTTGGGCTTATCAAGACATTCTAGTAATGATTTTCGGCGTGAGAAGCCAGCGCAGTTCCCCGGAGACTCGAGGACTAAATGAAGTAATCCGAACTTTTCCGAGCCCGCCCTTCTTTAGAGACAACCGAAGGTCCGTGGTCCCAATGATCTCCCCCATCATCGAGCTAAGGTATGGTTCATGTCCTACTAGGATCACTCTAGAATTTTGTTCGAATCTTGCAAGTTTGCGGTAGAGCGCCGCCTTGCTTCCGTCCGGCTTCAACTCTTCCCATTCTTCCAGCGTCGGAATCTTGAGAATCCTAGCTGCAATTTCAGCGGTCTCTCGAGCCCTTTTCAACGGACTCGTGTAAATTCGATCAACTTGCAATCCGACTGCCCTTAATGACTTTACTATTTTCTGCATCTCGGCTCGCCCTTCCGGTGTTAGAGGTCGTTTGGAATCTTCCTCGACAACTGTCATACGGTTGCCGGCTTCTCCATGCCTCAGTATGAGAACGTCGATTTTGGTAGGCGGTGCTGTCCTTGATGGGGTGCGAATGGATGTCGGCGAAGTTGCCTCCTTGTTATCAACCACTTTGTCGTTCGACAAAATGCGCCTTTGTCTCTTTGCTTTCCTAGGCGCTGTCAATTGTCACGTTAGCAAGCTCCGTTGAGTCAGATAAAGTTCAGTAACCACGCCCTCGCCTTCGCCAGATGGGTGGACTAGGATGGTCAGGCTGCCTCAGGCTCTCGGGTTCGGTCGAGAGATTGAATCGATCCTCCTCATATTGTCAGATCACCCTCAGGAAATTGTCAGAAAGATCGCTGAGAAGACCAGCATTGGAGATTATCGATTAGTTGGTGAAAAGACGAAGCTTCTCTCCGACACGTACTTCGACACTCCCAACCACTTTCTCTCGCATCGCAAGTTGAATCTGAGAATACGAATGGACAATCAAGACCGTTGGATTACTATGAAGACGCATCCTAGACGAACTCTATGGGGCGGGATGGTCAGGGCTGAGATGGAGGTTCCGTGGTCACATGAGACTATTGAAAAGGTGGTTTCCGAGTTGAAAATACCGCCTCAACCTCTAGGTCCCACCAGCCAGCCAACTCCTTTGGACCCGATCGAGCTCTTGAAGAGCAAAGGCCTAGTCCCCATCCAGCATCGAGAAACACAACGGCAGGTACGAGGTGTTACATCCGGACCGGAAGGCTCGCCGGTCCTAGCAGAACTAGACATTGACTCAGTGCTGTATGACTTTGACGGTCAAAAGATACGCCTCTTCGAGGTCGAGGTGGAAAGCAAGTCCGAGAAGGGCCAGGACATAGTAAAGAGCGTCACAAAGAGTCTGAAAGGAGAGTACGGCCCTCTCTTGCGGAGCTGGCGTCATGGAAAACTGGCAACAGGAACCGGGATCGCGAGGCTGTTGAAATCGGGAGAACTGCGACCGCTAGTCGACGCTGAAAACCGGCTTCTTCCAGCTGCTTACGATAGGCTCAACAGAATCCTCTGACATCTGTACCGCAGAGAGATTAGTCTCAGTAATCTTCTTAGCACTGGTCGTCCACGTGATATGGGGAGAGTGTTGCTGCTCCGCCCTAGGAGAGGCGAGGCCCTCGCTTCCGTTTTCCTCGCTTTCATAGCCACTGGCTTAGTCGTCCTCGTGTACAACCTTGACCCAATTCTTGATTGGACTCTGCTGGTCGGAGTCTGGGCCGGCTCGGGAGCCGTAATTCTCTACCTCCTCCAAAACCAACGACAGAACGAGAAAGAATTCCAGAAACATCCAGTCAGCTTTCCCAACCCTGAAGGAGGCGGGATTCTCGGCGAATATGTGAACCGTCCCTGGCAGAGCGAGCTCGCCGAACTGGGCCGACGATACCCGGGCAAAAAGGCGAAGAAACAGAAGAAGAAGGATTAGGTCATGGTCTCCCACGAGACCAAGAGGGTTCTAGGTATCGCTAGCATGGTGCTGATACTAATCCTTCTCCTAGCTAGGACCCTTCCTCTGCCCTTCCCCGGGTCTCCTCCTGCGGTAATTCCACGCAACCCTGGAAGCCCTAACGGATACGAGCCGGCCCTAATCTTCAATGACAATGTTTCATTTACCACTGGGACGCCGACCTTCAATCTGACCCTGACGCAGTCTCACTCTTACATGTGGAAGTTCAACGTCACGACCGGTTCTGTCAACATCAATTTGACTGACCCCAAAACCGGCAGTGTCTTTTGGACAGTCGGCCCTCGCTCGTCAGGGCAATGGCATCTTAATGGCACCGGTATTGTTAGTTTCAACTGGACAGCTCCAGCCTCGACATACTATTCACTGGTTCTGGTAAACCAGAATCTCTCGCCATGGTTATCGAATGAGTTCTTGTACACTTCTCCAGATTCCTCCTGCGACATTCACGTATGGGATTTGAATGCCCGCGCGCCCCTGCGTGTGATCTTCTGATGACCTGCCCGGCAGACCTACCGAGCGAATAGCTCTATTAGGCTCAATAGCCATTAAACACCGTGGTCGAACCCTTTGAGCGAAGAACTCTCCGTCGGTCGTGTTATGGATGTTCTCCGGAACTGTTACGACCCTGAGATACCCGTCAACATTGTTGATCTAGGACTTGTCTACGGTGTCGCTATAGATAACGATACTGTGAAGGTTCGTATGACCCTCACCGCTATGGGCTGCCCGGCTAGCGCCTACTTGAGTCATCAGGTCAAGGAACTGATCGAAAAGATACCCGGTGTCAGGAATGCTGATGTCGACATCGTCTGGGACCCACCTTGGACCCCCGACAAGATGAGTGCAGCGGCACGAGAACGGCTACAGTCGAAAGAGGAACCGGTTACAATCGAGTTCAACCCTGCCAGTTTCAGGCCCAGAAAGAAGGGGCACATTGCCAAGAATCCTGACGGGACCATTGTCCTGATCAACGAGGCGAATTCACGGTACCTAGGAAACGATGACATTGCCAGCCTCTGGGAGAAGAGCGATGGAAACAAGACCATTGATGAGCTGACGACAGAGCTTGCCGTGGAAAAGAAAGTCTCGCCAACTGAGATTCGGATGCAGATACTAGAAGTAGTTACTCAGCTGGTCGCTATCGGGCTGATAGCTCCTGAGGACGCGATGGTTCTGCCTCTGCATCCCTAGGTAGTCTACCCAAGTCATATCTGTCCCTGACCTCCACATACAGCCTCATCGGCAATTGTACGATCGCTCAGCAGAACTCTACGACACTATCTACTCCTTCAAGAACTACGAGAAGGAGACAGCAAAACTCCATGAACTAATCCAGCAACACAAACGGTCGCCAGGAAACGAACTGCTCGATGTCGCCTGTGGAACGGGCGGCCACATCGTTTACCTGAAAAGAAACTATTCCGTTGAAGGCTTGGATGTCAGTCCGCTAATGCTGAGATTGGCGAGGAAAAAGCATCCCGATGTGGCCTTCTACCGGCGTGACATGACTAACTTTAGGCTAAGGAAAGAATTTGATGTGGTCACCTGCCTGTTCAGCGCCATAGGCCATGTTAAGACGAGGCGTAGATTGGATCTTGCAGTTCGAGCCATGGCCCGCCACCTCAAACTTGGTGGAGTATTAGTCGTGGAACCCTGGCCCACTCCCAAACAGTATCAAATCGGACGGCTAGGGGCCAACTTTGTTGATGAGCCCAATCTCAAGGTTGCACGGTTCGGCATCAGCAGGGCTCGAGGCAAGCTCTCGGTTCAAGACCTCCACCACCTCGTAGCCACACCCGATCGCATCCAACACTTTGTGGAAAGATTGGAAATGGGGCTCTTCACTCATGAGGAGTATCTTGAGGCGTTTCGGCTGGCAAAGCTAGAAACTGTCTACGATTCTGAAGGACTAATGGGCCGCGGCTTGTATGTTGGAACAGCTAGTTGATCACTAGAGTAGAAGGCCCATCTCGACCTCGTCATGGTAGCGATGATCGTCCCCGTAGAAAGTCTCTCTTGCAATTCCTTCCTTCTTGAAGCCGACCTTCTCATACACCTTGATAGCCGCGTGATTATCAGCAACCACGGTGAGTCCGAGCCGATGGAACCCTTTCTCCTTCGCTATCTCAATCGCTTTCTTCATCATCATGGTTCCCAGCCCGATGTTCTGAAAATCCTGGTGGAGATAGATCAACACCTCCCCGACTCCCTTTCGACGTTCAAATGGGATTTTGAACAAGTGCAAGTGTCCAACGATTTTCTGCTCTAGTCGAGCGATTAGATCTATGTTATTCGCCAGGTCCGTGGTCCAGCGTTCTATCCTGGCGCGGTCGTAGGGAGGCAGGCCCCACTTGAGAGCCTCCGGTGACATGCTAGCATACATGGAGACGAGTGCCTCCTTGTCTTCAGGCCGGTATGTCGCCAGGCTGACCGCGCTTCCATTCTTCAGGGTCAGAGCTTGGTCGGATGCCGGCATGGTTAGGGATTCCAGGCGAGGTTTCTATTCTCATGACGGCGGTTGCTTGTTTCGGACAGAGGTATCGAAGTTAGCTGGCGGGGGCTTCGGCACGAATTTGCTGTTTCACAGTTTCCGATATGGAAATTTCAAGGCCGTCTGGGTCGAGGCAGACAGCTAGTTTGATTCCTTCCTCTTCTCTCATCTTTGGTTCCATGACGAATCTCACGTTTTTCGCTTTGAGTTCGTGGTATGTCTTCTCAAGATCAGTAAC
>Ga0209235_1000989_pt1 | contig 15178 bp, 13 predicted proteins | sample GraSoi013_1_20cm_4_FD_185817 | JGI IMG/M metagenome (GOLD analysis project Ga0209235, IMG submission 185817) | Grasslands soil microbial communities from the Angelo Coastal Reserve, California, USA - Sample 09_25_2013_1_20cm (SPAdes) (version 2) | ecosystem: Environmental > Terrestrial > Soil >... | reverse complement strand
CCACGGTTCGCGCGACGGATGGCGCGTCGCCCAAAAGTAGTACTCTGTCTCCGGATTTCAGTTCGAGCTCGGGTTCGGGGAAGACGTAGCTGTTGTCTCTACAGACCAACGCGACTCTGCATTTCTCCGGCATCTGGATCTCATGGATCTTCTTTCCGATGAGTGTCGCATTGAGTGGGATTATTGTCTCGGCTACGCGTAGGTCCAATTCCGACCGGTACATGAGCGTGACCGCCCGGTCTCTCTCTAGCATGTTTTCGAGGTCTTTGAGGGCTAACTCAGCCGGGCAGATGACCATGTCAGCCCCTGCCTCCCTCAGCCGTTCCTTGTTCTTGGGGCTGTTTGCAACAGCGATAATGCGGGGAACACCAAACTCTTTCTTTGCCTGTCTGGTCGCAGCCAGGTTGACTCTGTCGTCGTCCGTCGTAACTATGACTATGTCCGCTTGTGAGGCTTCTGCCAGCTTAAGAACGTCGGGTTTGGAACCGTCGGCGTTTAGAATGGTAGCATCGGAGTTGGCGGATGCTTCCTTGCAGCGTTCCTGTTTCTTCTCTATGACGGTCAGCCGGTTGTTATCGCTGCTCGAGAGGTATCGAATAAGGTGCATTCCAATCCTCCCAGCTCCGATGATTAGCACTCTCAACTAAGAATCGGCTCCTATAATTGGAAACACGAGTATTCCAGATAACCGTCACCGGACCCTGGGCTTTGTAATAACCTTAGGGTTAATCAGAGCCCTCCCGACGCCCCGAATTTCACCTGAAGATCGACACAAATCGCCCAAAATAAGCCTTGATCTAAAATCCGAGCAGGCGATCTGAAACCGCGACATTTCCACGCTGATTCTTGCGGATAACTTGCGCTTTGGAAAACAGTGGACCCGCTCATTCTGCGCCTGAAACACGAGGCTCGCCTAGAACAGATCAGTTTCGAATTGTTGACGCTTTCTCTTATGATCTCAAAAAGCAGCTCAGTGCCGTGCAAAAAACGGCTCTTTGAGAAACCCTCTATTCATAGAAAAGCACACAGAATAGTTCCACCTGGGGAGACCTCTGCAATCAGGCTCTGAGGCCTAGTTCATCCTTTGATGATGTTCTTCGAGATGATTAACCTCATTATTTCTGAAGTCCCTTCCCCGAGCGTATTGAGTCTGGAGTCTCTCCAGTGCCTATGTACGTCAAATTCATCTGCATAACCATAGCCCCCATGTATCTGGATGGCCTCATCGCATACTCTCAACCCGTGCTCGCTTGCGAAGAGTTTTGCCTGAGCAGCCTCAGACTCGAATGGTTTGCCTTGGTCTTTCAAGTTTGCTGCCCGATACACCATCATCCTCGACGCGTTGATATCCGTCAGCATGTCGGCGAGCTTGGACTGTATCATCTCAAAGTCAGAGAGGGGCTTGCCGAAGGCGGTCCGGTCCCTGCTGTACCTGACAGCCTTCTCAAAAGCGGCCCGAGCAATCCCGGTGGAAATGGCTCCAACAGTAACCCGTCCTCCGTACAGCATCTTTTTCGCGTACTCGAATCCATCTCCCTCGGTACCGACCAGGCTCTCCTTAGGAACATGAGCATTCTCGAAGACAACCTCCGCGGTAACCGAGCCTCTGTAGCCCAGCTTGTCGATATGCTTACTAGATTTCGCAGACTTTGCGTCAACGAGGAATGCCGAGGGTCCCTTAGGTGTCTTGGCGAAGAGGAAGTAGAGTTGACAGTAGCCTCCGTTTGTCGTGAACATTTTCGTACCATTCACGACCCATTGCCCTCCCTCGAGTCGGGCGGTGGTCTGCAGATTGCGTGCATCGGAGCCAGCGCCAGGCTCAGTTAATGAAAAGCCCGCGAACTTCTTGCCACTTATCATCTGAGGAAGATACTCCTTTTTCTGACCTGGATTACTGAATTGGCGAACTCCCTCACAACAGGTCCCATGAATGGCGAGGGAGAGAGCCGTGCTGGCGCAAGCCTTCCCGCACATCTCCATCGCGGCGACATAAATGGGCCATGGAAGCTCCAATCCTCCGAAGTCTTTTGGAAAGCCCATGCTGGTGAATCCTTGCTCGAAGAGTTTCCGAATGTTCTCTCGAGGAAACTCTGCCTTCAGGTCGATCTGACGAGCTGTCGGCTCGATCTCCTTCTCGAAGAAATCTCCCAACGACTCAAGGAGGAGCAGATAATCCTCGGATGTCGGGCCGTACATCATTTGAATGAGTTCTTTCTGTTCCGCACCAAAGAAACCGACCATGAAGAGTCCCAACTCTCCAGTTTCCTTGAACCGTTTAATCTTTAGTACAACACGTTTTTCTGCACGCAGAAACAGGTCCGGCCCGAGGCCAACGGTGAACCTAATGCGCGGCTTTGGCAACATGTTGGAATTTGTTGTCCTTGTCGCTCTAGCCGTAGCGTCGATAGCTGCACCGGCTGGAGGTCAGCTTCATGTTTTGACAAATTCTGTCTCGGGACAGCCTCTCCCAATACGAGAGGGTCCGATGGGAATGCCAAGTACCAGTCCGGGAGATCCCTACTGGTTCCAGCAAGGGGCCATCAGTGACCAAAAAACATACAACAGCGTCGGCGCAAGAGTTAGCATAAGAACGGTCTACGACAAAGTCAATAATGATGCCCACTCCTACTGGGTGGGTAGCACACTAGCAAACGGAGCCTTCGTCCAAGTCGGATACTACAATGGGCTAACCACAACTAACCAGTACTATTGCTGTGCCTGGTTCTACGAGTACTTTCCCCCGCGTAACGACACTTCTCCTCCTATTATTGGCCCCGCCGGTTCGGCGGGTCCGATCGGGTCATGGCACATTTACTCGATGAACTATAACTCAAGTTTCGGAGTCTGGTCCTTCTATATGGACAATCAGTATCTAGGTTCCAGCCCAACGGCAGGCCAGCAGTACTATCTGGGATCAGGCTCTGGGGTAGCTAGCACAGGCAGTCACTCGGTTGCAGCACTTTCTGAAGTGGCCCAAACCACCGTGAGCACGGATGTAATTGGTCCAGCTGAGTTCCAGAACCTCCAGTACGAGACTACGCCAAATTCATGGAACCCCGTAACTGTAGGACTGGTCCACGTGGGCTATGGTGGGCCCCAACAAGCCAATCCTCCCAACCCATACAGCGTCGCCGAAATCGTTGGAGTCCAGAACGATTTCTTGACGGGAAGCAATGTTCCGTACCCTGGCCCTGCCCAGCCGGGAGTAGATGAATGCGGGAATCCTGCGTCGAACAATGCGAATCTCTGGTCAGTATTATGCCTCGGCGGGACTAGTACAAACTCGTTCTCGTTCGTAGACGAGAATGAGACAAGTATTACTCCAACCTGGATCTCGCTAGAAGATTCAGCAGGAAGACGGATCTTCTATACAGACTACCTGAACTACAACGGGCTAACGGTTCCAAACCCCACAGGTCAGTGGACGATGAGTCAGGTCTCGTGGCGCGCTGTTGACGTTGCGGCTGGCCAGACAGTAAACATGTCCATGCCAAGCCAGGTTTTCTCCACGCACGTGTTCTCTATTACTCTGGCGGTGGTCGGTTACTTCTATTCTCTGCCGGTCAAAAACACGACAGTGATAATGTACTTGCCAGACTCGACCAATGAGACATTGAAGACCGACAATAATGGCCAAGGGGTGTTCACACAGCTGCCTGCTGCGATCTACACATTCCACATCACGGTGTCGTACGGGATATCTTCGACGACAACGCAGACCATAACCAGTCCCGGGTCCATCATAGCCAAAGTCTTCGGTCTTCCTGAGCTGATCACTCTGGTCCTACCACCAATACTAATCGCCATCGTGGTAGCGATTGCCGTTGCCAGAAAGGAGAGACAGCGGCAAGCGTTGATTCGATCCCAAGTGATTCCCTCACCGGTTTTCGGATCGAGCTTGTGTAGGTCCTGTGGGCAGCCGCTCTCGCCCGGCGCGAACTTCTGCACTAGTTGTGGAACGCCGCGAATAATGACACAGTGACCATTTTCCCGCGGGAAGTCTTATAGTAAGCAGTCCATTGCGGATTTTCCCGATGGGTTCTTGCCCTTCCAGATAGGAATCGTTGGGGTAGGCTACGCTGGCTTTGACTCGATGACCCCTGGGCTCTCGACGCGAGAGCTGATGTTTGAAGCTGCGAGCCGTGCCTATGAGGACGCAGGAATAGATCCTCGGAAAGACGTTGGGAGCTTTGTCTGCTGTACCGAGGATTTCTGGGAAGGGATCAGCATTACGGACGAGTACATGCCCGACCAGCTGGGCGCGGTTCTACGACCATTATGCACTATCTCTTCAGATGGAATAGTCGGACTGGCCACCGCATGTATGCACATCATGTCGGGCATCGCTGATGTGGCTGTGGTTGAGTCTCACAGCAAGATTTCCGATATCGTGAACCCTGACGAAATAGCCAGTTTCGGCTACGACCCTGTGTACACTCACCACCACTTTGACGCCGATCCCAGGTTCTTGGCAGGAATGGAGATGGCTAGATATCTCAAGGAGACTGGAACGAAGAGAGAGCACTGTGCCCAGGTCGCGGTCAAAAACAAGAAGAATGCTCTATCCAACTCGCGAGGAGTTCACGGAGCAAACATAGACAAAGGAATGGTGATGAACTCACAGATCGCCGCCTCCCCCTTAACCGAACTTGAGTCAAGTAAGGGAATCGACGCAAGCATCGTATTCATTCTAGCGTCAGCCCAGAAAGCCCAGAAACTTGGAGACCACACAGTTTGGATAAAAGGGATTGGATGGAGTTCCGATACTTCAGTAATCGAAGACCGGGATCTTGCAAGGGCGGAGTACGTGGAACAAGCAGCAGCCAGAGCCTACAAGATGGCTAATGTCAGGAGTCCTGCCAGTTATTTTGACCTGGCCGAGGTTGATGATACCTACAGCTACAAGGAGCTACAGAGCCTTGAAGCCTTGAAGCTGGCATCGAGAGGAAAAGCAGGTAGAATGGTCGACACGGGCGCTTTTGATAGAGATGGACGATTGCCGGTTAATGCGTCAGGAGGTTCGCTGGGTGTGGGGCACTTGTTAGAGGCCACTGGACTCCACAGAACACTAGAGGCAGTTATGCAATTGCGAGGCCAAGCAGGCCGACTGCAGATTCCAAAAGCCAAGACAGCTCTGGTCCAGAGCTGGAGAGGAATACCTACTGCGACGGGAGCAGTAGCAGTGCTTGGAAACTAGAAGGGATTCGTGATGAGGAGACGAGTTGCAATTGTGGGCGCCGGAATCACATTATTTCGACGACGGATGCTGGAGACTCCGAAGGAGCTTTCCTTTGAAGCTTCAAAGATGGCTTTAGACTCGGCAGGGCTGACACTAAAGGACATTCAATCCGTGGTCTCAGGCTCAGCGCCAGACGCCTTCGACGGAGTACACATGAAAGGAGAATACTATCTTGACGGAATGGGAGCTATCGGAAAGCCCCACGAACGCGTCTACGTCGGAGGAGGAACTGGAGTCTTCACCCCGATAGGCGGATGGTGGAACGTTGCCTCCGGGCTTTACGACACGTGCCTCTGCGTGGCCGAGGAGAAGATGTCGCCCTTACACCCGCACCCTCAATATGCATTCTGGAGCATCTTCGATCAGATCCTCGAGCGACCTCTCGGGACTACCTTGCTCTGGATATTCTCGCTGGAGATGCGGAGGTACATGCACAAGTACGGAATCAAGGAAGAAGAGATCGCTGAGGTGGCAGTGAAGAACAAGGGCAACGCGATCGACCATCCCTGCGCACAACTGGGCGCTAAGATCAGCGTGGACGATGTGATGAAATCAGAACCCATCTGTGAACCAGTCAAGAGACTGGACGTCAGCCCTCCTAGTGATGGTGCAGCCGCAGTGATTCTTGCCTCAGAAAAGGTTGCGAAGAAACTGACGGATCAGCCCGTCTGGCTCGATGGTGTTGGTTGGACCTTGGACAGTACTCATTGGACCAACAGAGATCTCGCTTATCCCGAGTATGTGGAGAAGGCGGCAAAGATGGCTTACAAGATGGCTGGTATCAAGAATCCTCGGAAAGAGATCGACGTGGCCGAACCCTACGATCCCTTCGACTACAAGGAACTTCACCATCTGGAAGGATTACAGTTAGCGGGAAAAGGTGAAGCGCCTAAGATGACTGCCGATGGCGTGACTCAGCGCGACGGAGATCTACCGGTCTGCCCATCAGGTGGTCTATTGGGCGTAGGTAATCCGATAGCGGCAGCGGGCATGATGAAAATCTGCGAGATTTTCTGGCAGCTCAGAGGGGAAGCTGGAAAAAGACAGGTGAAAAAGGATGCACGAACCGGTCTCGCCCAAGCCTGGGGGGACCTGATGCAGGTGGGCACCGTCACGGTAATGAGGTCGTAGAAGGGAAAAGGGCCGATGTCTCAGAAAATAACAAGCTACCCGGGTCGCGAGATCACACCAGACGAATTGAGGGAGGGCAAGTATCTTGATATCGTCTACAAGTTTGAACCGCGATACAGCTGGGCCGCGGGAGTAGCAATCAGCAGATTTCTCACCGAGTTGAAGGACGGGAAAATAGTGGCGAGGAAATGCCACAAGTGCCAGAGAATCCTTGTTCCGCCGCGAATGTACTGCGAGCAGTGTTATCGGCCGACGGACGAGTGGGTCCAGGTCAAGGACACTGGCACAGTCAACACCTTCTCAATCTCGCACGTAGGCACGGACGCGCGACGTCTCAAGACTCCAATCCTCGTCGCCGTCGTCGATATTGATGGCGCGAGCCCTGGTATGGGGATACTTCACAATCTAGGAGAAGTAGAACCATCAAGAATAATGATCGGAATGAAGGTCCAAGCAGTCTGGAAGCAGCCCAGCGAGAGGCAGGGAGCCATCACAGACATCCGATACTTCAAGCCGATGGAGGTCTAGGACATGCCAATGCTAGAGAAGATCTCCCAGTCTTCCCAAGCGCGCCACTGGACTGACAGCATCCCACTGGAATTTCACTACACAGCAGGCGTGGCTGGGGAGGAGTTTCGTCGAGAACTGAAGAAGAGCGGCCGGTTCTTGGCTTCAGAGTGTTCCAAGTGCAAGAACAGCTACGTTCCCGCCCGAATGTTTTGTCCGTCATGTTTCATCGAGATGAGAGAGACCCGAACGCTCGAAGAGTTAGGATATGTCTACAGCTACACGACCGTTAACAGAAACAGAGCCGGAGAACCTAGCGAGCAGCCAATGACGATCGCGCTCATAAGGTTTGAAGGAGTGAAAGGAGGAATCGTTCACAAACTAGAAGTCAATGAATCTGGAAGGATGACCTTCGGAACGAAGGTCGTCCCGATTCTGAAAGACGCAGCAGAACGGACTGGTGCTCTGACCGATATTCTCGCCTTCAAGCCCGCATAACTTCAGTCTCTTTAGAGAGTGCACTGGCTTCAACTACGGCAGGGTCCGCAATGCAGCCTCGCATTCTCGTGTCGTGAGAAAAAATCATTGTTTTGAGATTTCTTGACCGGTGACGGGTTTGGTAACCGTAAGTGGTAGCAATTGCCTTGGGGTCTGCCTTTCCTTCACCATCAGCCTAGTTTGAGAGCAAGACTCAGAGTCAAACTACTTATCCCGTCCTGAGACTCTCCCCGCATGGTCTTAGGCCGGCAGAGCAAGACCGATCTGCAACGCCCGCCAATGGAGGCTGCGACGATTGGAGTCGAAGGTCGGAACTGGATCGTCTATTCTCAGCTTCTGCTCACTATGTTACTCTGGGGTCTGGCTTGGCCTGTCGGGAGGCTCTTGGCGGTCAACCTGCCTCCAGTGTCTATTGCGGTGCTGAGATACGCGATAGTTGTTCCAGTATTGTTCGGGATCCTAAGGGTCAAACGACAACCGATCAGGCTTGAACGAAAATGGATGGTGAATCTTGTCGTCATGGGGCTGTTCTCCACGACCCTCTATCAGATCTTCTTTCTCTACGGAGTCAGATATGCTGCTGCTAGCGATGACTCGCTCGTCATTGGTATAGGACCAGTGCTCGTAGCGATCATGGCATCGTTTGTCCTTAACGAACGCTTGACGAAGACTAAGAATCTCGGCTTCATCTCGGGACTGGCTGGCATTGGCGTCATTTCTGTGCTCTCTCCCAACACCGATGTTCTGAACAGGCCTCTAGGGATAAGTCTCGTCTTTGGAGGAGCGATAGCCTACGCTATGTACACCATTGCTTTGAGAAGATTTGTGGCAGCAAACAGATCAGACAATACTAGTCCAACGCTCTCTTCCCTAGCGATACTCGCATGGATCTCTCTGTTCGGCTGGATCTTTCTGATTCCGTTGTCGCTGTTGGAGGCGCCGTGGACTTACAGTTGGGGGCCGGTCTCATGGCTTGGCATCCTCTACCTCGCTCTTCTGTCCACCGTAGTGGGCTACTTCTTCTACGTAGAAGGCGTCTCCAAGATCGGAGCCGGAAGGGCAGCAATCTTCGGCAACCTGGTCCCGGTGTTCGGGGTCATTACCTCAGTCGTCCTCCTCGGGGAGAATCTCAGCCCATGGCATGGAGTCAGCTTCCTACTGATTCTAACAGGAGTAGTGCTTGTGAACATGCAGAAGAAGGTAAGGCAGATGCTGATAGACCAGAGCTAGCAGAACCTGCTAAGACTCTTCGAGCTAAAGGCCTGGTCACACGACAGCATTTTTTCCGACCTGGTTCTTGATGACTAATCTTAAACGGTCTTGACCTGAGGCGAACAGGAAAGGTTGCGACTAACAAACCTCGATCAAGATATCGATGCTGGACGGAAATATCTGAACGAACGGAGTCTTCAGACAGGACACGTCTTGCCTCTCAGCGAAGAAATTTTCAAAGAATACTTTCCTGAAAGAAACAGCTTCCTTCTCTACTCAGTAAGAGCAGTCGACGCACTCTTCTCTTTTCATTCAGGGCGAGAGAAATGGACGCCTCGAGCCGATTTTCTCATCGTAACAGACTCTCTCGCTGGTCTGAAGGAGGCGGTTGGAAGGGTCGAGGACATGGCCGTGGCTCAGGAGAAACTCGTTCTTAGAACCCGCATCTTCGGCTACGATCGCAAACGCCTCCAAGCTCTCAAGGCTCTCGACTACAAGATCGGCGCGTCAATTCCCGGTGCTGTGTCTCTTGACGGAAAGAGGTTTGACTTACACTACCTGTACAAGGAGCTCGGCGATCGCTACCGCTTCAATATCCATCGGAGCTACGCCGGCCCCGGACTCTACCCGATTCTAGAGGTTGACAAGGCAAAGAATCAGAGGCTGAAGCTTAGAGGCTACCGCAAGGAAGATCGCCCCTACGTGAACAAGGCTTCCACTCATCTCAACGTTATTCGAGGAATAGCGAACGGCGTCTTTGAAGGATCGGTCCCTTGGAGTCCGGGCGCGTATGAGGAATGGTTCGACAAGCGAAGAGTGTTTCCGATAGTCTGTGAGGACGAGTCCATTGGCGAACCCGTGGGGCTGCTTGACCTCTTCAGACTCGATCCCGATGTGATGCAGCACGTGATGATTCTCGGCATGTACGTCAGAGCGGAATATCAGGGCCTCGGTGTAGGCACCTTACTGATGGATGCAATGAAGATCCTCGCGAAAAGGCTCAACCTCTCTAGAGTCATGCTCACAGTCTTCGAAGGCAACATTCCGGCTGAGAAACTCTATGCGAAGGCTGGATTCATCGAATGCGGAAGGCTTCCAGGATGGCTCCAGGAAGGATACATCAACGAGACATACATGGTGCTCCAGCTTGATTAGATCATGGGCACTTACCGCTTGGTAAAGCGTTAATTCTTCATTGCGGAAACATCGCAGATAGTAGCATTCTTCTCCCTCCCGGAACAGACGCCGATGGGACCCCAACGTATGCCTGGGCAAATGCGGCCTCCGCCTGGAACAATGTTAGCGGATCGACCAAGTAGCTGAGGATCAGCTCGACGCGATGATGTTTTGTGCGCCTTCTTACTTTAGACAGTGTTTGTCGCTAAACAACTGTGACTATTGGTCGAGCGAAATCGGCTAAACGGACGCAGTACCTGTCGATGAGGCCTTGGTGAGGGCCCAAACAAGGCGTCCAGCTCCGTAGGTCACCATTCCTCCGCCAATGATCTCCCATACCAAGATCGACCCGCCTTGTCTGAGGGAAGTGCGAACGATTATCACAACTACACCGGATATTATCCAGACAGCACCGTTCACAATCCTCTTTAGGATGATGGCCCTCATGCAACTAGCGTTAAACAGGTTTAGAGTATTGAGAGTGGACGGGGGCAAACTTTTGAGTCGGAATATTATCAATTACAGGCAGACTGTAGCGCTTGACCCAGGCTCGTAAGAAGAAAGTGCTGGATGAGGTCAGAAGGCAGCGCCAGCGAAGAACTATCATCTCAGTCGTCATCGTCGCTGTTTTGATTGGGACAATTGGGTACGGTGTCTATGCCCTAACCCAGAGCAAGGGAGGCGGGAACTTTCCCTTTCCCTGCCTTGCTGAGGTCACCACCGTGCATGTTCATCCTTGGCTTCAAATCTCGATAGATACGGGTGCCGGAATCGCTAACGTGTCGATTCCGACGGCGGTCGGTATTCTTAATCCCCAGATTACAAATGGTATCGCAGGGGGCGGGTCTTGTTTTGAACCGATGCACACCCATGATGCGTCCGGAATAATTCACGTCGAAGCGGGCTCCATATCAAGTGAGTATACTCTGGGTGCTTTCTTCCAGATCTGGCAAGTCACTTACAGGACTGTAAACTTCGCCGGAGTCAGCCGACCAGTAGTTTTCAACAACACCGACATTCTCGGCTACAAGACGGATTCAACCCACACCCTCTCACTCTTGATTGATGGCCAGAAGTTCACTGGAACATACGAGTCGTTGGACCTAACCCACTACGACTATTGCAGTGCTCAATCTACCATCGCACCATGTAATCCCACTGCAGGGGGAGACCCTCAATGGCAGGGGGCGTATCCTTACGGGACCGGCCACACAGTGGTCATTGATTACGCAGCCGTCTGAAAGAGGATCGATATCATTCTCAACTCGAGTAAGAAGAAGATGAGGTCCTCATTTCCAGATGGCTTATGAGCTATCATCGGGGACCTTCGGACCCTATCGAGACCAAGAAGTTGAACGAATCAGCTGTTCCAGGGCAGATGATTGTCAAGGGCTTGCCGATGCAGGTGCCTGAAAGTGTTGTCCAGCAGAATGCTGAGAAGAAACGGGTGAAAAAGGGAATTCTGGGCGGGTCAGAAGAGCGATTCGTCTTTGGGAAAACCCTGTATCTGCCCTATCTAGAGTTTACCTACCAATACTCTACTGAGAAGGGCTTCCTGTCAAAGCAGAGTGTCCTCCGCCAAGGAAGGTCAGTGGTCATGGCCCTTCGAGAGGTAAACTTAGGCTTCTACCCTGAACTGATCTCGTTACTGCCTCAACTGGCAGACATAGAGCCTGCCTCTGGCTCGGTGGTGCAGGGAGTCGAATCTACGATTCTTGTCAGCGAGAGACTGGATGAGCTAAAGAGAATGTTGTCCGACTATGACAACCAGTTGCTGGGGTTGTCGAAGCAAGATGATTCTCTCACGAAGACGGACTCTGCGAGACAAGAGATCAAAGAAAACATTGATCATCTGAAAAAGACTCGTGAGACCCGATGGAAGATGTTCGCAGACGGACTGAAACTACCCTCCAAAATAGATCTGCAGAGATTCGAGTTTCTTGAAGGAAACATGTTCTACATGCCCTACTTCCTCGCAAGATTCTCCCGCGGTGGCGAATCGAGGTTCCTAGTCTGGGATAGAGAAGGGAAAGAGAACGAAACGATCGCGGAGGAGTTGATGAAGAACGCTAAATTCCGCGACCTCATTCGGCTGTATGTCGCAGGATAGAAAGATCCGAGAAGCGAATTAGGATCCTTCCAGTATCCATATCTAGGTGAACTCTTTTCTCTCGAAAAGAATGAGCCCGAGGATCGCGGTTGCAAAAAAATATACCAGCAATATAGCAATCCCTTCTGGGATCGTCGCAGCGTACGTTGTGCCCGCTCTTCCGCCTGGACCTGCCCCCCTAATGGGTTGCGTAGTGGGGTATGTATCCATCAGCACGTTTCCGATTATTCCTGAACCATAGGTAATAATGAACCACGGTTCGATCTGCACAAGGCCTGATACAATTAGTTGGATTAGGCTAAAGGCAAAGAGAAAGAGGATGGCGGTCACAAGGATCGACATTGAGCTACTCTTGAAGAGTGAGCTGAAGAAGAAGGTGAACCCGAGTACAGCGATGAGATACAGTATTGAGAAGCTCAGGGATTCCGCAAACTGATAGGGGACATTTGCTCCGAAATAGTAGAGACCATTTCCTACCGTTATTCCAGCATATGTGGCTAAAACGATTGCAGATGCTATCAACGCCCCGAGCCATTTGCCGATGTAGATTGAGGATCTCCGCAAGGGGTTCGCGACCAAGAAATAGCCGGTCTTGTTCTGGAACTCTCCAGAGATCGCGTCTCCGCCAAAGAAGATGCCAGAGAGGACAATGACGAATGTGATGGAGTTTCCCCACCAGAAGGAGTAGAATGCTAGAGCGGGACTTGAGCAGCTAATTGGCTGGCAAGGAGCAACGTTGCTAACACCGTAATCCGCGACTAGTCCTGTGAGAAGTCCGCTAATGATCAGCCCGATAGCTAGAAGGATGAAGAACCGTCGAGACCTAAAGTAATTCAACAATTCGTATTTGGTAATCGTTCCAACTTGAGAAACGCTAGTCGGTAGGAGACGACCCCCTGTCGTCGACGGGATTGTAGCCGATACTTTGCTCATTTTTTGATCACAGCGTGTCCTTGATGAGTTTCATGTACGTGTCTTCAAGGGCCGAAGCAGAAATGTGGAAACTGATCATTCCGATCTTCATGTTAGCAAGGTCTAGGAGGAGTTTTTCCTGATTTTGGATACCTCCTAAGAAATGTATTCGAAGTTTCCTAGGATCAGGTTTCTCTGCAGAGCTTACGTTGGCCAGGGATGCGATATCGTCATTTACGGTTCGCTGGTCGATGTCCCTCAATAGTTCTATTTCGACGATGTTTCCTCCATCACTTGAGGCTCTGCTCGTCACGTTGGACAAGCTGTCATAGACGAGCAGCTTGCCATGGTCGATCATCGCCACCTCGTCGCAAATGTCTTGGACCTCGTTCAACAGGTGCGAACTCATGAAGATGAGTCGATTCCTTGTCTTTAGTGATTTGACAATGTCCCGAACCTCTGCCATTCCTCTTGGGTCAAGACCTGTAGTAGGCTCGTCAAGGAGGAAGACGTCCGGGTCAGAGAGGAGTGCGGCGGCAATGTTGATTCTCTGCTTCATGCCTTTGGAGAACTTACCGACCTTCTTATCCAACCACTCCTCCATCTTTACCTCGGAAACAACCTCCTCGATCTTCTTTCGCTTCTCCGCTCTGGGAAGTCCCCTGATCTCAGAGACCATCGACAAGGCTTCTCTAGGTGTTAGGGATGGGTAGATCTCGGGACTCTCTATCAGGGACCCGACTGAGCTCAAGGCCTTCTTCTTGTTAAGATGCACGTCGATTCCATTTATCAGGGCTTTCCCTTCCGATGCTCTAATCATGTCGGTGAAAATCTTGAGAGTGGTCGTCTTTCCCGCCCCGTTTGGACCGAGGAAGCCAACGCATTTTGAACCCTCGATTTTCAAGGAAAGGTTCGATAGTGCAAGAAACGAGCCGTAACGTTTCGAAAGATTTACCGCTTCAATCGAAGGACCGCTCATTCTGAATGACCCTTAGCCAACGACTTTTCTGAATAAGTACAATGTCGCTCCCAATGTGACCACTCCAATGGCTGCGATTACTCCGTAGGCTTGTAGGATTGTGCTCCAGTCAAATCCGATGTTACACATTTTCAAATCTAGACTGCACCCGGTGATGGGGTTTCGAATCGCGTTTACGGCAAAACTGATGGGGTTGTAATTTGACACGTTTTGCATCCAACCGGGCATGAAACCTACCGTGACCAGTGCTGTGCTCATGAACAAGAGTGGGAAGGTCAGAGCGCCGGCGATTCCAAAGACTGTCTCGGCACTCTTGGTCTTTAGTCCTAGGGCGAGAGATATTCCCGACCAGGCTAGGCCGAAGAAGGCAACGGTGAAGATGACGAGTAGATAGCCTATCATACCAGTTGCGGGATAAACGCCGAGAGCATACGCCAGCACTAGTATGATTATTGTTTGAGCGACGACTCTGAAGACATCGCTAAGTAATCTTCCAAACAGGATCGCGGATCGGTTGACTGGCGTGGCAAGCATCTTAGCGAGGAAACCGGATTTTATGTCATCCACTACGGCGGTTCCTGACTGGAAGGCGCTGGAAAAGGCGTTCTGCAAGACTATCCCCGCGGTTGCGAAGGCCGTGTAGCTGAGAATCCCTGCGCCGAGGAAGGGGCCGAGGTTGCTGAACAACTGAGTGAACAGTACGAGGAAAATTATTGGCTGGAAGAGTGAGAAGAAGACTAGTATTGGATTGCGTACGAGCTTCTTCATCGACCGGACGAAGAGATGGAACGCATCTGAGAAGAACGACATTGTTTACCGTCTCCTGCGGCCGAACATTCCTCGCGCATTTGCGCTGCTTACTTCTTCGACTCTGATTCTCTTTCCCGTGTGCTTGAGGAAGACATCGTCTAGGGTTGGTGAGGATACGCCGATCGTTGAGAGTCTAATGTGCGCTTCATCGAAAGCTCTCACGAGTTCTGGGACCATATAGCTACCGTTCTTCGCATAGACCGTCAAACCTATGTCCGAATCCACTACGTTTGAGACGCCATCGAACTTCTGCTCGAGGACCTGCCGGGCTTTCGTCTTTGTGTCGCCCCCATTCATGCTGGAGTTCTCGAATCCCAAAGAGATCGAGTCAGCCCCTATTTCCTGTTTCAACTCGCCAGGAGTTCCTTGGGCAACGATCTCTCCAAGATCAACGATGGCAAGTCGACGACACAGTCTATCCACTTCCTCTAAGTATTGTGTAGTGATGAATATCGTGATTCCCTGTTCGTTCAACTGTTTCAGATAGGCCCAGATTGCCGCTCTAGACTGGGGATCCAGTCCAGTGGTGGGCTCGTCAAGGAACAGGATCTTTGGGTCATGGACGAGCGTGGTTGCGAGGTCAAGTCGCTTCTTCATCCCTCCT
>Ga0209235_1000988_pt1 | contig 15187 bp, 11 predicted proteins | sample GraSoi013_1_20cm_4_FD_185817 | JGI IMG/M metagenome (GOLD analysis project Ga0209235, IMG submission 185817) | Grasslands soil microbial communities from the Angelo Coastal Reserve, California, USA - Sample 09_25_2013_1_20cm (SPAdes) (version 2) | ecosystem: Environmental > Terrestrial > Soil >... | reverse complement strand
CGCGTGAGTAACCCCTCCGCCAGGCGCGCCTGCAAGTCGAGGATGGTGCGGCGGGCGGACTCCGTGGGATGCGCGGTGAGAACCGGCCGCACATCGAGCGACTCCAGGGCGCGCGCCACCACCTCGGCCCCCCGGCCGGCCTCGCGCACGCGGCGCAGCGACCAGCGCACCGATCCGCGCTGCGCCGCGGCGAGATCTTCCTGTCGCGAGCGCCGCACCCGATGGGCCTGCTCCGCGGCGTTGATCAAGATGAAGAACACCGTGAAGGCACGGGCGGTCAGCCGCGCCGTCTCGGGCGCGAGCGAGCGGGTCCGCGCGAGCAGCGCGTCGAGATCCGGCGCGCCCGCGACGCCGAGCCGGCGGGCCCGGCAGGCCCGCCGCAGCTCTTCGACCGCCCGGAACGTTTCTTCCCCCGCCAGCCGGCCGACCACCCGTCCGAGCGTCGCCGCCAGCCACCGCACGTCTTGGCGCAATGGAGCGTCCTGCGGTCGCGCCACGGGCGGAGGGAGGGGAACGGCGGCGGTGACGTGAGTGGTCGTCATCCCTAGAGCCGGCGCAGCTTCCAGCGCCCGCGCTTGAACAGCGCGACGCTCACGAGCGCCAGCGTCGAGTACGCCACGGTGATCGCGAGGAACACGCCCTGCGGGCCGAACTCCCACACCCGGGCGAGGACATAGGCGAGCGGAATCTCCCACAGCCAGAAGCAACCCAGGTTGATGAACGTCGGCGTCCAAGTGTCACCCGCACCGTTGAACGCCTGGGTGAGCACCATCCCGAGCGCGTAGAACACGAAGCCGAAGCTCATGGTGCGGAGACCGACGGCGCCGGTCGGCCATGCTACCGGATCGTGCGTGAACAATCCGACGATCGGGCCGGCGAGCAAGATGAACAGCACCCCCACGGTCCCGAGCACCACCATGTTGTAGCCTCCGGCGAGCCAGGCCGCCCGCTCGGCGCGCTCCGGCTTCCCGGCACCGAGGGACTGGCCCACCATCGTGGCGGCGGCATTCGACAGACCCCACGAGGGGAGCAACGCGAAGATCAGGATCCGGATCGCGATCGTGTAGCCCGCGAGGGCGGCACTCCCGAAGCTGGACATGATGCGCACCAGTCCGATGTAGCTCGCCGTCCCGACCAGAACCTGGAACGTCCCGGATCCCGAGAGCCGCAGCAGCATGGCCATCACGGCCGGGCGCAGGGCCAGGTGCGCGCGCCGGACCGCCACGCGCGCATCGCCCCGCGTCAGGCGATAGAGCTGGTACAGGACGCCCGTGCCGCGGCCGATCGTGGTGGCGACGGCGGCGCCGGTGACGCCGAGCCGGGGGAAGGGGCCGAGTCCGAAGATCAGGCACGGCCCGAGCAGAATGTTGATCGAGTTGGCGAGCCACAGGACCCGCATGGCGATCGCGGCGTCGCCCGCCCCCCGGAAGATCGCGTTGATGAGGAAGAGCAGCAGCACGGTCGCGCTGCCGCCGAGCATGGTCCGCGTGTAGCCCGCGCCGATGGCGGTCACGGCGGGCGAGGCCCCCATCACGGCGAGCAGCCGCGGGGCGAGCGCGATCCCCAGGCTTGCGACGAGGGCGGCGACCGCGAGCCCGAGGGCGATGCCCTGCACGGCGGCTTCGGCGGCGGCGTCGGGGCGCCGCTCCCCGATGCGGCGCGCCACGACCGCCGCGACTCCGATGGAGAGTCCCATCGCAGCCGTGTACACCAGGGTCAGGATCGACTCCGTGAGGCCGACGGTGGCGACCGCGTCGGGACCCAGACGGGAGACCCAGAACACATCCACCACGGCGAAGATCGACTCCATCGCCATTTCGAGCACCATCGGAATGGCGAGCAGCACGATCCCGCGCCCCAGCGAACCGGCCGTATAGTCGTGGGGGACGCCCCGGACGGCCTCGCGCACCACGGTCCACCAGTCGCTGGGGCGCCCGGTACTCGTGACAAGGGTCTGTTCCGTCACCTGGCACTCTCTTGCAAGCGGATCTTGGTGAACTCGCCGCGCGTGAGCGCCGCCCACGGCTTCTCCGGCGTCGTGGCAATGTAGCTCACGTACACGCAGGTCGGCTTACGCGCTTGCTAGCGTTGGCAGAACGGGCAGAACGTCGTCGCCCGCAAGTCGATCGTGTGGGTGGTGACCAGCCGCTTGCCGCACCGGACGCACGCCTCGCCCCCCCGGCCGTACACCTTCAGCTCGAACTGAAACCGGCCCTGCTCCCCCGTCCCGGTACGGTAGTCTCGCACCGTCGTGCCGGACGAGTTCACCGCGCGCCCGAGCACGTCCGTCACGGCTGCGTGCAGCCGGGCGAACTCGTCCAAGGACAGGTTGTCGGTGGGCTTGGAGGGGTCGATCCCGGCCTCGAACAGCGCCTCGTTCGCGTAGATGTTCCCGACCCCCGCGATACGGCGCTGATCCATGATCGCCTTCTTGATCGCGGCGCGGGTCCCCTTGAGCCGTTCGGCGAACACGAATGGCGTGAACGTCTCCTCGAGCGGCTCGGGGCCGATACGGCTGGTGTAGGCGCCCCAGCCCTTTTCGTCGAGCAGCCACACGGTGCCGAGGCGGCGCACGTCGCGGTACACCAGCTGCCGGCCGTCGTCGATGGTGCAGGTGAGCACCGCGTACTTCGCCTCGTCGCGGGTGAGGGCCCGGTCGTACACCACGAGCGAACCGGTCATCCGCGGCTGCACGATCAACCGGTGGCCGCTCGACAAGCGGAACACCGCGTGCTTGGCGCGACGGATCACCTCTTCGATCGTGTTGCCCTTGAGCGTACGGAGCAGGCGCGGCTTCGAGACGCGGCGCAGCACGTCCGTTTTGGCGAGGCGGGCGCGCGCGATGCGGTAGCCCTCCAGCCGCGGGGCGAGCTCCCGGACGATCGTCTCAACCTCTGGCAGCTCTGGCACCCCTTCCCCTCTCCCCGATCTCCCGCCAGCCGATGTCGCGGCGGTACGTCTTCCCCGGGAACGCGATCAGCTCGCAGGCGGCGGCGCTGCGCCGCGCCGCCTCCGCGACGGTGTCGCCCAATCCGGTGGCGGTGAGCACGCGGCCGCCGTGCACGCGCAGCGTGCCATTCGCGTCGCGGGCGGCACCCGCGTGAAATACCAGCGTCCCGGGCTCGACGTCCCGCGGCACGATGATCGCGGCGCCCAGCTCCGGCTTGTCCGGATAACCCGCGGCGGCGAGCACCGTGGCGACGGCCGCGCGGGTGGCGTCGAGTGCCTTCGCTGCGGGGCGCCAGCTACCGGCGGCGATCGCCGCCAGGTGCTGCGTGAGCCCCGGCAGCACCGGAAGCAGGGCCTGCGCTTCCGGGTCGCCGAAGCGGCAGTTGAACTCGAGCACGCACGGGGTGCCGTCGGCCGTGAGCATGAGCCCCGCGTACAGCACGCCCTGGTACGGCGCACCCTGGGCCGCGAGCTCACGCAGCGCCGGCGCGAACACGTCGCGCCGCACCCGCTCGAGCAGCCCGTCGGTGGCGATGCTCACGGGACAGTAGGCGCCCATGCCGCCGGTGTTCGGCCCCGCGTCGCCCTCGCCCAGCCGCTTGTGGTCCTGCGCCGCCGGAAGGAGCAAGAGCCGCTCGCCATCGGTGAGGGCCAAGACCGACAGCTCCTCGCCCTGGAGGAAGTCCTCCACCACGATCTCTCGGCCCGCCTCGCCGAAGCTGCCTTCGGCGAGCATGGCGCGGGCCGTGCGGACGGCCTCCTCGCGCGTCGTGCAGACCACCACGCCCTTGCCGGCGGCGAGCCCCGACGCTTTCACGACGAGCGGCTCCACGTGCCCGCGGATGTGGGCGAGCGCGGCGTCGAGCGCGTGAAAGGTTTGGCTCGCGGCAGTGGGGATGCCGGCGCGCCGCATCACTTCCTTGGCAAAGGCCTTGGAGGACTCGATGCGCGCGGCAGCCCGGTTCGGTCCGAATACCGCATGGCCGGCGGCGCGCAGGTGGTCGGCGAGGCCGGCCGCGAGCGGCGCCTCCGGGCCGACGATGGTGAGGTCGATGCGGAGCTGCTTCAACGCCTCCACGACCTTCCCAACCTCCACCACATCGATTGTCAGATTGGTGCCGAGCTGGGCGGTGCCGGAGTTACCGGGGGCGGCGAACACCGTCGCGTCGGGGGCGTCGCGTTTCAGCGCCCAGCAAAGCGCGTGCTCGCGGCCGCCCCCGCCGACGACCAGGACTCTCACTTCTTCTTGAGTGCCTCCGCGAACGCCTGGGCGGCCCGCTTCGCGGTGTCCACCACGTCGTTCACGACGGCCTTGGCTTCCTTCATGTAGTGGTCCCGCGCCTCGTCGATGTCCCGGTCGATGGGCCGCTGCTCCGCCTCCGGTCCCCGCTTCGGATAGTCGCCGGCTAGGATCCGCTCGTACTGGCCTTCCGCGATCCAGCGCTGCAGCTCGGCGGCGCGCACGGTGTTGAAAGGATGGGACCGGCCGAGCACGCCGAGAATCTTGAAGACGCGGTCGAGCGCGCCTCCCGCCTCCTCGTACTCCTTGGCCTGCGCCAGAAACGCGTCTAGGTCCATCTGCGACATGTCGCCGCCCCCGGCGAACTTCAGATTCACGCGCAGCGACGCGGTCGGATCCTGGCACGCGAGCAGGCCGGCGCGGTCGGACGACAGCTCGCTCTTACGGAACCACTCGAGCAGCGCGAGTTGGATCGGCAAGATCGCCATGCCGGCGAGAAACGGCAGCGCGCCCAGGCTCACGTTCAGGATCAAGACCAGGATCGTGTGGTACAGCGCGTGCCCGCTCATCACGTGGCCGAGCTCGTGTCCCAGTACGTTCCGCAGCTCGTCGTCATCGAGCAGCTTGAGCGTACCCGAATTGATCACGATGAACGGCCGGTCCATCCCGAACGCCCCCGCGTTGGCGAATGGCGTCTGTGACACGAACAGCTCGGGCTGCGGGGACCAGTCCATCGAGGTGAGCACGTCGGCGTAGAGCTGGTTCAGGCGGGGGAACTGGGTCGGGCCGACCCGCACCGCGTCGGCCTGGAACAGCAGGCGGATCCCCCGCTCGCCGAAGAAGCCGTAGATCTTCCGCACTACCTCATCGAAGCCGGGCACCGAGCGCAGGGTCTGCAGCGCCGCCCGGTCCGCCGGATGCTCCCACGCGACGGGCGCGATCTGCGTGAGGATCTTGCGGGGGCGTGCGGCGGGGAGTGACGTGGGGCCAGTCATGTGATGCTCCTGCTCATGGGAGATTGTAGGCTCGCACTACGGGCCCATCCGCCCCGTGTTTCGCGAGTGAACTCGCGTCTCGGCGTCTGCCCGTGAACGGGCGTCCCCGCTTCAGCGGGAGAGCCGAGCCGCGGCTTGAGCCGCGACACTTCCGAGCGCGCGCCTGCCCTCATCCTGCCGCCGCGAGCGCCTGGTCCAGGTCGGCAAGCAGGTCCTCCACGTCCTCGATGCCGACGGAGAGCCGCACCAGGCTGTCGGTGAGACCCATCGCGCGCCGCATCGCGGCGGGCACGCTGGCGTGCGTCATCGACGCGGGGTGCCCGATCAGGCTCTCTACTCCGCCGAGCGACTCGGCGAGCGCGAAGATCTTGGTGCGCTCGATGAAGCGCTTGGCGCGCTCGACGGAGCCCAGCTCGATCGAAATCATCCCGCCGAACCCCGTCATCTGGCGACAGGCGAGCTCGTGCTGGGGATGGGACGGGAGCCCGGGGTAGTAAACCTGCTCGACCTTGGGATGCTTGGTCAGCCACTCGGCGATGCGGCGTCCGTTGGTGTCGTGCTGCCGCATCCGCAGGGCGAGCGTCTTCACGCCGCGCAGCGCCAGCCAGCAGTCGAATGGCCCCGGGACCGCACCCGATCCGTTCTGAATGAACCCGATCCGCTCCGCCAGAGCGTCCGAGTTCACGACCACCATGCCGCCGATCATGTCGCTGTGTCCATTCAGGTACTTCGTGGTCGAGTGGAGCACGACGTCGGCGCCGAGCTCGAGCGGCCGCTGGAAGCACGGCGTGGCGAACGTGTTGTCCACGACGCACAGCGCGTTGGCGCGCCGCGCGATCTCCCCCGTGGCCTGGAGATCGCACAGGCGCATCATCGGGTTGGTCGGCGTCTCGGCGTAGATCAGCTTCGTGCGGGGTGTCACGGCGGCGGCGATGTTGCCCGGATCGGCGGCGTCCACGAAGCTGAACTCGAGGCCGTGTCGCGCCCAGATGTGAGTCATCTGACGGTGGGTGCCGCCGTATACGTTCTCGCCGCTCACGACGTGATCGCCCTGCGACAGCAGCTTGAGCACGGCGTCGACCGCGGCGAGTCCGGAGGCGAAGGCAAAGCCGTGGCGGCCGCCTTCCAGCGCCGCGATGTTGCGCTCGAGCGCCTCTCGCGTCGGGTTGCGGGTGCGCGCGTACTCGTAGCCCTTGTGCTTCCCGAGGCTCTCCTGGATGTAGGTCGATGTCTGATAGATCGGCATCATGACGGCGCCCGCGAGGGGATCGGGTATCTGCCCGGCGTGCACCGCGCGCGTGGCGAGCCGTCGCATCAGGTCATCACCCGATACCTTGGTCATGGCGGGAACGTAAGGGCGCCTTTCGCGCCGAGCAAGCGACCTTTACGTTAAGCAGCGATGCCGCAACCGAATGCCGTCAAGTGTCTCGTGGTGGACGACGAGCCGCGCCTGCGTCGCGTGCTGGTGCGCCTGCTCGAGGGCGAAGGCTTTACCTGCTCTGAGGCGGGGTCCGGCACCGAGGCGCTGGAGATGATGCACCACGACGCGGTGCCGCTCGTCATCTCCGATCTGCGCATGCCGCAGATGGACGGGGTCACCGCCGTGCTCGTGGTAACCGCGGTGGCCGAGGTCGAGAGCGCGGTCGCCTGCCTGCAGCTCGGCGCGCTCGACTACGTGGCGAAGCCGTTCCACCTGGACGAGGTGCGGGCGCGGGTCATGCAGGCCCTCGACAAGCGCCGCCTCATCCTCGAGAACCGGATGTACCACCAGCAGCTGGAGGAGCGGGTCCAGGAGCAGGCGCACCGCATCGAAGAACTGTCGCTCGAGCGACTCCAGGCGCTGGTGCACTTTCTCGAAGAGAAGGACCCCTACACGCGCGGCCACTCGGTTCGCGTCGCGAACTACTCCCTCGGGATCGCCCGGATGATGCCGCTCGACAGGGACAAGATCGATACGATCGTGCTCGGCGCCGAGCTGCACGACATCGGCAAGATCGGCGTCAGCGAGACCGTGTTGCACAAGGCTGGTAAGCTGAGCGAGGCCGAGTATCGCCACATCATGGAGCACCCGGTGATCGGCGCCCGCATCCTCGGGCCGCTCATGCGCGACGCCCCGGCGGCGCTCGCGATCGTGCGCTCCCACCACGAGCGGCTGGACGGCAAGGGCTTCCCCGACGGCCTCGTGGGAGACGCGATTCCGCTCGAGGTACGCGTGGTGACCGTGGCCGACTCGTTCGACGCGATGACGAGCGTGCGCCCCTACCGCCCGGCGCTGTCGGTCCAGAAGGCGATGCAGGAGCTCGAAGAGATGAAGGGGGTGCAGTTCGATCCCCAAGCCGTGGAGGCATTCCTCGCGGCGTTCCCCCGAGCGGCGCTCCCGGTGCCGACGCCCGAAGCCCGGCCGCTGCACCTGCCGGCCCGATCGGTCGAGGCGCCGCAAACCTGACGCGCGTTCGATTGACGCGCCTCCCCCAGCTTTCTACGTTGCGCCCATGACCGACACCTTGATGGTCGGCGTCTCGGGCATCCGCGGCATCGTCGGAAAGGACCTCACCGACGAGGTCGTGGCCCGCTACGCCATGGCCTTCGGCGCCTGGGCCAAACAGCGGACGCCGCTGGTCGTGCTGGGGCGCGATGCGCGCAGCTCGGGGCCGGCGTTCGCCCGAGCCGCGGTGGCGGGACTCGGCGCCGCGGGCTGCGACGTGATCGACGTGGGGCTCGTCCCGACGCCGACCGTCCAGCTCGCCGTCGAGCACCACCGCGCGGGTGGCGGAATCGCCATCACGGCGAGCCACAATCCGATCGAGTGGAACGCCCTGAAGTTCATCGGACCGGACGGCATCTTTCTCGACGCGACGGAAGGCGGGCGGGTGATGCAGCTAGCGGTCGAGGGCGGTCAAGGACGGTCGAAGGCGGTCAAGGTCGCGACGGATGACCGCGCCGTGGAGCGGCATCTGGACGCCGTGCTCGCACTGCCCGCGGTTGACGTCGAACGCATCCGGGCGCGGCGCTTCACGGTCGCGCTGGATGCAGTCCGCGGCGCCGGGGGACCCCCGATGCGCGCGCTGCTGGAGCGGCTCGGCTGCAGCGTGACCGGAATCAACCTGGAGACCGATGGCCAGTTCCCTCGCGCTCCGGAGCCGGTGCCGGAAAACTTAGGCGAGCTGTCCACGCTGGTGCGACGCACCGGGGCGGCCCTCGGCATCGCGGTGGACCCCGACGTGGATCGGCTGGCGCTGGTGGACGAGAACGGCACCCCGATTGGCGAGGACTACACGCTGGCGTTCGCGGTGAGGGCGGTGCTGGGCGGAACGATGGAAAGACGGAATGATGGAACGTCGGCCGGGACGCCCGCACGTTCCAGCGTTCCAGCGTTCCAGCGTTCCATCGTCGTTTGCAACCTGTCCACCAGCCTCGTCGTCGAGGACGCGGCCCGCGAGCACGGAGCGGAGTTGATACGGACTCCAGTCGGCGAGGTCCACGTCGCCCGCGCCATCTTGCGACTCGCAGCGGTGATCGGTGGGGAAGGGAATGGGGGGGTCATGTATCCGGCGCTGCACGCTGGGCGGGACGCGCCAGTCGCGGCCGCGCTGGTGCTCGAGCTGCTGGCGCGCACGGGGCAGGCGGTGGGCGAGCTGGTGGCGGCGGCGCCGCGCTATGCGATTGTGAAGGCGAAAGCGCCCCGCGGCCCGGCGCTCGAGCCGGTGTACGCGGCGCTGCGGCGGCGGTTCGCCGACGCTCAGGCGGACACCCAGGACGGGCTACGGCTCAGCTGGCAAGACCGCTGGCTGCATGTGCGGCCGTCGAACACGGAACCAATTGTCAGACTGATTGCGGAAGCGCGCACCGCCGCTCTGGCGCGCGAGCTGGTCGAGGAGGGACGGCGACTGTGTGCGGCAGCGTCGCCCAGCGAGGAGATCCGCCACTAGCCTCGCCTCGCGTCTCGGTCAGCAACCTTGATCGCTACTTGACCGATCCCACCCAGCTTCCACGTCATGGACCAGCGCTGCGCGACCGACGCGGCGGCGTCCCGATGGGCGCGCCTGATGGCACTGTTCGGGCTGCGCGGGGGATCCATCACTCGGGCGGACGTTGAGGAACGGGCGCTCGAGGAGATCCGATCCGAGCCGGTGCGGCCCGAGGCGCCAGAGGAGCGAGGCGGGAGCGCCGACCGGTCAGGTACGACAACGTAGCCCTACGCGATTGCAGCGACCGCGGTCGAAGTGTGACGGCCACTTCGCCCGGCCGCGCGAGCCCCGGGGAGCTTTCGGCCCCGGGGTTTCGTCGTGGTATCAACGGAAATGCGACGACCTTGGGGGCGATTCAGGGGCGCGAGTGGCTTATCTTTACGGTTTCCATGAGGACACGGTAAGGTGCGACTATGTGCGGTATCGTAGGCTACACCGGACCGCGGCAGGCGGCCCCCCTGCTGCTGGAGGGGCTCAAGCGACTCGAGTACCGCGGCTACGATTCGGCGGGCATCGCGCTCGTCGACGCGGGGCGCATCGAGGTCCACAAGGCACCGGGCAAGATCGGCGTGCTCGAGAAGCAGCTCGGCGCGTCGCTTCCCACGGGCCACTGCGGCATCGCCCACACGCGCTGGGCTACGCACGGCGCGCCGAACACCGTGAACGCGCACCCCCACACCGACTGCGGCGGGACGCTCGCGCTGATCCACAACGGCATCATCGAGAACGCCGGGGTGCTTCGCACGGTGCTGGTCCAGCGGGGCCACGTGTTCCGCTCGGAGACTGACACCGAGGTGCTCGCCCACCTGATCGAGGAGGTGCTGGGCAAGGGTGGCACGCTCGTCGAGGCCGTCGCGGGCGCGTTGAACCAGGTGGAGGGCACGTACGGCATCGCGGTCATTTCGACCAGGGAGCCCGACACGCTGGTCGCCGCACGCAAGGGCTCACCGCTACTCGTCGCCATCGGCTCGGGGGAAAACTTCGTCGCGTCGGATGCGTCCGCCGTGCTCGCGCACACGCGCTCGGTCGTGTACCTCGACGACGGCGAGATCGCGGTGGTGCGGCCGGGCGACTACCGCATCCTCGACCTCGGCACGGTGGAGAAGGAAAAGGCGGTGACGCGGGTCGACTGGGACCTCGCCACGATCGAGCGCGGCGGTCACGCGCACTTCATGCTGAAGGAGATCATGGAGCAGCCGGAGAGCCTCCGCAACACGCTGCGGGGCCGCCTGCTCGAGGAGGAGGGCACCGCGCGGCTCGGCGGGCTCAACCTCACCGACGAGCAGCTGCTCCTGGTGAACCGCATCGTCTTCACCGCCTGCGGCACGTCCTGGCACGCGGCGCTGATCGGCGAATATATGATGGAAGAGCTCGCCCGGATCCCATCGGAGGTGGAGTACGCCTCCGAGTTCCGGTACCGCAACCCCATCGTGGACGAGCGGACGCTGGTCGTCGGCATCTCGCAGTCGGGGGAGACGGCGGACACGCTGGCCGCGCTGCGCGAGGCGAAGCGGCGCGGCGCTCGCACGCTCGGCCTCGTGAACGTGGTGGGCTCGACCATCGCGCGCGAGGTGGACGGTGGCATCTACGTCCACGCCGGGCCCGAGATCGGGGTCGCGTCGACCAAGGCGTTCACGAGCCAGATCGCCGCGCTCGCGCTGCTGACGCTCAAGATGGGGCGGCTGCGCGCGCTCTCGATCCTCCAGGGGCGGGAAGTGGTGCGGTCGCTGGCCAAGCTCCCCGAGCTGGTCGAGCGGGTGCTCGCCAAGGCGCCCGAGGTCGAGCGGATCGCCGAGCGGATGATGCGGGCCGCGAACGTGCTCTACCTCGGCCGGGGGTACAACTTCCCCGTCGCGCTCGAGGGCGCTCTCAAGCTCAAAGAGATCTCTTACATCCATGCCGAGGGCTATCCCGCAGCCGAGATGAAGCACGGCCCGATCGCGCTGATCGATGACCTGATGCCGGTCGTGTTCATCGCGCCCAAGGACGCGGTGTACCAGAAGGTCGTGAGCAACATCGAGGAAGTGAAGGCGCGCGGCGGGCGCGTGATGGCGGTCGTCACCGAGGGCGACACCGGCGTCACGCGGCTCGCTGACCACAAAGTCGAGGTGCCGGAGACGCTCGATCTCCTGACGCCCGTGCTCACGGTGCTGCCGCTCCAGTTGCTCGCGTACTACATCGCGGTGCGCCGCGGCTGCAACGTAGACCAGCCGAGAAATCTCGCGAAGAGCGTGACGGTAGAGTGAGGCAAACGGGGCGGTGAGGGTCGTCCTGCAGCGCGTCTCGCGTGCGGAAGTGCGCGTTGCCGGGAGAGTGACCGGTAAGATCGGGGCGGGCTTTCTCGTGCTGGCTGGCTTCCACCCCTCGGACGGCGAGGACAGCCTCGCGTGGATGGCCGACAAGGTGCTCGGCCTGCGGGTCTTCAGCGACGCCGAAGGGAAGATGAATCTGGCGCTGGCGGACGTGCACGGCGCGGTGCTCGTCGTCTCGCAGTTCACTCTCTATGGCGACGTGCACAAGGGCCGGCGGCCGAGCTTCATCGACGCCGCTCCGCCCGAGGTGGCCATCCCCCTCTACGAGCGGTTCGTGGCACTGCTGCGGGAACGGGGAGCGGAGAGTGCGACCCGGGTGGAAACGGGGGAGTTCGGCGCGATGATGGAGGTGGAGCTCGTGAACGACGGGCCCGTGACCCTGCTGCTCGAGAAGTGAGCTTCGTCCTCGCGAGCGGGTCGCCCCGACGGCGCCAGCTGCTCGAGATGCTCGGCCTGTCGTTCCGCGTCGCGGTTCCCGATGTCGACGAGACGAGAGACGGCTCGGAGCTGCCCGAGCGCTATGTGACGCGCCTGGCAGGCGAGAAGGCGCGCGTCGTGGCCGGCCGCGAGCGCGGCGAGATCGTGCTCGCGGCCGATACAACCGTGGTGCTGCGCGGCGCGATCTTCGAGAAGCCGAAGACGCCGGCCGAGGCGGCGGAGATGCTGGCGCGGCTCGCGGGCCGCACTCACCAAGTGATGACGGCGGTCGCGGTCGCGCAGGACGGGCGGCTCGAGCACGCCCTGGACGTCACCGAAGTAACCTTTCGGCCCTTGTCGAACGAGCAGGTCGCGGCGTACGTCGCGACCGGGGAGCCGATGGACAAGGCGGGCGCGTACGCGATTCAGGGAAAAGGTGCCGCGCTGGTGGTGGGGATCCGCGGCGACTTTTTCGGCGTGATGGGCCTGCCGCTCCGGCTCGCGCTCGAGCTGCTCGAGCGCTTCGGCCTGCCTTACCGCTTCACCCGATAAACCGGGACCTTCTTCGACTTCCCTTTGACCTGGATCGGCTCCAGGGTCTCGACCTTGGGTGGCTGCTTCAGCTGCTGGTAGAAAGGCTCGGAGATCAGAATCTCGTTGGGGCCGGCGCTGGAGCACAGCCGGCTGGCGGTGTTGACGGCATCGCCGATCACGGTGTACTCGAGTCGGCGGTCCGAGCCGATGTTGCCCGCGAACACCTCGCCGAAGTTGATCCCGATGCCGATGCCGAGCTCGGGTCGCCCCTCGTCGTGCCACTTGCGGTTGAGCTTCTCGAGCGCCCGGAGGTGGTCCAGCGCGCACCCCATGGCCCGATCGGCATCGTCCTCGTGGACGATGGGGGCGCCCCACAACGCCATGATCGCGTCGCCCATGAACTTGTCGAGCGTGCCGCCGTGCTCGAACACGATCTCCACCATCTCGGTGAAGTAGTCCGTGAGGAGGGTCGCGATGCCCTCCGGGCTCATCGTCTCCGACATCGGGGTGAACCCGCGGATGTCGGAGAAGAAGATCACCACCGGCCGCTTTTCGCTCGGCAGCCGGCCGGCGTCCTGCTGCTGGGCGATGACCTGGGCGATATTGGGAGAGAAGTAGCGTTGGAAGTTGGAGAGCACCAGCGCCTCGCGCCGCAGCCGCTCGGAGCGCCGGGAGTTCTCGATGCCGACCGCCGCGAGCGAGCCGAAAGCGATCAGGAATTCGAGATCTTCGTCGGCGAAGGAGTGGGTGGCGGTGAGGTTGTCCACGTACAGGATGCCGAGCACCTGCTGATCCGTGCCCATGAGCGGCGTGCACATGGCGCTGCGCACGCTCTGGATGAGGATCGACTTGCCCTTGAAGCGCTCGTCGGCGGCGGCGTTGTCGGAGAGGATGGCGACGCGCTCTTCGACGGCCTTGCGGGCGATCGACTGCGGGACGTGCTTCGACGCGGCCGCGGAGCCGGTCTTCCCCTTGGAAACTCGGGGCACGAGCTCACCCGTCTGGTCCTCGAGTAGCAAGATGGACACGCGGTCCACGTTCATGATCTGGAACGTGAAGTCCACCACCTTGTCGAGCAGGCGGTCGAGCTCCTGCTGCTTGGACAGTTCTTTCGAGATCTCGAGCAGCAGCGAGAGCTTCTTTTCGCGCCGCTCCTCGATCGACTGGGCAGTGACTTTGAGATGCGATGCGCCGGAGGGAGTATCCACCACGATGGCGGGGACGCCGCCCGAGTGTTTCACGGGGAGCTGGCGCACGATCGTGCCGCCGCCCGGCTTGCCACCGAACTCGGGCGGCGTCGATGCCACGATCTGCGGCCGCGGTGCCGGGGCGGTCACCACCTTCACCCGGAACGCGACCTTGCCGAAGGTGATGACATCGTCCTCGCCGGCGATCGCCTCGGCTATACGGGCGCCGTTCAGGAAGGTGCCGTTGGAGGAGCCGGCGTCCGTCACGTGCACGCCGTCGTCGGTGAGGCGGAGCTCGGCGTGCTTGCGGGAGATGGTTGGGTCGTAGATCGGGACGTCGCTCGTGACAGCGCGCCCCACGACGACCACGCGGCCGGGCTGGAGGTCGATGGCCTGCTCACCCGTCGTGCTCAGCAGCTTGAACACAGGCACCGAATATATCGCCTCCGCTTACGGGGCACCCGTGGCGCTGCGGGCGAGCGCCAGCGCCTTCAAGACGGCCTGGGCCTTGGCTTCCGTCTCGGCGAACTCGCGCGCGGGGTCCGAGTCGGCAACGATGCCGGCGCCGGCCTGTACCACCACCCGGTCCTTGAGCACCACGGCGGCGCGGATCGCGATGGCGGTGTCCAGGCTCGTGGCGCCCCAGCCGACGTAGCCGACCGCCCCCGCGTACGGGCCGCGGCGCTCGGGCTCGAGCTCGTCGATGATCTCCATCGCCCGCACCTTGGGCGCCCCCGTCACGGTGCCCGCGGGGAAGCACGCCTTGAACACGTCGAGCGCGTCGTAGCCGTCGCGCAGCCGGCCGCGCACTTCACTCACGAGGTGCTGTACGTGCGAGTACCGCTCGATGGCGAGCAGGTCGGTGACTCGCACGCTGCCGAACTGCGCCACCCGGCCGACGTCGTTGCGCCCCAGATCGACGAGCATCATGTGCTCGGCCCGCTCCTTCTCGTCCGCCAGCAGGGCGCGGCCGAGCGCCTCGTCTTCCTCGGGCGAGCGGCCGCGCGGCCGGGTGCCCGCGATGGGACGCACGGTCACCTCGCCCCCCTCCACGCGCACCAGCACCTCCGGGGAGCTGCCGACCAGGGCGAAGTCGTCGAGTGCGAGATAGAAGAGGTAGGGGGCCGGGTTCAGCGCTCGCAGGTAGCGGTACAGGAGCAGGGGGTCGACCGCGCCCGCCGCCTCCTGGCGGCGTGACAACACCGTCTGGAAAGTGTCGCCCGCCCGGATGTAGTCGAGGATGCGGGCGACGTCGCGCTCGAACACCTCACGCGGGTAGCGGGAGGCGGTCGCAACGGCGGGGAGCGAGTCCCGCAACACGAGCGGCGCCAGCTCGTGCCGCCCCCGCAGCCGCGCGACGATCTCGGTGAGGCGACCCTCGGCCGCGTCGTGGAGCCGGAGCCGCTCCGCGGCCGCCGCGCCGCGCGGCACCTCCACATTGGCTACGACGATCGCGCGGCCGAACAGGTTGTCGATGATGACCAGGGTGTCGGCGATCATCATGACGGTGTCGGGGAGGGCGAGCGTATCCGCGGGAGGGCGAGGCAGCCGTTCGATCGAGCGCACCAGATCGTAGCCCACGTAC
>Ga0209235_1000986_pt1 | contig 15203 bp, 9 predicted proteins | sample GraSoi013_1_20cm_4_FD_185817 | JGI IMG/M metagenome (GOLD analysis project Ga0209235, IMG submission 185817) | Grasslands soil microbial communities from the Angelo Coastal Reserve, California, USA - Sample 09_25_2013_1_20cm (SPAdes) (version 2) | ecosystem: Environmental > Terrestrial > Soil >... | reverse complement strand
ACGCCCGAGACTCAGAGGACCGGTGGGGCCCACGGCAAAATCCATACGCGCCCTGGCCCCCGCGGGAGTCGAACAAGCGCTTTCAGCGCCGCTCACGTCCACCGCGGTGACCGAAACGTTGTAGAGAGTGCCCGCACGCAGCCCGGCGAGCCTGAACGCGATGGTCTGGCCGAACGGAGGGCTCGGCGTCGGAGATCCAACCAACAGAGAGGAGGATCCGGGACATGGAGCGTCTGAAGGGCCAAAGTAGACGCGATAGGCTACGAGATCCATCAAGGGGCTTTCGTCGATGTTCGTGGTGGGGGCAGTCCAGGAGGCATCCAAGACCCCGGCTCCTCCCGTGGTCGCCATCAGGAGGATTCCGCCCAGTGACAGGCCGAGACTCCATCGCACCCGATTGACTGGACACGCCGGGCCTTCGCGAGGCCCTGGAACCGACGGACGTCGCATCAGAACGCTAAGGCAGGGCCTGCACGGCGAGGCGAAGCTCTCTGATGTGCATGGCCTTCACGACCGTCGTCTCGACGCCGAGGCCGGGATCGGTATAGGTACCCCCGGCGGCGTATGCTTCGTCCAACGCGGCCCGCAGCTCGGCGATGTGCACCGCCTGGATGGTCGTACTTCCCCCCGTGAGATTCGGATCGGTGAACGAGATCGCGCGCAGTCCCCGATTGATACGCGCCGTGTTGATCGCTTCCCGGAGCTCCAGGATGTGAACCGCCTTGATTATGGAAAACCCGCTCGAGAGGTCCGGGTCCGTGAACGTGAAGGGACGGGTCACGTCGAACGTCGCGGTGACGACCGTCGCCCCCCCGAGTGTGAGGGTGCAGGGGGCGGTCCCGGCGCAGCCACCGCCGCTCCAACCAGCGAAGAACGAGTTTGCGCCCGGCGTCGCAGTCAGCGTCACGACTGTCCCGCTCGCATAGGCGGCCGAGCAGATGGCGCCGCAGGTGATGCTGGTGGGGCTGCTCGTCACCGTGCCGACGCCTGCGCCCGCGGCGGAGACCGTCAGCACGAACGTCCGTGTGAAGGTCGCCGTGATGGAGGTCTCGGTAGTCATGGCCACCACGCACGGCGCCGTACCGGCGCAGCCCCCGCCGCTCCAGCCCGTGAACACGGAGCCGGGAGCGGGGTTGGCGGTGAGGGTTACAGTGGCCTCGTTGGCGAACCTGGCCGAGCAGGTTGATCCGCAGTCGATCCCGGGGGGAGCGCTCGTCACCGTCCCGGCGCCTGCGCCCGCGGTGGAGACCGTCAGCACGAAAGTCGGGGCGAAGGTCGCTATCACAAAGGTCTCGGCGGTCATGGTGACCACGCACGGCGTGGTGCCGCTGCATCCGCCACCGCTCCAACCTACGAACGCCGAGCCCTCGCCCGGCGACGCGGTCAGCGTGACGACCGTCCCGCTCACGAAGGTTTCCGTGCAGCCTACATCGCATGAAATGCCCGCGGGGCTGCTCACGACCGTGCCGCCGCCCGTTCCCGTCACCCTCACGGTCAACGCGAAGACAGTGTTGAAGGCGGCGGTGACCGCCGTGGTGGCCTCGATGGTCACGCTACAGGTGTCTGCGCCCGAGCAGCCGCCTCCGCTCCAGCCGGTGAAGGCCGAGCCGGTGTGGGGCGTGGCCGCCAGCGTGACCAGCGTGCCCCTCTCATAGTTCACCGCGCACGTCTCGCCGCATGAGATCCCGGGTGGCGACGAGTCCACGTCGCCGCGGCCCTTGCCCTGCTTCGCCACTGTCAGCCTAAAGATCGGGGTCGTCGTGGTCCAGCTGTACGTCGATGGCGGGCTCGTGTGTCCGAATTGGTTGGTCGCCGTCACCCGGAAGGTGTGTTCTCCGACGGCGGGGGGTTCGGGGTAACCCTGGGGGCTTGTGCAGGGCGTGAACCCACCGGCGTCGAGCTGGCAGGAGAACCGAACCACGCCGGGCTCGGCGCTGACGAAGGTGAACGTCGCGTTGATCTCATCTGCCAAGGTGATGAGCGGGGGCAGCGCGGAGGCCGCCAGGTCGACGGCTCGAACGCGCTTGTTCCCAGTATCCGAGATGAAGAGGTTGCCGGCGGCGTCGAGGGCGACCCCGTACGAGACGCTCAGCTGGGCGTCGGTGGCAGGGCCGCCATCGCCGCTGAAGCCGTGGGTGCCGGTGCCGGCGACCGTCGTGATGATCCCGGTGTCGACCGCCACCTGGCGGACGCGGAAGTTGCCTTGGTCCGCGATGAAGAGGTTGCCCGCCGCGTCGAGAGCGACGCCGTACGGAACGCTCAGCTGAGCGTTGGTGGCAGGGCCGGCGTCGCCGCTGAAGCCGGCGTGGCCGGTGCCGGCGACCGTGGTGATGATCCCGGTATCGGACGCCACCCGGCGGACGCGGAAGTTGCCTTGGTCCGCGATGACGAGGTTGCCCACCGCGTCGAGCGCGACATAGTACGGAAAGCTCAACTCGGCGGCGGTGGCGTCGCCCTCGTCGCCACTGAAGCCGGCGACCCCGGTGCCGGTAAACGTGGTGATGATCCCGGTGTCGGCCGCCACCCGGCGGATGCGGTTGTTCGCGGCGTCGGCGATGAAGAGATTGCCCGCGGCGTCTACGGCGATCCCAGTCGGAGTCCTCAGTTGGGCACTGGTGGCCGGGCCGTCGTCGCCGGAGAAGCCGGCAGTGCCCGTGCCCGCAACTGTCGTGATGATCCCGGTGTCGACCGCCACCCGGCGGACGCGGTTGTTGTCGGCGTCCGCGATGAAGAGGTTGCCCGCGGCATCCACGGCGACGCCGGTCGGGGTCTGGAGCCGAGCGGTGGTCGCCAGGCCGTCGTCGCCGAGGAAGCCGGCAGTGCCGGTGCCGGCGACCGTGCTGATGATCCCGCCCGGCGCGACTTGGCGGATGCGGTGGTCGTCGGCGTCGGCAATGAAAAGGTTACCCGCGGCGTCGATGGCGACGCCGGTCGGGGTCGACAGCTGGACGCTCGTGGCGGGGCCCCCGTCGCCGCTGAAGCCGGGACCGCCGGTGCCGGCGGCGGTCGTGATGATCCCGGTCGCCGCCGTGACTTGACGGATGCGGTTGTCATCCGCGTCCGCGATGAAGAGGTTACCCGCGGCGTCGACGGCGACACCCGTCGGGGTCTGCAGCTGGGCGCTGGTGGCGGGGCTGCCGTCGTCGAGAGAGCCACCGCTGCTGCCGGCGACGGTGGTGATGATACCGCTCGCGGCCGCTACCTTGCGGATGCGGCTGTTCGCGGCGTCCGCGATGAAGAGGTTGCCCGAGGCGTCGACGGCGACTCCGGTCGGGATCCACAGTTGGGCGCTCGTGGCGGAGCCCCCGTCGCCGAGGAAACCGAAATCACCGGTGCCGGCGACCGTGGTGATGGTCCCGGTGCCGGTGGCGACCCGGCGGACGCGGTTGTTCGCCGCGTCCGCGATGAAGAGGTTGCTCGCGGCGTCGACGGCGACGCCGGTCGGGATCCACAGCTGGGCGCTGATGGCGGGGCCGGCGTCGCCGCCGAAGCCGGCGTCACCGGTGCCGGCGACCGTGGTGATGATCCTGCTGCCGGCTACGACCTGGCGGATACGGTTGTTCTGGGCGTCCGCGATGAAGAGGTCGCCCGCGGCGTCGACCGCGACGCCGATCGGAATCCACAGTTGGGCGCTCGTGGCGGCGCCCCCGTCGCCGCCGAAGCCGCCGTCACCGGTGCCGGCGACGGTGGTGATGATGCCGGTGCCGGCGGCGACCCGGCGGACGCGGTTGTTGTCGGCGTCCGCGATGAAGAGGTTGCCCGCGGCGTCGACGGCGACGCCGGTCGGGTTCCACAGTTGCGCGTTGGTGGCGGGGCCCCCGTCGCCGAAGAAGCCGGCATCACCGGTGCCGGCGACCGTGGTGATGACGCCGGTGCTGGCCGCGACCCGGCGGATGCGGTTGTTCGCCGCGTCCGCAATGAAGAGGTTGCCCGCGGCGTCGACGGCGACAGTGTAGGGAAAGTTCAACACAGCATTGGTCGTAGGGCCGCCGTCGCCCACCGTCTTCCCCCCGGCCGTCGTCATGATGATCCCGCCCGACGCGCCTGGGACCTCACCCAGGACGAGAAGAGTCACGCTGAGCGCTGCGAGCGCCTTCAAGCGCGCGAGCAGACGTCGGCGAGGTCTCATAGGAGGCAGCCCGAGCAAGGGCCCATTACGGGTGGAGAAGCGCCTGGAAGCGTACGGAGGACAGTCTTCCTGCGTCGCGTGTGGTCGGCACCGACACCTCCTCTGACCCGGCGGGCAAGAGCCATGCCACGACGTGAGCGAGAGAGGGCGGCGAACGCCATCACGTGGAGAGTGAAATCTTTTGCCTTTGGAGCCGAGGATCTCGGCGTCGGGTTTGCCCCCTGAGCGTCGCCCGGGCTACGCGCACGTTATTTCACACCGAATGGCGCGGGCAGAGATCCTCAGCGCAGGATCCCGGAATCCGGCCTCGTCCAACCCGTCGCCACGGTTAGCGTTTTTCCGGAATATGTAATTCTCTTCCTAGTGGGTCCCGAACTACCCACCGGGGCCCTCAGCGCTGTGCAGCTGATTGCACTGGCATCGGATAAAAATTTCTATGAAAGATCCGTAACATCTAGCCCGTTCGAGTTGCCAGGAGACTCGTGGTACGCCATTTGCGCTACGCCCCCCACGAGAGTCATGACGGAACGAAGAGCGCTCGTGGTTGAAGTCGACGCGGCAACGCAGCTGGGACTCCTCGGCTTTCTGCGAGTCCGCGGATACCAATGCGTCGCCGTCTCGTCCGCGGACGAAGCCCGGGAGGCGCTCACGGATGGCAGCTTCACCTTCACGCTGGTCGATCTCACCAGCAACGGTACCAACGCCGAAGACCTGATTCAGTGTCTGAAGCTTCACGGCCGGAATTGCGGTCCCATCATCGCGGTCGCCGACCGTCGACACAACGGCGCCGCCGCCACCCCGCTCGCGGCGGAAGCGGTTCTCCACAAGCCGCTGAGCCTCGATGAGCTCCAGCAGGCCATCGACTCCCTCGTTCGCCCCCAGGCGGAGGCGCTTGGACCGGCGCCCGAGCAGACCGCCGGGCGCATCCGACGCGAGCTGGACCTCTGGTGCAGCCCTAAGATGCTGGAAGCGCGTCAAATCCTCCGTGAAGCGGCCCGCGTTGACGTCACCGTTCTCGTCACGGGTGAGACGGGCACCGGCAAGGAGCTGGTCGCGCGGGCGATCCACCACTTCTCGTCCCGGCGGCCTGGGCCATTCGTCAAGGTCAACTGCGCCGCCATGCCGCGCGAGCTCCTCGAGAGCGAGCTGTTTGGTTATGAGCGAGGCGCCTTCACGGGCGCGCACAAGCTCAAGATCGGCAAGTTCGAGGCTGCCCACCGCGGCACCATCTTCCTCGACGAGATCGGGGACCTTCATCCTGCGCTCCAGGCCAAACTGCTTCACGTTCTCCAGGACGGCGAGTTCTCACGCATCGGCGCCAAATCGACGCTGAGCGTGGACGTCCGCGTCCTCGCGGCCACCAACCAGGACCTGGAGCGGGCGGTCGCAGAAGGCCGGTTCCGCGAAGATCTCTACTACCGTCTCAACGTGGTGCAGGTGTTCGTGCCACCGCTCCGCGAGCGCACGTCCGAAATCCCCCTGCTGGCGAACTACTTCGTCGAGCGGTACGCGAAGCTCTATCGCCGCGAGGGATTCGCCCTTCCGGCGTCGGTGGTCGACCGCCTCATGCGCCATCGGTACCCCGGAAACGTCCGGGAACTGGAGAACCTGATCAAGCGCATGATCGTACTGGACGACCCCTTGCTCACCCGGATTCCTCTTCCCGACTCCGGCGCCGATAGTGGACGACCCCATCCAGCCGAGACACCAGCGCTCGAACCGTCCCTCAAGGACATCGCGCGGCGGGCGTCGCAGGCGGCCGAGCGCGAAGCGATCGGCAAAATGCTCGAGCAAACCGGCTGGAACCGGGTGCGGGCCGCGCGCGCGTTACGGATCAGCTACCGCGCCCTCCTCTACAAGATCAAACAGTCCGGGCTCGACAGCGAGCGGGCGTCAGCCCGCTCGGCCTCGTGAGGCAGACCGTCATGCAGCATCTCGTGGTCTTCTCCCTCGTCATCGTCATGCTCAACGTCGCGGCCCTGAACGCCACCGGAGCCGCCGATGTTCAGGCGGCGGCGGTCGACGCTTCGAAGTCGGACAGCAGTGGCGCCGCGCCCGACGCGTATCGGATCGGCCCCGAGGACATGCTGCAAATCTCCGTCTGGAAGAACGAGGCGATGAGCCGGGCTGTGCCCGTCAGGCCGGACGGCAAAATCTCGCTTCCCCTGCTGAACGATGTGCAGGCCGCCGGGCTGACCGCACTCGAGCTCCGCGAGGTTCTGGCGAAGAAACTCGCAGAGTACATGCCGAGCCCGGAGGTGTCCGTGATCGTGTCAGACGTCCGGAGCTTCAAAGTGTCTGTCATCGGCGAGGTCGCCCGCCCGGGTCGCTTCGAGCTCAAGAGCTGGACGACCGTTCTGGATGTCCTTGCTCTGGCCGGTGGGTTCACGCAGTTCGCGTCGCGCTCACGGATCGTCATCCTCCGCCCCGAGGCAACGACCATGAAGCGTATTCCCTTCAACTACAACAAGCTTGCCGGAGAGCAAGAGAACTTCTACCTCCGGAACGGCGACATCGTCCTGGTGCCATAAGGGTCCACGGGGTTCGACTAGAGGCACAAGACAAGAATGGCAGAGACGGCACGAAATGTGTCTCTGGACGGCCTGTTGGCCGTCTGGAGCCGGCGGAAGTGGCTCGCGATGCTGGCGTTCGTCGCCCCCATGGCGGCCGCCGTCAGCCTCCTCACCTTCCTGCCGAATATCTATCGGTCCACAGCCACCGTGCTCGTGGACCGCCAACAGGTTCCCGAGAAGTTCGTGCACTCGACCGTGACCAGCGCCCTCGAGACCCGGCTCCACACGATCAGTCATGAAATCCTCAGCCGCTCGCGGCTGGAAGCCCTCATCAATCGCTTCGGCCTCTACTCCGATCTGCGGAAGCGGCTCACATTCGAAGAAGTCATCGAGCGCATGCGCGGAGATATCAAGCTGGAGCTCAAAGGCGTTGACGTGAAGGGCCAGGAGCAGGCTACAGTGGCCTTCACGATCAGCTACCAGGGGAGTGATCCTGGCACGGTCTCACTGGTCACGAACACCCTCGCGTCTTTCTACATCGAGGAGAACCTGAAGGTACGTGAGCGCCAGGCGACTGGCACCGCGGAGTTTCTCAAGGCTCAGCTAGAAGGAACGAAGAATCGGCTCGATGATCAGGAGCTGCGGGTGAGCGACTTCAAGCGTCGCCATCTGGGTGAGCTGCCTCAGCAAATGGAGACCAATCTCGCGACTCTCGAACGGCTACACATGCAGCTTCGCCTGAACGCTGACAATCAGACGCGATCCGCAGAACGGCGACAAGCCCTGTCGAATCAACTCGCAGAAGCCGAAGCCCTCCTCGCAACCCCGTCCGTCGGCGCCTCGTCTGTGATGTCGGGTGGGCCTCCCACCCCATCCGAGACCACCGAAGCACGCCTGGCCAGGTTGAAGGAGGAACTGACAAAGCTCCGTACCCAATTCAGCGACAAGTATCCGGACGTCGGCCGCCTGGCAGCCGAGGTGGCCGCGGTCGAGCGCGAGTTGGCGGAGGCCAAGGCCAGCGAACGCAAGTATACCGAGGCTAAGGCGCGGGAGCCCAAGATAGAAGAAAAGCCGGTCCCGCCACGGGCCGCCCCGCTCACGCCGTATGTGCTCCGACTGAAAGAGGCCCTGAGCGAGACGGAGACCGACATCAAAGTCTTGAAGGGCGAGGAAAAGCGGCTCCGAGATGGAATCGCGACCTATCAGGCCAGGATTGAGAACGTGCCACGGCGGGAGCAGGAGTTTAGGGAGCTCTCCCGCGACTACGACAGTACTCGTGAGCTCTATCAGTCCCTGTTGAAGCGCTATGAGGAGGCCCAGCTGGCCGAAAGTATGGAGCAGCGCCAGAAGGGGGAACAGTTCCGGGTGCTCGATCCGGCCATCCCAAAGCCAGAGCCGGCAGCGCCTAAGCGCTTCCGAATGTTCGTCCAGGCCCTTGTGGTTTCGCTCGGCCTCGCCATCGGCGCCGTAGTGCTCGTCGAGCACGTCGACACCTCGTTTCATACGGTCGACGACCTGCGCGCATTCAGTCCCGTGCCGATTCTGGTCAGTATTCCACTCATCGTGACCCTCGCGGATCTCCGCCGCAGGCGGTGGCACATGCGGCTCGCGACGAGCGCCGCCCTCGTGTGCCTCGTCTTGATCGCCGGCCTCGCCTACCTCGCCGCTAGCGGAAACGAGCGCCTGGTCTCGCTCCTGGTCCGGAGCGGCGCCTGAGGACTCTGGCGTGTACCTGACGTTCTACGGCCTCAAGGAGAAGCCCTTCAACGCGACCCCGGATCCGAGATTCCTCTACATGGGTTCGGCGCACCGGGAGGCTCTCGCGCAGCTTCTGTACGGTGCCCAAGAGCGGAAGGGCTTCATTGTCCTGACCGGCAAGGTGGGCACGGGAAAGACCACGCTGCTCCACGCCCTTCGGCAGCGACTCAACGGCCAGACGGCGATCTCGTTCGTCGTCAACTCCAGCCTGGCGTTTGACGGCATCCTCGAGTACGTCCTCGCGGATCTGGAGATCGGCACGGGAGACGAATCGCGAGCGAAGCGGCTGATGGCCTTGAACAACTTCCTCATCGAGCGCGAGCGGACCGGGCAGAACACCGTGCTCATCCTCGACGAAGCGCAGAACCTGGACGCGTCGACGCTGGAACAGATCCGGTTGCTCTCGAACTTCGAGACCCCGACGAGCAAGCTCTTGCAGATCCTGCTGGTGGGGCAGCCGGAGCTCAAGGACAAGCTCCATCTCCCCGAGCTGCAGCAGCTCAAGCAACGGATCGGGCTGCGCTGCCAGATTCCGCCCCTCGCTCTGGACGAAGTCCGACAGTATATCCGGACCCGGCTTCGTATCGCCGGCGCGCGCGACCTGGGTCTGTTCACAGATCCAGCGGTGGACCGGATCACCGAATATTCGGGAGGGATCCCACGGCTCATCAACATGGTCTGCGATCACTGCCTCGTCTTCGCGTACGCCGATCAGAAGCGCCGGATCGATCGGCACACCGTGCATCAGGCGATCGAATATCTGGAGGAGGGCACGCCACCCCAGCCCAACGGTTGGGGACTTCGCGGGTCAAAGACGCAGCGCCTCGCCCGGTGGACCCTCGGAACCCTGGCCGTGGCGCTCGCGAGTGCCATCGTGGGCCTCACCCTCAGGCCCGACACGGCGCTCCTCCTCGTGCGGTCAGTGCGCCACCTCCTGGGTCCATGAGCAAATTCTTCGAGGCCCTCGAGCGAGCCGCACAGGAGCAGGCCTTTCGCCACCACCCCGCGCCCTCGACGCCACGGAGTGAGCAAGGTCCGACCATCCCTGAACCGGTTCCGTACGAGGCGCTGCGACCGTCCCCCGAGGGTCCGAGAACCGTCCCCGACGGACTCGACGAGCATCTCGTGAGCCTGATCGAGCCAGCGTCGTTTGAAGCCGAGCAGTATCGGGCGCTTCGCCAGTTGGTCGAACGGCTCCATAAATCGACCGCGCTCTCGATCGTCGCCGTCTCGAGCCCGACCGTCGCTGACGGCAAGACCACCACATCGATCAATCTCGCGGGCGCGCTCGCCCAGGCCCCGGACGCGCGAGTCCTTCTGGTCGACGCCGATTTGCGCGGAGCGGCCTTGGCCCCCCGCCTCGGGTTCGACGAATATGTGGGCCCCGGTCTCGTCGACGCGATCGTGGACGTGAATCTCACGCTGCCGGCCGTGGTGCACGCGCTCCCGTCGCTCAACCTGTCGGTCGTGCCAGCGGGCCGGTTTCCGTCCGCACCCTACGAGGTGCTGAAGTCGCCTCGGTTCGGGGAGTTACTCGCGGAGGCTCGCAAGCGGTACGACTACATCATTCTCGACACCCCGCCACTCGTGTCGGTCCCCGATTGTCGGGTCATCGAGAAATGGGTGGACGGATTTCTCATTGTGGTGACGGCGCACAGGACGGCCCGCAAGCTCCTCGAGGAAGCGCTGAACGTCACCGAGCGGGCCAGGATTGTAGGGCTGGTGTTCAACGGTGACGATCGCCACCTCTCGAGGGACTCCTACGGCGCCTACGACTCGAGACAGTCGGCCCGCAGAAACGGGGGTGGGTGGCGGCGTCGAGTGTTTGGGAACCGCGACAGAATCCGCAGGAGACAGGTCGCCCCAGAAGATTGACGCCAGGTCACGCACGGTGAGCGTGACGGCGGGGCGGCGACGTGCGCCGGGTTTCATCGGCCGCGCGGCAGAGGGAATTCATTGTTGGTCTCGCACCCGAGAGAGGGACGAAGACCAAAGGGGGCGAAGCCTTGCCAGAGATCGCCACGGAGTCGGTGATGCCGCGCTGGCGCGTCCTTTGGACCCACAGCAACTGCGAGCAGCTCGTCTATGACCAGATCGCCACGAAAGGCTTCGAGCCGTTCCTCCCCACCATCGAGGCGTGGTCCAGACGTGGCGGGGTGCGGCATCGCTCGCGCGTCCCTCTGTTCCGGGGCTATCTCTTCCTGCGCCACGCGATGGACAAGGCGAGCTACCTCGAGGTCCGCAAGGCACGCGGGCTCGTGCGCATGATCGGTGAGCGCTGGGATCGACTCGACGCCGTCCCCGATGCAGAAATCGAGGCGATTCAACGACTCGTCCAGTCCGGCGTTCCGATCCTCCCCTACCCGCACCTTCGGGAGGGGCAGCGGGTGCGTATCACTCGCGGCCCCCTCGCCGACGTAGAGGGGATCCTCGTGAGAGCGAATCCCAAGAAGGGCCTCTTGGTGGTTTCGGTCAACCTCCTTCGTCGGAGCGTCGCCGTCCAATTGGACTGCACCCTCTTGGAAGCGGCGTAAGGACCGCACGACGATGTGTGGAATCGTCGGGTACGTCGGACATCGAGAGGCGGCCCCCCTCATCCTGCCCTGCCTTCACCGGCTGGAGTACCGAGGCTACGACTCGGCGGGGATCGCCACGCTTTCGAGGTTGTCGCTCGACGTCCGGAAGACGGCCGGTAAGATCGCCGATCTCGAGGCGTTGCTCGCCTCCGACTGGCCGAAGGGAACCCTGGGTGTCGGTCACACACGGTGGGCCACTCATGGCCGGCCCTCGGACGCCAACGCGCATCCGCATCTCGATTGCCAATCCCAGCTGGCCATCGTTCACAACGGGATCATCGAGAATTATCGCGAGCTCCGAAAGATTCTCGCGGCGGAAGGCCACCGGTTTCGCTCCCAGACCGACACGGAAGTCATCGCCCATCTGATCGAGCGCTACCAGGCCCACGGGCTCGCTGCGGCGGTCCTCCGCGCCGCCCGAGACCTCCAGGGCGCCTACGCCGTCGCCTGCATCGCCGGCAACGCGCCGAACACACTGATCGCATTGAGACGCGGAAGCTCCCCGCTCGTCGTCGGGTTCGGCCACGAGGAAATGTTCGTCGCGTCGGACATCCCGGCCTTGCTCGGAGAGACGCGCGAGATCCTTGTCCTCGAGGAGGACGAACTGGCGGTGCTGACTCCCGACGGAATCACCCTGCGGACACTCGACGGGGTTCCGATCCGGCGACGCCCGAGCAGCGTCCCCTGGGACGGCGAGGCGGCGGAGAAGTCCGGGTACCCCCACTTCATGCTCAAGGAGATCTTCGAGCAGCCCGAAGCCGTTCGAAACACACTGCGCGAACGGGTGGACCACGAGACGCCCGACGTTCGGATCCCCGAGCTCGGGCTCAAGGATCGAGAGCTTGCCGGCCTCAACCGGCTGTGTCTCGTGGCGTGCGGCACCTCCTGGCATGCGGCATTGGTCGGAAAGTACCTGGTCGAAGCGTTTGCCCGGCTGCCGGTCGAGGCGGATATTGCGTCGGAGTTCCGGTATCGCCGACCGGTCGTCGACAGCCGGGTTCTCACCGTGGCCATCTCCCAGTCGGGGGAAACCGCCGATACCCTGGCCGCCCTGCGCGAGGCCAGGGGCCACGGCTCCCGCGCGGTCGCGATCTGCAATGTGGTCGGAAGCTCGTTGGCGCGAGAGGCCGATGGGGTGGTCTATACGCGGGCAGGGATCGAGATCGGCGTCGCCTCGACGAAGGCCTTCACGGCCCAGCTCGTGGCGGTGACGCTCCTCGCCCTCAAGCTCGGCGTGGCGAGAGCCTTCGTGGACCCCGCGCTCGCGCGCCAGGTGGTCAAAGGACTCTGGGAGCTGCCGGACCTCCTGTCGGTCGTTCTCCGGCAGAACGACGCAATTCGACGGGTCGCCGAGCGCTTCGTCGACCGTGAGCATTTCCTCTACCTGGGCCGCGGGCTCCACTATCCTCTGGCCCTCGAGGGAGCCCTCAAGCTCAAGGAGATCTCCTACATCCATGCCGAAGGGTATCCGGCGGGCGAGATGAAGCACGGCCCCATCGCCCTCATCGACGCGCGCATGCCGGTCGTCGCCATCGTGCCGCGGGGGGCGACGTACGAAAAGATGAGCAGCAACGTGGAGGAGATCAAAGCGCGAGACGGAATCGTGATCGCGGTGGCGACGGAGGGAGACGAGGAGATCGGGGCGAAGGCCGATCTCGTGATCCCGGTTCCGTCCAGCCTGGAGTGGCTCCAGCCCCTCCTGGTCGCCCTCCCACTTCAGCTGCTGGCGTATCACCTGGGAGTACTGCGCGGCTGTGACGTCGACCAACCCAGGAACCTCGCCAAGAGCGTCACCGTCGAGTGACCAGGAGGCATCGCGATATGTTTGTCGACTCTTGGGCGCCCGCCCATCACGCCACGACGCTGATCCGTCAGATAGCAACTCACAGCGCCCGGATCAGCATCATCGGCCAGGGGTACGTGGGACTCCCGCTGGCCGTCGAATTCGCCCGAGCGGGCTTCCATGTCACGGGGCTCGACACCGACCCCGACCGGGTTGCGGCCCTCGGGAGTGGTCGCTCGCACGTCCCCGACGTGCCGAGCGCGCAGCTCCAAGCGCTCCTCCGAGCCGGACGCTACCACGCGACCACGAAGCCCGCCATCCTCGCGGAGAGCGACGCGGTCCTCATCTGCGTCCCCACGCCATTGCGCAAGTCCAAAGACCCTGACATCTCCTACGTGGTCGCCGCCTCCAAGGAAGCCGCTGACCGCTTCCAACCGGGACAACTGATCATCCTGGAATCCACCACCTACCCGGGGACCACCGAGGAGCTGCTCCTCCCGTTGTTCCAGGCACGCGGTGCCAGGATCGGCGAGGACCTCTTCCTGGCGTTCTCCCCGGAGCGCATCGACCCGGGGAATCCCACCTTCAAGGTCAAGGACATCCCCAAAGTGGTCGGAGGCGTCACGGCCACCTGCACGCGTTTGGCGGCCGCTCTTTATCGGGAGATCGTCCCCCGGGTGCACGAGGTCTCGACTCCGAAGGTCGCCGAGCTGGCGAAGCTCTACGAGAACGTTTTTCGGAACGTGAACATCGCCCTCGCCAACGAGTTTTCCCTCATGTGTCGATACCTCGGGGTCAGCACCCGGGAAGTCATCGATGCCGCGGCGACCAAGCCCTTTGGCTTCATGCCCTTCCACCCCGGCCCGGGGATCGGCGGGCACTGCATCCCCGTGGATCCCCTCTACCTCTCCTGGAAGATGCGCGTGAGCGGCTATGAGGCACGGTTCATCTCTCTGGCTGACGAGATCAACCGAGCGATGCCCGCCCACGTGCTGAGCCTCGTCAGTGAGGGCCTCAACGATGCGGGCCGCGCCCTCAAGGGCGCACGGATCCTCGTGCTGGGCGTCGCGTACAAGCGTGGCATCGGCGACACCCGGGAGTCTCCAGCCTACGAGATCATCACCACGCTCCGCCGAAAGGGTGCCCAGGTCTCCTACGCGGACCCCCATGTGCCAACCTTTTCGGTGGACGGAACCGAGCTCAAATCGGTTGAGCCCACCCCGACGGAGCTCCAAGAGGCTGATTGCGTGCTGATTCTCACTGACCACCCCGAGTTCGACTACCGCGTCGTGGGACGTCACGGGGGCCTGATCGTCGACACGCGGCACAGCGTTCCCGAGGCCACGGGCGGGCGCGGGCGTCTGGTCAGGCTCTGACTCCGGGCTCACCCGCAGAGACTGTGAAAAAGAATTCCGACTACCGGGCAGCACCCTTCATCATTTGAGTCGTTGTCCGCCAGAGAGGGACACGATCCCGCTCGTCTCGCCGGACGCTAATCGTCCGACGCTCAAAGGATTATCAAAAAATGCAGGGAATTCCGCGGCTTGGCATCAGGTTTGCGTGCTTGTAGAGCGAATGGAAACGGCATGGGCCTGGCTGCCTTGAAGGTATTGATCTCAAAGCTCAGTTCGAAGCCGCCCGCGGGGAACGGTTCCTCGAATGAGTTGCACGGTCTTCTGCCCGAGCGGATGTTTCTTCGGGCGCTCTGCCTCGAGCGGAAGCGGGCCGAACGCTCGCGAAAACTCTTCGTGCTGATGCTGCTCGATCTCGGGAAATCCTCCGACAACGGCAACGGGGACAACACGCTGCTCCAGCGAACCGTGCCCGCGATCCTCTCCTCGATCAGGGAGACGGACATCGCCGGTTGGCACAAAGAGGACGCCGCGCTCGGTGTGATATTTGCGGAGCTGGGGGCCGGCGACAAGACGTCCATCCTCCCTGCCCTACGCGCAAGGATCACCGCTGCGCTGCGGTCCATCCTCCACACGGAAGAGCTCGATCGTGTCCGCATCGCGTTTCACTGCTTCCCGGAAGACTGGGAAGGTCATGAAACCGGGCTCCCGATTGCGAAGCTGTACCCGGATCTCGTGCAGCGCGACGAAGCGCGAAAAGTGTCCCGTGCGATCAAGCGCGCCACGGATGTCCTGGGCAGCGCCCTGGCGTTGGTTCTCCTGTCGCCGATTTTTCTGGCCATCGCCGTCGCGATCAAACTGTCCTCGCCCGGGCCCATCCTGTTCCGCCAGAAAAGGATCGGCCAGTACGGAGTCCCCTTCGCGTGCCTGAAGTTTCGCACGATGCATGCGGTCAACAACGCACAGATCCACATGGACTACGTCAAACGGTTCATCGCGGGAAAGGTCGATCCGGGCGTCTCGGGCACAAACGGTGGAGCCGTCTACAAGATTACCACGGACCCTCGCCTCACGTGCGTCGGAGGGTTGCTG
>Ga0209235_1000984_pt1 | contig 15216 bp, 10 predicted proteins | sample GraSoi013_1_20cm_4_FD_185817 | JGI IMG/M metagenome (GOLD analysis project Ga0209235, IMG submission 185817) | Grasslands soil microbial communities from the Angelo Coastal Reserve, California, USA - Sample 09_25_2013_1_20cm (SPAdes) (version 2) | ecosystem: Environmental > Terrestrial > Soil >... | reverse complement strand
TCGGCAAGGGGGAAGCTAATTTGGTGTTGCCCCAAGGTTGTGATGGGCCCGGCCAGATTTGGACTGGCGACCTCCCGGTTATCAGCCGGGCGCTCCAACCGGGCTAAGCTACGGGCCCGCGGGGCCGCGGTAGACCTGGGGCCGACTTAAACGTTCCCTCACGGCGGCGACGTCGCGCCGTTCTACGTGGAGTATAACTTCCCGCTCGCGAGTCGGACCGAAACGTTCCAGTCGTGTCGGGCCACTCCTCCCCGGGGTGCAATCTTGGCGAGCAGCCCGCACCGGGCGAACCGAGAAAGGAAGCACGCCCTGCGCCAAGTGGATTTGAAGTTCTGGATCCCCATCGTGTCTGCTATCGTTGGTGCCGCCAGCCTGATTGCCGGCACGTTCGTCTCCTCGACCTGCACGCGATCGGGGCCCGGGGAGAACGGGTGCGCCGAGTACGGGTACGACCTGTTGGGACGCGGAATTACGGTGGCGGGGCTTGTCCTCTTGGTTGTCGGGCTGTATGTCATCTTTGCGCCGTACCTCGGGTGGCCACTGGTTCATCGAAAACTCTAGTCGTCCCGCAGAGCCGCGACGGACCTGGTGGCGGGAGGAATCAGACCGCGAGACACGGTTGTGCCCCTGATTTCGTGGCCGTAACGCTTATTATCACCACGCCAAATCGGACGGCTCGGGACTAAATGGAGGTCCTTGAGGCCATTAAGGCGGTGAAGAGCGTGAGCAAGTACAAGCCCGATCCGGTCCCCGAGCAGAAAGTCCAGGCCGTGGTGAACGCCGCGCGCTTCGCGCTGTCGGCGGACAACCTCCAGCCCTGGAAGTTCATCGTCGTCTCGGACGAGGACGCGAAGCGGAAACTCGCGGGCGCCTGTACGAACGGGAAGCACATGGCCGACGCGCCCTTGGTGGTCGTCGCCTGTGCCCGGCTCGACGAGGCGGTCGCGATGGTCGGCGGATACATGAACTCGTATCCGGTCGATGTGGGCATGGCCCTTGCGAACGTCACCGTGGCGGCAACGAGTGAGGGGTTGGGGACCTCCTGGATCTTCACCTTCAACGAGGAGAAGGTGAAATCCCTCCTGAACATCCCGGCCGACGCCCACGTGGTAGGGTTGACACCGTTGGGCATCCCGGAGGCCTACGAGGCCCCGGCGGGCAGGAAGCATCTGTCGGAGATCCTCGCGTACAACGCGTACGAATGAGCGATCCGGCACCCCATCCTCCTCGAGCAGGCATCGATGGCCCAGCGCGCCCTCACTCCCGGCAATGCCGCCTACTGCAGCGAATGCGGAGCGGAGACGCCGCCGGACGCCAAGTCATGCGCCCGGTGCGGCGAGCCGTTCGAAGGCTCGATGCAGGCCGTCCTGTGCCCCATATGCAATTCGATCAATCCGGCCGCCGCAACGGAGTGTCTGAACTGCAGCGCGAAGTTCCCGGAGGCCGGACTCGACGAGCCACCAGCGCCCGCCGGTCCCGAATCTCCGGAGGAAGAATACCTCCGTCGAATCTTGCAGCTGAGCCGCGAGAAAGCGCGGAGCCGCGGCGCCTCGGGGCCGGGCGGCGGAGGGGAGCCCGCGTCGTTCCTCGCGGCCGATCGCGTGGAAGGCGAGATGGAGGAGTCCCTCTGGAAGCTCGCGGAGCCGTTCGACCGGATGCTCGAACGGCGCAAGCGGCGTCTCGAACAGATGGAGGCGTTGATCGAACGGGCGCAGGCCCGCATCAAGGCGCTCGAGCCGTCCGCGGACCCCGCCGAGGTGCAGGAGCGCGAGGAACTCAAACGACAGATCGAGACGCTCCTCCTGGAGAAGGAGGACATCCTGAAGCTCGAGGAAGGTCTCGTCGACATGGAGACGACCTATCGCAACATCCTCCGGATGCAGAAGGAAGAACTGAAGGCCCGTGAGACCTCGCTCCGCGGTCGGATCGCCGCGTTCCGGCACGAGCTGGAGTCCCGCGAGAAGGCGTTCGGCCAGTTGAAGGAGCGGGAGTCGGACTTCGTGCGGCGGGAGGACGAGTTCCGAACCGTGATGAACCGCGTCCACGAGCGGGAGCGGGAGATCGAGAAGCGCGAGGAGTTGATGCGGGACAAGGCACGGCTCCTCGACGAACGCCACCACGCCCTGAGCGAGGCGGAAGTCGACCTCGAGCGGCGCCGGTGGGAACTCGAGCAAAAGATCAGTGGGCGTCCCCCGTCGAAAGAAGACCCGACGCCGGTCACGATCAAGTCGGATCAGGAACTTGGCGCGCTCCAGTCGCGGATGGTCCAACTCGAAGAGCAGATGGAACGTCTTGCGGAAGAGCGGAACCAGTTGATGGAGCAGCAGAAGGAACTGCTCAACCTGAAAGGCGAACTGAAGGTCGTCATGAAGGACATCGACGAGCTGCTCGGGGACCTACCGAAAGACAAAATCCGGAAGTTCGCGAAATCGGAGAAGTTCGCGCTCTACGAGAAGCTCCTCGAACAGCTCCAGCTGTTGTGATGGCCGATGGGACTGCGCGAGAAAGCCCGGAAGTCCCTCGAGACCGACGAGGAGGAGCTTGATGCACCCGTTCTGCTGAAGGTCGATTCTGCGGAGCGGGAAGAGGCGAAAGCCCGCGAGGCCCAACTCCGGAAGGAACTCGAGGAAGCCCGCAAGCTGTCCGATGCGAAGACCGCGCAGATCGCCCGCCACGATGACACGATCCACGGGCTGCAGACGCGGGTGAAGGAGCTCGAGACGGCGAGTACGGCCGCGGAACGCGAGACCAAGAAAGCCCTGAAGGAGCTCGAGGGCGAGCTCAAGGAGGCGCGCGCGGAACTCCAGGACCTGAGGAAGAACAAGGCCGCGGCGGCGGACGCCGAGGCCGCGATGGACAAGGTCGAAAAGAAACGAGCGGCCGTCGACGGGAAGGAGGCGTCCCTCCGTAAACGGGAGGGGGAGGTCGAAGCCCTTGTTGAGTCACTCGACGGCCGACACCGGGAAGTCGCCTCGCGCGAGAAGTCTCTCGCGGCGCTCCAGGAGAAGCTCGACGCGACGAATCGCGAGGTGAAAGAGGCGCAGCGGGAGATCGAAGGATCCCGCACGAAGCTCGAAGCCCGCGAAGCCGAGCTCGCGGAGACGCGAAAAGCGTTGCGAGATCACGCGGACAAACGCACGGCGGAACTCGAGAAGGACCTCGAGGACGCGCGGAAGGACCTCGCGAAGATGCTGCGCAACCTGGAGTCGGCTCGAGGGGAGACGCAATCCGCCCGACGCGAAGGCAAGGACCGAGAGGCTGCGCTGACCACGGAACTCACGAAAGCACAAAACGCCGGCGAGCAGGAGAAGGACCGAGTCGCCCGCCTGAAAGACGAGATGGACGAACTCCGAAAGCGGGCGGGCAAGGCCGGCGAACTCACCGAGAAAGAGTCGGACCTGCGAGCGCAATGGGCGAAACTCGACGGACGAGCGAAGGCCCTCGTCGACCGGGAAGCGGCCCTCGCGGGAAGTGAGACGCAGCTCGAAGCGCGGGAGGCGGATTCAGAAAAAGCGTCGCGGCTGGCGGCGGAGCGAACGCTCGATGCCGAAAAGGCGCTCAAAGCAATCAAAGAACGAGAACGCGCCGCGGAAAAAGCCGAGAAGAAGGTCAAGGAAACTGCGGAACTCTTGGCAGAGGAGAACAAGGCCAAGGACGAGGCTCGCGCGCGCGAGATCGAGGACAACCGAGAACTCCTCCAGGCCCGGGCTCGGGAGATTGCGAAGCGGACCAAGGAAGCCGAAGGTTTGCGGGCATCCCTTCAGGCGGCCAACGAAGTCTTGGAGCGCCGCGACGTCGAACTCGAAACGGAAATCACTCGAGCGAAGGCAGCCCTCGAGTCCGAGGCGGATCGATCGGGCTCCCTCGAGAAAGATCTCAACACCTCTCGAAAAGACTTGGCGAAGGCAGTGCGCACCCTGGAATCCGTCCGTGCCGAAGCGGACGCCTCGCGCCGCCAGGTTCAGGATCAGGAAAAGGCGGTCAGCGCCGAACTCATCAAGGCACGAAGTGCAATCGAGGAAGAGAAGGGAAAAGTTGCACGCCTCAAAGATGAGGTCGACGAGCTTCGCAAGCGCGCAGGAAAGGCGGGGGAACTGAGTGGAAAGGAATCCGACCTGAAAGCCCAGCTCGCAAGACTCGACGCCCGATCGAAGGACCTCGCGGACCGCGAGGCCACACTCACGGCGAACGAAGCCGGCGTCCGAGAACGCGGAGCAGCGTCGGACAAAGCCTCCCGCGTGGCTGCGGAACGCGCCCTTGAGGCGGAGACGCTCCTGAAGGCAATCAAGGAACGCGAGCGCGCCTTCGAGAAAGCCGAAAAGAAATTGCAGGAGACGGAAGACGAGCGGGCGGAACGGGTGAAAGCTAAGGAGGAAACCCATGGGCGGGAACTCGACGAAGCCCGCAAGCTTCTCCAGACTCGAGAGCGGGATGACGCGAAGCGCATCAAGGAAGTCGCGGGTCTGCAGGCGTCCCTGCGGGCCGCCAACGAAGCGCTGGAACGGCGCGAACTCGAACTCGAGGCCGAAAGCACCCGAGCCAAGGCGGCCCTCGAGTCGGAGGCGCACCGATCCGCCACTCTCGAGAAAGACCTCAACGCATCGCGGAAAGAGGTGGCGAAGCTGATGCGAAGCTTCGAAACCGCGAAGGCGGAAGCGGAGGCCACCCGACGACAAGGTCAGGATCGCCAGAAGGAGATTGCCGGAGAACTCGCAACGGCGCGAGGTGCGGTCGATGAAGCGAAAGCGGACGCGGGACGCCTCAAGGCAGAGCTCGACGAACTTCGCAAGCGGGCGGGGAAAGCCAGCGAGCTCAGCGAGAGGGGATCCCAGCTCAAGGCGCAGTTCGCGAAATTCGACGCCCGATCGAAGGATCTCGGAGACCGCGAGGCCGCGCTAGCGGGCAGCGAGGCTCGGGTCAGGCAACGCGAAGCCGAGTCGGCGAAGGCTGCTCGATCCGCTGCGGAACGAGCCCTGGAGGCGGAGAACGCTCTGAAGACGATCAAGGAACGCGAGCGGGCCGTCGAGAAGGTCGAGAAGAACCTGAAAGAGACGGAAGAGAAAGTTGCAGAACGCGAAAGGGCGAGAGATGAGACGCATTCCGTTGAGCTCGACGAAGCACGCAAACTTCTTCAGGCCCGAGACCGCGAGATTGCGAAGCGAGACAAAGAGGCCGACCAGCTCCAGGAATCGTTGCATGCGGCGAATGACGGGTTGAAGCGCCGCGAAATCGAATTCAAGACGGAACTCACCCGCGCGAAGACGCAGCTCGAGTCGGAAACCCACCGCGCGGACTCCCTCGCGAAGAACCTCGAAACGGCACGGACGACGTCCGCGAAGGCGACGCAGCTGACAGCGCGCGAATCGGCGATCGAGAAGACGAAAACGGACCTCGAGGCCCGCGAGAAACGGCTCGCGAAGGCCCAGGCTGAGCTGGACGCGACGTCGAAGATCCTCCAGCGGCGGGAAGGGGATCTGGTCCGGCGGGACAAAGATCTTCTGAAGGCGGAGACAGAGAATCAGGACGTGGCGAAGGCGCTCGCCGCGCAGGAGCGGGAGCTCACCCAGCGGGACCACCGCGTGGAGGCCCGATCCGCGACGGCTCAGGAACGCATCACGCAGCGGGAACAGGAGTTACGCGAGCGCGCCGAGACCCTGACGAAACAAAAGCAAGAGTTGGACTCACAATCGAAAACCCTGGAGGCGCAGGATCGCAGCCAAGTCGAAGCGAGAAACGAACTCGCAGCGCTCCGAGCCGATCTCGAACGGCGCGAACGAGAGATTCAGAAAGCCTCCCGGGAAGGGGGGGCCGCAGCCGAGGACCTGAAGTCCCGCGAGGGAGCGGTCGTCCAGCGAGAGGCGGCCACCAAGACGAACGAGGCGAATCTCCAATCCCGCGAGCGCGAATCCGAGAAGCGGGCCGCGAAGGTCTCGAAGGAACAGACAGATCTCGCCAAGCTCCGCGATGAACTCCGGGGACGCCGCACGGAACTGGACCGGGCCCAGAAGGATCTTGAGCGCTTCGTGGCGCAAGTCGACGAACGGACGGCGGAAATCCAGAAGCGGGAGGAGGAGGTCGCTCGTCAAGCGAAGGTGCAGGAAGGTACGGTCGCCAAGGTCGCCCTTCAACTCGGCGCGGTGCACCAAATGGAGCGAGCCGTCAAAGCTCGAGAGGCCGCCGTCGTGGCGGGCCAAGGGAAGCTCGAGGAAGCCCGTCGCGCGTTGACCGATGCTGAAAAAGGACTGATTACCCGACGTACCTCCCTACAACGCGAGGAGAGCAAGCTCGCGAAGGGGCGTGAGGAACTTGCGGACCGTCGCACCGAGCTCGATGGCATCGAACGACGAATCAAACTCGCGACGGCGGAGATAGACGCCCGCGAGGCGGCCCTGTCGAAGCGAGAAGCGGAGGGCTCGGAGCGGGCGAGAGAACTCGAGGCGACGCGCGGTCAGGTTGCGACGCAGGCGGAGGCCGTGAAGCGGGCGGATCGGTTGTTGAAGGCCCGCGAGGTGGCGGTGCTCAAGGGCGAGAGAGACCTCGCGGAGGCCCAGGGAGCCCTCGCCGAGAGTCAGAAGTCGGCGAAGGTCGAACGGTCCGCTCTCGCGCGAGAGTCCGATGAACTTGAGAAGCGGAAGAACCAGCTCGACGCGGGTACGAAAGGCATTGAGCAGCGGGAGAGAGAACTCCGCTCCGGGGAAACGTCCCTGAAGACTTCCCAGGCAAGACTCGAGTCTCGCGTCTCAGAAGTCGAACGGCGCGACGAAGCTCTCGCCGCGGCGCGTGCCGACCTCGAGAAGCGAGTGGCCCTCGAAGCCAAAGAACGAGCCGATCTCAAGGACACGACGGCGGAAATCGAGCAAGCGCGAAAGGACCTGGCTTCGGAACGGAAAGCCGTCGAGTCATCGCGGGCGAACGTCGAGGCCCAAGGCCAGGCCCTCGAGAAGAAAGAAAAGGCCGCGAAGATCCACGAGGCCGGTTTGGCGAAATTGCAAGCGGAGGTCACGGAGGCGCGGTCGGCGGTTGGCGCAGCCGAGAAGTCTCTTCGGGAGCAGCGTACGGCCCTTCAACGTGATGAGGACAAAGTCACTCGGCAGGAAAAGGTCCTCGACGACCGAGCGCAGGAACTAGGTAATCGTGAAAAGGAATTCCGGGCTACCGAGGAAGCACACAAATCGGCTGTGACGAAATTCCAGTCCCGGTTGGCGGACTTGGATCACCGCGAAGAAGAACAAACGTCCGCGCTCGCGGACCTTGAAAAGAGAGAATCGGGGTTCGCGGGTGAACGCGTGGAGTTGCGCGATTCGAGGGTCGAACTCGAACGAGCGGGAAAGGCGATCGTGTCCGACCGGAAGGCCCTGGACGCGATGCGGTCGGATCTCACGAACAAGACCAAGACCTTGGAGTCGCGTCTTCGAGACATCGCCGCGAAAGAGGCGAAACTGGCAGAACACGAGAAATCCCTATCATCATCCGAAACAAACCTAGCGAAGCGCGAGAAGGTCCTGACGTCATCCCAGAAAGAGTGGGAGGATCGGCAAGCAGCCGCGGTCCGAGACACGAAACGCCGCGACTCGGCGGCTAAGTTGGAACTCGAAGAAGCTCGACGGATTGCAGCCGCCACCGAGACAGCGGAGAAGCAGCTCGCCCTGCGGGAAACAGAATTCCGCGCGAAGGAGGAACAACTTCGCCGGTCCGAGGCGAACCTGGAGCGTCGTGAGGCCACGTTGAACGCGGGTACAAAAGACGTGACCGCGAAAGAAGCCGCTCTCGAAGCCGCCGAAGCTCGCCTCGTCCAGCGAGGACGGGAGACGGAGCAGCGACAGCGGGCGATGGACAAGGCAGGCGACGAACTCGCCGGCCGCCAGAAAGAATTCGAAACCGCCGCACAAGCTCGCGCGAAAGAAGCGCGAGAACTCGCAACTTCCCAGAAGGAACTCGCTCGCGCGCGGGCTTCGCTCGGTGCACTCGAAAAGCGCACGCGATCCGATTCAAAGAAGCTCGAGGCGCGAATCGAAGCCGCAAAGGCCGCCGAAACGCGAAATGCCGCCGACGAAGAAGCCGCTCGAACGCGAGCGGGAGAAGTCGCCGCTCGCGAGACGGACATCAAGGAAAAACTCGCAAACCTCGCGAAGGCGGCCGCGAGCTTCGAGGACCGGAAGTCCGAGATGGCGGAGCGTGACGAGGGGTACAAGGCTCTCGCCGCCGACCTCGCGAAACGGGATGCCGAGGCGAACCGGCTCGAAAAGGGAATCGACCGGCGAAAGGCCGAACTCGACCGGATCGACAAAGAACTGAAGGCCGCGAAGGAGCGGCTTACCGTCGAGACTCGAGACCTCGCGGACCTGCGGAAGGAAGTGGAACGCGGACAGACGGAAATCGGCAAGCGCTCAAAGGAACTCGAATCCAAGGCCAGCCTGATCGAGGCGCGGGAAGAGGAAGCGGGTGATCTGAAGACGAAAGCGATGAGCCTTCTCAAGTACGCGGAGAAAGCGGCGGACGAGAAGAGTCGCGAACTGAAGGAGCATGTCCAAGAAGAGGAGGCTCGACTCGAGGCCCAGCGGGCCGAGGTGGAAAAGGCCGCCCGCGCCTACGCGGACCTGGAGCAGCGCGAACGACGGTTCGAGACGGCGACGGCGGAGTTCCAAGCCCAGACGAAGGCGCTCGATCAACTCGAGAAAAAACTGAAGGACGACACTGCGGCAATCGCTCGCGAGCGAACCGAGACGAAAGCGATCTGGAAGAACCTCGAAGCGGAACGCGAGCGCGTCTCCCGCAAGGAAGAAACGATTGAAGCGCTCGTTGCGCGGACGCTCGCGAAAGAACGCGAAGCCCTCGTCGAGGAAAAGGAGAAGGTGCGGGCCGCGACCTCAGAATTGAAAGGCAAAGACAAGGCGGCCGAACGCGAGCGGATTCGGCTGCAGGCACTCGGTCGGGAATTGGACTCCCTGAAGGCGCGCCTCGGGAATCGAGAACGCGCGATCCGGAATCAGGAGGCGGAACTCGAGCGTCGTCGCGAAGAGGCCCGCCGCATGCGGGCGAAGATCGAGGAGCTCCTCTGATCACTCGCGGTCGGGGTCAGGGACGGTTGCGGATGGTGTGTGTGCGGGCCAGCCGTACGCGTGAAGGAAGAGGAAGATGGTCCCGAAGACCGGCACGAAGATCAGGGAGCTCAGGAGGTGGTATAGCGTGAAGGGCACCTGGGCCTCGAGGACCGTCCGGATGCCCACGCCGAACGGCCGCGTGATGAAGTACCACTCGCCGAAGGCGGTCCACAGGTCGTACGCAATCGTGACCGGGACGCTGATCGTCGTGAGGAGCGCTACGGACTTCACGCGGAACAGCACGCGCGGTCGAATCCGGCGGCCCAGGAATCCGACGAACACGTAGCCGGAGATCACGAAGAACGTGATTCCGGTGATCGCGTTCAGCCGATACCCGACGTACGTCGTCGACCACTCGAGCGGCTGGAGGACCGCCAGCGCCGTCAGCGGGACGAGGATCGTCCACCATCGACCGAGGAGGGAGCCCGCTAGGAGGCTCGCGGCGAAGACCGTCTCGATGTTCGCATACGAATGCATAAGGAACGTCCCGACGACCGCGACGATGATCAGGAACACCCCGAGAATCCGGGTTCGCGCGTCACCCAGGCCGGCCTCGACGACGGCCCGCCATCCGCGCCCCATCTCACATCCCGTCCTGCGATGCGCTGAAACTCCAGAGGACGACATCGCCGTCGTGCAAGGCCTCGTGGTCGGCCGCGACGTCACCGTAGACTCCGTTCACCCAGTATTGCCAGTACCGGCCTCCTTCCCCGTTCACAGACCCGTTAATCGCCGTCACGAAGACGCCTTGCGGGATTTGAAAGATCGCGTACGAGAGCGGAAATCCAAGTCGGGCGGAGGCCTCGGAGAGGATGCCGAACGCGGTGTTGTTTGTCGTCACCGCGGGGGCGTAGCGGATGGACCAGCCGTCCCCTCGCACGTCGAGTGTCGCAGACCCGACGACTTGCGCCTGCACGGGGGCGGGCTGAAGCAGCTGTGTCGTTGCGTAGAGACCCGCGATTGCGGTCAGGAGGATCGCCGCGAACACGACGGCTTGCTGGCGCTCGCTGAGCCTAAGGGCCACGACGGGACCTCCGTCGAATCCAGAGCACCAGGACCCCGAGGATCCCGACGACGATGATCACCGCCCCGATATCGAAGAGGGAGCCGAGCATCGTCCCCACAGGCACCGTCACCCCGAGAAGAGCGACCAGGTGGCCACTGTCGCTTGGGGCAAACACGATTCCGTCGGCCATGACGGGCGACCCCAGGACATAATCCACGGGTGATGGCACGTAGGACCATCGGAGCCCCCCGGTCGACGCGTCGAGCGCGTAGATGGTTCCCTGGGCGGTGTTCGTCGCGAAGAGGATCGTTCCGTTCGCATAGGTGAGCGAGGATTGCACGGGACCGTTCGGCGTAAAAGACCATCGCTCGGCACCGGTCACGACGTCGAGGGCGACGACCCGACCGCCCGCGCCGAACGAGCCGCCGCCGACGAACGCCGTGTCGCCGTACACCGCTGGAGACGAGACACCCGCGTCGACGGCCTCTCGCCATACCTCCTGTCCGCTCGATCGGTTGACGGCATACACGTTCCCGTCTTTCGCGGGCACGATAAGGTCATGGCCGGCGATGGCGGGGGAGGCCGCCACGGATCCAGCCGTGGGGAAGAACCACTTTTCGGCCCCCGTCGTCGAATCGAGGGCGAGCACTCCGTACGGGGGGCTGAACGTGACCTGGCTCGTCGTGTTGTATGTCCCCATGATGCCGACGTACACCGTGCCCTCCTGGAATGCGGGAGACGAATAGTGCACGGACCCTGTGGGGTGGCGCCACGCTACGGTTCCATTGCTCTCCCACAGGGACACGACTTCTCCGGGGCCGCCCGACTCGTTGAACGTCCCAATGAACACGTGGTCGAACGCGACCTTGGGGGAGGACGTGATGCCGCTGAATAGGGTCTGGGCGAGGAGCGACGTCTCCCACCGCACGCTCCCGGTGGACGCGTTCATCCGCACGACCGTTCCGTTCGACGTGCCGACGATCACCGATTGATCGAAGACCGCCGGGGACGAGAATCCTGCGACGGCCGGATTCGTCCAGAGGATGCGACCGGTCCGTTCCTCGAGGGCGAAGAAACCGTGCATCGTTGTCACGAACACCCTTCCGTACGCCACCGCAGGTGTCGCGGCAATCTCGCGCGCCCCGGTGTCGCGGTCCCAAAAGAGCTGCACGGCTCTGGGCGCCGTGGACGCGGACGTGCCGTCGTTCGTGAGGTCCCCTCGGAATTCCACCGAAGGCCGCGAATCGTCCGGCGTGGGAACCGGTTGGCGGACATCGAACGTCACCGAGTCGAAGCCGGCATTGTAGAGGGCGATCACGTCACCGTCGGAGAGCACGAGGCTCGAAATGCCAACGGATGCGAGGTCCCAGGTGCGCGCGGTCCCGTTCCACTCGTACAGGCCGACAAAACCGGCGGGGGGATGGCGAGCGCCGAGGTCGAGGATCCCCACACCGAAGGCCTGAGACCACGTCCAGGCAATCGTGATCCCATTCGCCTGCGCCGCGGTCTGAACCGCGATCCAAGTTGCGTTCGTGATCGCCGGGTCCGCGACGGTTTCCGTCGCCCAGACGTACGTCCCGTCGCCGAGATCGAAGAGGATCCGAATCCCGACGCCCGGGTTCGCGAGCACAGGGCGGGGAGAAAGACACAGGCCGAGGAGGACCACCGCGGCGATCATGGCAGCTCCCCTCACAATCAACTTCACCTGAATCTCCTCCTCAAGTAGGTTTGATGTTTGTTCGATGAACTTGACTATATAAGAACGTTGGCGCGCCCTTAATTCGGGAGCGAGCGATGTTGTTTTTCCATGGAGCTCTTGAGGAATCTGCGGGCGAGCACGCGCGTCCTCTTTCTCTATGAAGTGACGACGAGTCGACATACGCGGCTCCGGACGATCGCCGAGCGACTCGGGATGACGGTCCAGGGCTGCTCCGACTACGCACACGGCCTGGAGCGGGACGGACTCCTCTCCAAGGTCGACGGCGAGTACCGCGCGACGAAGAAAGGCGTCGAACTCCTCCACGACCGTCTCGCCGACCTGCGCGGCTTCGTCGAACGGGCTCGGCGCGAAATGGCGTTCATCGAGACGACCGAGGCCATGGCCGGGAACACGATTCGCAGCGGGAATCAGGTCGGGTTGTTCATGGAAGACGGCGTGCTCGTGGCCTTCGCTGGCCGCTCGTCGCCGTCCTCTGGAATGGCCGTCCACGATGCGGCGAAAGGCGAACTCCTTGCGGTTCGCAGTCTCGAGGGGATCGTCGCCCTCCGCCCGGGACGAATCATCATCGGACGAGTGTCCGCCCGCGGGGCTCGCCGCGCCGCTCCCGTCGCCGCCACGAAGCGCATCTTGCGGGAGGCGAATGAATTCGTCGTCGCCGCGCTCGACGTGGGCGGGCTGGCGGCCGCGAAGGAACTTGGCCTGAGGCCGCGAATCGAATTCGGCGTCGTCCCTGCCGCGGTCGAGGCCGCGGAGCGCGGGGTCAACGTCCTCCTCCTCGCACCGGAGGAGCGTGCCGTCGAGGCCGTCCAGGCGATCGAGGCGGCCAACGCAAAGCTCGAGGACAAGATCCCGTACGAGAGCGTGGCCCTTGGATGATCACTCGAGGATGGACACCGCGTCGAGCCGCCCGTCGCCGTCGCGGTCTTGTCCTGCGACGACCCGATAGAAATCCGTTCCCGGTGCGTACCCCTCGAGTACGTCTTCGGCGAAGCGCGTCAAGCCAAGAATTGCCGCCATCGTGCCGACCGCGTGCAAGCCGCTTAGCAGGACGATGACGCGACCGTGATTCCATGGATTGCGGACCTTCGCGATGAGGCCGACTTGCTCGTCCGCATACGGCCGCTTCGTGCGAGAGGACTCCATCCGCCACACCTGCCTCCAGTCGAAGTTCACCGCGAGGTGCGGGTTCAGATCCATCGTGATGATGTTCGCCACCGGTCCGCCGACGAGGATCATGTCTTCCTTTCCGACCCCCAGCGCCTTGACCTCGGTGTCGAGGCGGACGACCAACCCTTTCCTCGGTGCGAAGAGCCGTCCGAGGAAGAATCCCAGTTCGACCGCATACGGCGAGTCGCGGGCGGTCGTGTTGAAAGGGCCGTGCGTGTACGGCGATCCGACGACGATCGAGCCGTCGAACACGCCGTCGCGGGTGAATTCCTCAAGGAACCGGGTGATGACTCCCGCGTGAGGGAGCATCGGAGAGGCGACCGGACTACCGCGGCCCTTGAGGACGATCGCAAAAGCCTCGGCGGTCGGGGCCAAGATGCGGGCGGACGCCCCCCGTTTCGGCTCCTCTCGAAGGACCTCCAACAAGCCTGCGGCCTCGAGCCGCCGGACGTGGTAGTAGACCTTCTGCTCGTGGACCTTCAGTCGCTGCGCCAGGGCGTTGGGATAGTCGGGTGCCTTCGCGAGCTCCTGCAAGATGCGCCACGCGAGCGGCGAGGCCAACGCCGCCACCCGGTTCGGTTGATCGAGGATCTCGACCTCCCGGCCCACGGTTCCATGTGAGGTCTCCTCAACGAGCCAACGTCGAACCACGGCCTTCGAACGACCTCATTCTATTAACGTTTTTGTAACGGTTATCCAAAAGTTGTAGATGCATTTATAATACCCGTCGGACCTCACGTCGGGTTATGTCGGATCGCCGGCTCGTCCTCCCCCCTCGCGGACCGATGGAATCAGGCGGACAACTCGGCCCGCAAGGGATATACGCGTCGCAGCAGGGATGGGGCGCCCGCCGGAATCCTCGGCAGGTGCTTCGCGCATGAAGGCCGTCATCCTCGCCGCGGGGGAAGGCGCCCGGATGGGTCCCTTCACCGCGTCCGTCCCGAAAGTCATGATCCCCGTGGGGAACCGCCCCCTCCTGGAATACGTCGTCCAAGCTCTCGCCGACAACGGCGTGCGGGATCTGATCTTCATCGTAGGCTATCGGCGGGAGCGGATCCAGTCGCACTTCCAGGACGGCAAGTCGTTCGGGACCCACATCACTTACGTCACGCAGACGAAGCAACTCGGGACCGCCCATGCGATTTGGGAAGCCCGGGGACACCTCGAAGACCCGTTCATCGTCCTCAACGGGAGCAACATGGTCGACGGGCGGTTCGTCGAGGACCTCCTCGCCGCAGCGCCGAAACCGGCGGTGCTGATCACACAGAGCGAGCGACCGCAGAGTTACGGTGTTGTCACGGTCCGCGGCAAGGAGCTCGTGGCGATCACGGAGAAGCCGGCGGAGGTCATCTCGAACCTCATCAACACCGGGGCGTACGTCCTCGACTCTCGCATCTTCGACGAGATCGAAGGGCTCGCGAAGGAAGGCAAGCACGACCTGCCGAGCGCTGTCTCGACGCTCGCGAAACGCACCTCGGTCGCGGCGATCCCCACGGAAGGCACGTGGGTCGACGCGCTGTACCCCTGGGACTTGCTCCGTCTCAATGCGACCGCTCTGAAAACGACCGCCGAGCGGCGCGCCGGGACGATCGAACCGGCGGTGACGATTCGTGGTCGCGTGACCATCGGCGACGGATGTGTGATCCGTTCCGGCGCCTACCTTCAAGGACCGCTGTCGATCGGCGCCGGATCGGAGATCGGCCCGAACGCGGTCATCCTGCCGTCCACCAGCCTTGGGAAGAACGTCCGCATCGGTGCGCTGACGACCGTCGCGAACTCGATCCTCATGGACGACGTCATCCTGGGACCTGCCAGCGTCGTCCAGGAGTCCGTGATCGGATCCGGCGTCGTGGCTCGGGCGGGCTTCCTGGCCGCCTCCGGACCCGGGGACGTGAACATCGAGGGCGCGTGGCATTCTGTCCCGCAAATCGGCGCGCTCATCGGCGAGGACGTCGAGATCGCGAACGGCGTGAGCGCCGCGGCGGGGACGGTCGTGAACGAGCGGGCGCGCGTCGAGTCAGGAGCGAAACTCCGCGGCACGATCCCCTCGGGAGCGGTGGTCCTGTAGATGTGCGGGATCGTCGGGTACGCGGGCCGCCGCGACGCCCTGCCGATCCTGCTCGACGGCCTCAAGCGCCTCGAATATCGCGGCTACGACAGCGCCGGCGTCGCGATCGTGGGCAGCGCCCTCCAAGTCATGAAGGACAAGGGATTCATCGCGA
>Ga0209235_1000977_pt1 | contig 15244 bp, 16 predicted proteins | sample GraSoi013_1_20cm_4_FD_185817 | JGI IMG/M metagenome (GOLD analysis project Ga0209235, IMG submission 185817) | Grasslands soil microbial communities from the Angelo Coastal Reserve, California, USA - Sample 09_25_2013_1_20cm (SPAdes) (version 2) | ecosystem: Environmental > Terrestrial > Soil >... | reverse complement strand
CTCGGGTAGCCGTTGTCCCACTGGTTCTTGCCCGGATTATCATCAGATGCCTGGACCGAATTGTTGACGAGATTGTTGTGATAGACTAGGCTTCCAGTCGCTGATTGAAGAACTATCCCAGAGCCGCAGGAATAGGACGAGGTTATGTTGTTTCCAAAGATCTGAACATTGCTCGATCCTCCTACTATCATCGACTCGGCAGGCGAGTACGCTGAACAGGCGGCATCGCGGACACTGTTTTGAGAGATCTTAACATTTCCAGAGGAGGATACCACGATTCCGTTGCTCGGTGCCCACGGAGCCCCAATCGGGGCGAGACCGTTCATGAGGATTGTATTGTTTAATATGCTCACGTTCGACGAACCCTTGACTCCGAGGACGTTGCCAGACGCATCGGCTCGTAGGCTGTTGCCAGAGATGGTAACGTTGGTACTCCCGTAAGCTCCAACAGTATCGTAGGTGCTGCAAGAACTGAAATTGTTACAACTTCCCGCCTCCGCATTGTTCGAGTTGACAACTATATTCCTTGACGAGTCAACAATAATCCCGCCGCAACAGAAGATACTCTGGTCCTGGACGACTGAGTTGTCTATCCCGCCGTTTGTCGCATTCTTCAGGAGGATACCGGTTGCTGGCTGTGCAGTAATCAGTGAAGATACGGTCACGTTGAAAATTCTGAAGTACGCAGTTGTGTTTGCAACTTCAATTCCGTAATACGGGCACTGCCAACACACGGTAATGTTCCATCCCTGGATCACATAGGGATCAGAAGCCGTGCCAGTTCCTCCGGTCACACCGTTCGCTGCAATGAATTCAGAATTCCCACTGATTAGTATCGGAGAGTGTGGCACGCGCGTGGACGCCACCACTTTAGGTGAGAATAGGAAGAGGCTTGAGGCAAGCGCCAAGAATGTCATTAAAAGCGCGAAGACCCTTCTTTGCCGGAGTAGAGGATGAGAAGTGGATGCCGCCATGAGCCTTTTGCGCGATCATCGCGAATAAAAAGATTCTTGCTCATGGCGTTCATCGGGATAGCTGGCGATAGAGAAAGATCCAGCTATCTCACTGACCCCACTTGCCGCCCCTTGCCTCGAAAATCTTGCGAATGCTCAGCAAACTCTGCCTACGAACTTGAGACTTGACTCAAGAATAATTTATGGGGACGGCCCAGTCTGGAACACGCTCTGGCTCGTATACGTGTTTACGTCGTGATAAGAATAGGGCTGAGAATTGATGTATGGATCCGTAACCGTACGCATCCCAGATGTCACACCGTTTGCAGGGGTGAAGCCGCTGTTGCCGACTATCAATATGTACGAACGATTCTGTAGCGCATTAGCCCTAGGGAGTATCTGATTGACCGCAAACATTGAAGCCAGTAATGCGGCGACCACGAGTATGATAGCGGCGGTGAGTCATCTTCAAATAATTACCGTAGATATCCAGCTATCCAGAGACGTCCGGGCATCGATATCAGGGGGCATGCATCGAATGTACTCAAATGTGAGCAGGCTCACGCCCACGGGCTCAACTCCTATCTCAATAAGGTGCGCAAACGACGATTCACAAACTCAGGAAAGGAATTCCAATCCTCCAGCTAGACTTGATCATATCTGAAGCATTTCGTAGTGTGGTCGTTCATCATTCCAACCGCCTGCATGAACGCGTAGCAGATAGTTGGACCAACAAATCTGAAGCCTCTCTTGCGTAGCTCTTTGCTCATTGCGTCGGACTCTCTGGTGGCCGGAGGAACCTGGCCGAGCGAGTTGAATCTGTGTTTGATTGGTCTACCGCCAACGAACCGCCATACGTATTTGTCGAAGGACCCGAACTCTTTCCGTGTGGTCAGAAATTGTTTGGCGTTTGAGATGGTCGCTTCGACTTTGAGACGGTTACGTATGATGCCAGAGTCGCTAAGTAGACGTTTGACATCTTCGTTCCTGTAACGGGCAATTTTCGCAGGGTCAAAGTCATGGAATGCCCTGCGATAATTTTCACGTTTGTTCAGCACTGTCTGCCATGTGAGTCCTGCCTGTGCACCCTCCAACGTGAGAAACTCGAAAAGCATCCTGTCCTCATGCACTGGGACGCCCCATTCTCTGTCGTGATATTGAATCATCAGTGGATTGTTGCTGAGGGTCGCCCAGTCGCACCTCCTGGGAGGAAGGGTCACACTTAATCAACTAGGCACACCTGTCGCTGACATATCTGAGGTTTACTAGTTGACATCCGTTGTCGAAGTTGCGAAGGAGGACAAGGCCGTGGAATGGTTGTTGGACAGCAAGAACCCTGCGGTTCGATATTGGACTCTCAAGGACATTCTCGGTGAGCCAGATGGCGACGACGAAGTTGTCCAGGCACTAGAGCAGATCGCGTCTTGGACCCCGGTAGCTGAATATCTGAAGGAACAGCACTCGGGAGGGTATTGGGGTTCCGGAGAGGACGTCTACTGGCCGAAGTGGACGGCTACGGTTTGGCCACTGATATTGCTCGGAGAGATCGGTGTTCCCAGATCACATCCTTCGATCAGGAAAGGATGCGAATATTTCATGAAGATTATGGATGGACAGGACCGGTCTTGGCCTCCGTCCAAATATCCTGACGAGGATTTGAGAGGCTGGCGTCTTGTCTGGGAGCCGTGTATAACAGGGAACATGGCGCGGACATTGACCGCTTTTGGATTTGGTGATGATTCACGAGTACGCGAGATGTTTGAGTGGCTCGTCAAGCACCAGCGGGAGGATGGTGGCTGGAACTGCGATACTGAGGACTCTAGGAATGGGGAGGCTGTTCATCATAGTTCGTTCATGTCGACTATTGAACCGTTGTGGGCTTTCTCAACGCTCGATCCGCAGAAGTGGCCGCGAGGTGGACGCGAGGCTGTGGAACGGGCTGCAGAGTTCATGCTGATCCATCGACTGTACAAGAGTGACAAGACAGGAAAGCTGATCCGACCTGAGTGGACCGAGTTGCATTTCCCAATGTTCTACTTTTACGATATTCTGCACGGGTTGAGAGTCTTATCCAAGCTGGGGTACAGCGGGGATGAGAGAATGACTGATGCGCGGGAGTTGTTATTGTCGAAGAGGCTCAGTGATGGAACGTGGCCCTTGGAGGCGTCGTATGTTCGGGCGCTGAGACGGAACTTTGTGAGAGACCCAACCACAGGCAAGTGGAGCCAAATCCGGGACGAGAAGCTCGATCCAAGTGACGTCTACACTAAGGGTGGAAGCGTAGCGGAGACTCCAGCGATCTACGAGAGCCTCGGCGGAGTAGGACGATCTAATCCATGGATTACGCTGAACGCTCTTCGAGCATTGAAAGGCGCAGAATAGGCACAATAAATGGTTGGATCTCGGAGAGAGTGCTGAAGATGCAGAAGAGCAGGGGAATGTCGGAAACGATTCGACCTCACATTCTGATCAGGATCATAGAAGATTCGAAGATCCCCCTCGAAGAAGAAGAGCCTAAGCTCCAAAGGATCAAAGGAAAAGTGGAACATGACGAACAACTGTCTCGGGAGGATGAAGCCTTCCTCGCAAGACTGGTTGAAAGGGCCAACGAGTGGCAGAAGGGATTGAAAAGCTCATCCGATACAGAACCAGAGGACACCATGTCCGGATGAGAAATGGAGAGATGGGGAGTCAGGAATGAGTTCGGAGGATAACGAGGCGAACGGAAGAGGCGATGAAGAGGATGACGAGGATGAGGACCTCGAGGAGGAGACTGAGGACGAGTCGGAGGAGCATGTCTCAGAGGAGATAGCGGAGAGAGAGGAAGATTCAGAACATGGGAAAGAAAAACGCCCGAAACGGGCGAAGACGGTGGCCTGAGATGGTTTGGTCAGTGACAACGCCTCCTAGGGTTGAAGGGGTCCGTGGCTTTCAGAGATTTCTTGCGATGTATCCATAGAAGGATGGCTGTTGCGAGTAATATTGTCGCAATGAGCACTTCGAAGAACATTGAGAGAAGCTCATGGTTGGCCAGCGATCTCTTCTTCATGCCCAAGAACGGAGTTCTATGATGTGCTTACTAGTTCTGGACTGAAGGCCCTGGTCAGCTGCATAATTCTATCATAGGCTATCCGATGCCTCAGAGTGATCTTGACGGGGTTTCCGTTACTCGGTGTTATGGTAATATGTCCGGTGCCCAAGAGGCCTGGCTTCTTGATTTCTATTCGGCTTATCTGGTCTTTTGTAATATCGAACTCCTTCATTGCTTCGAGTTGGCCAATTACTTTGTCGCTCTCTTCTGGAGAGACGGTTGGCATTAGCTGGCCGTCGATAAATCCGGCCATGGTGCCTCCAAGTGCTCCACCGCCTCCACTACCTAGATCTATGCCTATCACCCTAATTGTCGTGAAGTACAACCCGTATCCAATGTGGAATCCTTTAGCTAGGAAACCGCTCGCGAACCCGCCGAGAAACATCTCATCGCTAGCCATTCACCCATGCCCCAGATCGATAGTCCTTGGTCAAGGTTGGATAAACAACTCGTTCCTGATAGGGATTGAAAAGAGTCACGCGCCCTCGACCCTACTCGCGTCTACTGCTTAACCTTTCGCCAAGTTCTGAACGTCAGGGCTCCGCAAATCCCTGGATTCTTGCACGAACTAGCGAGTGAACGAATTCGGTTGCGACCAGTATTTCTCGATTCAACGTGACTCTAACGGATCTCACCCCTGGAAGCTTACTTGTCTGAGCTGTTCTACTGGTCACGTCTGCGAGATCACGAGCCCTGCAGAGAAGATATTTCATTGGGGGCTCTATTGTCTCGTTCACCAAGACTGTGTCGCCGAGCGCGCGTCGCAGTTCGCTGAGGGGTACTTTGCCGTCGACCACGAGGTGGTAGACGAGCTCTCCGGACCCTGACAAGGTTCCTAGCCTAGGGGTAATGTAGATCTCCTCGTCTCGGATCATGCTCGACATGTGTTTCCGGACCGTTTTCGGACTCAACCCTGTCGCTTTGCAGAGTCGGCTTAATTCGATCCTCGGATCATCAAGTAGCACATCGATGATCCGCCAATCAGCCAGCGAGAGAGGGCGACGAGGGGGGCGCTCGGCCAGTGCTTGTCCAGATGGTTCGCCCAACTTTCTGGTAAGCTCCTTGACTGATTCTTCTTTATTGAGAGGCCAGAGCTGCACCGTCAAGCCACCATCAATTTTCCAGGCGACAAAAGCCACATCCCTAACTGTGAGCGCGTTGACCGCTTCTTCGCGAGTCCGCTCGTCTTGGTAGAAGACAAGCAAGTCTTGACGGCCAAAGATTGTTGGGTCTGGAGTGACCCAGTAACCTTGGATGATGTCGCTCTTTTCGAGAGCCTGCAACCGGTCGCGCACGGCTGGCGCTGAGAGTGAGACCCGATTTCCCAGTGCCCTGTAGCTCTGCCGCGCATTTTCGTGAAGCGCAGCTAGTAACTGGAAATCTTTCGAGTCCACAACCAGTCGGCTGGATTATTCATAGAAAAAGGTCCCTAAATCGAAAGCGTCGCCTAACACAGAACTAAATCGACTCTCAAGGGTCCTCTTCCGCGAAGAAAAATGAAAGCTGCATTGCTCGCTCTATTGACACTGACCTTACTTTCCATCCCATTTGCTCACGCAACTACGCCTACAACTGTGACTGGAACTTTCATGGCATCCTTTACAGTTCTGAGCGTTACAAGCTCAGACGGCAACACAATCATCACCGTCTCGGAAATAGCGACCCTCTCAGGCTTCTTCACCGGAACCCGGATCGCTCAAGGATCCGAAATAATCCATCCCGACGGCACCTTCAATGCTCATGACACCGGGATCTTTACCGGAAGCGCAAACGGCGTAGCGGGAACCCTCGTTATCACCGGTGAGAGCAACGGTATTGGTGGCACAGGGTCTGGCGACTTCATAGTCGGACAAGGCACTGGTGGATTATCAGGCGTTCACGCTCAAGGACCGTTCCAGTTCACTGCAACAGGTCCCACCAGCACAACAGGTACGTATTCAGTGCAATTCCACGCGGACCCGTAGGAGAACAGCCTAACTCAAGAGTTAGGCTTGCCCTTTTTTTCCTTTCAACTACCTGAAAAGTCGGAGTTTGATTTTCAGCAAGATTCCCTGAATCGAAAGGTAGAGCTAACACACCACTAAATCCGATCGCGACCATATGAGGCCCATGAGATCCAATATCGAAGCTGAACACGAAACATCGCAGAAAATAGAGGCAGCTCATGTTCCGAGTATCGTGCCCCTGTTCAACCACGTAATTCGAAGCTTCCTCCGGATCGATGTTCCGATGGGTCCGGTAGGACTCCTCACCGTGAAAGGACGAGTGACAGGTAAATCTCGGAGAAACCCCGTAGGTGTGTTTAAACGCGATGGGCGAAGCTACTTGTTCTCTACATTTGGAAACGTCAGCTGGGTACGCAATCTCCGAGCGGCTGGACAAGCAACAATTCGCCGCGGTTTCCGCAAGACGCAGATCTTCCCAGTAGAACTGGCGCCTGAGGAAGCGGCGCCGATCCTTAAGGAAGCTGTCGCTCCTTTTCTAAGGAACCGTTTTGCAGAGTTGATCTTGGGGCCGCACTTCAGAGTAGAGCCTGATGCTCCGCTAAGCGATTTTGTAGAGAAAGCTAGAAGGCATCCAGTCTTCGAACTGCGCCAACCCGACTCACAGCAGAGGATTTGAACATGTCGAACATTGGCCACGACGTTCCTGACTGGGTCGACCACGAAAATTATCCGTTTGAACACAAATGGATGCCCCTCGACGGACACCGAATTCACTACGTGGACGAAGGACCAAGGGCCAAGCCGGTCCTTCTGTTCGTTCATCCAGGGCCGGGCTGGAGCTTCAGCTACCGCTACCAGATCCAACATCTAAGCAACGAGTTTCGCTGTGTCGGTCCAGATCTTCCTGGATATGGGTTGTCGGAGGCAGCCGATGGCTATCGATACACGCTGATGGAACAGGGCCTCGTTCTCTGAAGATTCGTCGAAATGCTTGATCTCAAGAACACCATCGTCTGGATGAATGATGGAGGCGGGCCCACAGCCATTCTTGCGCTTGCTCATCAGACCGAGCGGGTCACCGGTCTCGTGGTAGGCGGGACCTTCGGCTGGTCGCTGAAACGATACCCTGGAGTCTCCAGAACCCTCTGGCTAGTTACGGGAGCAGTGTTCCAGGTGATTAATCGATACGCCAACTTGCTATCTAGATCAATGGGATCATCGATGGCACTTGGCACGCGATTGCTGTCAAAAACTGAGCGGAGAAACTATGCTGAGCCATTTAGGGATCGCAACGCGCGGAGTCGACCCCTCAAGCTCTTCGGCAGTTTTCTCGATCCAACGACCCAGCAAGAGCTCGATCGAGCCCTTCCCGCGTTTCATGACAAGACAGTGCTTATCCAGTTTGGACAGCGGGACCCAATGACAAGTCAGAAATGGCCAGAGCGGTGGTCTGAAGAGATTCCTCGTCACAGCACATATCTTCTCCCGGGTGTCAAGCACTTCACGTTTGAAGATGCGCCAGAGGTGACAGTGGAAAACTTTCGAGCGTGGTGGGCCGACCTAGAAACCAACTGCTGAGCATCAAGCGGGATAGCGGTGAAGCCATCGGGATTCTACTTGCGACGGGAAAGAGCGCGCGTTGATCCCGGTGATGCAGTTGGCGACCGTGGATGTAGCGACGTTGATGCTTTTTCAGCGCTGTCGGCGAAACTGATCAGATAAGTAACGATAACTCCGAGCACAAACGCATTTGTAAGATGAACCACTATGACCGCACCACTGTTTGGTCCGAGAGCGATCAATCCCAGGATTATTTGCACGACATAGACAGCTATGGAGGCTATTCCCGTTCTGAACAAGGTCGACTTCGAACCCAGCTCACTTGCAGCAAAGACTGTTGCGAAGATGAGAACTACGAAAGTCAAAGCTCCCCAGATAATGTGATACAGCACATCGATGAACCCGAAAACAGCGCTGCCTCCCAGGATGACTTGGACAAACAGCATCAATCCGACAAGATTCGTAATTATCCGAGTCGGCTTCAAGACACTGCGGAATGTGACTTTCTGTAATATCAGATTTTCCTATTTACGCAAAATGTTGTCCTAGATGGAGATGCCCTGGCGCATGAGCGTTAGGGGTTGCAAACCGCTAGAGGTCAAAACGTTCTCGCACTTCTGCGAAGACAGCCGCTCCGAGGGCGAGAAACATCAGTCCGCCGTCAATCATTAAGATGACCACGAACAATGACGTCAGAATCGGAACAAACATGATTCCCGTGCTAGCAAAAAACAAACCCAGACCCATGATGGCTAGGATAGTGCCAATTTTCTGTCGGAGGATCTCCAACATTATTTTCATATTATTTTCTGGCTGGTCGAATATTAAGCTTTGAAAGGCTTGGGCTAAAAATTCAAAGCGACTGAACTAAACGACCCTTCACGCGTGGACGAGCTTCCCAGAACTGAAGCTGTACCTCGCTTCTGGGGGTCAACCAGTAGCACCAGCACTTCCAAAAATGGTGACTTCTCCAGCGAAAACTTAGTCCTGACCGTAATGTTGAACTGAAGATGCGCTCATAGCGGATCTATGCTCGAATCCAACAAGGTCCCTGTTTCTCAGTCGGCGCTATTGGTCATCGATGCGCAAGACTCCTTCAAGGTCGGATCTCGTTGGGACCGACGCAACAACCCCGCTTTCGAAAAGAACGTCACCCAGCTTGTCGAAGCGTACCGGGCCGCGCATTTACCCGTCGTGTTCTTCTTACATACTGACAAGGACGAGGGCTTTGCTAGAGACAGCCCATCCTTCAAGCTGATGGACTTTCTCAAGCCTCGGGCCGACGAGCCGGTGATGGTCAAGAACACACGAAACTGTTTCACAAGCACTTCGCTGCAACCGTATTTGATCGAAAAAGGCGTGAGACGTGTCAGCATCGCAGGCATACAGATGGAACAGTGCTGCGAGACAACCGCCCGGATCGCGGCTGACCTAGGCTACGCGGTAGACTTTGTCACAGAAGCGACGATGACGTTTCCAATCCCGAACTGGGACAAGCCAGGCGAAGAGCTGGGAGTCGACGCGATACGCGAACGCACAGAATACGCCCTGCGACGCCGCTTCGCACGCATCACCACAGTCAACCGACTCACAAAAGAACTCAAAGAGATTCAACAAAAACGCTGAGCCCAAAGAAAGCGAAAAATCAATCATATGTTATTGCGCTCGACTGAGCCTATCGAGTCCTAGATTGTCAGCCACCTATTCCTTGTTTGCGTTGTTCGACCAGTTCTAGGAGACTCGGCCGTTTCACGGAATCTGCACGATGATTCTTCAACGTCGCGTTTGGATGCCATTTTTTCATGAATGAAGAGTAGCCCTCGAGTATTGGGAGCGTGTCCTCCCCTTTCCCTATCAGGGTCCAGCGCACAAGCTTCGGTCTCTCTTGAGTGACGATGGGTGTGATGAGACCGCTCTCCTCAACCTCCAAACATATCCAGTCATCCTGACCAAAACTCCGCACTCTTCTGATATGATAGTCGGGAAACATGCTGAACAGGTCCGTCCACATCTTGTCCAGAGCGAGCCGCCCCTTCAACGACTCCAGGGTTGGATCGTAGAGGACAGTTGATTCTGCGTGAAAATCCAGAAAGCTTTCTTTGGATCGCTGGTTGATGCTGTTTACCCAGGCTCGCTCGACCAATCTCACATTATCCGCTACCGTCGTTTACAAGAGCGCGTCAAGGGCAAAAGGGGTAATCATTCCCTATAACCTAGATAGGGACACAGAGAGATAGTATTGGTATCATTGCGACGGAGAAGCATACGAAACGTTGAGAGAGAATTTTCGGAGCTCGTCCAATCAAACCCGACCTCGGCGTACTCGGACACAAATGGGCCCTACTGATTCTGGCTGATGTTGGACTCAGGTGGGTTCAACGCTTTAGCGGTCTCCTCCGTTCAAACCCTCAACTCAACTCAAGAATCCTGAGCAGAAGACTCCGGGAGCTGGAAGCAACAGGCATGATTAGGCGAATCGCGCGGAAGAGAGCCCCAGGACCCGTCCGGTGGGCTATGACCGAGAAAGGAGTCGACATTCTCCCTGCCATCATTCGACTAATCACCTTCGGCGCCAGGTGGCTTGCGGAGAATCCGTTCCACGGAAAACCTCCGAGGAGACTCACTGATTCATCATAGAGTCTCATTCAAAATGAGATGTCGGTTTCACGCTAACGTTCTTCTTAGCTAGGCAGGGGGTCTCGGCCTGCCAACTTGTCCTAGTTCTTTGAGCCTTGTCAGCCGATTCTGTTCGCGGGCGAGTCTTGGGTCTTTTGAAAGCTCTGCATAGGCTGCCGCGAACCACTCCTGAGCCTCCTGTTCTTGGCCGAGAATCAGTAAACATTCGGCGATCTCCTCGTAAACGTACCCGTTCCTCTTTCCCTCCCCTTGGTATTCTTCGAAGAGTTTTCTCTGCATTTCCAGGGCCTCCTCTGTGTGTTTTATGACTCGGAGAACCTTAGCAACCGGCCATTTTGCCGTTCTGATCTTAAGCGGATCACCGAGCTGTTCGCAAGACTCGAGATACTTCTGGAACATGAACAACGCTTCCTGGTACTCTTTCCGTTCGAAGTGGTTCCAACCGATGCTACTGTAGAGGGGTCCTTTCGCCTTGTTCGCTCTCGCATCCGCCGACTTTTCGGCAAGATCCAACGCTTTCATGTTCCACTCTAACGCTTTCTCAGGCTCGGCGATAGCCATCATGCGAGCCGCGTCGATAGCATGAAGGTCCATCTTCAACATCAGTGCAAGATTGAATGCTTCTCGGAGACGTGGCTGAGCCTCTCGTGGTTTCCCCGACAGACTGAGTACTCTTCCCCGCTCCAAGACATATCGGACGCTCACCCTCTGATCAGCCTTAGGCAGAGCCTTCTCGACCCTATCGAGAGTCTTCTGAGCCTCCGAGAATTTCTTCTGCATAGCCTCCGCCCTCGCAATCTGTGTCAGAAGCTCCGCCAGATACGAGATGTCGAGCGAGTCTAACGCGGCTGGGAGAAGCTCGCGGAACTTTCTCTCAGTCGGACCAGGTTGCTCGTAGTCCCAGAGAGCGTCAAAGTCTGTGAGCTTGCTCACACTGGTCCTCCGGTCCGCTTCTCCCATCTTGCTCCCTGAATCAGACATCTTTCTCGAAGAACCGGAGACATATCTACCGAAAGAGCCTGCTCATTGTCTTGATTGTACCCAGCACGTGAGAACCCGGGTGAATCGAGAAAGAGATGAGCTTTCACTGTGTTAACGAGCCAACACAAGAGCGGACCCCATTTGATTTCTATTTTGTCTTTGCAGGATCGCGATTGAGACCGATGAGGCGAACTGCTTCCGTGGTTTAGGTCCTGAGCTTGAGGGTTTAGCTCTAATGCTGTTTGTGGGAACCGATGTCGGCGGGACATTCACAGATGTCGTGATCTTCGATGAGGAGTCGAGGAAGAGCCTCGAGGTTATCAAAGTCCCAACAAATCTCAAACGTCCTGAACTCGCGATCCTCAAAGCCCTAACGAAATACCAAGGGAGAACGGAACAATTTGCCCTTGTCTCGCACGCGACCACTATCGCCACTAACAGTCTCCTGACCCATAGCGGGCTCGCAGAAACCGCTCTCATCACCAACGAGGGCTTCAGAGACGTCTTGGAGATCGGACGCCAGAGAAGACCGGAGATCTACAACCTCGACACAAAGCGGCCAAGGCAACTTGTCAGGAGAAGAAACCGTTTCACAGTCAGAGGAAGAAGACTTGTCAATGGATCCAGTCTGACGCCACTAGTGGAAAACGATCTGCTAACAGTTTCTGGAGCAATTATTGAAAGAGGAATAGAATCAGTCGCGATCTCATTTCTCAACTCCTACATCAATCCTGCAGACGAGGTAAAGGCCGAAAAAATTCTGAGACGTTCAGGCTTCAAAGGGCATATCGACCTATCCAGCAGAATCGACCCTCAATACAGGGAGTATGAGAGGACCAGCACAACCGTTGTCAACTCTTCACTCACACCCTCAGTATCGCGATATCTGCAGCGACTAAAGAAAGAGCTCGAACGGATCGGTGTACGATCGCCACTCTACGTTATGAACTCTGACGGAACAGCCAGCACCACTGCCCAAGCTGCCAAACATCCAATCTCGATAATAGAATCCGGCCCCGCAGCTGGAGTCCTATCATCAAGAAATCTCGTCAAACATCTCTCGCTAACAAAGGCCATTACGTTCGACATGGGCGGGACAACAGCCAAGGCCGGCACGATCGTCAGCGGCAGGCCCGACCTCGCCTACGAGTTCGAAGCCGCTGGAAGAACCTACCATGGAAGATCAATCAAAGGCAGCGGCTACCCGGTAAGACAGCCATTCATCGACCTAGCAGAGGTAAGCGCCGGAGGCGGAACAATTGCGCAGATAGACGAGACGGGGAACCTCAAGGTGGGACCCGAAAGCGCAGGCGCCGACCCGGGTCCTGCAGCATACGGCAAGGGCGGCACACAAGCAACTGTAACAGACGCGAACATCGTCGCAGGAAGAATCAACCCCTCCAAACTATTAGGCGGACAGCTCAAACTACGCAATGATCTGGCAGTCAGAGCCATCGGAAAGCTAAGTCGTAGACTCGGAACCTCGATCGACAAGACTGCAGATAGGATTCTTCGAATAGTCAATAGCAACATGAGCAAAGCACTCAGACTAGTAAGCGTCGAACGCGGTCGAGACCCGAGGGAGTATTCGATGATCGCGTTCGGAGGTGCGGGACCTGTACACGCCTGCGATTTAGCAGAAGAGCTCCAGATCAAGAGAATAATCGTACCGATACATCCTGGTCTCTTTTCGGCGTTCGGTCTCCTCACAGCAGACCTGTCCAGAACATTCATTCAACCCATAATCAAACAAGCAGCGATCAACATAGAACCAACTTTCATACAGCTTAGAGAACAAACAAGAAAATCACTCAAACAAGAAGGGTTCACAAGCTACCAGACAGTACAACAGGTTGACCTGCGATACCAGGGTCAGGCCTACGAGATAACCCTGCCCTACAGGAAGAACACTAACCTGGCACAATCGTTCGGTCGTGAGCACAAGAGCCTTTACGGATACTCGTCAGACGACACCGTTGAAGCAGTAAACGCCCGGATTCGAGCAATCATTCCCATACCCAAAGCTAAACTCACCAAGAAGCGGCTTAAACCCGCAAAGCCACCGGCTCCAACCTCATCGAGGAAAATGTCGCTTCTAGGAAGCTGGCGGAAGGTCCCAGTCTACGACCGAGAAAAACTATTCCCGGGCGTACGCGGCAAAGGGCCTTGCATTATTGAAGAATACGACTCGACCACGGTAATCGGAAAGAACTGGAAGTGGAAAATCGACCCCTACCAAGACCTTGACCTAACTCTCCAGACTTCCGTGAAAGATTAGAAAAAGAAAAGAGGACATTCCAGCCCGCATTCGAACGATGGGGTATGTCTAGTCTGTTTCCGTAGCGTTCTCGTTAGCGTCATCCACCTCAACGTGAGCGACTGAATTGTCATCCGAGGTTTCATTATCATCATGCTCCTGATCTTGGTGGTTCTGCTCATGTTGATCACTGTCATGACTCGTCGTAGTGGCGTTGGATGTTTCAGTAGCATGAAGAATGGGAACTGTGGGAAGTAGGACAGCCGCCACGATCAATAGAATGAGGAAAATCTTCTTCGAGTTTCTTCACCTCTCAAAGGATCACGGATGATGCTACAGACACTAATGTCTGATGGATAACCCAATTGTTTTGAACACGTCGTTCAAGAAAACTTATCGTAGCGAGTTCAAACAAAAACCTCGAAAAAGAAATGGGGGTTGGAGGTTTAGAATGGGTTGAAGGTTACGAGTCCGATCTCGGTTGACCAGCCTTGGAAGAGCTGGATCTGTCTGAACTCTCCTGAGACCCAGAATGTGTTCGGTGTCTTAGGTTGTATGGCTGCTAATCACAACCTGAATAATGGCGGTCCTGAAGCTCCGTCAGGCTTTACACGATGCATGTGGACTCGACGACTGTTGAGATCATCAGTAACTCCTTAGTCTACGCCAGCGAAGAGATGGGGATAGCGCTTCGGAACTCCGCCTACTCGCCGAACATCCGGGAGAGGATGGATCATTCAGCAGCCATCTTCGACGACGAAGGCCGACTCCTAGCTCAGGCAGAACACATCCCAGTGCATCTCGGCTCACTACCTTGGGGACTAGTCAAGACTCTTGAGTACTGTGACCGAGAAGGCATCGATCTTGGAGAATCTGCAATGATAATGGTGAACAATCCATACATTGCCGGGACCCACCTCAACGACGTAACAGTCATCCGCCCCGTTTATCAATCGAATAGTCTCGTCGGGTACACAGCCAACAAAGCTCATCACGCGGACGTAGGCGGAAAAGTCCCGGGCAGCATCTCAATAGATGCCAAAACCCTTTTCGAAGAAGGCGTCGTAATAGACCCGAGATATCTCATCCGGAAAAACAGGTTCGTCAACATCGGAGTTACGGCTCTGTCCTCCAAATCTCGAACCCCAAGAGAGAGGATAGGCGATCTAAAAGCCCAGACAGCAGCAAATATCATTGGGGAAAGAAGAGTCCTCGAGCTTGTCAAGAAGCATGGCCGGAAAGTGTTCCAGCAGGCATGCACGGAGTCGCTGAGGAAGACGGAGCAACTAATGAGGTTGAGGCTCTCCAAGATACCCTCTGGCACCTACCGAGCCCAGGACTTTCTAGAAGATCCTGACGGACACGACATTCGACTCAAAGTCAGCCTCACACTCTCAAAGGGACGCTTGAAAGTAGACTACACCGGAACCGACTGGCAAGTACCGAATCCACTCAACGCAGTTTTCGGCGTAACCCTCTCCGGAGTCTTCTACGTTACCCGAACACTAACAGGAGACGACATCCCAGCAAACCACGGGGCTTTCACACCCGTCACAGTCCACGCCCCCGAGGGCACAATCCTCAACCCCACATTCCCCCACCCGGTCGCAGGCGGGAACGTCGAGACAAGCCAGCGCAACGCCGACCTCCTCTACCGAGCATTCTCAAAGGCAATCCCTGACAGGGTTCCGGCAGACTCGGGCGGCTCGATGAACAACGTCATGATGGGCGGAACCTACAAGGGACGAAACTGGGCCTTCTACGAAACCATAGGCGTGGGGCTTGGCGCAAGAAGCGACGCGGACGGCATAGACGGCAT
>Ga0209235_1000972_pt1 | contig 15257 bp, 11 predicted proteins | sample GraSoi013_1_20cm_4_FD_185817 | JGI IMG/M metagenome (GOLD analysis project Ga0209235, IMG submission 185817) | Grasslands soil microbial communities from the Angelo Coastal Reserve, California, USA - Sample 09_25_2013_1_20cm (SPAdes) (version 2) | ecosystem: Environmental > Terrestrial > Soil >... | reverse complement strand
CCCCGGCCAGTTGGTTTACGCTCGATGGCCAGCCGCTGGACTCGGGAGAGATCGAAAGCCACCACGCGCTGTTCGCGCTGCTTCACCGAATTTACTCGGCCCGGCTGACCGGCAAGCTGCAACTCGTGTTTGGGCGCGTGGAAAGGCAACTGTTTTTCGACGGAGGGCAACTGGTCTTCGCGGCGAGCAGCGACCGGCAGGACAGCCTTGGGGAAATGATGCTGCGGGCGGGTGCGCTGACGCAAAGAGAGTTCGAGGAGGCTGCCGCGCTGGTGCAGACGGGGCAGCGGTTCGGCTCCGCGATTGCCGAGATGGGCGTTTGCAGCGTCGAGGAAGTTGTCGGCTGGGTGCAGCGGCAGCTTACCCAAGTCACCTCTTCGGTTCTGGACTATCCGGCATGCCGCTACTACTTCTTCAGTTCCCTGGAAAAAAATGTCGTGCCGGAAATCGCCATTCCGGTGCCGCTGGGGAAGCTGCTCCTGGAGGCGGTGCGCCGGGCCAATGACCTGCCTCTGGAGCATCTCGCAGAGGATGGCGAGTTACGGGTGGCCCTTTCTCCGGACCCGCTGCTGCGTTATCAGGCCGTTGAGCTGGAGGAAAGCGAACGGCAGTTGATTGATGCGATCTCCGGAGCGGTACGCGCGAAAGAACTCCTGTCTCGGAACAAACGGCCCAAGGACAAAGGCGCCCGCTCTCTCTATGCGTTGATGGTTTTGGGAATCGTTGTCAGCGTGCCGCAGAGTGCGGGAGCGGAAAAGGAGCCGGACGTTGCCATTCCGGCGCCCGAGGCTAAGGGAGTTCCTTCGGAGAAGGCCGCGAGCGTAATTCAATTTGCGGCGGAGATCCGAAAACTTCTCGAACTGGCGGAGACCGGGACCTACTATGACCTGCTGGGGGTTACCGCGTCGTCGCCGCCGGGTGAAGTGAAACAGAGCTTCCATCGTTTGGCGCAGAAATTCCACCCCGACCGCCACATGGGGAAGAGCGAATGGATCGGAATACTGCAGGATGTAATGGGCCGGCTGACGACGGCGTACAAGACTCTTGTGGATGACGAGAAGCGCGCCAGCTACGACCGGCAGCTTGCTGCTGCGGGCGCCTTCACGCTCGGCCAAGGCAAGACCGAGAGCCAAGAAACGGTGGACGAATGCCTCGCCCGGGCCAAGCAGTGTCTGCGCGGTCACAATTTTGCCGGGTCGATTCTGTGGCTGCGCAAGTGCGTGGAGCTCGAACCGGACGTGGCTAGGTACCGCGCAATTTTGGCGCGGAGCTTGGCGGCGGTGCCGCAATACCGGCAAGAAGCGATCAGCCAATTCGAGAGAGCCGTCGAACTGGATGCGTGGAACACCTCGACGTACTTTCAGTTTGCGGAACTTTATGAGGCGATGCGGCTCCCTTGGCGCGCGGTTCCTCTCTATCGGAAGATCCTCGAGATCGATCCGGAGCATAGGAAAGCCCGCGACCGCCTGAGCGAACTCGAAGGCAAGCCGGAAGAGCGGGAAGAAAAATCCTTCGTTTCCCGGCTCTTCCATCGAAAGCCGTGACACTCGCTGGAGCTGACGGCACGTCGTCACGCCGTCAGAAATGGAAGCCGAGTTCCGCCGTGTAGGACCGCGGCGTCACGAAGCGCGTCCCGCTGAACGTAGACAGGAAGTTATAGAGCGCGGTCTTGTTCGTCAGATTGATGACCGTGAAGCGCAAACTCCACTTGTAACGGTCACCACGGAACAGATTGTCCTCGCCCACGCTGGTGTCGAACAGGTTGCGCGGTTTGACGCGCGTGGGATTGTGATCCAGGTCAAACGACGCGCCGGCGAGGTTGAGCAGCTTCGAGCCCTGCGGCGCACCGGCTGCGCAACTGGTGATCGGATTGGTAGGGCTTGCCACGTTGCTGCCGCAGAAGAGCTCGATCGCGGCCTGCTGATCCGCATCGAGGAACCCTAGCGCAGTCGGAAAGTCGCTTAGATTCGGGTTGCTGGCCACTAGACCGCTGTCGTAGCGCCAGTTGAAACCAATCCAGAGTTTTCCACGGTTGATACTGAAAATGTGTTGTCTGATTGAATGCCTGATCGTGGTCGATGCGAAATACTTCTCCACCGGTGATGCTGGCGCCCAGCCCACCAATTTGTGGGGGGAAATACCGCGCCCGGACGTGAGCAAGCACCGCGAGTGCCGTGAACCCATGATAATTGGGCATGCTCACGCGGACCGAAGGCCCGTCAATCTTCGAGCTCTTCCATGCAATGGGAAAAAATATCGGCGTGTTGGCGAACGTAGAGAAGTCGTACGCGTTGTGCGTAAACTTCCACAAGTAGTCGGCGTCCACCACCGCGAACTTTCCAAACGCCTGCTGAAAGCCGGCATTGAACTGGTTTCGTTGGCCCGACCGAATTGGCGCCTGCAAGCTCACGCCGCCGATCACGTCGAGGATGACCGGGTTACTCGCTCCCAGGCTTGCCAGAATCAGGTTCTCATTGAACGGGGACTCCAGAATACGCGAATAGGAAACCCGAAGAATCGAATTTGTCTTCTTGACGTTGTAGGCAAAGCCCACGCGAGGTTGCGGTTGACTATCATGGACGATTCCGCGATACAGGTCTTGTCGAAATCCCACATTGAAGGCCCAATTGCCCACGTTGATTGTGTCTTGCAGGTAGAGCCCGAGCTCCTTAACGTCCGTATGGCCGCGGAATGGGAACAAAGCGCTTTGGGCAGTCGCGCAACTGTCCTGCGCTTGCGCCGCCGCAGTTAGAACGGGCCGCGTCAGATCGAGGCAGCCCAGGGCCGACGCAAATGCTGGGACGCTGGCGTTCTGTCCCGTATTCGCCACAAACGCACCCGTGCAGTCACCCTGAAACGTCGGCGTGGGGTTCGTGTCCGGACTTAGGTCGGAAGCATTCAGGCAGACCGCGTTGAATCCCGGGTCTGTAATCCCAAAGTTGAAATTTTCTGTCAAGAACGTATGCTGAAACGTCGCTCCGGCCTTGATGTTGTGTTTGCCCTTCACGTAGGACACGTCCGAACGAAGTCCCGCGTTCGTCAGCTTTCGCTGCTGATTGAGCGTCGCCGAAGAACCACCGGGAATGAGTCCCGTGCCGTCCGCGAACACGTTTCCGCTCGGATAGTAGTTAAAGCGATCCTGACGAACGAAACCGCCAAACGTGAACAGCGTCGTGGTGCTGAACAGGCGGGTCCACACCGGGGCGATATTGAACGTGTTGATTTGCGCACGTTGGTCCTGTGCTGGCAGGGCGGCCCCGGTGAGCGGGTCGTTCACTCCGATATTTGAGTTGTCAATCGTGTTGGGAGTCTGGAACCACGAACGCGTGTATTGAAAGTTAGTGTGGATGGTATCCGCGTTGGTAACCTGATAGTCCACGCGGTCAAACAGGTTTTCCTCGTTGCCCTTGTCGTGGATGGCGTGAAGTTCCGGTGGGTCGAGAAACCGGCTGCTGTTCAATCCGTTCGCCGCAATGAAGTTTCCCCACTTCGGGCCGCCAATGGCCAGCCGGAAGCCAGCCCCGACCGAGCCGAAGCTGCCGTAGGAAGAGTAGACAGTGCCCTTTGGCTTGGTCACACCGAGGCCCGATTGCGTCGTCACCTTGATGACCAGGCTCGTTTTGCCGCCGTATTCGGCTGGGGGCCCTCCCGAGACCGCTTCCAGCGACTGAATCGAGTCCAGCGGAATCTGGTTCGAGAAGATCTTACTCTGCTGATCGGTAATGGGCTGGCCGTCAACGGAGAATGAATTCTCGGCGTGGTCACCGAGCCCGTGAAACAGGCCGTTCGAGTCCGCAACCACACCTGGTGTCGCCAGCGTGACCAGCGAACTTACCGAAGACGATTGGCTTTCGAGGGGTAGCCTGTCGGTCAAGGCTGTGTCCACATCCGTATGGAAACTCGGGTCTTTTTCAATGAGATCCTCTCCCTTCGCCTCCACGGTGATGCTCGTTTGCGCCGTGCCGAGCTTCAGACTTATTTGCAGCGTCGTGGGCACCGTCGAGCGCACATCCACATCTTGCGTGTACGCCGCAAAACCCGCTGCCGTCGCCGTCAGGTGATACGGATTGAATGGCACGTTCGCGAACCGGAAACTTCCTTCGCTGTCCGTCGTCGCGGTCCGCGTGAACCCGCTGACCGGGTTGGCAATCTCTACCGTCGCATTCGGAATTGCCCCTCCCGTTGGGTCCTTCACCACACCTTCGATCGTCCCCGAGTTACCCAACTGCGCCCGGCCGAGTGGCGCGAGCGCGAACAAGATCATTCCCAAGAACACGAGCGCGAATGCGCGTAAGCTCCTCAGCATTTCTCTCTCCTGTGTGCCCCGCTCTGCGCAGGGTCTTTTCCGCTTGAGTTAATTGGGGCCCGGCCAAGCCGGGGTCGCGCCGTCCCCGCAACGAGTTGCGGTGGATGCGGCGCTAGAGACGATCTTTCGGAGAGAACAGCGATGAGTTAGGCGGATGGAGGCGCGCGCGAGGCGCGATGCAGAGCAAAGGTGTCGAGCGGTGCCGCATGGAAAGGCAGCGAAACGCACCAGCTCAGCAGGCGCGGCGTGTAAACCAATTCCGCTGAGGTGGCCACGAGCACCGGCATGTGGATCGCCTGGCAAACGTGGCAGGCAGTTTCCGGACCCCTTTCGTGCTTGTGGACAAACGCGGCGCCTGCGGTGAGGTACACCAGCGCCAGGCATGCAATTACAACCAGCGCGCGTTGCCAAAAAGAACGGGACACGGGATCCCCTACCCCCAAACTGGCCGACGATTAGCTTAAGCCTGTTAGACGCATGCACGCAAGGATTCGGTTGCTGCGCAGTGGCATATTCTAAAACGTTTGTCCGGTTTGGATAGCGCGCCTGTAGGAATCTTTCGGCGGCGCGGCGCTGGGCGCCGCTTCACCTGGGACTTCGCATCTCCCGCGCCAAGAGCCTCGTCGAGCCTTGCTGGAGTCCGAACAACGGGCCTCACCGTTTGCGAAGGAGCGGACTGCTTGGCCGTGGGTAGCTAGGTCTCGAACCTCTGAAAAAGGTGGGCGCCACGAGCCAACCATTAGGCTTTCCTGCCCCGGCCGCGCGCGTCGCGAGCCACGAGCGCGAACGGGACAGGCCGTGCACACAGGCTGACTAGCCGCAGCACCCCAGAGATTCATTACGGTTCAAAAGACGGTCGCTCCCTCACCTGCTTCGAAGTGCCGCTCCGGGAAGATTGTAGCGCCGCGAAGGAGACGCGTCCATCGGGTGCTGCTTCCCGGAGTGCCTGTTGGTCCCGGGAACACCGGCGGGATCTTGACGGTGCAACGTTTCTTTCCTAAGCTCCGTCTCATCAGGAGAATGGGTACGTCCTCCTCTAAACTCCGGTGCGTGGCCTTGCTGCTCGGGGTGATTTTCCTCGCGGCACAATTCCACGCGTGCGTGGATTACCAATCCGGGCCTTCCGGGTCGCACATTTGTCCGATTTGCACGCCGGGCGCTTGGGCTGTGCCTGCGCCCGCGATTGCGGCGCCCGCCGCAGGGCACGTCGCGCGGCTGGAAGTTTCGCGTCTGCGTACATCGGCGCCCACTGCGATTCCGCCGTGCATCTCGCCTCGCGCTCCGCCTCAGAACTAACCATCCTTCGTTTCCTCGGCTGAATTACATCCACGAATTCGTTGCGCCGTTTTCGAGAACAAGAAAGAGGAGTTTCACCATGAGAAAAAAGATTGCTTTGGCGGCCGCGCTGGTGGCGTGGCCTGTTTTGGGTTTTGCGCAGGAAAAACCCGCGCCCGCGCAAGCGTCGAGCGGGCAGACGCAGGCGGCCGCGCCGCGGGAAGACCGCGTGAAGGCGCTCGAAGAGCAGTTGCGAGCGCTGGCGGACCAGGTGGCGCAGTTGCAGAATGACCTCAAGGCGATGCGCGAGGCGCAGGCTGCGGCGCCGGCCGAAGCGGTCGCGGCTCCCGCTGCACCTGCTCCGGCGGTGATGGCCGTGGCGCCGCAGGCGACCGTCGCTGCCCAGCTCGGCGGGGCGCAGCAAAACGCGAAGCTGCTGAACCCGGATATCAGCATGATCGGCGACTTCATCGGCACGATGGGGCGCAACACCGTTCAGCCGTCGCGTGCGCTGGAGCTGCACGAGTCCGAGGTGGGGTTGCAGGCAATCATCGACCCCTATGCCCGCGCAGACGTGTTCATCTCCTTCGGCGAAGAGGGCGTGAACGTGGAGGAAGGCTACGTGACGTTCACGTCGCTCCCGGCGGAGCTGCGGCTTCGGGTTGGCAAAATGCGGGCCGAGTTCGGCAAGGTAAACACGATTCACAATCATGCGCTGGCGTACATTGACCGCCCACTCGCGACAAACAATCTGGTCGGCGGGGAGGACGGTATTGATGACGCGGGAATGTCCCTCACCCGGATTCTGCCGGCGCCGAAGAACTGGTTCCTGGAAGGCACGGCGCAGGTGTTTCGCGGGGATTCGGCGGACGTGTTTCAGTCGAGCCGGCGGCAGGACGTCAGCGTGGTAGGCCATGTGCGGGCGTACAAGGACTTGGGCGAGTCCACCAACCTCGATCTTGGGATTTCGTACGCGCGCGGGCACAACGACCAGGAAGCGGCGCTGCTCAAAACTTCCGGCATCGTCGGGCATAACCAATTTCTGACGAATTTGTATGGCGCCGACGCGACGCTGCGGTGGAAACCGCTGCGCCGCGCGATCTACAAGTCGTTCCTGTGGCGCACCGAGCTTTTCTGGAGCGTGCGCGACCAACTCTCCGCGCCGACGGGCGGCTTCTTCGAGACGCAGCACGCGATTGGAATGTACTCCTCGGCGGAATACCGCGTGAACCGCCGCTGGACCGTTGGAGGGCGCTTCGATCGAAGCGGCCACGCGGCGAACGCGGCGCTGACGGACACTGGTTTCTCGGCTATCCTCACGTATTGGCCAAGCGAGTTCAGCCAGATCCGAGGCCAGTACCGCTTCGGGCGTCTTGCCAATCCGGCGAGCGCGGGGCTTTCGGACGCGAATGAGCTGCTGTTCCAGTTCCTGTTTGTGATGGGCGCGCACGGCGCGCACCCCTTCTAGTAAGGGCGAGGAGAGAAACGATGCGACACAGGAAAACACACATGCGGTTCGGCGCCGTGACAGCGGCGTTCGCGCTTCTCGTTATGCTGGGCGCTCCTCTGCCCGGGCGCGCCGACAGCAAGTTACAAGTCATGACCGCCACGACCGATCTCGCGGCGCTGGCGGAGGAAGTCGGCGGCGACAAAGTGAGCGTAGAGTCCGTCGCGCGCGGCTATCAGGACCCGCACTTCGTCGAGGCTAAGCCCAGCTTCCTGCTGAAGCTGCGCAAGGCCGATTTGCTGATCGTGGTCGGCTTGCAGCTCGAGATCGGCTGGCTGCCGCCGCTGATTACGCAGTCAGGTAACCCGAGGATTCAGATTGCCGCGCCAGGCTATTTTGATGCGTCACAATATGCGGAAATCCTGGAGATACCCACCGGCCAGGTGACTCGCGCGGAGGGCGACGTGCACCCGCTGGGCAATCCGCACTACTGGCTCGACCCCGAGAACGGCCTGCGCATCGCGAAGGCGATTCAGAACAAGCTGAGCGAGATGCGTCCCGCCGACGCGGCGTATTTCGCGCAACGCTACGCCTCGTTCGAGCAGCGGCTGAGGCAGGCGGACCAGCGGTGGCTCGCGGAGATGAAGCCCTATGCGGGGCGGAAGATCGTCACCTACCACCGGTCTTGGCCGAACTTCGCGAAGCATTTCAATCTCGATGTGGTCGGCTATGTGGAGCCGCGGCCCGGCATTCCACCGAGCCCGCAGCACACGCTCCAGCTCATCGGGCAAATGAAACGCGAAGGCGTGAAGATCATCGCGGTTGAGCCGTACTTCGACCTGAAGACCCCGAACGCCGTGGCACGGGAAACGGGCGGTCTGGTGGTCGTGCTGATGCCATCGGTGGGCGGCGATAAAGAGATAACCGATTATTTCAAGCTGTTCGACTACGATATTGCCAAGCTGAAGCAGGCGTTCGACGCGACGCGCTAGCGCCATTCCAACTTTCGGTGCCGGGTGGAGCGAAAATTGGATGAGGTCCAAAACCTGGAGAGGTGACTTGGAACGGCGCTAGGCGAGGAGAGACGCAATGGAAATGTTCCTGTTCCTGCTCGCGCCGTTTGTGGCGAGCCTGATCTTGACCGGGATTCACGCCTACCTGGGCGTGCACGTGGTCGAGCGCGGCGTCATCTTTGTTGATCTGGCGCTGGCGCAGATCGCGGCGCTCGGCGCGGTCCTCGCCGTGGTCTATGGATTGGATCCTCACGGCGGCGAATCCTACTGGATCAGCCTAGGGTTCACGTTTCTTGGTGCGGCCATCTTTGCGGTCGCGCGCACGCGCCGCGGCCATATCCCGCAGGAGGCGTTTATCGGCATCGCTTACGCCGTCGCGTCCGCGATGGCGATTCTCTTGATGAGCAAGGCCACCGGCGAGACGGAGCACTTGAAGGACATGCTGGTCGGAAACATTTTGGCCGTCTCCTGGGCCGAGGTTCGGAAGACCGCGCTGCTCTACGGCGTCGTAGGTTTGTTCCACTATATGTTCCGGAAAAATTTTCTGTTGATCTCGATGAATCATGAAAAGGCCGAAAGCCTGGGGATCAACGTGCGGTTGTGGGACTTTCTGTTTTATGCGTCGTTTGGCTTTGTGGTGACCTCTTCGGTGGCGATCGCAGGCGTGCTGCTGGTGTTCTGCTACCTGATTGTGCCGTCAGTGGGGGCGATGCTCTTTGCTGACCGCATCGGGCCGCGGCTGGCCATCGGCTGGACGATGGGCACGCTCGTTTCGGCGCTGGGCTGCTACCTGAGCGTGCTGCTCGATACGCCGACCGGGGCGACAATTGTGGTGACGTTCGGCGCGGTGCTGCTGCTCATGTTCGTGCTGCACTTGGTCGTGCATCACCGGCGCGACGCGCGCGCGCTCCGTGGTGCGGTCTCTGCGCACGGCGAACTGCCTCCGGAAGGCGTCGTGGAAACTCGCCGCTGACTTTTCCGGGGTTGAACAACACACCGGAGTGCTGGCTATAATCTAGGTTCTCGCGGCATGTGGGAGGAGGACCCATGGCAGAGCCGAGCTATGAAGAATTGAAAGCGCGCGTGGCGGAATTGGAGAAGCAAGGCCCGGGGCGGCGTTCCGGCCAGCTGGAATTCCGCATCGGAGAGAAGGGAGGCGTCAGCGTCTACGGGCTCGGGCGCTTTCCGGTCACGCTGTATTACGAGCAGTGGATGCGGCTGCTGGACGCGGCGCCCCAATTGCGCAAATTTCTTGAAGAGAGCAAATCTGCGGACAAACTCAAGCTGAAGGAGAAGCAGTAGCGGCGGAGCTTGCCTTCCCGCCCAGTTTCCGTCTCGTTTCACGAAGTTCAAGCAGTTTGTTTCAGGGCGCGCTCGACGAGGGTGAGGCAGCGCTCGGCCTGCTCGCGCAGCAATTCCTCGTGGTCGTTTTTCTCCCGGCGAAGGGTATGGAGTTCGTCGGCTATGGCCAGCGCCGCCAGGACGGCGGCTTTCTGCGTGTCCACGGTGGAAGTGGCCTCGGCGATCGCGTGCATCTTTTCGTCCACGTAGGCCGCGAGGCGCTGGACATAGCGCTCCTCGAGTTCCCCGCGAATCGAATACGTCTGACCGAAGATCTGCACTTTTACCGGCGCGCTCATGATCGCCCCCGGCGATGGTTTCGCCGTTGACCGCTTTGCGGTCACACAGAAAAAGATAACACAGGGGACCGGGCGGCGCAGCCGCAGGGCACGATAGATCGTGCCCCTACGGTCACCCGGCGCGGAGTTGAGCGCCGAGCCGCTTTTCGAGCGCAGCGACGATTTTTTTGCTGAAATCGGAGAGCTGGGCATCCGTGAAGGTGCCTTCGCGGCTCTGGAAGAGAACGCGAACGAGCAGCGAATACTTTCCCGCAGGGACATTCTTGCCGCGGTAGAGGTCCGTCGCGTCGATGGAGCTGATTTCGCCGATCCCGAGCGACTGGATGACTCGTGCAACGTCGGCGAAGCGCGTGCCGTCGCCAAGCAACACCGAGAAATCCCGCTCGACAGCGGGGAACCGCGGCAGCGGCTGATAGCGGCGATGGGCCTTCTCCATCTTCATGGCGTCGTAGAAAGGATCGAGTTCCAGCTCCGCGAGGAAAACTTCCTGGCGTAGTTTCAAACGTTCGGCCATGCGCTTTGCTAGCTGCCCGGCGAAACCTATGCCGGAAAGATTCCTCGCGGAGTTTACCCCGGCTACGCCGGGGCTCGGAATGACAGCCTGTAGATGAATCGCGCCCCCGCGCGTGGGATGAAGCCAGTTCGGCCCCCCCTCTTCCCAGTTCAGGCCCCCTGCTAGGGCGCCGATTGTGTCCATGTCTCCCTTCAAGTCCGCGAGATCGTATTCGCGGGCGGCCTCGTAGATGCCCTTTTCGCGGGCCTCGCCGGTCGCGCCGAGGGTCAGGACGCGCGTCTCGACCGGGACAACTTTCCGGCTCGCCCTGTCGGCTAGGCCGTCGAGCCGGTAGTGCCGTCCGATTTCGAAGAGCCGCGCGTTGCGCTGGCCATGATTGAGGTTCCATTCGAGCGCCCCGGCCATCGTCACCACGCCGGTGGAGCGTAAGACGTTTGCATCTTCCGATAGCGGATTGGCGATCCGCGCCGGAGTCACGCCCTCGTGGCGAAACAGCGCGTCGCGCTCCTCGTTGACGTGTGGAATCGTCACGATTTCCTGATAGCCGAGGCCGATCAGCCGCTCGCGCAGGCGCTCTTCGGCTTCCGCCTGCGGCAAACGCGCCGCTGGCTGGCGCGCCGCCGGCAGCCGCGGCGGAAACTTATCGAGACCATGGATGCGTGCGATCTCTTCGATGAGGTCGATTTCGCGCTCGACGTCCGCGCGCCAGGAAGGCTGCGTGCACTCCCACGCTGCGAGGAGAGAGCCGGACGAGCCGCGCTGCGCGTCCACACGAACCGGCGCGAATCCGAGCGCGCTGAGAATCGCTTCGATTTCCTTGTCGGCTACGTCCGCGCCCATCACCCGAAGCAACTCGGAGCGCCTGAGCGCGATTTTTTTCGGTCCGCGCTTGCCGGAGTAGACGTCAACCACGCCGGCGAGCAGCTCGCCCCCCGCAAGCTCGAGAATCAGCTCGGCGCAGCGGCGCGAGGCGACTTCGGCCATTTCGGGGTCCGCGCCGCGGCCGAAGCGTGTTGAGGCCTCCGTGTGCAGTTTCAGCAATTTTGCGGCGCGGCGGATGGCGACCGGTTCGAACCAGGCACATTCGATCAGGACGTTCTTCGTCGAGAAGGAGATTTCGGTTTCGGTGCCGCCCATGATGCCGCCGATGCCGACGGCGCGCGTGCCATCTCCGTCGCAGACCATCGAGACGCGCGGATCGAGCTGGCGCTCGATGCCGTCGAGCGTGCGCATTTTTTCCTTGGCCTTCGCGGCGCGGACGATGATGGAGTGGCCGCGGACCAGGTCGTAATCGAAGGCGTGGAGCGGGTGGCCTAGCTCGAGCATGACGTAGTTGGTCGCGTCCACCACGTTGTTGATAGAGGCCAGGCCGCAGGCTTCGAGGCGCTCTTTGAGCCGCGCGGGCGAGGGCTGAACTTTCGCGCCGCGAATGACGCGCGCGGTGAAGCGCCCGCAGAGCTCCGGCGATTGGATTTCGACGCGCACGGCGCCGGCTGCTTGAGCGGCGCTTTCTTTTGGCTTGGGCGCGACCGGCTTGAGTGGCAGGCCGTAGATGGCGGCGATTTCGCGCGCGACGCCGTAGTGCCCGAGGCAATCGGGGCGGTTCGAGGACACCTCGGCATCGATCACCGCGCCGTGCGAGCCTTCTTCCACTCCAGCGATGTTCGTGCCGGAAAGGGCCAGGCGCGAAGCCAGCTCTTTAGCGGGCGCGGTCACGTCCACGAAGTCCTTCAGCCAGTTGTAGAGTAGCTTCATCGTCTCGCCGCGAAGTGCGTCAAGGGAACTGGCGCAGGAAGCGCACGTCGTTCTGGAAAAGCGCCTGGATGTCGTCGATGCCGTACTTCAGCATGGCCATGCGGTCCGGACCCATGCCGAAGGCGAAACCGCTGAGCTTGGCCGTGTCGTACTTCACGAAGCCGTACACGGCGGGGTCCACCATGCCCGCGCCGAAGAGCTCGATCCAGCCCGTGCCTTTGCACTTGGAGCATGTGCCGCCGCCGGAGGCCGCGCCGCTGCCGCCGCAAAAAATGCACGAAGCATCGAGTTCGACCGAAGGTTCGGTGAACGGAAAGTAGCTCGGGCGAAACCGCGTGCGGATGGAGGGGCCGAACAATTCGCGCACGAAATATTCCATCGTGCCCTTGAATTCGCAGAAGGTGATGTCCGTGTCCACGGCGAGGCCCTCGATTTGGTGGAACATGAAAGAATGGGTCGCGTCGGGATTGTCGCGGCGATAGACCTTGCCGGGGACGATGATGCGTACCGGAGGCTTTTGCTTTTCCATGGTGCGGATCTGCATGGGTGACGTGTGCGTGCGCAGAAGAAGCGTTTCCTGGGCGCCCTTCGGCAGGTCGATGTAGAACGTGTCCATATCGTCGCGCACGGGATGAAACTCCGGAATGTTGAGCGCTTCGAAATTGTAGTAGGGCGTTTCGATCTCCGGCCCTTCGACAACCGTGAAGCCGATATGGACGAAGATGCGCTCGATCTCCTCGAAGACTTGCCGGATGATGTGGCGTGATCCGACGGGGCGGATGACGCCGGGGAGGGAAAGTTCTATGCGCTCGCGGGCCAGCGCCGCCTGTTCGGCGCCGGACTCGATTGCCGCGCGGCGTTCTTCGATCTTGGCTTCAACGTGCGCGCGCAGTTCGTTGAGCTGCTGGCCGACCGCGCGCTTGAGCTCCGCCGAAGCGGGTTTCAGCCAGTTGTCGGTGATCCGCGTCAGTGCGCCCGATTTCCTGCCAAGCCATGCGTCGCGGAACGCCTTCCAGGTCGCCTCGTCCTTCGCGGCAGCAGCTTCGCCGTCGAACCGGGCGCGCACTTCCGCGAAAAGTTCGGCGATCTTCTCAGGGCGCGTAATTTTTAGCTGCGCAAGCGTCTGTTCCGTTTTGTTGGCCACAATCGGCATGCTCAAAACCTGAATTTGCGGGTAGGGGCGCAGCATGCTGCGCCCCTACGGAAGAAACAGCCGGCGAAACGACAGCGCTACAGCGAAAGTCCGCGACGAACCGGCTAAGCCTTCACTGCGGCTTTGGCCTTCGACGCGAGTTGCGCAAAGGCGTCCGCGTCGCGCACGGCCATGTCGGCTAAAACCTTGCGGTCGAGAGCGATGCCCGCCGCTTTCAATCCGCGCAGGAGCTGGCTGTAGGTCAGCCCATTTTGCCGCGCCGCGGCGCCGATGCGCTGGATCCACAGGCGCCGATACTGCCGCTTCTTGGCGCGGCGGTCGCGAAAGGCGTACCGCTCGGCGCGATTCGCCGCTTCCTGCGCGGACTGATAGAGCTTGCTTTTGGTGAGAAAAAAGCCTTTTGTGCGCTTGAGGTACTTCTTGCGGCGCGCGCGGCGCTTGGTGCCGCGTTTTACGCGGGCCATCGGTTTTCTCCTTGTTTCATGTAGCTCGCCCCTTCAGGGGCGAGGGTTTTTGTCGTCCGGAAAAACCCCCAGGCCTAAAGGCCTGAGCTATAAATTTACGTGGAGACGAAATGCGGCGCGCCCGGCCAAAAAGCGCGGCCTCGCGCACGGGTTTGTCTCCGGTGTGTCTTGCATGACCCCGATGCTGCATCGGGGCCGCATCGGCCGGCAGGCACCCGTAGAGCGCTGCCTGGCACGATGTTCATCCGCGCGCTTCGCAGGAACGCGACATGCCGTGCCCCTGCGCGGCGCACAAATCCTTACGCGTACGGAAGCATCTGCTTCACGTTGGCGGCGTCGGCGGCGTTCACCTGAGTGAGCTTCTTCAACCGGCGCATGCGCTTGGCGGCCTTGGTGCCCAGCAGGTGACGCTTCCCGGAATGCATCCGCAAAATCTTGCCCGTCGCCGTCACCTTGAAGCGCTTCGCGGCGCCGCGGTGCGTCTTGAGTTTCTGCTTCTTCGCCATGGTTCGAATCCTCGCTCGTTATGCCTAAGGCGCACTGGCTAGCAGCGGTGCGCCCGCCGGGCGCGCGGTCCCTTTTTTCGGCGCCAGCAACGCGACCAAAACATTTCCTTCCATGCGCGGCGGCGTTTCGATCTGGCAGTGGTCGGCGATCTCGCCGAGCAGGCGGTCCATCTTCGCCCGGCCCACTTCCTGGTGCGCCATTTCGCGTCCCCGGTGGAAGATCATCGCGCGCACTTTGTGCCCTTCACCCAGAAACCGGATGATCTGGTTTTTGCGGACCAGGTAATCGTGCTCGGCCGTCGCCGGGCGGAATTTCACTTCCTTGAGCTGTGAGCCGCGGTGGCTTTTCCTCTGCTCGTGCGCCTTCTTGTTTAGCTGATAAAGGTATTTGCCATAATCGGTGATCTTGCAGACCGGAGGATCGGCCGTGGGCGAGATCTCCACCAGGTCCAGTCCCCGTTCGCGCGCCAGGCGCATAGCTTCGAAGGGCTGCATCACGCCGAGCTGCGCGCCTTCCTCGTCGATCACCCGCACTTCGCGCGCTCGGATGCGCTCATTCACGCGGGTACGGTCGCTCATCCGGAAATTTCGTTCAGCGATAATTCCCCCTTCAAGTTGACCCTGGCCCGGCCGGGGTCACGCATAAGAAATCGGGCGCCGGTTCGCCGGGGACCTGCATCGGCGCGCCCCGCTCACCCCATTTGAACCCGCCGCCCACACGGAACACCCCGCGTCCGGGGACGGGTTTCCAAGTATAGCATGCGCTTGCGCGCCGTCGACAAAGTCAACCCCGCTCGCCGCGCCCGGTCATTCAGCAGACCGGCTTTTGACACCGCGGTTGCCGCGGCGCGAAGATGGCTCTCGCTACTCCTGAAGCTCGCGTGACTCTTGGGAGATCCGGATCGCGCATGCCGTTGCACCCGCAACTCATCGAAGCCTTCGCACACAAGCTGCCGCGGCCGCCGCTGTGGCTGCTGCCTCCGAAGCTGTTTCGCGTGCTTTTCAATTGGCAGATGCGCAAGATCGAAAGCCCGCCCGAGCCCGTGGCAAAGGTGCAGAACCTGCGCATCCCTGGTCCGGCTGGTCCGATTCCCGTGCGCGTTTATACGCCCGCGGGGGTTCCACTGCTTCCGATGCTTGTGTATTTTCACGGAGGCGGAATGGTGCTGGGCACGCTTGACACG
>Ga0209235_1000971_pt1 | contig 15261 bp, 14 predicted proteins | sample GraSoi013_1_20cm_4_FD_185817 | JGI IMG/M metagenome (GOLD analysis project Ga0209235, IMG submission 185817) | Grasslands soil microbial communities from the Angelo Coastal Reserve, California, USA - Sample 09_25_2013_1_20cm (SPAdes) (version 2) | ecosystem: Environmental > Terrestrial > Soil >... | reverse complement strand
AGCTCGCTCTAGGACCTTGAGATGCTTTGAGATCGCGGGTTGCGTCATATCGAAGGGCGCGGCGAGCTCGGTGACTGTCGCTTCGCCGTTCGCCAGCCGGGCCAGGATCGCCCGGCGGGTCGGGTCGGCGAGGGCGGCGAAGGTCGCGTCAAGTGAATAACCAGATGGTTTCATAACTGATAGGTAATGTAAGCACCTGCCCTCCGACGTCAAGGGCTTATCATTCCGGCGTGAAAATCGCAACCTGGAATGTCAACGGCATTCGTGCCCGCGCGGCGCAGCTGTGCGAGTGGCTGCAGCGCGACCGGCCGGACGTCGTCTGCCTGCAGGAGCTAAAAGCTACCGCCGCGCAGATCCCCGCCGAATGCAAAGTCCCGGACTATCATGCGTACTGGCACACCCTGAAGGGCTATTCGGGCGTGTCGTTACACGTCCGCAAAGATCTTTTCGCGGTCGATCCGGTCTTCAGCCATCCGCCGTTCGACATGGAATCGCGAATCGTTCAAGTCGAACACGGCAATCTCGTGATCGCGTCGGTGTACGTCCCGAACGGCGGCAAGGACTATGCGGCGAAGCTCGACTTCGTCACGAAACTCGCGGCGTGGGCAAGCCAATTACACGCGGAGGGCCGCGAGCTGCTGTTGTGCGGCGACATGAACATCGCGCGCACCGAGATAGACGTGCATCCGAAGGAGCGCAAGCCCAACGCCGTCGGCCAGCGCCCGGAAGAGCGCGCGCTGTTCGAGAATCTGCTCGGCGAGCACCTGGTCGACGTCGGCCGAGCCTTCGATCCCGACAATCCCAATCTGTTCACGTGGTGGGCGCCGTGGCGGAATCTACGCGCCCGCAACATCGGCTGGCGATTGGATTACCTGCTCGCCGCACCCGCGATTGCCCAGCGAGCGACGAGTTGCGTCGTGCAAGCGGACGTCGGCACGAGCGATCATGCCCCGGTGGTCATGACCGTCTAGGGCAAATTGAAACGGCGTCTGCTATAGTAGGGCCCATGGCGAACGTGCGGGTCTATGGCGGGGCAGCCAAAGCGCCGAGCGCGCCAAAGGAGGGCTCGCCGCTACTGGCGGGCATCCTGGCGGGGCTCGCGTTGATCATCGCGTGGGTCGCGGTCGCGCGGATCACGCACCACGACGTCGGACTGGCATCGTGGGGTGTGGGCGGCCTGCTGGGCATCGCCATCGCCAAGGCGGCGAAGCCGCCCACCAAGGCCACCGGGATCCTCGCCGCCATCCTGACTGCCGCTACCCTGCTGGTCGCAAAGCTTGCGGTGGTCGTGTTCGCCTTACAACCGGTCCTGCGCGAGGAATTCGTCCAGGACTGGCGGGCCACGTCATCGCTGTTCTTCCTCGACATGGCGAAGAACCACTCTTTTTCGCCGGACCTGCAGCATACACTGGACACCCGTCCCGAGCTGCTCCGCGATACGTCTTTCCTGGGCGCCGGGGCCGAGTTGCGGTCGCAAATCGACTCTGAAGTCGTGGCTCGAGCGAAGGCCTCTACACTCGAGGAACGGGAGCGCCTCGTGCACGCTCACTACGACAGCAGTTTGCTGGCGAAGTTCGGTTTTTGGGTGCTGCTGTTGATGTCGTTCGGGCCTTTGGACTTACTGTGGATGGGGTTGGGGATAGGGACGGCGTGGAAACTGGGGCAAGGATTGATCTAGCTAGGTTCCGCTTCCCCTCCCGCGCTCCTCGCGCTCGCGCTGCTCGCGCGCCAGTCGCACCCGCTCCTGGCGGTCCTTACGCGCCACCTCAGCCGCAGCCTCCCGCTGACGCTCTTGTGCGTCCCAATCGGTAGTGGCATCGGCTTCGGCCCGCGCGCGGCTGACGCGCTCTTGGCGCTCGCGCCGGACGTCGGCCTCCCGCTTCTCGAGGTCGCCTTGCCGCTGCGCCTGGTTCTTGGTGTGCGCCCACCACATCACCAGGAAGAGCCCAAACTGGGCGGGCAGCACGAAAATGAAGGATCCGGGGAACAGCCCTTTGACCGTCACCGTGACCGCGCCACTCGCCAGGGCCCATTTCCAGCCGGAGAGGTGCTCGTATTCCGCGGCGAAATAAAAGAGCGCCGCGAAGGTAAAGAGACCACCGCCGAACCCGAACATGCGCTAATATGTGAAACGGGATTTCTGCGTGCAATATTTCGTGTCGAGATTTGTGGAGATCCGAGATGCCGCGCATCGTCTGGTTGATCCTGATCATCGTGATCTTTGGTGTGGCGATGTTTTTCTTACGGCGCTACATGGAGCGCTGACATGCTGACGGTGTTTCTCTTATCCCCCGCGAGCTGCTCCGGCACCCGCGCAAAGCTGTTGCTGCAGAGCCGCACGAGCCCCCTGACCGCGAGGCTCGCGAACGGTGGCGCTCCAATCGGCGAAGTCTTCACGTTCATGAGCAGCCTCTATTTCCGCGGCAAGCTCGCCTACGCGAACGCGTTTGGTGCGCCGCCTCGGGGGTGGTCGGGTGCGCTGGTCATCGCGCCGGGACGCGGGCTGATGGCTGCCGACGTCCCGATTTGCCTGATGGACCTGCAGGAGATGGCGGAAGTCCCGGTCGATGAAGACGAGCCGCGCTACCGCGAACCGCTCGTGCAGCACGCCATGGCGCTCGAGCGTGCCCTGGGACCGGACGGACGTGCGGTCCTCCTCGGCAGCGTGGCGACCGAGAAATACGTCGGCCCACTCATGGACGTGCTCGGCGATCGGTTGCTCTTTCCGCCGACGTTCGCTGGACGGGGAGACATGAGCCGCGGCGGTTTGCTGCTGCGGTGCGCGCGCGCCGGAACGCCACTCGACTACGTGCCGGTGCGCGGCGCCGTCCGCCACGGACCCAAGCCGCCCAAGCTCGGCCCTGCGCCTCGCTAACGCGATCTGTCTCGTAGTCACCATCGTCGCGCCGGCCGCTGGACGCGACGTCGTCACCTACGTCCTCTCACCAGCAAGCAAGCTCGAAGTGAAAACGGGCAAAGCGGGACTACTGGGATTCGCCGGTCACGAGCACGTGATTCGCGCGCGGGCATTCTCGGGGCGCATCGAATACCATGCCGATGCGCCGGCTGATTCAAAGGTCGAGGTCGTCGTCCCGACGGATAGTCTGGAGGTCCTGACTCCGCCCGATACCGGGGAAATCCGCAAAGTGACCGCAACGATGCGGACCGATGTGCTCGACGTCGCGCACTATCCCGAGATTCGGCTCACGTCCCGCTCGGTCGAGCCGAGCAATGGCCACCTGCGCATCGTCGCTTCATTGACGATCAAAGGCGTGACGCGGGAAGTGCCGCTCGACGTTCAGTTCACGATCGCGAGCGACACGTTGCGGGCGACGGCGACATTCGCGGTGAAGCAGACGGATTTCGGAATCCGGCCTTACCGCGGCGGGCCCGGAGGCACCGTCCGCGTCGCGGATAAGGTGACGTTCGACATCAGCGCTGTGGCCGTGCGGCAGTAGTCGTCGACGTCAGCGCCTGCTCGGCGAGCTTCGTTCCGGCGACGCGCGCGCGGATCTTGGCGAACGCCGTCTCCCGCGCGGTCGAGGTATCGTCCGCAAACGGGGAAAAGCCACAGTCATCGGTCGTGCCGAGCTGCGAGAGCGGGATGATTTCGGCCGCCTCGAGCACACGGTCGCGAACTTCTTCCGGTGTCTCGATTTTGGGATCGATCGGGTCCGTCACGCCGACGAAGACACGTTGGTCCGCCTCGGCGTTCTCTTTGATGATCCGCAGCACGCGCGTCCGATTTCGTTCGCTGGCGAGCTGAATGTAGAAGTTGCGGACCTGCAACCGGAATAGATCGGGCAATAGCTCGGCATAGTCGACGTCGGCGCTGTGGGTCGAGTCGTGATCGCCGCCCGGACAGGTATGGACACCGATGCGCGAGCGTTCGTCGGCGGTAAAGCGATCGAGGACGCGGTTGTTGAGGTCGACGAAGCTGCGCAGCAGTTGCTTCGAAGGATCCAGCTTCACCGCGAGCCGCCCTTCCGTGAAGTCGATCTGCACATTGGCCGCGCCGCGCGCGAGGCACTGCCGGATATCACGCTCGGCTTCGCGCAGCAGATCCGCGAGGAATGCGTCACGCGAGTAACCGGGTATACCTTCCTGCGGATACAAGAGACTGAGCGCGGAAGCCGAAATAACCGCCTGCTTCACCGGTACACGCGCGTGCTTCTTCGCCTCTTCGAGATAGGTCACCGCGTACGTGCGGTATTGGAACGGACCGGCGGCGAGTTTCGGCAGCTGTCGTGTATGACCGTCGGCAAAGGGAATCGTGACCCCGCCTGGCGCGAGGGTCTCGAGTCCGTGGATCGGATAGGTGGCGAAGCTCGGCTTCGTCTGCTCGCCATCCGTGATGATGGGCGACCCGGTCTCTTCGAGCCGGCGGATCGTATCGCGGATAGCGCGGTCGTACAAGTTCCGCATCTGGTCCTGCGAGATTCGGCCCGCGGCGAGTTGTTGCATGCCGTCGATGAGCTCGGCAGGCCGGGGAATGCTTCCGATGGGTTCTGTCGGTATTGTCATGAGGCATAATGCTACGTCGCCCGACCATGCAACGATAGAATCCCTTCGCGCATCGTTCAGAGATCACTGTGAGGAGAAAAGTATGATTCGCTCGATTCGATACATGTTCCTGGCCGCAACCCTGGTCTTCCTGCCCTGCGTGGCCTTGGGACAGGGCGGCTACGGCCGCGGCGGCGTGACGCAAGGGCGCTACGCGCCTAGTACACCAAAGCTTCCGGGCATCGAGCTCGCCGGGCCATTGGATTCGGCGACAGCGCGAGTGCTGCTCGGCCTCAACGATCAGGAGGCCGCGCACTATGCGCAGATCTACGATTCGTTCATGGTCGCCACTCGACCGCAGCGCGACAGCGCCGGCGTGGCGACCCAAAAAATGACCGAGCGCCTCGATGCCGGTGACCGCGCAGCGGCCTTGTTCTACGCCGAGCGACTCCAGGACCTGGGCAAGTATCTCAAGGATCGCCAGGATCGATTCGAGAACGATCTGCGGCGCTTTCTCACCAGCGACGAGGTCAAGAGTTATCGCAAATGGAAAGAGGGAGAGGAGCGCGTCGCCGAGCAAAAGCGTCGCGAGGATGAGCTGCGCTGGCAGGAGGCGGCATTCGGCGGCGGGGGCTTCCGAGCCTCGGGAGCGCCGGCGCCGGAGCCGAAAGCGTCCGTCCCCAACGCGCCTGGCGTCGCCGCGCCCGACATTGGTGCGGTGGCAGTGCACGTCGGTCGGACGGTGTATGTCGCGAGCCAGGTTGGCGTCGATAGCGCAGGGACCCTGGCCGGGACAGATCTGAAAACGCAGGCCGATCGCGCCTTTGCGAACCTGACGGCGGTATTGCGGTCGGCGGGCGCATTGCCGCGTGATGTCGTGTCACTGACGATCTACGTCGTCAATTACCATCCCGCCGACCTTGCGATGATTCGCCAAGCGGGAGCTGCGTACTTCGGCTCGAATCCCCCGGTCGCGACCGTGCTCGGCGTGCAATCGGTCGGACGTGACGGCGCGCTGATCTCCATCGGCGCGACAGCGGTCAGCAGCGCCGCTTCGTTTTTGAGAGACCGACCCTAGGGGCGCTTCTCTCGTTCGTCGTCCTCGAGATCTCGAGAAAGAGGGAAAAACAGCGCACGCTGTATCGCCGGGTACGGCGTATCCCATCCGCGGGCGTCATGCCACAGGATGCGGTTGAGGAGCTCCGACGGCGCGGCATCGGGCGCCGCGAAGTTCATGCGCGCCGACGCGCGCGCAGCGCTGCGCCGCTCGGCGGCACGCGGACCCGTGATGGCACCGACCTCCTGGTTTCTTTCGTACAGCGACTGCTTCGGCACGATCGCGCTGTAGGACGCGAGGTTGGGCGTCTCAGTCGGCGCGATGAAGCTCGCGCGCATGTCCGTCGCCACCAGATCGAACATGCTCAGCGCCGGCAGGCCGAGCATCAGCTCGATCGTCTTCACCATGCTCGGCTGGCTGTAGAACGTCGAGTCGATCGCTCCGCGTTTAGCGTACGGGCTGGCGACCAGGGCCACAGTTCGGTGCCCGTCGATGTGATCGACGCCGTTCTGCGCATCATCCTCGACCACGAGAATCGCCATCGATGTCCAGAAGGAGCTGTGCGACAGGGCCTCGACCATCCGGCCGAGCGCGAGATCGTTGTCCGCAACGCACGCCTTGGGCGTGCACCATCCGGGGCTCGTCCCCTCCGTATGATCGCTCGGCAGGGCGACCAGGACGAGGTTCGGCATCGTCTTTTTCGATTCCCATTCGCGCAGGTGTTCGAGAAAGACATCCGCCTTCACCACGTCGGGAATTTCCTGCGTCCAGCCAGGATATTCACGCACCAGCAAGCGATCGAGCGAGGGGATATCGGACCGCGTGTGGAAGCGGTTCACCAACAAACTGCGGAAAAAGGCGGGCTTGTGCGGTTGGGAATCGCGGTATTGCGCGAGCAGAGAAGCGCGTAATGACGCGCTGTCGTTCTGAATGAACGGCGCGTACTCGCCAAAGACAGACACCGATTTCCCCTTGGACTGCGCCGCCTCCCACAAGAAGCCGCCGGACGAATACGCGAGCGGATCGGTGCCTTCGGACGGATAGCTCCGGCCGGTGTAGAGCGGCCACATCGGGTATTCGGTCTCATTCGCTTGCGTCAACCAGTTGTGCCCATCCGCCGAGTTGCCGCCCGACGCGAAGAAATGATCGAGCAGCACGAACTGGTCAGCGAGCGCGTGCGCATTGGGGGTGACGTCGCGGCCGTACTGAAGGAACGAGCTGTCGCTTGCCCCCCTCCCCATGTCGCCAAAGATCTGGTCGTACGTGCGATTCTCACGGATGATGTAGACGACGTGGTCGATGCGGGACGGCTCTCCGGGCCTTTCCGGAACAGCACTCGCCGGCACAGCAGGGCGAGGCGCCGAGGAAACCAGCCCGACGCCTCCCTGAAGCGTGAGACGGTTGTTCTGCGCCACTGAAGTCGTGTACGCGTTCAGCCCCGCGTCATTCGGTACGGCGATGACGTTCACCGACCCCCGATAGGCATGCACGTACCGGCCCACTAATCCCACGTTGCGTCCCACGCCCGACCCCACCCCGAACAGCGTGCCGACCGCAATCGTGCCACCGTCCGGGCTCACATCGATCGTGGTGGGATACCAGCCGGTTGGAATGAGCCCACGCAGTCGGGCGGGACCACGAGTTACCCCGTACATCGCAACCGCGTTCAACCCGCCCAATGTCACAAACAGGGTCGCGCCGTCGGGTGAGAGAGCGACGGCCGTGGGCGCGAACCCGATCTTGCGCTCGCGGAACGGCGCCACTGTGATCGTCGAGATCACCGAATCCTGGCGGGTGTCGATCACGCTCACGTTGTCCGAGTTGCCGTTGGCGACGTAGAGCCGCCCGCCCTTTTCGTCCCATGCCAGGCCGGTTGGGTGCAGTCCCACGGGAATCACCTTGCTGACCTTGCCGGCGACGAGATCGACGCGGGTCACACTGCCCGGCGGCACCATGCCGCGCGCATCCACACGCACGAGCTCCGCGAACGGATCGCAGCATTGTTTGGCAGAGCGATCGCGCGCGGTCGGCTTGCGACCGCCGAGATTCGAGACGTACGCGACGGAACCATCTTCACTCATGACGGCGGCGACCGGCAGGACGCCGAGCGCGATCTTCTTGAGCAATGAGCCGTCCTCGGCATCGAGTACGGCGAGCTCGTCATTGGCCGGAAGGGGCACGGCAACGACGCGGTGGCCGGAAGCGTTGCGACGCCGCGCGATCATCGGACCGCCGGCGATATAGTCTCCGAGCGCGGGTGAAGACAGCTGTAAAACGATGCTGTCGACGCCGTACGCAACGAGGTGCGCGACCGATTTTGCCCGCGCCACGCTATCCGAACCGGGTGTGCGGCTTAATGCTAAAGCCGCCGGCAGCTTACCTACCGCAGACAGAAACACGCGCCCCGCCGTGCTAACAGGGTCGATCGCGATTCCCTGCACGCCGCTGTGGCCGTCGAATGCGGTGCTCCCGAGCACGGCGTTGTCGCGCCAGCCGAGCCGGTAGAGCGCGCCAGGCACCGTCACCCAGATCTCCCCGGGGCGGGCGCCGAACCGGACGCCCGTGACGCGACCGGTGAAGACGCTCTGCAGACCAGCCGGGGTGACACGCTGATCAGTGGCAATGACGCCGGGATCAGTGATTTCGCGACGCGGCTGAGGAATCGGCTGTTGTGCAACCCCTTGGAGCAACACGAGGAGTGGAAGGAGCATTGGACAAAGTTACACTCCGAGCAAAAACCGGGGCCGTGACACATTCCTAACCCTGCCTAGCGTGGCCGATCGGGCTCAGAGCCGTATTATCGGGCCATGCTCTTGGCGTTGCTGCTGCTACTCCCCGCCGATTCGATGATTTACTCGGGTCGGGATCGTCAGCTGGAGGTCCGGATTCCGCGGATCGAGGCCGATGTCCTCATCGATGGCGATCTGTCGGACTCGGTCTGGGCGCATGCCGCCGTGCTGACCGGTTTCTCGCAATACGCCCCGAACGACGGCGTGCCCGCTGCTGACTCAACCCAGGTGCTGGTCTGGTACTCACCCAACGCGATCTACTTCGGGATTCGCGCCTTCGAATCGCACGGCCGTCCGACGATGACCCTCGCCAATCGGGACCAGATCTTCGGCGACGACAACGTTCAGATCCTGCTCGGCACATTTCACGACGCGAAACAGGTGCTGATGTTCGCGGTGAATCCGCTGGGTGTGCAGGGCGACGGCTCGCTGATCGAGGGCGCCAACGCGGCTTCATCGGCGGCGCGGTCGTCGGGCGCGAGCAACCTGATCTCAGCCCCGACTTCGTCTACGAATCCAGAGGACGCCTGACCGACTGGGGATACGAGGTCGAAGTGCGCATCCCCTTCAAGAGTTTGCGCTATCAAGCCCGGCAGCCGCAGGACTGGAGCATCAACGTGCTGCGCGAGGTCAAGCACTCCGGCTTCGAGGATTCGTGGTATCCCGCGCGCCGGGCGAATGCCTCGTTCATTGCGCAGTCGGGAACGCTCAGCGGCCTGACCGGCATGCATCGCGGGCTCGTCGTCGACCTCAATCCGGAGGCGACCGGGAGAGCCAGCGGTGCACCGACCGCGTCCGGCTATCAGTACGACATGGGCAACCCGCAAGTCGGCGGGAACGTGCGCTGGGGTGTGTCCGACAATCTCACGCTGAACGGCACGATCAAACCGGACTTCTCGCAGGTGGAATCCGACGCCGGGCAACTCGCATTCGATCCCCGGCAGGCGCTCTTCTTCCCCGAGAAGCGGCCGTTCTTCCTCGAGGGCAGCGAGCTATTTCAGGTGCCGCAGAATCTCATCTACACGCGCCGCATCGTGCAGCCGGTCGCGGCGGCGAAGCTCACAGGCACGGCATTCGGGACGGACATCGGGTTGCTCTCGGCGGTCGATCAAAAATTCGCTTCGCCGACGGGGACCGACAATCCGATCTTCACGATTCTCAGAGCGCAACACAGCATGGGCCACGGCTCCCGGATCGGCATGGTCTACACGGACCGGATCGTAGGCGGCGATTACAATCGGGTGGCCGAGGTCGACAGCCGTCTCGTGTTCAAGGACATCTTTGGGCTGAATCTGCAGCTCGCGGGCAGTCGCACGCGTGCCGGCGGTGTGACGACGACGGCGCCGCTGTGGCTGACCCAGTTCACGATTCAGCACCGGATCTGGGGTTTGCGCAGCGTGTTCGCCGGGATCGGGGACGATTTCCGCGACGCGAGTGGGTTCATTGGCCGGGCGGGCATCGTGCACTCGTATGTGGACCCGAGCTGGACGACGTATGGCCGTCCCGGCGCGTTGCTGCAGCGCTTCACGGGCGACATCGTCGTGGACGGCATCTGGCAATATCAAAACTTCATCCACGGCCGCCACATGCAGGACAAGAAGCTGCATTTCAACGGCAACGCCACGTTGCGTGGCGGCTGGAATGTCGGTGCCGGCTATTTCGTCGAATCGTTTGGGTATGACTCCGCGCTGTACGCCCGCTATCGACTGGAAATCCCGAAAGCCGGAGGGGGACTCGACACCATTCCCTTCGTCGGCCAGCCGACGATCGAAAACGGCGAATTCATCGTTCAGGTGGCGACACCGCAGTGGAAGCATTTCAGCGCCGACGGATTCTTCCTCAAGGGCCATGACGAGAATTTCTTCGAGTGGGCTTCGGCGGACTTGATCTATATGAACGCGGAGCTGTCGTACCGCCCCACCGAGCGGATTCGCAACTCGATCAGCTACTTCTGGCAACAGGTGAATCGTCGCACGGACGGCACGCTCGTGAACGTCGGTCGCGTCCTCCGGGCAAAGCTCGAGTACCAACTGTCGCGGCCGTTGTTTATCAGAGTCGTCGGCCAGTATATCCAGGATCAGACGGATTCGCTGCGGGACGATTCCCGCACGAACGCGCCGATTCTCATTGCTGGGGCGGGTGGCAGTGTGACCCGCGCCGCGGCTAGCAGCAGCAATCTGCTACATGCGGACGTGCTGCTCAGCTACCAGCCGATGCCCGGGACGGTCGTGTTCGCGGGATACGGGAGCAACATGCTGGATGAGGAGGCATTCCGGTTCCGGGGCTTGAACCGCACCGACGACGCATTCTTTCTCAAGCTGAGTTACCTGTTCCGGCTCTAGGACTGGGTTAGAGAGTCACTCGTACATCTTCGCCGTATCGGCGCGCGCCAGCTCGACGAGAAAGTCTGCGATCTTCCCGGTCACGGCTTCCACGTAGCGTTTCCCCTTCTCGGCGGTCGCTGCGGTCGGATTTCCGGACCCGGTATCGTCCGTCACCTGACGCCATTGCCGCGGCGCCCACGCCCACCCTTCACGGAACCCTGCGATCTTGAATTTCCGAGCCGTGCCGGGGCCGGCTTCAGACAGCGGCAGCACGCGCTCCGACGCGATGTGTTGCATCACGCTCGTCTCCAGCTCGCCGGCATGGTCGCCGAGATCGGAGAAAAAGGACTGCGGATCCACGACCTCGTACCAATTGATCACGCACAGAAAAACTGAGACTTGCGGCTGCAGCTCGCGGATCATTTGGCGGAAGTCATTGGCGCCATGCCCGTTGAAAACCACGAGCTTCGGGATACCCTGCCCTGCGAGGGAGATCGCGACGTCGTGCAGCACGAGCGCCTGGGTGCTGGGATTCATGTTCACGCAGAGCGGAATGTCGAGCTGGCCCGTATTCACGCCGAATGGTACCAGCGGCAACACGACGACCTTCGCGCCACGTTCCCACGCGCGCCCTGTGGCGCGCGCCGCGATTTCCTCCGCTTGGATGTTGTCGGTGGTATAGGGGAGATGGAGATTGTGCGCCTCCGTCGCCCCCCACGGCAAGACGGCGACCTCGTACCGCGCATCGCGCACGGCCTTCCAGGTCAGCTCGTTGAGAATGTACGGGCGAGCGGGCATGCAGGAGCATAGACTTGCTCGGAAGGGGTAGACAACGCAAGGTCATGCCATGAAGACGGGATGGACGCTCGCGATGGTATGTGTGGCGCTGTTGACGCCCCTGCGGCGGCTCTCCTCCCAAGTCCCCGATTCCATCGCGCCCGATTTCCTACTCAAGACACTGACGGGCGACACCGTAAGATTGTCGGATTTGAGGGGCCACCCTGTGTTTCTCAACTTCTGGGCGTCGTGGTGCAAGACATGCCGCCCGGAAATGGGCGACATCATTGCTGCCTACAACACGCACCACGGCGTGGGTTTGGAAGTCCTAGCGATCAATCTGACGGATCAGGAGCGCATGCGGGACGTGCGAGCATTTGTGCAGGACTTGGAACTGCCGTTTCCGGTGTTACTCGATCAGAAAGGGAAAGTTCGAAGGCTATACGCGCTTCGCGGCGTGCCGACTTCCGTGTTCATCGACGCTCGCGGCATCGTGCGCCTCGTGAACATCGGTCCGATCACGCCTGAGACGATCCAGCGCGGGCTGAACCAGATCCTGCCCGTACGTTAGGTGAGCAAACCGGCGGCCGAGAAGTCGCCGCCGGTTGTCACCGCTGTCCACTACCGTTTTGTCTGAGTATCCTCCGCCACGTCCGGCCCACGCAGCCGTTCGCGTGTCGTTACGTACAAGTCCCGCTTTCCAAAGCCACCTGGCCGCTCGGAGAACAAGTACAGTGTAGTCCCGTCGAACGAGAGCGCAGGAGCACCGTCGAACGCCGAGCTATTGACGACGGGACCGAGATTGACCGGTGTTCCCCATGGATCAAGAGTCGAGGCGCGTGTTGAGACCCACAGGTCCTCGCTGCCCGATCCTCCCGGGCGACCGCTCGAGAGGATCATCTCGAGCCCATCGCGTCGAATCGTCGTCCGAGTGTCCCGGAATGGACTGCTGAGCTCCGGCACCAATACAGCAGGACCGAATTCGCCGTCATCTCCGATCCGCGTGGTTGCGTAGATGTCGAAGCCCTGGTCGCTGGTCGGCGGATTATTTTGCCGGGTGAAATACAGGGTCGTGATGCCGGTCACCTCGTCCTCGAAATATGTCGGGCCGGCGTCAGCGTAGGCGCTATTAACCACGCAGCCGAGATTCTCCGCCGGCTCCCAACCGAAGTCGTCCCGCCTATCATGGCGTCGGGCAACGAACAAGTCGGCGAGACCACAGCCACCACGTCCCGCACTGTGGTAGTAGATCTGGTGCCCATCCGGCGTGAACGTCGGAGCGAGATCGTTGCCCGCGGAGTTGATGTTGGGTCCCAAATCCTCTGGCGGACCCCACGGATCGTCGACGCTTGCCCTCTGCGACACCCAGATGTCGATGCCTCCTAAGCCACCCGGACGATCGGAGCTGATGTAGAGACTCAGCCCATCCTTGGAAATTGCCGGATGCTGGTCGTTGTACGGCGAATTGACGACAGGGCCGAGGTTCGCCGGCGTGCCCCACGGACCATACTCAGGTTGATCTTCGGTGATCACGTCGGCTTTGAGTGCCGCAGCGTTGGGACTCAACGGCAGGTTGTCCCTGCTGCATCCGTAGGCGAGCGCGCCGAGTACACTGAGCACCGCAATCTTCGCGAGCGGTTTCATCTGACACCTCCTGGTGTTGTTTGCCGAGAGCCGAACCAGCCCGTACCTTCTGACTGCCAGTTTCGGCTGGCCGCGTCACCGGGTCGTGACCGTGGCGTCACCGCTCGCGGTGACGGAAAGAAGCGTCGTATGATCGAGTTCCGGATGCTCGGGACTCTGCATCTCACCGATGCAGCGGGACACGAGGTCAAGCGTTTGCTCACTCGATCTCGCCGTCTGGCGCTGCTCGCCTACCTCGCCGCCTCCGCTCCCAGACGATTCCACCGCCGCGACAGCCTGCTCGCCCTGTTCTGGCCCGAGCTCGACCAGGAGCACGCGCGAGCGGCACTGCGCCAGGCACTGCACGTCCTGCGGGGCGCACTCGGCGGCGACGTCGTCGTGACCCGCGGGGACGAGGAGATAGGACTCGATTTCACCGGGCTGTGGTGCGACGTCGTCGCGTTCGATGAGGCCATCGCGGCGGGACAGTTGGCCGCGGCGGTCGATTGCTACAAGGGCGATCTCCTGGACGGGTTCTTCATCTCAGGGGCGGGCGACTTCGAGCGCTGGCTGGAGCGCGAGCGCGCGCGGCTGCGTGAAGCTGTGTCTGGGGCCGCGCGCACGCTCATCGAGCAGTGCGAAGCAGCGGGTGACGTAGCCGCGGCGGCTCAACATGCTCGCCGGGCGACGCGACTTGCACGCCATGACGAAGACCTGGTGCGGCGGTTCGTCACCCTGCTCGATCGACTGGGCGATCGCGCCGGCGCTGTCGCGGCGTACGATGATTTCGCCGAGTGCCTGCGTGTCGACCTCGAGACCGAGCCAGCCGCCGAAACCAAAGCCTTGATCACAGCAGTGCGTGAACGGCAGACAGCGGCGCCGGTAGAGTTGTCGCACTCGCGGTTAGGCAGAGTGACGCAGAGTGGCGGCTGCTCGTCTCGAGCGCCGCGAACTGGCGCAGGCCACTGTGGCCCAGTCCTGTTGCCGGGCGCGTCCAATCGCTGGCGGTGTTGCCGTTCAAGAACCTTTCCGCGGACACTCTGCACGCGTGGTACGCGGACGGACTTACGGAAGCGCTTACGACCGACCTCGGCCGCATCCGATCCCTGAGGGTGATCGCGCGCGGATCGGTGATACCGTTTCGAGAGACGAGCAAGTCGCTCCAGGCAATCGGCCAAGAATTGCACGTGGATGGCCTCGTCGAGGGAGGAGTGCAGCAGTCGGGGGATCGAGTACGCGTGGATGTGCGATTGGTCAACGCCGCGACAGGATACCAGCTGTGGGCGGACCGATTCGAGGAGCCGATTGGGAATCGTTTCGTCCTGGAGGATCGCGTCGCGCACGGAATCCTTGCCGTGTTGAGTCTCCGGCCGAGCCCTACTGCTTCAGCGACACAGAATCGCGCAGCCTACGATGCGTATCTCCACGCCGAACTGCGGCTCTGGCGTGAAAACCGGGAAGACGACTCGGTGGCGATCAAATGGCTCGAGCAAGCGGTCGCCCTGGACCCGGACTTTGCGGCGGCGCAGGCCGAGCTCGCCTGGGCCTACACCCTGCGCGTCAACCAGTTTGCACCTGGAGACAGTGCCGCTGTGACACGGGCCGGGCTGGCGGCAGAAAGGGCGCTGCGCCTCGACCCCGACCTCGCCGAGGCGCACTTCGCTCGGGGTGCTCTCCTGTCTAGCGTATCGGGCCGGTTTGCGCCCGGCCCGGACATTCAAGAGTACCACCGCGCTCTAGAGTTGAATCCCAATCTGGCGCGAGCACACCACAATCTGGGTCTCATCTATTTACATCGGGGCCTCCTCGATAAGGCGGTCGCTGAATTCCGTGCGACGCTGGCCATCGATCCGGCGAACTATGGGGCGACCCGACGACTGGGGATCGTGCTCGTGTACCGGGGACAGTATGAAGCAGGACTCCGTCAGTTCCGAGAAGTGCCACCCGAATCCAACCAATCTCTCTGGAATTACCAGGTCGCGTGGGGACTTCTCTATCTCGGCAGGGACAAGGAAGCCGCGGATCTGATGGAGCACTACCTGCGGGATCATCCGGAAGATCGCGGCGGCGTCGTCACCAGCACGCGCGCCATCCTGGAGGTGAAAAGAGGCGAGGCGTCGCGCGCCGAAGCTGACATCCGCGCGGCGATAGAGAAAGGAAGGGGCTTCATCCATTTCCACCACACCGC
>Ga0209235_1000963_pt1 | contig 15304 bp, 17 predicted proteins | sample GraSoi013_1_20cm_4_FD_185817 | JGI IMG/M metagenome (GOLD analysis project Ga0209235, IMG submission 185817) | Grasslands soil microbial communities from the Angelo Coastal Reserve, California, USA - Sample 09_25_2013_1_20cm (SPAdes) (version 2) | ecosystem: Environmental > Terrestrial > Soil >... | reverse complement strand
CATGATAGCATCAGAGGGACAACCAAGAAGGCGCTATCTCTCGCTAAGGGCGCATCCAAACTCGGGGTAAAAGTCACCCGAGCCCCGGAACCCGTCCATGTTGACAAGTGGGAAACACCGGTTAAGAAAGACCCCTTCCGCGTTTCCACCGAGACCAAGTATGAGCTTCTCCAAGATACGACTAAGAGGATGAAGGAGAACGACGTTGTCGCCAGACGAGCCCAGATGACGTTTGCAATTATCGAGAAATACTTCGCGAACTCCGAAGGGTCGAAGATATTCCAAGTTATCTCTAACGCAGGTGTGTCCGCGATCGTTGCCGCAAAGGGGCCCACCGGAGTCCAGAGACGATCGATTCAGCAGAACACAGGAGGTGGCTACGAGCTCATCGACGAGATGGACCTTCCAGGGCAGGCGCTGGAACTCACAAAAGATGTCCTAGCACTTGCTTACGCGCCGACAATCCAGGAAGGAAAATCGGACATTATTCTCAGTGGAGATCAGGTAGCGTTGCAGGTGCACGAGTCCTGCGGTCATCCAATAGAGCTTGACCGGGTTCTAGGCTACGAAGCAAACTTTGCAGGCCGAAGCTTTCTCTCCCCAGACCAGCTTGGAAAACTTCAGTATGGGTCAGAACACGTGAACATCGTAATGGACGCTACCCTCGATCATGGAAACGGACTTGGGACCTTCGGCTACGATGACGAAGGGGTCAAAGCCCAGCGAAAATATGCCGTCAAGAACGGAAAATTCGTGGGATATCTAATGTCTCGAGAAACCGCCCCGAGAGTGGGGGAGACCCGGAGTAACGGGTGCATGCGAGCCGAATACTACAAGCTTCCAATAATCAGAATGACCAACGTCAGTCTCGAGCCCGGTGACTGGGACTATGATGAGATGATTGAAGATACTCGCGACGGATACCTTATGGTCACAAACTATGGCTGGAGCATCGACCAGAAGAGGTACAACTTCCAGTTCAACACCGAAAAGGGGTACCGGATAAAGAACGGAAGCATCGGCGAAATGGTCAGGGGACCCACGTATTCAGGGATAACGCCTGAGTTCTGGAACTCTTGTGACGCTATCGCCAACAAGAAGAGCTGGGTGTTATGGGGTACACCGAATTGCGGAAAGGGCCAGCCTGGCCAGACAATGGTCACGGGACATGGAGCCTCACCTAGCAGATTCAAGAACATCCGCGTCTTCGGAGCGTCCTAGCCATGTCGCAGAAGATGGAACATCAACCAATCTCTCTCCGGGAAAGAGCGCACCAGAGCTTCAGCACCGCGAAAAGTGTCGCAGGAAAGGCCGAAGCTGAGATAATACTGGTGTCACGAGTTGACGAGTACCTGCGATTCGGGAATAACGAGCTCGCCCAATCACAATACAGCACCAGCAGAAACCTGTCAGTGAGAATCGCGTCCGAGAAGAAACAGGGACGAGTCACAACCGGGACCCTGGACAAGGCCTCGATCGAGAAGACGGTGGAGAAGGCAATCAGCCAAGCCCGCAACTCGCCGGAAGACCCAGACTATCTGCCGATGCCTGGACCACAGAAATACCGTACAGTCGACCGGTATAGCGAGAAGACTGTCGAAGCTCCGGCCGAGCTGAAAGCAGGCTACATCGGATCTGCTATCGATCAAGCCAAGAAAAACCACCTTCTCGCGTCAGGGGTTCTCGGGACCAGCGTCGAACACGTAATGATGCTGAACACGTCCGGGCTTGAAGCATCCTACCAAGGAACAGGCGGATACTTCTCGCTAACAATGGACGCGAACAACGGTAATCAGACCGGATACGCGCTGTCAACCTTTGGCGATATCGGCGAACTGAACCCTGACGAGGTCTCGCAGACTGCACTTGAAAGAGCCAAGTTGAACAAGAACCAAGCCGACATCGCCCCAGGAAAGTTCGACGTTGTCGTCGATCCCTATGCGTGGAGTGAAATGTTGCTATTCTTCGCCGTGTCCGCGTCTACCGGTTACAGTCCCGATCTTGGAATGCGACAGTACAAGGAAGGAAGAAGCTACCTCTCAGGTAAACTCGGGGAGAAAATCCTCGGAGACAACATCAGCATCGACGATGACGTGTATCATCCAAACCAGGCGGGGCCGCCCTTCGATGGAGAAGGCTGCCAGAAGAGCAAAGTGTCGCTTGTAGAGAACGGGGTCTTTCGAAACGTCGTCTCCTCCCGAATATCCCAGCACCGATACGGTGTAGCGGCGACGGGTCACGAGCTGCCCTTGCCAAACCCTCTCGGTGAGCTGCCGACCAACCTCGTAATTCGAGGCCGAGGAGCTACCAAGACCACCGAGGAGTTGATTGGAGAGTTGGATAAGGGATTGCTTGTTACCCGGTTCTGGTACACTCGAGAGGTCGAGCCCCAGACCAAAACCGTTACGGGCATGACGAGGGATGGAACGTTCCTGGTCGAGAATGGTGAGATCAAGAGACCGGTGAAGAACTTGCGGTTCAACCAGAGCCTCCTTGAGCTGTTCAGCAAAGTCGACGCGGTCTCCGAGCCTGTGCGAAACTTCTCCGAGTTCCAGGCGTTCCGAATCCTCCAGCCTGGTATCCTGGCGAGGGACTTTAACTTCACAAGCGTCTCTCCCTTCTAACCGCGGTCAGTCACACCCGAGCCTAGTCTGGGAAGGCTTTCCCGGGACGGGGGCCTTGTTGGTTCTAGAAAACTGATACTTCGCTCTTAGAAGCCATTCACCGTTGATTCTTGACCTATCGGAAGGAGTATGTCATCGGGATTCTCTCCCTGATGCCTCTTCTCGCGGCGGGCACCTACAAGGGCATAGGCTGGCTCGCCACGATTATCGTGGTATACGTTGGCATCCCGGTCCTGATCTGGAGCCTTGTAGTGGATCGTCTCGTATTCCTCGTCATCGGAATAATACGCCATTTCCGTGAGTCGTCGGGTCACATGTACTATTTCGAGAAGCCGGTTGGGCCTCCGGGTTTTTCGCGCCGTATCCTGAGGGATTTCCGGGTTCTATTATTCGTGTTTGTCTTGTCCGCTACCATTGTTCCGGAGATAACGCAGGTTAGTCCAGCGAATGTCGCGATTGTCAGCAACGAGTTCGTGTACGTGGCCATCTTCATACTTGCCGTCCCATCTTCAATACATGTTCTCTTCTGGGTTCTCGAGGACTCGGGGTTAAGGTGCCATAATCCGAAGAGGGTTACGGTTACAGCTCCCGGAGCCTGGATGTCGAACTGGCTAGCTTCGGTCGGAAGCCTGGGCGCTTTTCTCACCTTTGCCATATCCCTAGGTGGAAGCCTAGACAAGGCAATCTCGCTCACTACAACCCTTCTAGAGTCCTTGTTACCCTCATGCATTCTCGCCCCAACGCTCTTCTATCGGAGGGTGGAACCGGGTATTCTGGCGAAGGTTAGGGAGAGCAAGACTGCCATGGCCATGAACCGTCTCTTCGCCCCTCCCGCCGATCCAAGTGTCCCCCAATCATATCCTCCCAGCGCGCCAGCTCTGCCCAGACAAACCCCAACCACCCACCCGATATCGTAGGCTAATCGCCGGCCGGACCAGGCTCCGGGGCTTCAAAAGTGGAAAAAAAAAGCCGATTATCAGCCCGGATCCATGATCTGGGACCACGCCCCTTTCTCGCCTCGTGAATCGTTCGGAGATCGCTTTAGATTTCCCGTCTTTTTCCCCTCCGGTCAAAGCGGGAACTGTGCCCTGAACCGCCTGACTCGCCTATTATCACCCCCAGACAGCAGGCGTTCTAGAAAATAGGGGGTCTTAGCGACCAGACCTCGCGCCACAAGAGTGCCTGAGGAGAAGTCGCGCTATGATACTGTGAAGGTAGTAGTTACAACATGTGTTAGGTTGAGCTGCAAGTTTACTCCAACGGTTACGTTCGCTGTGATGTCAATGTTGAGCACGTAAGAGCCTGACGCCCGGACGCCCTGATCGATGGACAAGTAGATCGTGTGCGTCCGCGTCCCTATCCCTCCGCTAATATTCGTATTTCCCAAGTCGATCGTCTGCCCTGAAGGATTAGTCAGTTTCAGATCTATCGTGATGGTCGTGTTGCCATTCGAGTTCGATACGCTTGTATCGCTCGTTCTGAACATCCCTCCTGCCCTGATCGAAAAATAGTACTCGTACGCTGTTACCAATGAGACATTCGCGGCCGCCTGCGTTGCTGAAAGCGACCCTGTGTTCTCGCCGAAGACCACTTTGGAAACCGGAACCATCAAGCCTCCTGCCAACGCGGGAGGAATTACCAGAATAACAGCGGCAACTACGATGACCAGGAGTACCAGAAGGCCCTTTCTGCTCTTCTTGTTTGCCGGCGGAGTTGACATTTCTAAGAAGCGAGTTCGTCAGAAGGTGAGGATTTTAGACTTATGCAGATACAAGCACGCATCTATTTTTGACGTCTACCAGCGTGTCCTCTTGATTCCCAGCAAGTACGCTCCATAATTCGTTCCTAGGTGAATAGGCGGAGTCACCAATATCACGATGAGAACAGATGGCAGATTCATCTGAAAAAAGACCTGTCCAAGAAGCAGCCCTCCGAACACGAAATCCAGCTGGTCCACGATCGGCAGCGGACTGCCCGGTTTTATCCGGATACGCCTCTTTAGAAAGGCGCCCACCAGATCCCCGAGCACCGTTCCCAAGGCTATCATGAAGCCTCCGAGCAAGAGGTGGCTGTTGACCGGTGATTCAACGAGCCCTATCACAGTACCAGCTATGATCCCTGCGAATAATCCCCGAACCGTCTTGTGTGCGCCCAGAATCCTCTCTCCATCGAGAAAGTTCTTTCCCCCATCCAGCGGAGTGCCACCGCCAAGAAGAAGAGGCGCAGCGTTCGCAACGTATGAAGGCCCGATGAATAATAGCGCGTCTAGAAATATTCCCAGATTGGATCCCCTAGAGCTTGAAGCGCCCCGTCAACCAGGCACAGTTATGAACCAACGCTACACGTCTTCCAATCCGCTCTCGCCTATTCTGAAAAGTGATCTCTGACCTCTAGCCTCTCTACCATCCATCTTCTCGACGAGACATTCTCTTACATCATGTCTTGGAGTTGGGCGCAGTCTCAAGATGAGATACGACCAGTGTCTAAGTGTCCTAGTCGCGACAGGCGCGATAAGCCAGCTCCCACGGCTCGGCTGGCTGTGAACCTGTCCAGTCAACAAGATAGTAAGCTCGAATCTCGAAACGAGGTCGGAAAGATATGCAAGTTGCCTGTTGAGCTCACGATTGTGGACGAAAACCGTTCCAGGCTTCTCGAGATCGGCACGATAGAGACCTGTCACGGAATCAACGATCAACAAGGCTGGAGTCTTTGACAAGAGAACCTCAAGGCTCTCGGTTATCCGAGTCTGTTCTCGAAAGTCTTCCGGCTGAAACACTACAATGTTCTCAGCGAGCGCTCTCCCTCGTTCTAGGGATTCTAGCCTCTGAACCGAGAAGGAGAGATCAGCGTCAACAAAGAAAACCTTGAAGCCCCTCGCCGCGGCTCTGAGTGCAGATTGCATCGCCAAGACCGTCTTCCCAGTCGACGCCTCCCCGTAGACCAGGTTGATTTGTCTGAGAGCAAAACCGCCTTTCAACAACCGGTCCAGACCACTCGTCCCGGTGCTCAGCCTTTCCATAACCAAGAATCAACCAGTCTGAGGAGCCCGACACTTGCTCAGATTGAATAACTCTGCCTAGGAGGAAGATACTTCCCCCAACTTCGACTCGAGAAAGAGAAGACCCTTCTTGTTGACGGTCCCGCATCCATCGCTCTCCAAGAGGGAACAGCCACGATACTTGCCGCCCCAATCCGAACCAGCGACCCAATAGTCGTCGCGAAACATCGAAGAATCCCAATAGAGACAGACACGGAGGCAGTGGTTCAAGTCAGGATTGGAGAGCACGGCCAATACAGCCAAGTCAACGGGTCGACTATTCCCCAGAGCTGGCGAGATGCGGCAAATGTCCTCATACACTCACGAGGTTTCATTGTTATTCTGGGAGATGTCGACTCTGGAAAATCCACACTCTGCACCTACCTCGCCAACACCTGCCTTGACCATAGAGTTCAGACAAGTATCATCGATGGTGATGTTGGACAAGCAGACATCGGTCCACCGACCACCACCAGTTCCTCAACCGTTTCCAAGCACATCTTCAGCCTCCAAGAGCTAAGACCTGAAAGGTCATATTTCATCGGCGACACCAGCCCCTCTTCAGTCCCAGACAAGCTCGTACAATCAATCGCCCGTCTCCAAGACGAACTCTCAACGGGAAGCGAGATCACGATCTTGAACACCGATGGTTGGGTAGGAGAAGATGAAGCTGTCGAGCACAAGCTCCAGCTACTAGACAGCCTACGACCAGATCTTGTCCTTGGCCTAAGCCTCGATCACGAGCTCGATCAAATTCTTGAGTTGCAACAATGTCCAACGCTGCGGCTCGAAGCCTCAAGCTTTGCCCGGACAAGAACAAGAGAAGAAAGAAAGAAGGCAAGGGAAGAAGGATACAGAAGATTTCTCCAGAACTCTAAGCATCTGAATCTTAGACTCAACGCGATCAAGCTCAGAATGTTCAACGCCCCCAGACAGGAACGGATCGATCGAGATTCAACACACAGAGGAACTCTTGCTGGACTACTCGACGAGAAGGGAGTGTTGCTCTCGATAGGAAGGATTGTACGAATCGGGAACGGTATCGTTCGTGTCACAACTATAGCTGATGAGATGCCGAGAACAGTCGAGCTAGGAGCAGTTATTCTCTCTTCAAGATTCGACGAGATTGGGTACGAGCCTTAGATGGAGTAGGCGTCAGGAATCGAGTAGACATAGATCGTGTGCTCGTTATAATTCTCTTTTCTCGAAGGCTTCCAGCCATTGATCATGAAATCATGGCTTACAATCCTCGAGCCAGGCCGAGCCTCCGATCTGAGCTTAGGCTTCAACCGTTCGTTAGCATACGTAGTAAGATACAGGGTGATCAGAGTTGCATCCTTCAGGTCAGCCTGAAACAAGTCCTTGTTGAAGATCCGCACCCTCTCAACCAGCTTCAGCTTCTCAACCTCCCCGGAGGCCTGTTTGAACAGGTCCTCTCTGATCTCATAGCCGACAGCGGCTTTGATACCGAAATCCTTGACAGCAGTAGTCAATATGCGACCGTCGCCACAGCCAAGATCGCAGAGAACATCGTCCTTGCTAGCCCTTGCAACCTCCAGCATCTTCTTCACAACATCGTGCGGTGATGAGACAAATGGTGCACAGCTCACGAATGTCACTTCTGGTCTGAAGTGAAGTGCAAGCGCGACTCAAGCTATTTTAACTCTCCCTCTCCAAAATGCCGTGATCAGTCCGTCGAGGAATTGTGATCCTCCTTCTCCACCATCCGGTAAGAGTTCCAGATCATTCCGGTCCAGCAAGTGTTTCAGATACAGAATACTCATTACGTTGATTCGGGTGAAGGAACCCGGAGATGAACTAGGGGTGCCAAGAAGGAAAGAACTGCTCACAATCAAGTCTCCTGGAGAAGGGTTTGAAACGCCTAGTGTAGAGTCTCGGCAACGGCACGATCCACAAGAACTCAAAATATACATCAAACAATTATCGAAAGCTTTGAGATTCCTGCCGCTAGGAAGCCGGGCATACTATGCTGTTACCGGAGAACTCTTGAGAGCAAACACCCATCTGAAGGCTCTTGTCCCATCGCGTTCCACGATGAAGGGCGAACACTAGCCCATTTCCCCTACGGAATCGATCGAACACGCGAAGATTCGAGCCCGCGACTCGGTCTTGGCAGCTCTACGAAATAACTATAAGCCACAATGCCCGCGGGAGCCCGAAAGCGTTGCTTCATGGCTTCTCAAACGCTCGGCGACACCAGGATACACGAGCTTGCACAAGTCGAACTAAAGGAACCTGTCCTGATACAAGGCCTTCCCGGTCTCGGCTACGTGGGAAAGGTCGCGGTCGACTATTTCATCGAAAAACTAAAGCCTAGGAAAATCGCCGAGCTATACTCCAGTTACCTACTGTTCCCCGACGGCAACCTTGGCATCAACATCTCAGAAGACGGGACATATTCTCTCCCACGCTACGAATTCTACGGCTACGGCGAGCGAGACCCCAACGTCATCCTCCTCACAGGAGACGCCCAGCCAAGTGTAACGGGACAATATGAGGTCGCAAGTATTGTTCTTGACTTTGCGCAACGTTTCGGATGTAAGGCCGTTTACACCATGGGTGGATATGGAACCCGCTCCGGAAACGACGTCGGAGCTGTCTATGCTGTTGTTGGAGAATCTGCCCTCGGAGAACGTTTGAGGAAAATGGGAGCAAAGCTTGCAAAGGGCGGCGCAGTCACAGGAGCGGCGGGAGTGATTCTTGGAATAGGCCGGCAGCGCAGTCTCTCATGCGCAGGCCTCTTGGGAGCGACAACAGGCGCTTACCCGGATTTGGAGGCAGCGAGGGCTGTCATTCAAATGCTGACGGGTCTAGTGAGCATCCCGGTCGACTTGAAGGAGCTGGACACCGAGATTGAGGACATGCGCAAGAAGATGGAACGTTTCAGACACGCGGAAGTTGAAGAGTCCAAGGAGGGCGAGGAGAAGCCTGAGGAAGGTAAGGATCGCTACATTACCTAGCCGAGAAAATGTCTCTTCTAATTTGCAGGCTAGTCTGGACGCAACTTCCCCCTTTCCTTCAATTCATTGCAGGAGAACACAGGGAGTGAGTTGAAGGAGATTTGCTCGAAGCAAGTCTGGAAAGGAACGGCTCGGTCCATAAGGTTAGCCTCCTTCCGATGGAAAACGCGGTCTTGGCGTTCTTCTATGAAGGTTCGATCAAGATTGGCACCTTAGCCGTGTCGACCCCAGGGTTGCGCGAGGGAGGATTAGGGACCTCATCTGTTCTCCTCGGCGGGAAATACCTGATCGCCGCGAGGGCCCTATCGGAGAGGGTTGCGGCAATCTACCACAAGATGAGCATAGTATCGATAAACACAAAGCTCTCAGAAGGCGAGGCACTGCGCCTTTACGCGAGCCTTTTTGATAAGGCTAGGTCTGGGCCAGGTACCGACTCGGCTTCCTCTAAAGATTGAGGAGGAAACCTAGTGCGATGGTGATTACTGTAGCAGCGAAGGTAATCGCCGCCACAGTATCGTCCAATCTCTCAACGCTCATCGAATCGTCATCCTGCGGGTAATCATTGAGAGAATGTTTTGCACAGTAGTCGAGTATGTTGGCTTACTTTTCGACATCTTTACTCTCACTGAGAAGACAGTGAATTGGACCAGCATTATCCTCTTTGTAACAGTACAAACAATCCAGAGCTTTCCGCGATTCTTTAATAGGAAAGAAGACGTTTTGACGTGTTGTCAGTCGCGTGTGGTTTCGCCTAGAGTGTTGGCTCTAGGCTTCATAGAAACTAGCGCCAATTATTCAGTTTGCTCGCGGGAGGATTCCTTGCGTCCCCGCCATTGTGTCCGTTGATCCACTCCGGTACTATAACCGCCCTGATTAATTCTTGGATCGTTATTCCTCTCCGTTTCGCCATCTTTTCCAGCTCCCGATAAATTACATCGTCAAGTGTTTGCATGAACTTGGGCAGGGTTGACACCACGGTTTCTCGGGATATCAAAGTCAATTCAGGGGTTGAAATAAAGTGCTGATGTAACTTGTAGAATTCCGAGGAAGTGACAGGATTTAGGCGGGCGAATCAGCATCAGCGGGCTGTCTTTCGTGAACTCTGGGCGTCCCCTAGGATCGCGCGCGCTGCCAATTCGACTCTAGAACGGTAAGCCTCTCCTGTGTAGACTCTTACCAGTTTCATGAACGTCTGGAGAACTCCGACTATCCTCGAAACCTCGGCTAAAGGAACGATCTGTTTCTTTCCCAAAGGAACGCGCTTGAAGACGGGTACATCCATGGGCTGCATATCCGCAGTCTGCTGGTAGGGCACTGATGGTGAGGTAGGCACATCGATGATCACGTCCTCTTCTGAAATCCTCGCCTTGCGGGCAATCTGTTTTTCAATATCTGCTCGAACGTGTTCGCTTGAAAACACGTTGGAAACTAGCGCTTCACTGGAAAACAGGGTCTGTTCGTATGCACATTTTAGGAGCCTCCTGGCTTCCAGGTCATTCATGATCTTCTTGGACTTCTTACACTCCTTCAGCTCTGTCCATACCTTGTAATCATCAAGTTTGAGGTAATCTTCGGGTCCGTCAAAGTCCAATAGGTGGAGCTCATTTCTTGCTGCCTCAAGGGCTTTGACTATCATTATCTGAACCGCTCTAGACGCTCTGTGGAAATATATGGTCCGAAAAGATTCGAATCGTGCAAGGAGGAAGCTCTCGAGTGTTGCTACGGCTGTTCCATCAACTGAAAGATTGCCATCTATAATATCCATCGTGTATAGGAGGCGATGAACGTCGATCGAGCCGTATCCGGCTCCCGTGTGAAAGGAGTCCCTGACAATGTAGTCCATCTTGTCGACGTCGACGCCACCACTGATCATCTGGTCTAGGTATGGACGCTTCTTGTCCCTCAGTTTTCCAATTGCCAGTCGACCCAAAGTCTTCGCGTTGAATCCTGCGGCCTCAAGCCTTTCGGCTATTTCGGTTTGGCTCACAAGCCATGGCACAAAGTCCTCGTGATTCTTGCCTAGGTACTTTGCCATTAGCGGCTCGAACACGTGTGAAAAGGGGCCGTGTCCAACGTCATGAAGTAGCGCGGCCAGGCGCAGTTGTCTCTGCTGATGCTGAGAGAGATCTATTGGCAGTGTCTCTGACAGAGCGCCCGCTAGGTGCATCGCGCCTATGGCGTGCTCGAACCTTGTGTGGTTTGCGGCTGGGTAGACGAATTCTGAACCGGCAAGTTGGCGTATGCGCCTGAGTCTTTGAAGAGGTTCAGTGTCAATCACCGATCTCTCAGTCTGGCTAATCCTGACGTAGCCATGAATCGGGTCTTTGATGAAGCCTCCAGACTTGTCGGTCAACTTTCTTTGCTCGGTTTCCACGGTAGCGCGACGTAGTTAACATCTCATTTTGGATGTTGATAGAGTCTCTTTTTATCCAGGTGCCCGGAAGTGATTCAGTCGATCAGGAATCGTGTCTGAGGAATGGTTCAGGATAAGATTCTCTGTTTTGTTTGCGCGGTGAAAGGTATCGAGAGGACATTCGCAACCTATTACGAACTACAGGACCATCTCTACAAGGACCACGATATGACCAAAGATCCAGCCATGGAGATTTTCAGTAAGTATAGAGCCTCGGCTCTAAGAGCTACCGGTTCTCCGCAGTCCAGCAAATAGGCACGACCATCAATTTTTCCGGTTCAGAGTTCCTATCCCCGGCGATCGCGTGTTCATACAAGGTTGTCGGGCGAAAAGATGGAATCGTGTTAAGTCAATTCACTGGAACGAGGAACTGGATGAAGGCTAGGATGAAGATTAGGACTAACACGCCGATGATGAACGTTAGCATGCTCTGCTGAGCGCTAAATCCTGCAGCGTGCTTGACTGCGAACACACTGGCTACTCCTATCCAAGCGGTTCCCGCGGCTCGGATGATTTCGGAAATTATGGGGATTGGACTAGACATTAGGATGAACAGAACCCCCGGTGCCCATGAGAAGAAAAAGGGGCGCGCGAGCCCCCAGTAGCCAATTGTTCGCCGGAAGAGTTTCGTGACGATCAGGAAGGTTGTGCCTGACCAGACAAAGGCGATGATGGCGGCAGAGAGCAAACCTATCAGGATGATTGTGAAGACGTCAAGGAGAGATATTCCGGCGACGAAAAAGCCAAAGAAGCCCAAGCCTGCACCGTAGCATAGCCCGATTATCGCTACGAGAGAGACCGACTGAACAGTGGCGCTTGAATCATCTCTCAGTTCTCTGAAGGTGTCACCGTCGAGTCGTGCTGCATTCAGGATTCGGGATAGCATCTTTTTGACGTTGAGGTCTTGTCTGGTAGCAAAGGGCCAGATCATCATGTTAGGCTCCTTTTTCTCGTATTCCTGTTGTTACAGCACTTATCAACTCATGGGAAAAATGGCTCTCCGTCGCCTTCGTGTTGCTTTGGGAAGATGTACTGCTTAGGGTCATGCTGAAAGTTTCTCCGAATTAGCGGAACGGAGCTAAGTTTGGAATGCCAATCTGCTAGATCGTCATCTGAATGAAAGCAAGGATTAGCAGGCCAACAACCGATGTCAGGAGCGTCCGTTGCGTGTTGAAACCCATCGTACTCTTCAAGGCTACGAATTCTCCCGAGACGATCCATGCCGCGACAACGACAGCCGTTGTTACTATGACGGGTGAGAATGGTATTGCGATAAGGATGAAGAAGATGCCTGGAGCTGTGGAGAAGAATAAGGGTCGGGCGAGTTGCCAGTAGCCTGTTTTGCCTTGGAACAGTTTTGTTCCGACTAGGAAAACTGTTGCTGACCAGATGAAGGCGGCGAAGTCAGTGATGATCATGTTGGCCAAAGTGTTTGAGATCAAATAGTCAAGTGATAACGAGCTGTGTTGAAGCCCATTGAAGATGCTGAATCCGAGTCCGTATGATAGTCCGACGAGGAGTAGGACTGCGACCGCCTGCCCGGTCGCGGTTCTGTCCTCCTTGAGCTCGTGGATGGTCTCGGTGTCGAACCTTGAGGTATGATAGATTCGTAATGCGAGTTGTTGGATCTTGCGCCGGGTTATAGCGCGTTCTTGTCCCTGCGACATTTGACTAGGCCGATTCCATTCCTCTCCTCTAGCCCATCCTTATCAACTAATAGTAGGAAAATATCACTGGTCTTGGTGGCGGATAGGTGTCACGACTCGCGTCTACGCTGAAGGAAAAACTCGCAAAGAAGCCTATCTTCAAAGTTGTTGCGATGCCCGACTTCTATCTGGACTACGTTCTCGCTTTTCCAGGCAAACTTGACGAGATGGCTAGTGCAATGGTTGATGTGGCCGGAAGGGGAGGGGGGAACCTCCTTGGCTGGAAGCACCTGATAGGGAGGGGCGGGAACGCGTCCAACTTTTCTGCCCAGCTCTCAAACCTAGATGTCAACGTGGTCCCGATCATCGAGACAGACGAGTTCGGGAAGATGGCTCTAGGTCATTTTCTGAAGGGGGTAGACCTCTCACATGTTACCACTGCGGGATCGGTTTCGAGGACTCTCGCCTTCGAGGCGGAGCATTCAGGCAGACGAGTCAACATTATGGCGAGCGATCCCGGATCCCTGTCGGGTTTCGGTCCAGAGAAATTGGACGAGAGTGATATGCAGCTGATCAGGGAAGCTGATTTCGTCTGTGTTTTCAACTGGAACCAGAACCTGAAGGGGACAGAGCTGGCTGAACAAGTGTTTCAGACCGCGAGGAACGAGGGGAAGGCGGTGACGTTCTTCGACCCTGGAGACCCGACCTCGAAGGCGAGTCAGATTCCTCGGCTTAACGAGCGGGTTCTCACCCAGGGATTGGTAGATGTCTTGAGCGTTAACGAGAACGAGTTGGAGCAATTGGCGGCTGTTGTCAGAAAGGAGACAGGCGGGATTGAAGGCGAGGATGCGAACCCTCTCTTTGAAGCCGCGAGCGTCTTCAGCATGCTCGGGGTCCGTGTCGATCTTCACACCGCAGGTTTTTCGGCAACTTTCATCGATGGCCAGAGAGAACGAGCTTTGTGTGCGAGTACAACTCCACTGAAGGTGACTGGTGCGGGGGATGCATGGAACGCGGGGGACATTTTTGCTCAGGGTATGGGATTGGAACATAGAGAACGGCTAGTTTTCGCGAATGCTACCGCGGCTGCCTACATGAGGAGGCCTGATCTAATGCCTTGTTCCATGGCGGAGATTCTCCAGCAGGTCGAGGAAATAGAGAAACTAAATACTCGCTAGCCGACACGGACTCTTTCAACTTACCAGAGTGGACCGTGGATCTCCTTCCATCGGTTCACCATTCTTAAATCAGCTTATGATAGCTCAAGCGTGAAAGCTGGGCAGGATTTGCGCCGAACGGGTTCTAGAAAGAAGACACTGGTTTCGAACTGTGGGGAAAGGATGTTGCTGTAAGTGCGCAAGGTTGCAGAGGGAGTTTACAGGGTTCCGGCAAGAGCGGCTAACACATACCTCGTTGAGGCCTCCAAAGGTCTGGTGTTGGTGGACAGCGGATTGCCTGGTAGCGAGAAGGGGATTCTCAAAGCTATTGCCAGGCTGGGAAAGAAACCCTCGGACTTGAAGCTTGTATTGTTGACTCACCGGCACTTGGATCATATTGGGAGTGCGGCGGCCTTGAAGAAGCAGACCGGGGCTAAGCTGGCTTCTCATCCCTTCGAGAAGCCGTATGCGGCTGGGACGCTGGTGATATCGGCTCCGAGAGCTTGGAGCCTCTATGGAAGAGTGGTGAGAAAGCTGACGACGCTTGAATATTGGTCGTTGAAGCTGTTTCGTATCATCAAGTTCCAGACCGCGCACGTGGATCTAGCTGCTGATGAAGAGTCGGTTTTGGACGGGGTGGGTTTGGATGGGTCTGTGGTCTGGACGCCGGGACATACGAAAGGTTCTGTTACGCTCTTTCTCAACCAGCCTAGTGTGGCTATTGTCGGCGATCTCTTGCGGGCTCGGCGAGGCCGACTTGTAGAGCCATTGCTGATGGAGAGTATCTCTCAGACCGAGGCGAGCATAAAACGGGTTTTGGATTTGGATCCGGAGATTATTTGTCCGGGGCACGGGAAGCCGCTGCCAGCGTCGAAGGTAAAGATCGAGAAGAGGATAGTGAAGCCTGTAGTTGTGGCGAAGAAAAAAGAAGAGGAGGAGGACTTGGAGGAGTTAACGTCTGGCCTTTTCTAGCCTTTTCTCGACATCGTCCCAGTTGACGACGTTCCACCAAGCGTCTACATAGGCCGCGCGATCGTTCTTGTATTGTAGGTAGTAGGCGTGTTCCCAGACATCGAGGACGAGGATCGGGACTACTCCTTGGACCGTTAGGTCGTTGTGTTTCTCAGCTTGGAGCGTGATTAGCTGTTGTGTCCATGGTTCGTAGGCTAGGACGGCCCAGCCGCTGCCTTCGACTTGTTTGGCGGCGGTGCTGAACTGTTCCTTGAACGATTCGAACTTTCCGAAGTCGGTGTTAATCTGGTCGGCTATTTTTCCACCTGGTTTTCCTCCGCCGTTCGGTTTCATGTTGGGCCAGAAGGTGCTGTGCATGGTGTGGCCCGAACCGTGGAAAGCGAGGTCTCGTTCGATCCCTTTGACATCGACGCCAGCGAAGCCGGTCTCGCGGGCTTTCTGGAGCTTGTCCAGGGCAGCGTTGGCGCCGTTCAC
>Ga0209235_1000962_pt1 | contig 15320 bp, 12 predicted proteins | sample GraSoi013_1_20cm_4_FD_185817 | JGI IMG/M metagenome (GOLD analysis project Ga0209235, IMG submission 185817) | Grasslands soil microbial communities from the Angelo Coastal Reserve, California, USA - Sample 09_25_2013_1_20cm (SPAdes) (version 2) | ecosystem: Environmental > Terrestrial > Soil >... | reverse complement strand
CAACCTTCCCCCGCGCGCCGGCATCTCATGGACAACCAGTTCCCAGGAGGCTTTCCGTGCTGACTCGCATGCGTTCCCTCGGTCTCGCGGCCGGCTGCGCCGCGCTGCTCGTCAGTCCCGCCCTCGCTAAAGGCCCGCCATGGATTTCGATCGAGCTGCCTGGCAACCCCTACGATCAGACGACGCGGGGAGCGTTCCTTCTGGTGCACGCATTCCATCACGGGACGCACATGGGCTACATCGTGACCGGCACCGCGGAGGGGATCGTGAACGGGGCGCGGCAGTCCGTGACGCTCCAGTTCACGGAGACGTCGCGCGAGGGCGTGCACGCGCTCAAGCGCACGTGGCCGCAGGAAGGCACGTGGACGCTCGTCATCAAGGCCAACCAGGGGCCGGACGACCTCGCCACGGCCGTGGTCGAGCTGGGGCCCGACGGTGAGGTCGCGGCTGTGAGGGTGCCCACGACGCAGCGGGCCGGCTGGACCGTCCCTGCGCCGGTTTCCATGGATCAGATCGACGCGGCGCTGCGGGCCCGCGCTCAGGCGCTGGCGACGAAAAGCTGAACCTGAGAAGCGTGGGGACGTGGGGATGTGGGGTAGTTGGCCCACTTCCCCACGCCCCCACGTCCCCACGCCCTTTCGCTTTCCCGACCATATTTCCCCCCGTGAACCGGGGCGTCGTCGTCACCGGAGCCTCGAGCGGCATCGGCGCTGCGATCGCGCGCGACCTCGCCGCGCGGGGCTTTCGGGTGTTCGGGACCGTGCGCCGGGAGCAGGACGGCACGCCGCTCGAGGCGGCGCACGTCGTGCCGGTGCTGATGGACGTCACGGACGCGGTGAGCATCGCCCGGGCGCGTGATGAGGTCAGCCGGGCGCTGGCCGGCGCGCCGCTCGCGGGGCTCGTCAACAACGCGGGCATCCCCTCCGCTGGTCCTCTCGAGCTCGTCCCCCTCGACCAGCTGCGCCACGTGCTGGAGGTGAACCTCGTCGGGGCGGTGGCCGTGACCCAGGCCTTCCTGCCCCTCCTCAAGGCCGCGCGCGGGCGCATCGTCAACATCAGCTCGGTGGCGGGGCGCGGGGCGCTGCCGTTCATGGGTCCCTACGCCGCCTCGAAGTTCGCCCTCGAGGGCGCTTCCGACAGCCTGCGGCGTGAGATGCTCCCGTTCGGCGTGCGGGTGATCGTGGTGGAGCCCGGCAGCGTGCAGAGCCGGATCTGGGAGAAGGTCGAGCGGTGGGACCTGAGCCGCTACCGCGGCACGCCCTACGAGCGGGTACTGCAGCGGTTCCGCGACCTCGCTTTGCGATCCGGGCAGCGGGGTCTGCCCGCCGCGCGCGTGGCACGCGCCGTCGCGAAGGCGCTCACCGTCCGGCGGCCACCGCTCCGGATCCTCGTCGTCGAGTCGCAGCTGGGGTACCGGCTGATGGAATTGCTGCCGGACCGCCTCATGGACTGGCTCATCGAGCGGGTGCTCTGGAAGAAGGCCGGTAACGGTCGATGATGCCCGCCGCGATCCGCTCGGCGTTCGCGAGAATCGTCAGGCTGGTGTTGACCGCGAGCGACGAGGGAATGGCCGCCCCGTCGCTCACGTACAGACCCGGGTAGTCGAAGACCTCGCCGTTCCTCGTGACGACGCCGTCCGCCTTGCGCTCCGCCATGCGGCACGATCCCACCTGGTGGGCGGTCGAGAAGTGCACGCCCTGCTCCGGCTCGAAGCGCTTGTCCAGGAAGTCGGTCTCGACGAGGCGGCAGTCGTTCCGCAGCAGGATCGACTCGAGGAGCTGCCTCGTCTCCGCGTGATAGCGCTCGAGGCCGGCGTCGAGTGGCAGCTCCACGCGCGCGCGGCCGTCCTCCGCCACGTCGAGCGCCGCGCCCGGCGGGGTCAGGCCGAAGGCGGCGAGCACGATCATGCGGTGCCGCATCTGCTGCATCAGCTCGACGTTGGGCTCGCCCCACCAGCCGGACACGCGGCGGTGTCCCTCCGGCCTCATCCTGGCCGCCGAGACGATCATCAGCGGCTGGGCCTTCACCCCGTGCACCGTGATCCCGTGTGACTGCAGGAAGTGGTAGCTGATCATGCCCGGATGGGTGCGGCCGGTGAACATGTCGGCGTCCGGGAAGCCATCGGGGAGCAGGCCCGCGACCTTGACGCTGCCGTTGTAGGCGATGTTCCTGCCGACGTGCTCGCTCAAGAGTGGGAGATGGGTGCGCGACCGCTGCAGGAGGATCGCCGTGCCGACGGTGCCGCCCCCGAGGATCACGACGCGGGCCACGAACCGCAGCCGTTCCCGCTCGCCGCTGCGCCGTTGGCAGATCACCTCGTAGCGGTAGGGCGTTTCGCTGAGGGTGAGCCAGGCGCGCGGGTGCGGGTGCGCGAGCGGCTGCACCGAGAGCGCCTCCAGGTCGGTCTCGATCTCCGCGCCCGCCTCGACCGCCTGGGGCAGATAGTTGAGGAACAGCGACTGCTTCGCTCCGTAGACGCACCCCGTCACGCAGAACCCGCTCCCCTGACAGCCGCGCACGGCGTAGCGCGCGCGATCCACCGAGTAGCCGAGGTTCTTCATCAGCTGCGCGAACACGAGGCCCGTCTTGGGAACTTCTGCGAGCGGGATCTGCGACACGTGCAGCATCCGCTCGGCGAGGTCGTAGTAGGGGTCGAGCGCCGCACGGTCCACCCCTTCCGGCCAGAGTCGGCGGCCCTGCGCGTCCATCTGGTCGAACGCGACGGACGGCGCCCGCAGGGAGACCATCTCGTAGAACCCCGACCCCCCGCCCAGCGCTTCGGCGTAGGTGAGGCTGAGGTGGTCGCCCGGAGTTCCCCGGAGATACTTGAGGAGGTACTTGGGGTCGGACGTTTGCCGGAAGTCGGCCGTCTGCACGCGCGGCCCTTTCTCGATCATCGTCACCTTGAAGCCCGCTTGCGCGAGCCGCAGGGCTGGTGCCGCAGCGCCGAAGCCCGTGCCGATGATCAGGACGTCAGTGCGAACCGTTTTCATGAGTAGTTCCCGTCGGCCGTCAGCGCGTCCGGGAGGAAGCGTGCGGGATCGGGGTGGGTGATCGCCGCCAGCGGATGCCAGTGGTATCCGCCTTCGAAGCCGATCAGCTCGCAGCCCCGCTTGTCGTCGTAGATGCCGGCGTAGAACGCGACCTGCGCCAGCAGGATGGCGCTGCCGTAGAGCTTCTGGGTCGTGCCGTCGGCCGCGAGCGCCTCGCGGATCACGGCGGCGCGCTCGGCGACGCCGAGCCGCTCGAACGGCGTCTGGAACCGCTTCTCCGCCCGCCGTGCCAGGTCCGATGCGAAGAACCCGGCGTAGGGAGCGAAGGGGAGATCGGGGTCCGTGAACGCGCGGGTGAGGTCCGGGTCGCCGGCGGGCGCCGACGGAATCACGGTGAGGGCGAACGCACGCAGCACGCCGTCCGTGAGCTCGGCGTCATCATCGAAGGCCTGGGGGTAGGCGCTCGTCAGCACCTTGAGCGGCGTGCACGCGACGGCCAGGCCCGCCGTGATCAGGCCGAGGTGCTGCAGCAGTTGCCGCCGGGTGAGGTGCTGCATGAGGTCTCCCTCTCGTGACGCGTCCACGATAGGGAGACGCCCTCAAGCCGCGGTAAAGCGACCTCAGGGGCCAGTCAGCTTTAGGGCTTCCCGATGGGCGCCCCGGGCGGCCACTCCAGCGGCTCCGTGCGGCGCGTCGTTGCGTCCCGGCGGTCGAGGAACCGCTCGATGTCGGCGGCAGCGAGCGCGCGGTGCGCCTGCGTCTCCGCGTCGACCCGCGCCGGCGCCCCGAGCAACCGCCCGACCCGCCGCAGGCCCCATTCAGCCCCGGCGCGCGCCTCCACCGTGGCGCTCGAGTCGCGGGCCAGCCGGATCAGCTCGTCCACCACGACGCGCTGGCTTACGCGCTGGAGCGCCGCGTGGTCCCGGGGGGCGGCCGCGCCCCAGGTCCGCTCGATGATCCGCCCGATCACCTCGGTCAGCGTGGGCGCCTGTGGGTTCCGGTCGGCGAACGCCGCCAGCCGGGCCGCACGCTCGGGGGTGAGAATGCCGCCCACGACCTGGGTGGCGAGCGTGCGCGCGATGCCGAGCTGGTCGAACGCCGGCGCGGCCCGCGACTGGAACGCCCGCTCGTCGCGGTCGTAGCCGAATGGCGTGGGCGCGAGCAGCCGCAGCACGGCCTCCGGCACGACGAGCTCGGCCGGCTGGATGGCGTCGAGCAGCACCTCGAGCGCGCGTCGCTGGCGCGCCGGAGGAACGATCTCGGTCGGCGGCAGGGGGTCACCGCGTACCGCGTAGCGGTACTCCATGCCGCCGACGGCCTTCACGGCCGCGCCGATCGTGAAGCGGTGATGCAGATACACGGGTACGAGCCGCTTGGTGAGAAGATTGAGCGGCTCGCCCGGGTGGATCGCCCGCTCGTCGAACCGCGCGAGCAGCGTGCGCCGCACCGCCGCGACGCGCCCCAGCTCCGCCACGGCGTCGGCGCCGTTCACCCAGGTCGTGGCTTCGGGATAGGAGTTGGCGCCCCCCTCGTCCGGGTTCGTGATGAAGCGCAGGCCGCGGGCGACGCCCTCGGCGGCTATGCCCTCGAGCCCCGCCTCCTCCCGGTCGGGCGGGAACTCGCTGTAGTCGTAGCGGATCGCCAGCGTGTCGTAGGCGCCGGGGCCGTCGCGGTAGGCGTCCGACAGATCGATCTGGCCGTTCGCGAGCTTGATCAGCGGGGCGGGATAGGCCATCACCGACGCCCGGCCGTAACTGGACGCGATGAAGTTGTGCGCGAGGCCGAGGGTGTGGCCGACCTCGTGTGCCGCGTGCTGGCGGCGCCGCGCCATCGCGAAAGCCTCCGGGCTCACCCCCGGGTCGAGCGAGGCGAGCCACGCGTCGTCGACGTCGGGATCGAGCGTCGTGGGGAGCGTGCCCGCGTAGATGTCGTAGTCGGTGAGCGAGCGGTGCGACTCCATCCGCACCGCCGCCTTGATGATCTCCCCGGTGCGCGGATCCACGAACGAAGGGCCGATCGAATAGCCTGCCTCGGTGCGATGGATCCACTGGATCACGCTGTAGCGCGCGTCCATCGGATCCATGTCGGGCGGCATGTCGTCCACGCGGAACGCGTTCTTGAACCCCGCGGCCTCGAACACGCGGTTCCACCAAGCCGCCCCCTCTTTGAAGGCCGCGCGGTACGGCTCGGGCACGCCGGGGTCGAGGTAGTAGACGATCGGCTTCACGGGCTCGCTCGGCCCCGCGCCGGGATTCCGCTTCGCGAGGCGGTGCCGTATCGCGTAGCGGGTGACGTAGTCGCGGTCGAAGGGCCGCGCGAAGTCGTAGAACGTGACGGGGAAGATGCCGACGCGCGGGTCGAACTTGCGAGGCCGGAACCCGGGGCCGGGGAGCTTCACGAGTGAGAGGTGCTGGCGCAGGGTGATGGCGCGCGCGTCGGGCGCGTGCTGGCGCGCACGCCGGCCCGGCTGATCGGTTGTGAAGGTGAGCGACGCCTCGATCTCCGTGTTCTCAGGAAACCCCTTGGTGCGGGGCAGATAGATCGCGCTGCGGTCGCGGTCCAGCTGGTAGCTGCCCTGGCCCTCGCCCCGCAGCGCGCCGCGCACGTCGCTCACGTCGCTCAGGGCGAGCGGTGCGCCGTCGATCAGGACGCGGCCGCCCTCCTCGGCCAGGACCTCGAACGCGGCGATCGTGGAGGTCGCGAACGACTCGCGTACCGAGCGGGCGAGCGCCTCGTTGTCGGTCGTGGCCCGGAACTGGGGGTTCTGGAGCACGAGCTCGACGCGCGGTCCCACGCGCTCGAAGCGCGCGAGCTTCTCGTCGCCGATGGTGCCGCGGTCGAGCCCCGACTGCACGTCGCCCAGCCCGGTCGCGAGCGACGGCAGGAAGAGGAAATCCTCGCCCAGCCGGCCCGCCGGGATCTCGACGAGCAGCCGACCCTTCGCCCCGTCCCAATAGAGCGGGAAGTAGCCGTCGCGTTTCTCGAACGACTTCGTGTAGTCGGTGATCGTAGGCAGCTGGGCGTGGGCAGGCGGTGCAGTAGCGATTACCGCTGACGCCCAGGCTGCTGCACGGAGGCGGGCGAACATCGGTCGACCCTCCTTTTCCTAGGGGACGGGAAGATGAGACGGTAGGTAGACGCCAAGATGCACAAGACGCCGAGTGGATGTGAGATGCGAGGTCGGAGGACAACCCTTCCAACCTCACGTCTCATATCCACTCAGCGTCTCGGCGACTCGGCGTCTACCTCACCGTCTACATTCCTGCTATCTCACGCCGTCAATTTCCCGATGGGGAGCTTGCGGATCCGTTTCCCAGTCGCGGCGAAGATCGCGTTGCACACGGCGGGCGCGATGGGTCCCACCGCGGGCTCGCCGATCCCGCCCTGCTTTTCGCTGCTCGGCACGATGTACACCTCGACCCGCGGCATCTCGCGCAGCCGGAGCATCGGGTAGTCGTCGAAGTTGCCCTGTTTCACCCGGCCCTGCGCGATCGTGATCTCGCCGTACAGCGCAGCGGTCAAACCGTAGACGATCCCGCCCTCCATCTGGGCTTCGATCTGCCCCACGTTGACGGTGGGCCCGCAGTCCACCGCGCACACCACGCGGTGCACGCGCACCGAGCCGTCCGATTCGACCGTGACCTCCGCCACCTGTGCGCACACGGTCGGCTCCCACTCGGCGAGCGCGATCCCGCGGCCCCGTCCGGCGGGGAGCGGCGTGCCCCAGGCGGCCTTGTCCGCGGCCAGGTCAAGCACGCGGCGGTGCCGCGGCCGGTCGGCGAGGAGCGCGCGGCGCAACTGGTAGGGGTCCTTCCCGGCCGCCGCCGCCACCTCGTCGAAGAAGCACTCGGTCACGAACGCGTTGTGCGAGATCCCCACCGAACGCCAGAATCCGCGCGGGATGGGGAGCAGATCGACGGCCACCTGGTCCACGAGGATGTTGGGGATGCCGTAGGGGAGGTTTTGGGCGCCGTCCACGAGCGTGCGGTCGAGCCCCTTCTCGAGCGGCCCGAACTTGAGCAGGATCGGCGGGGCCACGACGCGGTGCGACCAGGCGATCGGGTTGCCCGCACCGTCCAGCCCCGCCGCGAACCGGTTATGGCTGGCGGGGCGGTAGAAACCATGCCGCACGTCGTCCTCGCGCGTCCAGATCACTTTCACCGGCGCGCCGACCGCCTGCGACACGCGCACCGCCTCCGACACGAAGTCCGGCTCGAGTCGCCGCCCGAATCCGCCCCCGAGGAACGTCGTGTGAATCCGGACCGTCTCCTTGGGCAGGCCTGCGAGTTCGGCGGTGACTTCCTGCGCCCGCGTCTGGTTCTGGGTGGGCGCCCACACGTCGCAGCCGTCGGCGCGCACGTGCGCCGTGCAGTTCATCGGCTCCATGGTGGCGTGGTGGAGGAACGGCACCTCGTACACGGCTTCCACGCGTCGGGCGGCGCCGGCGAGCGCCGTGGCCGCATCGCCGTCCTTCCGCGCTTCGACGGCCGGCTGCTCCGCGCGCCGGGCCAGCATCGCGCGAATCCCGTCGGAGTCGAGTGATGTAGCCTCGCCTTCGTCCCACTCGATCTCGAGCGCCTTGCGCCCCTGGAACGCGTGCCAGTACGTGTCGGCCACCACGGCGACCCCTGCGGCGCAGCCCACGCCCCACGCCCCGCCCCGCCCGGTCCACGGGCTCCCTTCCAGTTCCACCACCGCGCGGACGCCCGGCAGCGCCTTCGCCTTGGTCGCGTCGTGCCGCTTGATCCTGCCGCCGAACACCGGGCAGCGCTCGATGGACGCGACGAGCATCCCCGGCACCGTCACGTCGATCCCGAAGGTCGCGCTCCCGTCCACTTTGCTGGGTGTGTCGAGCCGCGGCACGCGCCGGCCGAGCAGGCGGAAGTCCTTCGAGTCCTTAAGCGGCACGTCGGTGGGCACGGCGAGCTTGGCGGCGCGCGTCGCGAGCTTCGCATAGGGGAGGCGTCGGCCGCTGGGCTCGTGGACGACGGCGCCGTTCTCCGCGCGGCACGTCGTCCGGTCGACCTTCCACGCTTCCGCCGCCGCGGTGATCAGCATCTCGCGCGCGGTGGCGCCCGCCTTGCGCAACGGCTCCCACGAGCTCCGGATGGCGTTGCTGCCGCCCGTCCGCATCGTTCGGGACCAGCCGGCGGGGTTCTCCGGCACCGGGCCGAGCCGCACCTTGGACCAGTCGGCCGCGAGTTCCTCGGCCAGGATCATGGCGAGCCCGGTCTGCGAGCCCTGGCCCATCTCCGACTTGTCGACGGTCAAGGTGACGATGCCGTCGGTGCCGACGCGGACCCACGCATTGGGGGCGAACGGCGCCTCCGCGCGGCGGGGGGGGGGCGCCACAACGAGACGGGGAGGGAGATAGAAACCGATGACGAGGCCGGCGCCGGTCTTCACGAAATTGCGGCGGGTGAGGGTGGAGCGCATGGCGAGCCTCCGTCATTCTCGGGAGCAGGGAGCGGGGAGCGGTTCCTTCCCATGCAGCGGAGGGTACCGCTCCCTGCTCCCCGCTCCCGTGCTTAGACGACTTTCCCGATCGGCAGCTTCCGGATCCGCTTGCCCGTGAGCGCGAAGATCGCGTTGCACACGGCCGGCGCGATCGGCGGCGTCCCGGGCTCGCCCACGCCCCCCTGCGCGTCGCTGCTGGGCACGATGTGCACCTCGATGTGCGGCATCTCGGCCAGCCGCAGCATGCGATAGTCGTGGAAGTTGCTCTGCTGCACCCGGCCCTTGTCGATCGTGATCTCGCCCCACAACGCCGCCGTGAGTCCGTACACGATGCCGCTCTGCATCTGGGCCTCGACGATGTCCGGGTTGACGACCGGGCCGCAGTCCACGGCGCACACGACGCGGTGCACACGCACCGCGCCGTCTGACGCGACCGAGACCTCGGCGACTTCGGCGACACACGTCTCGAACGACTTGTACACGGCGAGCCCGCGCGCTCGACCGGCGGGAGGTGCCGTGCCCCAGCCCGCCTTGCTCGCTGCCAGGTTCAATACCCCGAGGTGGCGCGGCGCCTTGGTGAGCAGGTCCCGCCGGTACTCGTAGGGGTCCCGCTTCGCGGCGTGCGCCACCTCGTCGATGAAGCACTCCACGGCGAATGCGTTGTAGGAGTTGTTCACCGAACGCCAGAACCCCACCGGGATTCCCGTGTCGGTGAGAAGGTAGTCCACGTGGACGTTGGGAATCGTGTAAGGCATGCCCACGCCGCCTTCGACCGCCTCCCCGTCGAGCCCGTTCTTGATGGTCTGCGGAAACACCCGCGCGAAGATCGACGGCGCGACGATGCGGTGGCTCCAGGCCACCGGCTGGCCGGTCGCGTCGAGGCCGGCGCGGAAGCGATGGTAGCACGCAGGCCGGTACTGTGCCTGTCGGATGTCGTCCTCGCGCGACCAGATGACCTTCACCGGAGCGCCGGCGGCCTTGGAGGCCTCGAGCGCCTCCTGGATGAAGTCCAGCTCGAAGCGCCGGCCGAACCCGCCGCCCAGATACGTCGTGTGGACCTGCACTTTCTCCGGCGCGACCCCACCGATCCCGGCACCGAGCTGCTGACAGCCCGTCTGGAACTGGGTGGGCGCCCAGATGTCCACGCCCCCCCCGTCCGGGCGGACGTGCGCCGTGCAGTTCATCGGCTCCATCGTCGCGTGCGCGAGGAAGGGCGCTTCGTACACGGCGTCGAGCTTGGACCCGGCACTCGCGAGCGCCGCCTCGGCCTCGCCGTCGTGCCGCGCCACGGCGCCCGGCTGCTCGGCGCGTTGCGCGAACAGCTGCGCGATGCTCGCGCTCGAAACGCTGGCGTTCGCGCCTTCGTCCCAGGAGACCTCGAGCGCGTCGCGCCCCTTCTTCGCCGGCCAGTACCCGTCGGCCACGACGGCGACGCCGCTCGAGATCTGGACGACCTGCCGCACCCCGGGTACGGCCTTCGCCTTCGTCGCGTCGAAGCGCGCCACCTTGCCCCCGAATACGGGGCAGCGTGCGATCACCGCCACGAGCATCCCCGGGACCTTCACGTCGATACCGAACTGGGCACTCCCGTCCACCTTGGGAGGTGTGTCGAGGCGCCGCACGCGCGTGCCGAGGATCTTCCAGTCCTTCGGGTCCTTGAGCGGCACTTCGGCAGGCGCGGGGAGCGCCGCCGCTTTGGCGGCGAGCTTCCCATACGTGAGGCGCCGCTTGCTGGGCGTGTGGATCACCGCGCCCCTTTCCGCGCGGCATTCCGCCTTGTCGACGCTCCACGTCTGCGCGGCTGCCGCGACGAGCAGCTCCCGCGCCGCCGCCCCGGCCTTGCGGAGCGGCGTGAACGCGGCGCGCACGCTCGTGCTGCCCCCCGTCCCCTGCATGCCAAACATGGGATTCGTGTACGCCTTGTCGGCGGGCGCGAACTCGATCTTGATCTTGGACCAGTCCGCCTCGAGCTCCTCGGCGAGGAGCATCGGGAGCGACGTCGCCACCCCCTGGCCCATCTCCGAGCGATCGACCATGACGAGCACGCTGTCATCGGTGCCGATGCGCAGCCACGCGTTGGGGGCGAACGGGCCGGTCGCGGCCGTCACACGCCCCCGCCCGGGCGGCAGGTAGAACCCGATGACGAGACCCGCGCCGACGACGGAAGCGGTCTGGAGGAACTCACGGCGGGTGACCTGGGTGTGGGCGCCCATATCACGCCTCCTGCGCCGCGCGATGGACGGCGGCGCGGATCCGCTGGTAGGTGCCGCAGCGGCAGATGTTCGTCATGGCGGCGTCGATGTCGGCGTCGCTGGGGCTGCGGTTCTTGGCGAGCAGCGCCGCGGCGGCCATGATCTGACCCGACTGGCAGTAGCCGCACTGGGGCACGTCCTCGGCGATCCAGGCTCGTTGCACGGCGTGGCTCCGACTTGGCGACAGCCCTTCGATCGTGGTCACGCGCTTCCCGGCGGCCGCCGCGACGGGCATCACGCACGATCGCACGGCCGTGCCGTCGAGATGCACGGTGCAGGCCCCGCATTGCGCGATGCCGCATCCGAACTTCGTGCCGGTGAGACCGAGGTTGTCGCGCAGCACCCACAGGAGCGGCGTATCGGGCGCGACGTCCACGGATTGGCGTTTGCCGTTGACGGTGAGGACGATCGGGGGCATGACGCACTCCGGGCGGAGGGTGTCAGAAAACTGGTGTTAGGGTGGGGCAGGGGGAAGGGGCGCTACTGCGACTGGTCGAGCCGCGCCGGCTGTTCCACCGCGGCACGCGCACCGGGCTTGCCTTCGAACGGATTGCTGAACGCGCGGCGCGTGATGTAGGCGAGGTCGATGTCGTCGTGCTTCGCGAACTCGCGCAGGATGTCCTCCCAGATCTCCTGCTCGGTGACGCGACGCTGGCGCGGCTCGCACAAGTAGCGCAGCGTGAGCAGCACGCCGCTCTCGTGCCCGCTCGTGTACACGGTCGGGGTGAGATTCGTGTAGAAGATCATGAACTTGCGGGTCGTCTCCCGCACGCTGTGCTCGGCCTGCCGGGCGATCTCCTCCGAGTCCCGCCGCACAATCTCGAGCAGCAGCTGCTTCGCCTTCTCCCAGTTGCTCTCGAACGTGACCAGCACCGGGATCTCGTTCCAGATGTACTGGAACCCCTCGCTGTAGTTCGCGATCACCTCGGTGAGCACCTTGCCGTTCGGGACGTGGATGATCCGGCCGGTGCTCTGGTCCGCCTGCACCCAGTTGCCGATTTCGTTCAAGGTGAACTGGAACAGGCGCACGTCGATCACGTCGCCGGCGTGCTGGCCGATCTGGATGCGGTCGCCCAGCGCGAACGGCCGCCGCCAGATGAGGAACACCCAGCCCGCGAGGTTGACGAGGATGTCCTTGAGGGCGATGGCGACGCCGGCGGAGACGAGCCCCAGGAACGTGGCGATCGACTGGAAGCCTGCGAACCAGATCCGGCCGATGACGAGCAGGCCGATCGGCGTGGTGATGTACGCCGTGGCCTTCTGCCAGCGGTAGCGCAGCCGCCCGTCGTGGGTGCGGCGCCATACGATGGCGAGGGTGATGCGCTGCACCAGCCACAGCGCCACCAGCACCAGCAGCGTGGCTTCGAGCTTGGTCGCCGTCGCGGCGCTCAAGCCGATGGTCCGTTGCAGCCACTCGCCGAATTGCGTCATCGCCAGATCAAGATACGAAGGGCTACCTTTTTCTTCCAATTTCTTCCAACCATGACCACCTACGCCCGCCGCCTCGGCCTGTTTTCCGGCACCATGGCCGTCGTCGGCGGCATCATCGGGGGCGGCATCTTCCGGACGCCGGCCGTGGTGGCGGAGCGCGTCGGCTCCGCGGGGCTCGCGCTCGGCGCCTGGGTGCTGGGCGGCGTGGTCGCCCTGATCGGAGCCTTCTGCTACGGCGAGCTGGGCCAGCGCCGCCCGCGGGCGGGCGGCGGCTACGTCTACCTGCGGGAGACGTGGGGGCCGCTACCCGCGTTCCTGTACGGCTGGACCCTGCTGCTCGTCATCGCCACGGGCGCGATCGCCGCGGTCGCCGTGACGTTCGCGAACTATGCCCTGGCGCTCGCCGGCCTCCCGCAGCGGCTCACGGTGCCCCTAGCCGTCGGTGCAATCGTCCTGGTCTCCGGGATCAACTACGTGGGCGTCCGGCCCGCTGCCGTCACCCAGAACGTCTTCACGGTCCTCAAGCTGGTGGCCCTCGCCGCCCTCATCGCCGCGGGCCTTTTCGCGGCGCCCTCTACCGCCCTCTACCGTCCTTTGCCGCCCTCTACCGCCCCGGCCGGGGGCTGGGAGGTGGGGGTCGCAGTCGGTGCCGCCCTCGTCCCCATCCTCTTCACGTACGGCGGCTGGCAGCAGACCAACTTCATCGCCGAGGAGATCATCGACGCCGAGCGCAACCTCCCGCGGGCGCTGGTGACGGGCGTCGCGGGGGTGGTGGTCGTGTACGTGCTTGCGAACGTCGCCTACCTGCGAGTGCTCGGCTCCGGGGGCCTCGCCGCGAGCACCGCCCCCGCGGCCGAGGTGATGCGCGCGCTGCTCGGCCCCGCGGGCGGCACCTTGATCGCCGCGGGGGTCGCGGTCTCGACCTTCGGGTTCCTGAACCTCGTGATCCTGGTGACGCCGCGGGTGCTGCAAGCGATGGCCGCGGACGGCCTGTTCTTCCCGCGGCTCGCGGAGCTGCACCCCGTGTACCGGACGCCGGCCGCCGCGATCCTGGTGCAGGCCGGGTGGGCCGTCGTGCTGACCGTGTCCGGGACCTTCGGCCAGCTCGTGGACTACGTCGCCTTCGGGGACTGGATCTTCTTCGGCTTGACCGTCGCGGGCTTGTTCATCTACAGAGCGCGCGACAGGTCGGGCGGTGACCCCGCGCCCGCCGCGGCATTCCGAGTACCCGGCTATCCATGGACGCCGGGGTTGTTCGTGCTCGCAGCGGTGTACGTGGTATTGAGCGCGGTGCGGGCGAACCCTGGGAACGCGGCTATCGGAGCGGGACTGATCGCGTTGGGCGTGCCGGTTTACCTCTTCTGGACGAAGAGGCGAGACGGCGAGACGCTCGGGTAGACGCCGAGGCGCCCAGACGCCGAGTGGTCGGCGTCTCGGCGTCTTGGCGTCTACCTCATCGTCTCACACCTACATCCCTTGCTTATCACTGTTGAAGATGTCGTACTGCACTTTCCACTCGCCGTTCACCTTCTTCCACGCCACCACGTACTTGCCCGTGTCCTCGACGCGCCGGCTCTTGACGGCCTTCCCCTTGACCCGCTTGGCCTTGGTTGCGACGTCATACCCCAGATGATACGAGCCGCTCTCGTAGGCGATGTCGGCGGAGCTGGCTATCGTGATCTTGGTGGGCTCGAAGGTGAGGACAAGCTTCGGGGTCTTAAGGAAGCCGACCCAGGCCTGGCGGATCGCGGCGCGGCCGCTGGCGCGCGGCGCGCCTGCGGCCAAGAGGTCGGCATCCTCGGCGTAAACGTTGGCGATGGCTGTCGTGTCCCTCGCAGCAACCGCTTGCACCCACTTCTTGTCGAGGTCCCGAATGACTCGCTCTTCCGTTGCCACGTCCGCCCGCTGCACGCAGGCGCTTGCCGCGGCGGCGAGAGCGATCAGACCGAGTCGTAGTAGGTCGTGCATGGGGCGCATAAGGCCTCGTGTCGGAGAGGACGGCAACGATACGCTCTGGCATCCCGCTGTCAACATTGCACATTGATGCCAGGCCAAATCCCGGAGGCAACGATGAGATCGCCATTCGCTTTGACCTTGGCGCTCGTCGCCACGAGCGGCTTGGCGGCGCAAGAGGGACACGAGCAGCACGTCGAGCACGTGGGCCGCGTCCGCTTCCCGGTGTCGTGCAACACGGAAGCGCAGCGAAGCTTCGAGCGCGGCGTGGCGCTGCTGCATTCCTTCTGGTACGAGAAGGCGGGCGACGCGTTCAAGGACGCGGTCGCCGCCGATTCGACGTGCGCGATGGCGTACTGGGGGCAGGCGATGGCGATCCTGCACCCCTTGTGGACCGCACCCGCGCCGGCCGAGCTCGGGGCTGGCCTCGCGGCGGCGGACCGGGGCCTCGCTCTCGCCAGGACGCCGCGCGAGCGCGACTACCTTGGCGCCATCCGCAGCTATTACGCCGAGTACGCGACCCTTGATGCGAAAGCCCGGCTCGCCATCTACTCGCAGTCGATGGATGGCGTCCGGCGCCGCAATCCCCGGGACCGCGAAGCGAGGATCTTCTACGCGCTGTCGCTCATCGCCCTGGGTCAGGCGAACGCCACCGACACGACGTTTGCGTTTCAGAAGCGCGCTGACTCGATCCTCGAGCCGCTCTTCAAGGCTGAGCCCGACCATCCGGGGCTCGCGCATTACCTGATTCACACGAACGACGTGCCGCAGCTGGCACGGCTCGGGCTGTACGCCGCGCGCCGCTACGCCCAGATCGCTCCCGACGTGCCGCACGCACAGCACATGCCGTCGCACATCTTCACGCGGCTGGGCCTGTGGGACGAGGACATCGCCCGCTCAGCGGAAGCGGCGCGCCGGTCGCCCGGAAGGCGATTGCAAGCAGCTAAGCCGCTCGCCGTCGTAGAGAGTTTGCCGTGGTGACGGAGTAGGCGCTCCCTCGGGCTACTCCCGCCCGGGACCCCCTACCTAGCCGGCTTGTCGCTGTTGAAGATGTCGAGGGTCGCCTTCCACTCACCGTTCACTTTCGTCCACGTCATGACATACTTGCCAAGGTCCTCGATGCGCTGTCCTTTAGGGCCGTCCATGCCGAACCGGTAGCTCCCGGTCATGTGGGCGACGTCGCCGGCGCTCGAGACGAGGATCTTCGTGGGCTCGGTCGTGAGCGAGACGTTGG
>Ga0209235_1000959_pt1 | contig 15326 bp, 14 predicted proteins | sample GraSoi013_1_20cm_4_FD_185817 | JGI IMG/M metagenome (GOLD analysis project Ga0209235, IMG submission 185817) | Grasslands soil microbial communities from the Angelo Coastal Reserve, California, USA - Sample 09_25_2013_1_20cm (SPAdes) (version 2) | ecosystem: Environmental > Terrestrial > Soil >... | reverse complement strand
GCTCGTAACCAGGATGCTCCCGATCCCGGAAGCGCCATATCATGTGCTGTACCCGATCGGGAGTGTCGTAGAGCATGAAGAAAAGGCCTTCGCTAAACCGGTCAAGCTCGAAACGCATCAGCCGTTCACGTTCCGCGAGCACCAGTTCGCAATGCTCCAAGTACGCAGACTCATCCAACCGGCCATTGTTGAGGCCGTTGTGATCCTCCGCCATTCCGAGCGTCGAGAACAATCCGATCTGCTCAGAGAGCTCCTTCGCGTAATTTGCGGGAGAGCTCAACGGAAACAGCGGCGCAGCAGGATCGAAGTTTACCGCTGAGGCGTAGAACTCAAGATGCGGCTCAAGCTGACGAACATAAAACCGCACGATTCCGCTGACTGATTGCAGCATCGAGACCTTGAATTTGAGGCGCACCCACTCGCTCCAGCCTCGCGCCGAAATTTCCAACAGCGTTGGCGCGCCGCCGGTTCGGATCACCAGCTTGCGCGCGCCTTTGTCCACCCGCAGGCGGATTTCGCAAGAGCTGTCGGCTGGGGGAGATTGTCTTGTATTTCTCGGGCCGATAACACGGGTCGTGAGTTCTATCCCAGAATCCAGAATCACGAGTTGCTCGTTTTCCTGCGCTGTCGCAGCCTTATCTTGGGTATAGAACGTCCCCTTGCTCTGGCTGCCTCGCAGGTCTGGAACACCCACGCCAGCCAGCATCCTGCCGTTTACCGAGTCTGGAGGAAACGTGCACGGGCATCGCAACACGACACTCGGCACACCAGCCTGCGTCAGAACCTGCCAAACTGGCACGCCGCCTCTCCGATTCACGGCCTGCGGCTGAGAGAAAATATTCTTCGGCTTCTCAAAGCGAGTGAGCGCGACATCAGGCAGATAGGTTTCAGGATCACGGGAGATAAAATCGAAAATCCCATGGCCACCGGGATTCGTCCCTGTCGCAAAGGACGACCACGCTACCGGAGTCTGCGCCGGATAAGTCGTCTTCAGGCGTGTGTAGTTGCCGCCGGCGCGGATTTTCGCTAGATTCGGCAGTTCGGCCCGCGCCAACATGCTCTCCACAATGCTGGGTTCGAGTCCGTCCAAACCGATGACGATGACTTTTTTGCGCAAGAATCGAGTCCGGAATTACGAACTTTCTTCCGAAGAAGTTTTTTGAACTTCGGGGCTGGCAGGATCAGTGCCTCGGCGGAAAAGACGGACAAACTTAAAAAAAACCGCCACAACTTTGTGCCAGAAGATTAGTAGAAGCCCAAGCACACTGGCCAGTCCTGAAGTGACGGTCATCACCTGATCGGGGCCAGCATAAAGCGCAAATAATGGCGACGGCATGGACTCTCCTTTAACTATTACTGTTAAAGATTTTCATTCTTTATTTTACGTGAGAGTCGATGATTACGAACATTAATCTGTTATCCGCGACGGCAAGTCAACAATATGTAATCCTATCTCCGCCAATCGCAGAGGACTCACTATGGCACACTGTGTGAGGGTTGAGATTGAATGAACGTCCTGGAATTCACCGCTCTGGTCTGGACTGGTTCGGTGATTGCTGGTCTCCTCGGCTCGCTGACGGGATTGGGCGGAGGCGTAGTGCTAGTCCCTCTGCTCACATTATTTTTTAAAGTTGATATCCGCTACGCAGTCGGCGCCTCGTTGGTATCGGTGATCGCGACTTCGTCCGGCGCGGCTGCCGCCTATGTGAAAGAAGGGTTTTCCAACATCAGGATCGGAATGTTTCTCGAGATCGCCACCACCGTCGGCGCGTTGCTGGGAGCATTCCTCGCCACCCGAGTGTCGGGCAGCGCAATCGCCACGATTTTCGGACTCGTCCTGCTTTACTCGGCTTACCTCGCGGGACGTCCTCGCGTAAGACATGCGTTCGACGATGTTCCCGATCCACTGGCTACGCGCCTGAAGATGAATGGCAGCTTTCCCGAGGCTGAAGGTGTGCGTCATTACTGTCCGCACCGCGTGCCGATGGGATTCAGCCTAATGTTCGGCGCGGGGGCGCTTTCCGGATTGCTCGGCATCGGCTCGGGAGCGGTGAAGGTACTCGCTATGGACCAAGCCATGCGTATTCCATTCAAAGTTTCCACGACGACCAGTAACTTTATGATCGGGGTCACTGCGGCGGCCAGCGCGGGGATCTATTTAAGTCGTGGCTACATCGATCCGGGGCTAGCCATGCCGGTGATGCTCGGCGTGCTGACGGGATCGCTCGTGGGCACCCGCATTTTGGTGAAAGCCGAAACCAAATCATTGCGATTAGTTTTCAGCGCCATCATTCTGCTGTTGGGGGCGCAGATGCTCTACAACGGCTTGGCCGGGAGAATCTGAATGTCACGACAGACTCGCTGGACCGATCAGAAAGTTGAAGACATTATCGGCAACTTGTTGCGTGCCGGCGTGATTCTCTCCGCGCTGGTGGTCTGCGTAGGCGCGATTGTTTACCTTGCTCGGCATGGGCAAGAGCCCGCCGATTACCGCATCTTTCGCGGAGAGCCTTCCGATCTCCGTCACATCGATGGAATTGTGCGAGACGCCTTCGCCTGCCAGGGCCGTGGAATCATTCAACTCGGTCTGCTGCTGCTGATCGCTACGCCGGTTGCACGTGTGGCTTTCTCAATTTTCGGATTTGCCTTGGAAGGAGATCGCATGTATGCCGGATTTACTCTGATCGTCCTCGCGATCCTGCTCTACAGTCTTCTAGGATCATCTTTGTCCTGACGCGCTAACGTGCATAAAAAGGGGCGACAACCTCGTCGCCCCTGTTCCCACTCTTCCTGGTGGTTAGCGCACTTGCTGTGGATGGTCAATTCGCCCAAGCTGGCCACCTTGAGCTGGCGTCTTGAAGCTATAGACGTGGCTCTCAACGTCCGAGCCTGCGGCTTGTCCGGTTTCCACCTGGAAGAAATAAGTGGTGTTAGGCTTCAGATTTTTCAGCTCCACTCGATGCGTGCGCCCGCCCTGGCCCCACGGAGCCTCCGCTAACTGGTTCATATTGTTTATGTCGGTACCATAGTTGACACGCGTGCTTCCTGGAATATTCGTGCTCCACGCGATCCTGGCTGAATTGCCGAAAGCAGCTTCGATAATCGGTCCGTTCGTAATCTGTACTTTACCGTTCTCGAGATTACCGGCGACGGTGCCAGCTTCGGCAACCTGCGGTGTCTGATTGCGCTTGCTCTGACCCGGCGCAGTTGTCGTGAAGCTGTATACGTTCGGCGTTTCTGCTTCGTTCTCAGCTTTGGTGCCGCGCGTCTGCCCCGATTCAACCGTGAAGTAATAGGTTGTGTTTGGCTCCAGATTCAGAATCTCTACCCGATGACTGGTCTGGCCAGATTCGGGCCCCTCCGCCAGATGAGTAAGGTTGTTTTTATCCTTGCTCCACCATACCCGGGAACTCGAGGGAAGACTCGTGCTCCAGGTGATAAATACAGAGTTGCTGTTCACAGTGTCGAGCGTTGGACCGCCGGTGATTCTGACTTGCTGCTGTGCCTGAAGAGTCGCCGGTACAAATGCAACCAACGCCATTCCCAGCATCAGTGCTACTGTCAAGAAAAGAGAGTTGTTTTTGAGTTGCATAAAGACCTCCGCTTCCGAGCGCGCAACATAATATTCTCGGTGAGGTCCGACACCCTTAAAATACAGGCGTGTCAGTAATTTGCCGCAAGATTTACCTTAAGGTCTTGCATGGAACGAGGCATAAATGGCGACAGTTCGTGATTGAGACCACGGGACTTACTGACCTGAGCTTTCTGTTGTTCCGACATGGATTTCCAGGCTCGTTGGAGTTCAATTCAAATCAGGTCGGCAAAGGCAAAGCACTCGCGAACCAAGGTGTCTCCCAATGAGATTGGAATCGGGGAGCTCAGCATTGGGCCCGCATACACGAAGGAGTGGAACTCTCCATTTTCACCACACGGGTCGGCTTCCGGCGGCAGAGCCGATAAAAGCGCGGAGTTGAACTCTCGTCCTACAAATGACACGTCCAGCTTTTCTGTATCAACGCACGTGAGCTTGGCCCGCAAGCCGGACGCGATCATCTCCTCCGCCAGAGCTCGCGTCGGCAGGCCCCAGACGGGAAATATTGGCTCCAGCCCTGTTCCCTTCAACTGCTTCTCCCGGTACCCACGCACATCTTCGAGGAACAAATCGCCGAAGGCCACTCCCTCAATTCCATCCGCCACGGCCTTCGCGCAGGTGGCTGCCATAATTGATTCATACTGATCGTTGGCGCACGGCCACGGCAGAGGTACGGTCCAGAGAGGAAGTCCCGCTGCTGCAGCCTGCGCTTCTACCAGATTCCGTCGAACTGCGTGCATTGCCACACGATCGGCCACCTCGTTGAAGGTTGTGAGCAGTCCGACTATTTCGTATTCATCGCGGCCGCGAAGCAGGTGAAGAGCCCAGGCGCTGTCTTTCCCACTGCTCCAGGAAAGCAGGATTCGTTTCATCGTTGGCCAGCCCGCGAGGGTCGATCCCAACTACGGTCCGCTGAAACTGATTTCTTGGGGTGAGCTGGAGCCTGTTCGTGAAAGATTTCCGCCAGGGCAACGACTCCATCGGCGATGCGCGGTCCAGGCCGGGAAAAATGACTGCTTGCATCCATGGCGAACACACGCCCGTTTTGCACTGCGCGCAGCGAGTACCAAACCTCAGGAAATGGAACGACTCTAAGCTCGGCTTCAATTTCCTCGCGGTGATAACCACAGGGCATCGCCAAAACAATGTCAGGGTCGCTCTCCTCAATCGCGTCCCAGCTAACTTCCACGCCCGGTTCTCCTGCCCGCCCCAGCACGTCAATCCCGCCGGCAAGCTCGACCATTTCCGGCACCCAATGTCCGGCGGCAAAAGGAGGATCGAGCCACTCCAGGCAAAGCACGCGGGGACGGCTCTGGCCGCGATCTTTCCGCACCTGCGCAATCTTCCGCTCTAAATTTGCAACCAACGCCGTAGCCTCGGCGGTGCGTCCTGTGGCGTTGCCGACAGTGATGATGTCATTCCACACGTCCGCAATTGTGCGAGGAGTCAGTGCCAGAACTTGCGGGCAAGGTGAAAGCGTCCCCAGGACCACAGCCAAGTCGTCAGGCGATGCTGCGCAAACATGACACAAATCCTGAGTGACGATCAGGTCCGGCTTGAGCCTGCGCAATTTGTCGGCGTCGAGCCGATAGAGGCTACGCCCCTGCGATGAGAACTCGTTGACCTGGCGATCAATTTCGCGTTCCGGCAGACCCGGCGGGAGCTTGGTGTAAACAACAATGGCTTTGCTACGAGCCTCGGCCGGGTAATCACATTCAAACGTGACTCCCACAACCGAGTCGCCCAAACCCAGCGCGAAAAGGATTTCAGTTCCAGACGGTAGAAACGAACAGATTCGCATGGCTTATCACCCTCGAGTAGGCTCAACTCGCCCGCATCCGGTTAGGTGCTTCAAGCGGATGCGCACGTCGCCAGTATTCGTAAGCTCCGAAGAGAACCGCGGAAAAAATAATTGTGCTGCCAAGCGTGCGCCCGAAGAAAGGAATGGCTGCGACATAGCATTGCACCAAGCCGCTCCACGTAGGAGGGTAAGTATGCCATCCCACCCACACGCCGAAATTGCTGATCAAATAAAAAGCCGTTGCGCCCAGCACATTTGCAGAGATAAACCGGCGCAGGCCGATCCGCTCACGCAAGAGCCATCCTGCAAAGGAAGTCGAAGCAAAGGCCGCGACCTGGAAGATCACTTTCCCGCCTAGATGCAGGTGGTAAACGAAATCAGTGAGGATAAAGTCGCTGATCCCGAGAAGCAGGGCCGGGAACCAGATTGACTCTCTTTTATTCAATCGGGCGCCGCCGAACAGCAACGCCCCATAAACTGGAGAAAAGTTCCAAGCGTGGGGCAAGAAGCGTGCCAAAACCGCCAACACAATTATCAAATAAACCATAAGGCTCTCCTTTCATAATTGCCCGTACGCGGGCGAGACGCCCACCCGACAGCCGGCGAGGACGCCGATGCTACATTCAACAATCTAGAAATTGAGTCTGGCTCCGGTTCGATAACTAATCCGCAGCGCGGGGAAACCCAAGGCCTCCATATAATGTTGATCGAGCAAATTGGCCGCTTCCCCCGTGTAGGAAAAATGTTTCGTGATCCGATATGCAAAAGCTAGCTGCCAGTTGGTATACGGGGCATCGCTGGTCAGGGGCGGCACCAAGCCGAGAAAGTCGCTGTCCGCCCGGCGTCCGACGTAGATCGCGTTTGTACTAACAGTCAGCCGCCGCCGATCCCAAACGAGCCCTAGCGAGCCTGAATGACGCGGCCGGCGGAGTAGTTGCTTCTTATCTCCAAATACAAGATCGGAAGGCACGTTGCTGTTGGTGATTTCTGCGTTCAGATACGTGTAAGACGCTGTCAATCGCAAACTACTCAGTGGAGCTGCTTCAAAAATCAGCTCAGCCCCTTGCGCTTTGGTGCGGTTCAGATTGAAGAATGTTCCCGAAAATGTTTGGAAATTGGTGACTTGAAACTCGATCAGGTCGCGAAAGCGGTTGTCGAACCAGTTGACTTCTACCTTCATCCGGTCATTCAACAGGCGCTGTTCCAGTCCGAAATCCAAGCTGCGCGTCCGCTCCGGCCGAAGATCGGGGTTCCCGAGAAAGTGTGGATCAGGACTGAAGGATTCGGTGAAATTTGGCTCTTTGATCCCCAGCCCAAAATTAAATTTCAACTTGGTTGCGCCAAGGCGACCTGAGCCTCGTCGAAGCAGATAAGCGGCAGAGCTCCGGGGAACCACGGCACGCCCGAAACTGCCGTTTTGTTCAACACGCACACCGTTCGTCAAGAAGAACCGGCCAATAGCCATCTGATACTGAAAGGTGCCGCCAAAATTATCACGCTGCGCACGAGTCGGAGCTTGCGTAAACGCGAAATCGTTGAGAAACCCGTTTTCGCGATCCCACTCGAATGCGAACGTGAAAATGTGCTGTCCCCAACTCTGGCCGGCGGATCCCAATCGCAAATTGCTCTGGTAATCGAGATGGTGGCGCCGGGTATCATTCACAAAATTCGAAAGGAAATCGAAGACCTCGAAGGGTGCCTGGCTCGCGCCGAAATGGGGCGTGAACGGAGGATCGAGCCCGAACTCCGTCGATCGTTGGCGCGTGCGGGCGAAACCGTAAACCAGTCGCTGGTCCCATCGGCTGGTAGTTTGGTTGGTTATGCTGAAGCCCGTGTATCCGTCAGCCTTCCGGAAATACGAATCGAGAATGGAGGGGATGTCGGGCTGTCCAAACGCAACTTGTCCCGGCGTTCCCGTAAAAGTTGAGTCGCCACGCGAAATCCAGCGGAGCTGCGTATGCCGCCCCAAGCTCAATCCGAAGTTTGCCGAGCCAGTTGAGTCGCGGAAATCGTTGTTAGGTATCTCGTTGTCGGTGTTCAGGCGGTCATAGCTGAGATCGTAATCGAAACCGCCGATCGCTCCATTTAGATCTGCCCCGCCGTGGAAAGTCTTGTAATTGCCGGCATCGAAGTTGAGCGCAAAATGAGGCCTCTTATATTCCTGCTCGCCATGACGGCTGAAAAATTGAATGACGCTCGCCATGGCATCCGAGCCGAACAGCGCCGACTGTGGTCCGCGCACGATCTCGATGCGATCCAGATTGCCAGCTGCGAGGCTGCTGAATTCGAACCTGCCACCTGGCTCGTTCAGTGGGATCCCATCCAGTAGAACTTTGTTGTAATCAAAATTACCGCCTCGCGAAAAAACGGAGGTGGTAGTCCCCAGGCCTCCGCTGCGGATCACGGTGAGGCCGGGAACCTGCCGCAGCACATCGCCGGCGAGAAGCTGCTGTTGCTGCTCGATCTGCTCACCCGAGATCACAGTGACGCTGGCGCCGACTTGCTCAGTCGGAGTCTCCGTGCGAGTAGCAGTTACCACAACTTTTTCCTGCACCGGAGCGAGACCCAGTACGATTATTTTCTGACCCGCAGGCTGAGTTTGTGTCTGAAACCCGGCAACGCGCACCTCGGTGCGGCATTCCACGAAACATGGTTGTTTGAACTCGAAATGCCCCAGCGAATCGGTGAGGGTGCGTTCGACTTCAGCGCCATCTGGCTTCAGCAAACGCACGGTTGTGCGAGGGACCGCGGCGCGGTCAGGATCGAGAACGGTTCCGGCAATCTTTCGCTCTTGAGCCCAAACGGTGAGAGAGAAGACACATAACAAAATTCCTGAGAACCTGCGCATTGCTCCTCCTGTCCAGCGACGGAGAATGATTTGGCGGACGAGGAGCTTTCAATCGGGAGGAAAACTGAGACAACGAGCGCTCAGCAAAACTTAAGGAAGGAACGTGCTGAAAGCGGGTTATCACGATTCACCTTCCCGCGAAGGCGATCTCATCCCGCTTCTGGCAGGTCTCCTGACTCTCGCTTCGTCGAACTGACCGCCTTCCCAACTTTCGTCAGTGGCGTACTGGCCAGTTCTCCACGATCACAGTGGCGCGGCCGTGCCGGATTCTCACCGGCTTCCCTATTGAGCTTGCAAATAGCACCAGAAGCAAAGTGCTCCCTCTGATTACGCCTGCGGCTGTGGAATGTCAAGAGAGAAGAATTAATGGTAGTTCCGGATTTAACCACGAAGGGCACGAAGAAACACGAAGGAAGCCGCCCTTTGTGTAACTTCGTGTCCTTCGTGGTTTATGAAATTAGGACATTGTCGAATTAATCGCAAAAACCGGATGGATCGCTCACTTGCAGACACCGTATCCTTGTCAGCGTTATGGTTTCATCTGCTATCCCTAACCTTCCCTGGACGGAAATCCGAAGTGGCTTGTGGACGCGTGGATTCGGACGCATGGGAAAACTCCTAACCCGTGCTCAGTGCGAGGAACTGCGATCGCTGTATTCCAATGCATCGTTGTTTCGGAGCCGCATCGATATGGAACGCTATCGCTTCGGCCGAGGTGAGTACCAGTATTTTGCCAATCCCCTGCCGGCGCTCGTCGCCGAGCTTCGTGAAGAGCTCTATCGTTTTCTTGCTCCAACAGCGAACGAGTGGATGTCCGCGTTGAGAATCCCAGCGGATTTCCCCGCCAATCTGGATTCGTTTCTCAAGCAATGCCATCGCCGCGGACAGAAGCGGCCCACCCCGCTGCTGCTGCGCTACGAGAAAGGCGATTACAACTGCCTGCATCAGGATGTGTACGGTGAGATCGTGTTTCCGTTTCAGGTGATCTTTGCACTCAGCAGGCCGGAAGACGAATTCACGGGCGGCGACTTGCTTTTAGTCGAACAGCGGCCGCGAGCGCAATCCATTGGTCACGCCATTCGAATGGAACAGGGCGAAGCCGTAGTCATTACCACGCGATATCGTCCAGCAAAAGGATCGCGCGGCTACTACCGCACGAATTTCCGACACGGCGTCAGCGAAGTTCTCAGCGGTGAGCGCTACACACTGGGGATCATCTTTCACGATGCCGCATAAGTGCGCTCTCAGAGAAGAAAACTGAAGCACTACGTTCTGCCACGGGCGGCAATCATCATTCCTGCACCGGCGGCTACCATTACGACGCTGGCAATGGGAGGGACGCGCTCGTTGTGTTCAGTTCGCACCCCGATGCTCACGTCACCAGCTTTGAGCGCGTGGTTCTCCGAATGTGGAATCGGAACAAAGAACGACAGAATACCTAGGACGAGTACCACCAGCCCGACTACAAACAAGGTCTTCATGAAAGCCTCCGTCCAACCGGCGTGGGATGCATCCAAGGTCGAATCGGCTGCTCCGAGCTACGATCCGAGACTCTTGGCGAATTCGACTAGGCTGCGTACGGCAATGCCGGACGGGCCTTTGGCGATCCAGGGTTTGTTGTCTTCCATCCAGGCGGTGCCGGCGATGTCTAGGTGCAGCCAGGGAGTGTCTTCAGCAAATTCTTTCAGGAACATCGCGGCCGTGATTGCGCCACCATAGCGCCCGCCAGTGTTCATTATGTCAGCGATGTTTGAACGGATTTGTTCTTTGTATTCGTCATCAAGAGGGAGACGCCACATTTTCTCTCCGGCCTTGGCCAGTGCCTTAGTGAAGCGCTCGTACATGGCATCATCATTCGCGAATATGCCGGCGTTGGCATAACCTAATGCGACTACAACGGCCCCCGTTAAAGTAGCGGCATCGACCAAATGGGTGCAGCCGAGCTGCCGTGCGTAGCAGAGTCCATCGGCCAGCACCAGGCGGCCTTCGGCGTCGGTGTTTATGATTTCGATCGTCTTTCCTGACATTGCAGTCTGAATGTCCCCGGGTTTCTGGGCTTTCCCGGAGGGCATATTTTCGGTGGCACAGACGATACCAATGACCTTTACCTTGGGTTTGAGTAGCGCAATGGCGCGCATTGCGCCAATCATGGTGGCTCCTCCAGCCATGTCGTATTTCATTTTCTCCATGCCATCAGCGGGCTTGATAGAGATGCCGCCAGTGTCGAACGTAACGCCTTTGCCTACGAGCCCGAGCACAGGCTTATCCGGTGCGCCTACCGGTTCATAGCGCATGACGATCAGCGCGGGCGGCTCATCGGAGCCCTGCGCCACGCCCCAAAATGCGCCCATCTTGAGCTCTTTCAGTTTCTCCGCGCCGTAGACCTCGCACTTCAGCCCAACTTCCTGCGACATTTTGCGGGCATGATCGGCCAGGATGGTCGGCGTCATACGATTACCCGGTTCATTGACCAACTGTCGAGTGAAGTTCTGCGATTCTCCGAGGATGCGAGCCTCGTCCACCGCTTTTTGCAGTGTGGATTGGTCGCCGCGAGCTACGACGGTTAGTGCGTCAATTGTTTGGTCCTTGCGGTCACTCTTGTAAGTGTCGGGATCGAAGTTGCCGACGAATGCACCTTCCACAATGGCTTTGACCGCCTCATCCGCCAGTATGCCTTCTGACGCGAGGAAGGCAAAACTGCGCAAGCTCTTCGCCTTCAGGGTGCGCACCGCGGCTCCAGCCAGCTTGCGCAGCTCCACTGAAGAAAATTGCTTGGCTTTCCCGCCGCCAACAAGCAGCAGCCGTTTGGCTTTCATTTTGGCGGGTTTGTGCAAGAGCGTAGTTTCGAAATTCTTGCCTGTGACTTCCCCGCTCGCGATCACGTCGGCGGCTGCATCCTGTACGGCTTTGTCGTTCGTAGCGACGAAGGCTTCGGTCCTTTCCTTCTCGCCACGATCGAGAACGACCGCTACGAGGCACTCGGTTTCAACTTCCGCAGGAGTGGAAAAAGAAAGATTCGTTTTCATGTTATGCAGAACAGTATCGTTGGGAGATGTGCAAATGCGCAAGCGCAGTGCAGAACACGAGAGCCCCAGCCCTCGGCGTTCTGCATGCCAGGCTCGCATGGCGTCTGCCACGCCACACTGTGTCTTCTCCCCCACAAATCTTTTCGACGCGGTTTTTGACAAGTTCCTTCCCTTCAGCGAATTCCGCTTTGGCCTGCTCCGTGCGACTTCTCCCCCGAAAGCAGTACCGGGAGGGAGATATGACACAGCTAAGTGGATTAAACAATCAGGAAAGAAAGTCTCAGCAGCATTCTTCAGATCAGCGCTCGCCGTTTTGGAGCACCGAACGTTTGCCAGCGCTGTTCGCAGGCTTGGTGATGGTTACGGTTTTCGTCGCTGTCGTGAGTTGTTCGCGGAAGAGCAGCGAACCGGCTGCGATCGCGTCGATTGCTCCGGCTGCGCCGATGGCAACGCCGGCCCCAGCAACGGCAGCAATCGCGCCGATCCCGACAGCTCCGAAAAAGGTGAAGAAGCATCGGCCAACGACCGCCACTTACGTGAATAGCGAATATGGCGTCTCGATCACGTATCCAAGGAAGTATGGCTTGAAGCTTGGAGATGAGGCGCAGTTGTCCTGGCCGGGACTGGGTCCGGTTCCGACTGATTTCGTAAAGCCAGGTGGGGTTATGCTGGCAGCGGTGGAGTTGCCCGCCAGTTTGTATCCTGACACGGACTTCGCTTCGGCGTTCGTCAACGTGAGCGTGAACCACGCTGTGACGTCCGACGAATGCGCCCAGTTCGCGTTTCCGCAAGTGAGCACGGATGCGGCCTCGGCGGCTCAGGCAAAAGTTGGCGCGCTCGAGTTTAACGAAATCGAAAGCATCAACGTCGAAACGCCGAAGCAGGCTGATGCCAAGTATTACCACATTTTCCAGAACGGAGCCTGCTACGAATTCGCTCTGGGTCTCGGCACCTCGGGAGATGAAACGGACGGCACAACCCAGGTTGATCGCGAGAAGGTTTTCAGCCGGCTGGAGAAGATTCTAGCCACGGTGAAGATTAAGCAAGTTGAGCTGCCTGGAACGGAGACTCCAGTTGCGTCAGCGACAACAACGCCAACTGCACAGTGAGAGGCCGCTAATGAGCGGTACGGATCAGGGTCCGTGCCGCTCAGATTTTTCCCTTACCAACCTTCGGACGGGATTCCGAACTATCTCCTTCTTCCCCGGGCGACAGCCTCTCTTGCCTCGCGGTCCGCGGTTCGGCGCCGCTCGGTCTCGCGTTTGTCCCAGAGCTGCTTGCCTTTGGCCAGCGCGAGTTCAACCTTTACTCTGCCATTTTTGAAGTACATACGCGTGGGGATGAGCGTCAGCCCCCTCTGCTGCGTTTTACCGATCAGCTTGCGAATTTCTTCTTTATGCATGAGCAGCTTGCGGGTACGCAGCGGAGCGTGGTTGAAGATGTTGCCATGCTCGTACGGCCCGATGTGGCAGTTAAGCAGCCAGAGTTCGCCATCTTTGATCAAGCCATAGGAATCTTTCAGGTTGGCCCGGCCAGCTCGTACCGATTTGACTTCCGTTCCAGTTAGGGCCACCCCCGCCTCAAATTTTTCCAGCAAGAAGTAGTTGTGGGAAGCGATCCTGTTTACAGCTGCATCACGCTGACCAGCGGCAGTCGGATCCCGGCGAGGATTTTTCTCCGGATTCGGTTTGGTTTGATGTGCCGGCTGGCGCGCCATGCCACAGTTATCTCATAGGAACGCGGGGAGTGTCAGGCCGCAGTGAAATCAAGCGTATGTCAGGGTCGGCAAAAGCATTCTTCATGCTAAGGAGTTGTTTCTGCTCTAGCCTTGGGCGGCCGACCGGTAAGGGAGAATCCTTCCCTGAACGACTGGAATGAGACCTTGTCCAAGAGCATGCGGGGATTAGAACCTGCGAGTTAACTGCAACCAGAACAGTCACTTTCCCATGAATGGAGCGATGCTATAATCACGCAGCTTACGTCTTCAATCGGAGCAAATCGAAAACCCAGCCAAGGGTCGTGGCCGACCTTTGGGAGAAGACTGCCTGCGAGGAACCAGTGATGCTACGCTTGATTCGCCCAGCGGCGATCATTCTGCTCGTCGTGGCCATAAGCCTGTCTGCTGCCGCAAGCGCCAACTCGTTGTTTAAGAAGGGCAAAGACGCTGAGGCCCGGCAGAATTACGAGCAAGCCTACGAGTACTACAAACAGGCTTACGATCTGAAACCCAAAGATCTTGCCTACCGCGCCGCTTACGAGAGGCTGCGTTTTTACGCCGGAGCTTCCCACGTGAAGCGCGGCCAGTTGCTGCGCGATTCGGGCAAGCTCGACGAAGCCCTGGCTGAGTTCCAAAAAGCGGTTGAGGTCGATCCTTCCAGCCCCATTGCTCAACAGGAAATACGGCGGACGCAGCAAATGATCGACGCTGCCAAAGCCCCTGGTCCAAAGGCCGCCGCCCCCGCGCCTAGTGGCCTTCAGCAGCGGGTTCAGGAAGCGCAAGGCCCCGTCGAGTTGGCGGCGATCTCTAATATCCCAATCACACTCAAGCTCACTGAAGATACAAAAGTTATTTACGAAACAGTCGGCAAGCTGGCCGGAATTAACGTGCTTTTCGATCCGGATTACACTTCGCGCCGGGTCAAAATCGAACTGAACGGAGTCACCCTCGAGCAGGCGCTTCAGATCATCGCACTGGAATCCAAGACCTTTTGGCGGCCCGTGACTCCGAACACGATTTTTGTCGCTAGCGATACACCTGCGAAGCGCAAGGACGTGGAGCAGAGCGTCATCAAAACCTTCTATCTGGCGAATCTTTCCCAGCCGACAGAATTACAGGATGTTGTAAACGCACTTCGGCAGATCCTGGAAATATCCCGTATTCAGCCGCTGCCATCCCAGGGAGCGCTGGTGGTGCGCGGCACGCCTGACCAGATTGCGCTGGCAGAGAAACTCGTTGGCGATCTGGATAAAGCCCGCTCCGAAGTGATCGTAGATGTTGCTGTCATGCAGGTGAGCCGCGACAAAGCGCGGACATTGGGCATTAACCCGCCCACCAGTGCCACAGTAGCGCTGCAAAACAACATCAATACAACCACCCCCGCTACCACCACAGGTGGCACAACTACAACGACCGGAAACACCGGCAGCACGTCTGGCTCAGCCAATCAAATTAACCTCAATCGTCTCGGCAACCTGAATGCGACCGATTTCACGGTCACAATTAATCCGGCCACTGCGACGGCGCTCTTCAATGACAGCACCACTAAGATCATTCAGAACCCGCAAATTCGCGCTGTGGATGGACAAAAAGCCTCGCTGAAAATCGGTGATCGCGTTCCTGTGGCTACCGGTTCATTCCAGCCCGGTATTGGTGGAGTTGGCATCAATCCCCTCGTTAATACACAATTCCAGTACTTGGATGTAGGCGTGAACATTGACATCACGCCCAGGGTACATGCCGCGCGGGAAGTGACATTGAAAATATCAATGGATATTTCCAACGTCACTGGGCAGTCGAACATCGGCGGTATAAGTCAGCCGATTATCGGACAAAGAAAGATTGAGCACGAGATTCGGCTCAAAGAAGGTGAAGTAAATCTGCTTGGCGGGATGCTCGAAGACAGCACGACGAAATCCTTGAGCGGCATTCCAGGTTTGTCACAGATTCCGATTCTGCGCTATCTCTTTGGCCAGACGAACACCGAGCACCGGGAAAATGAAATCGTGTTTGCCCTTATCCCGCACATTGTGCGCTCCCAAGATCTTAGTGAGCTGAATCAGAGGGCGCTGCAAGTGGGAACAGCCAGTGCTATCGAGCTGCGGCGAGTGAGCCGACCGGCGCCTGGGGATGGCGGTGCACCCACGCAACCCACGCCAACTCCGCCTCCGGCACAATCAGCGCCTCCTCCCGCTCAGACGCCTCCACCTTCACAGGGATCGGCTGGCGGAGCCGCCAGCTTCATGTTTGATCCGGCAAACGTCACTCAACCTGCGGGTTCAACCTTCGCAGTTAATGTGCTGCTCACGGGCGCGCAGAACGTATATTCCGTTCCGCTACAG
>Ga0209235_1000948_pt1 | contig 15376 bp, 8 predicted proteins | sample GraSoi013_1_20cm_4_FD_185817 | JGI IMG/M metagenome (GOLD analysis project Ga0209235, IMG submission 185817) | Grasslands soil microbial communities from the Angelo Coastal Reserve, California, USA - Sample 09_25_2013_1_20cm (SPAdes) (version 2) | ecosystem: Environmental > Terrestrial > Soil >... | reverse complement strand
GTCGGCCATACCAGACAATATTTGGGGGTCACCCTTGCATCTACTCTAGTGTTCATTGGATTCGTGGGGCTTAGTGCGTCGCCGCTAGGAACCCTAGCTGGAGCTGTCGGTCGAGCCCTGCTTTCAATACTAATTGTGGCGCTTGCGAGATTCACGCTTCGCGATGCGGTTGCCACGCGCGTCAGTTCTGCATTGTCAAAGGCTATTCCATTGGCTGTCGGCGTGGCTCTGCCCTTGTTAACTCTTGATCAAATCTTTCTCATATCTCATCCCTTTAGACCCGTCTTTCAGCTAATCATCCTCTTTGGACTGTTCGTCGTGCTATATGGCGGGATTTGCCGGCAGATGCGAGTGTTCCATCATGGAGATTTCGCGATGCTGCATGATGCGCTTCCGAGGAGATTGCGGCCTTACCTGAAGATGGTTCAGCGTATCATTGTTAGCGGCGCAAGCTGAGCCGCCTAGCTATACTAGGAGTGGGCCCGGAGGGGTTTGTCCCGAGACCTTTGACCCATCCAGGAGACGGGAGACAACGTAGGAATTGGCGTCAGAGTCTGCGCCATGACCGGAGTGAAACAGACCTTTTGGAGAGGATACCATAGAGATATCTTTGGAATCATATGGCAGGCTAAGACAGAATTGTTTAAGAGAGCGCAGGTTAAGATTCTCCGACGGTTAGGTCATACGGCTCAGAAGGCACCCGTTCTCACGTCGTTTCTCGTTATTACCCTACTGACATCTCTTCCTTACCTTAGCGGTCTGGTGTCGCCGGCACAAGCCTCACAGACCCCGACCTTCACCTTCGCCGCGTCCGGAGACTTCGGGTCTCTAACTTCGACCACGGGGGCGAATAATCTGGCTCGACTCAGTTCGTCTGGGATTGGATTCTTTCTTGGACTGGGAAGCTTGAGCTACAACAGTTCCTTGACGGGCGACGTGTGGTGTTCCCAGTTCAAGGCCAAATACAGCAATATCGAGATTATTCCAGGAGATCATGACACTGGCGGGCACAATTCAACAACCTTTGGAGAGACTCACAGCTATGAAAGGTACGTCAGCAACTGTCCGCTGACCCTCGGCGTACCTATTACATGTGGTCCTGTGGCGGGTGCCTGCTATGGTAAGGAGTACTACCTCGACTATCCAGCAACCAATCCGTTGGCACGTTTCATATTCGCATCTCCGAAGATCTATAACATAACTGGGGTTTGCACCCAGGCATTGGACCCATACTGGCCTGGTTGTAGCTCGCAGACGAAAAACCTGCCGTGCACAGACCAGTACGGTTGCTGGCCTTATGACAAAGCAGACATCCACTACAACTGGGTTTCAGCAGCAATAGACAATGCGAGAAGTCTTGGGATAAAGTGGACCATAGTCGGGACTCACAAAGACTGCATAAGTGCCAGCGACGCAACCTGTTCAATGGGTAGCGCCTTCTTCAACATGCTTCTGTCCAAGAAGGTGGATTTGATAATCCAGGCTCATGATAACGCGTATGAGAGGTCAAAGCAGCTTGCGCTCAACGGCGGCTCTTGTCCAACAATCCAAACGGATGGCAACGGATACCCGACTTACAACTCCGCATGCGTGGTGAACTCTGGTTCAAGCGGCTCCTATCCGGCCGGTACCGGGACGATTGTTGTAATTCAGGGAGCATGGATCAACGATCTTTACAAAGTGAACAGTACGTCGATAGGCAATGGGAAAACCATCGCTGAGGCACCTTACTTCGCAAAGCTAATGGGAAGCAACACGGCAGGTGCTGGACTAGGGTTTGTCAAATACTCAGTCTCCCCCAATGAGATTGATGTCCAGACAAACTTCACATCAACTTTCCAGGACAGCTTCAGCATTGTATCACCACAAGCCCCCTTGTCAGCTAGCTTCGCCTACTCTCCGACAAATCCGACTGTAGGAAATTCCGAGTCTTTCACCGTGACTGCATCCGGAGGAACAGGTCCCTACACATTCAACTGGAATTTCGGTGATGGTTCCGCAGGCTCCGGAAACCCTACAACACACACATATGCCGCCCAAGGAAACTACACCGTCTCACTGACAGTCACCGACTCAGCATCCCCGACCCCCGCAACCAAAACCGCGACTCAAACCATCTCAGTCCTACCACCATCACCCTCCTATCCATCTTGGAACCCTAACGTGAGATGCAGTGCAACGCTGGTAACATTCGCCCAAGCGACAAACGGAGGACCGCTAACCGGAAGTCTGTGGCAGACCAGCTTGACCAGCGGGGGCATACCCAACAAGCGTGCGTTGTCTCCACCGTGCACGACCATAAACACACAGGGCCAGCTAGTTTCGACCTTCGTTCAGATGAACGGCGTCTACATCAATTCAACATTTTCGAACTTCCTCGACTGCTCAACGACCTACGACCCAGTCAACGGAGGGGTATCGTACCCGGACAGAAATGGCGATGGCAATCCTGATTTGTACTGTGACACGACCGGTCCAATCTTTGCCCAAGGGTCAAACGCAGAGGACCACTACGAGTTCGACCAAGACTTGCTCGCAGCAGGCTACTGCGGCCCAGGGATACCGCCCTGCGACAACTCGACCCTCCGCCAGTACCTTTCGACTGGAAGCATCGCACTCGATGTCCAGGGATTCATCTTCTGGGACTCCATCGACACTCCCGGCCACTGGGAACTTCATCCGCTCACCGCTTGGAAACTCGACGGAAGCCCACCGCCCCAGCCCCAACAACTCTCCACCAGTTTCGCGTATTCTCCTCAGAACCCGACACCAGGGATACAAGTCTCCTTCAATGCAGTATCAAGCGGAGGAGTTCCCCCCTACAGTTACACTTGGAATTTCGGCGATGCCTCCACAGGCTCAGGTAGCTCACCTACACACATCTACTCGACTAAGGGAACCTATACAGTCAGCCTGACGGTAAAGGACTCTGTCTTCCCAACTCCTCACACCGCGAGCGCGACCCAGTCTCTGACCGTGTCCCCTCCACTGTTTACACTCGCGATAACTGGCCCATCGTCAGGAGTCGCAGGCGCCAAGATCAACTTTACTGCAACGGCTTCGGGCGGCAGTTCACCTTACTCCTTCAGCTGGAACTTTGGCGATGGAACTGCCAATGTCGCAGGAGGCTCAACAAATCCGAACGCGCAGTCCCACACCTACACGAAGATAGGAACGTTCACAGTCAAAGTCAACGCCACAGACTCTACAGGCCAGATTGCAACAGCCACCTCGACGGTCAACGTCTCAACCATGATTCCTCCGTTGAGCGTCTCTCTCAGCGGCCCAGGCTCCGGAGGCATTGGCAGTTCTCTGACGATCTCAGCGACCGCCACCGGCGGTTCGACGCCGTATAGCTTTAGCTGGACGGCAATTGGCGGCAGTCCGTCTTCAGGAACCGGCTCAAGCCTTTCCACCACCTATAGTTCGCCAGGAACATACACTGTGAGTGTGACTGTTACGGATGCAAATGCGAAGACCGCCACCTCCTCGACAACGATCAGCGTCAGCCCGCCTCCCCAGTACACTTTGAGCTGGCAAGGCTTCGACTGGGACGGCGGCGGAGAAGAGACCCTTACAATGAACGGACTCTTCCTAGCATCACTTCCCACAGTCGACACGCTTCAGAATTCCAACGTCTACGTATCCTTCTCACTCAACGTAACATCTTTCATCGTTCAAAGCACCAACAAGCTGACATTCACTCACGCAAACTGGGACTGCAGCGTCTCCGACAACGTTAGAAACCTACAACTCACGACTGGAACGACCGTTGTCTACACCAACTCCACAGTCGAACCACTGTCATGCACGCAATCGCTAGCATACACCTTTACAATCGCTCCTCCTTCCTCTCCACAAGCTCTGACAGCATCTTTCAGTTACACACCGATCAATCCTTCCACAGGTCAGTCAGTCACCCTCACCGCAACGGCCGCCGGCGGCGTAGGCCCCTACACATTCAACTGGAACTTTGGCGACGGATCAACAGGATCAGGCCCGACTGTCACGCATACGTATGGCCAGGGAGCAACCTTCACAGTAAAGGTCACAGTTACAGATTCGGCCCAAAACATCGCTACAAGCTCCCAACAGGTCACAATAACCTCAGCCCTCACATCGACCTTTACCTTCAGCCCCCCAACCATTACCCCTGGAAGCCCCACGTCCTTCACGGCAACAGTCTCAGGCGGCACAAGCCCCTACTCATACAGCTGGAACTTCGGAGACGGAGCCACTGGAACAGGAAACCCAACAAGCCACACATACTCAGCAGCCGGACCCTACAACGTCACACTCACAGTCACGGACTCCAAAGGCAATACAGCGACAGCCAGCCAGACACTGACAGGGACGCTTATCACAAGCTTCACCTTCTCGCCCCCCTCCCCTGTCATCGGGCAGACAGTAGCCTTCAACGCCACCGCCTCAGGCGGAACACCCTCCTACTCTTTCAGCTGGAGCTTTGGCGACGGTTCTACTGGAACAGGCGCTTCCGTAACACACGCTTACTTGTCCGGAGGGAACTTCACCGTCACTCTTACAGTCAAGGATAGTGGCTCACCCCAGCAGACAGCAACATCGCAAAAGCTGGTAAAGATCCCTACGTCCCTGGCCGCGAGCTTCGTCTTCAACCCATCCTCACCCGAAGTTGGATTACAGATCACTTTCACAGGCTCGGCCAGTGGTGGGACCGCTCCTTACGGTTTCAGTTGGGCATTTGGCGACGGCGGATCCTCAAGCGCTAACCCAGCCGCGCACTCCTACTCGTCGACGGGCTCATTTACTGTCACTCTGACCGTTAGGGATGCCAACGGTGCCACTGCCACTAGCAGCCAGACTGTCCCTGTGGCGTCTGCTCCTTCGGTGAGCTTCAACTATAGCCCTACAACCCCTGAAGCAGGTTCTCCAGTAACCTTCACCTCCACCACCACAGGCGGCGTGGGGCCGTTCACGATGATCTGGTTTTTTGGTGACGGTGGCACATCCAACGCCAACCCTACCACTCACACATACGCGACATCAGGATCTTTCACGGCGAATGTGACTGCCACTGATGCAAACGGTGTCAAAGCTATATCAGCGAAGTCTGTCACCGTCGCATCTCCGCTAACAGTAAGTTTCACAGAGACCCCATCGTCTCCCACAACAGGCCAGGTTGTGACCTTCACAGCAGCGACTGCCGGCGGAGTTGGAACCGTTAGTTACAGCTGGAGTTTCGGGGACGGCGCTACCTCCACCGGAAACCCTGTAACCCATACCTACACGAGCCCCGCCTCCTTTACTGTATCAGTGACAGCGACTGACTCAGATGGGGTGGCAGCTGTCTCAAGCCAGACGCTCACTGTTCGATCCCCGCTAACCGCGAGTTTCACCTATACTCCAAGCAATCCAGTAACAGGACAGACAGTAACCTTCACAGCGACAGCCAGCGGAGGAACATCCCCCTACACTTTCAGCTGGTCGTTCGGCGATGGCCTTTCCGCGACGGGGGCTTCTGTTACACACTCCTACACGACCAACGGCACGTACACAGCTACTCTCACGACGAACGACTCTGGAGGACGGACAGCAACAACGTCCAACACAGTCCCTGTAGGCCAGCAGTCACAAGGCTACGCGCTGGTGACCTCGTCCGATGGAAAGGTATTCCGGCTATATTCGAACGGCACATTGACCCTAATCGGCCAGCCCGTCACGACCCAGCTCCGACAGATCAGCTGGAAGCCTGACGGGTCTTACGCGCTGATCTCGGGAGACTCGGCTGTGCTGCTTAAGTATGATGGTACCTCGCTGACCTCAATCCCGACGGGTGTGTCTACGGGACTCAACTTCTGGACCGTCTCATGGAAGCCTGACGGGTCGTACGCTCTGATCGGCGGGTCCTCGGGTCTATAACGGCGTCTCCGTCACGGCCATCAGTGATCCATACACTCAGACACTTTATGCGATCGGCTGGAATCCTACGGGTAACTACGCGCTACTCGTAGGCAAGGGTGGAATCATGCTGACGTATGACGGCGCCACGGTCCGCTCGCTGACGAGCGGCACCATCTACGACTTGGACGCGGTGGGCTGGAACCCGAATGGCCAGTACGCGCTGATAGGCGGTCTCAACGGTACAGTTCTCAGATTCAATGGGACTTTGGTTACTCGGATCAACACGAGTGGACTTACCGGGACGAACGCGATCAAGTCGATCGCTTTCAACCCCTCAGGCACACTGGCACTGCTCGTTGGAGACAATGGCATGGTCCTCACCTACAACGGTTCAGCGCTAACCCTTCTTACCCAGCTGACCTACAGCTTTCTCTACAGTGTCAGCTGGTCACCATCAGGCACAGCCTACATTGTCGGGAACGGCGGCACAGAGCTTACGTACTCCAACGGGACCCTGACGAAGATGCTCTCTAGCGGAACTACATCCTCGCTAAGATCGATAGCTTGGAAACCAACGTAACAGCCAATGAGTCATCCACTATGAGCAAGCCCCCACCAGGTGCTCCACTCGGTTCGATTCGGGCTATGACATGGCGTTGAGTTTTTTCAGATCGATGGTAAAACCTAGGCAGAAACTTTCAAACCAAGAGCATTGATAGTCCTCCGACTGGATTTGCATTTCAGGACAGACAAGAATGCGGGCCCGGAGGGATTTGAACCCTCGACCTTCGGCTCTCCCCAATTGGATAGAGGGCCGACGCTACTGTCCGTGCTGAGCTACGGGCCCGAGCTGGTGCTCAGCTAAGCATTGTACAAATAGCTTTACGAAAAAAGAGGGGTTTTCCCTACCTGATGGGCAGGGAGAATTTATTTCTTGGAGAGTTTTCCGATTCCCATGAAGACCAGTGCAAGCATGACAACAGCGATGCCAAGTAGAACTATCTCAACGATCGGTAGTACAGAGGTTGCCAGACTAAGCGGCTGATACGTCGCGAGCGAATATTGGATCGACGCACTGCCCGTGGGGATCGCGCCTCCTGGACTTGGCTCAGCTGTCCCGATACCTATCGTGATGGTTCCACCGAAATTATTATTCGAAGCTCTTCCATCAGTAGGGACCGTGAAAGTGTACTGGGTATTGTAGGTCTGCCCTCCAGCGAGTGCTTGTGCGGTGCTGAGGACTGTGGTGAAATTGCCGTCCCAGTGGTCTGTTATGAAAAACTTCCAAGGATAAGTCACGGTTATGTTCTTGATGGTGAATGCGTTGGTGCCTTGGTTTCTTACGGTGATAAACAATGTTCCTGTGTCGCCTGGAGCATACGTTGGCCTGTCGGTGCGAGCATAAAGGTTGAATCCGGGTGGTGGAGCCGCGTGGGTAGGCGTGAGCGTGGCTAGTCCGGTGATGGCGATTGCAAGCAATGTGATTGTTGCGCTTTTCATTTTCATGAAAGCCTTCGAGCTTTTGGAGCCGGTAAAAGGTTAGTCGTTACTCTCGATATGAGTCACACATGCTATTCTCGGGAAAGCTTGATACGGAATAAGATTGGCGGTGTCTCCGGGGCTCGTCGTCTAAGACGCTTCTCAGCGTCGGCGAAGCCTGGTTAGGACGTCGCCCTGACACGGCGAAGGTCGCAGGTTCAAATCCTGCCGAGCCCACCAGTTTAATCCTGGATTTCTGAGTGATTCAGGATGGGATCCAACTCTGCTTCGACACTCTTAGCGAGAATTCTCTAGGTTTCCTGCAGGAACAGGACTATTTCTTCGTTAATGTCAACACAAATACATTACAGGATGGAATTGAGTCTCTGAGAGTTTATGCCGTTAATTGTGTCCTAACGCTTCTGCGGATCAGCCAGAGGGACACAAGCGCGGTTACTACTCCGTACACTAGGTGGAAGATGAAGCTCCCTCCTGCAAACATGAGATTCGACAAGTCCGTGGGCGCGAGCACGTCGGCAACCGGCACATAGACGACGACCCAGATTGAGATCCCTCCCAACAAGCCTACCCAGAAGCTCTTTCGGGTCGTGTCAAGGGCGAACCTCTTGAGCAAGGCGGTAATTGCGATGAACACTCCGCCCGCTACCAGACCTACCAGGAAATGTAGCGCCCAGCCTGTCAAGACTGGAGAGGAGAAACCCAGCTTCGTCGCGATGGTCACATAGAAGACCTCCTGGTCCAAAACAAAGGCGCTGAGGCCAGCTAGAACGCCTAGAACTGCGGCCCCAACCAGACCACCTAACGCGCCTGTCTTCAACCCTCTAAGTGCAGAGTAGTCGATTGACCTCAAGACTCCTGTCAGGAGGCTCTAATTTCAATAATAAGAAACTGGAACCGTTCTGAAAATCTCGAGTTACAGAATTAATAGCTAGCCTGAACAGTTGCAGGCGTCACGCTTTCGACCAGACCGTTCAACTCTGCTTCGTGAGGGCTCAGGATGTAGCCATCATTGTCACAGAAGTAGATCTTCAATCGGGGAATCCATCGCATCTTTCTGCCGCAACGCGGGCACTTGACCTCATTCATGTTTCTTGAATCTCGAAGGGGAGAAAGTAACTCGGGGGTTACTTGGGAACGCTAGCCTATCAAACTATGCGAGTTCTGTTGATCTTCTTGCTCTGCCAAGAGTATCTTCGTAGCGTAGTGGTGGCTCCAAATCCGCAGGCCGCGCACCTCTTCTTCCTGACGTGATAGGAATGTCGGCCGCACCTCCGGCACCGGATGTGAGTTCCTTTTCCCCCAGCCTTGCCGAATGAGGTGGTCCCTTTAGTCATATGTAGAATCTCGTTCCCTGAGGAAAGGGTTTCAAGATAAGGGTTATTCTACGTAATAACCTTTCATGATTTTTTGCGGACGAGATGACCTCTTGTGAAGGGGACCGCGAGGTCGGTCGTTCAACGTCGTATCGAAGCGCGACAATGACCCAAGGTCCTGGCACGGGTTTCGGGAATCAAGTACCGAATGCGCCGTAGAACGAAATTGCGTCAAGGACGATTGCCATTGCGTCATCGTAGTTGCAATGAAACGCAACGTTGCTTTGCGGCGTAGCGGTTATCGAATATTCTACCTCCATCTTACCCGTATAGGCTACCGGCGTGAATCCTTGCGGAGGCTGGGGTCCTCCAATCGAATACTCGCATGAGTCAGCATCGTTTATCGCTACACTCGCTATTACGAAGTCCAAGGTGGAAGTCTGTATAGAGGCAGAACATGTAGGACCACGACAAGAGACCGTTCCAGGAATCGAAGGGTTCTGGTCGAATATCGATCGGTTGTTGGCGCCATGGATGGCGATTACCTGAATTCCGAACCAACCAAAGTCGGAATATATGACAGTGATATTGTCTGAGTTCAAGGGGGACGTAGTTCTTGCGTAGTATTCCCAGACCTTAGCGTAGGTGGAGTAGTCAATGCGAGGGGTGAAAACCAGACCGCTGCTGTCAATGATGGAGGATACAGTCTCATTTGTATTGCAGCACGAGCTATCCACTATCACGAGAATTATGATATCGTGACCGTGGGCAGTAGTAAGTAACTGTGTATCACAGGGTCGGACATTATTCATGAAAACGCCGCAAGACGAAAATGTTCCCAAACCGTCTAACGTTATCGGAGACGCGGCATACACACTTTTGGTAGCCGAAAAACTTCCCACAAAAACCAGTAGTAGGAGCACACCAAGGATTTTCTCTATCGTAGTTTCAGACTCCGACCACCCTTCTAACCCACCCGTTAGGCTCTTTAGTCTTTAAGAATGGCAATCCGGTATCGAGCCTTGGCAAAGTCTCAATGCAATGTTTGTGGATAATGGTTCAATGATTCAAAGTTAGACGAACATCTTAGCCAACATTTGGAAGCGCCAGCGGAAGAACCGGGGTCCGCACAGAAACGCTTGAAGTGTCCAACTTGCGACAAGGTGATGGACGCGTACTACGGAGTGCCGTTCCGAGTTGGTGGAACTGGACCGGGCATGCGATTGTTCATTGGGGCGTGGGCTGAGCTTGGAGAAGAACCCGTTCCGATAGACCTCTACGTTTGTCCTCAGTGCGAGCGGATAGAGCAATATGCTAACAAGAACACTAAGGATAGACTGAGACGCGCCGCGAGTCACAACCCGTGACAGCTAATGCTTCGGCGACCTCTAACACCGATCTTCAAGCCGCTATCGTACTGACTTTTGGGAACCGGCACTATCCGCTTCCAAGAAATACTCGAGGACGAGCCTTGGCATTACCGATACGATAAGAGGGCGGAATTATTCGAGCCAATCCATGACAAATGTCCCCGAAAGAAATCTGAATAACGAAATACTCCGAGCGCTTAAGAAATAGGAGTTAGGAACTTGATATCCAAGAATTGGGGTCTGCGGTCTACTTCGATCACGTTCTCCTTCAACAGCATCGCCTTTGCTTCTAAGGTAATAGCGATCTTTCCACCATAGTGTTCGATAATTGGATTGGGAAAATGTTCAAAGTTCACTCCGGTAGCAACGTGCCTTCGAACAATTTTCTCTACGGCTTCTAGAATTTCTCTGACATTAGTCGTCGTTGGGCATCATGATTGTCGCACTCGCCGATTACTCTGGGAACGAATATAGTCTTCCCTCATAGCGCATGTTGAAAGCGTAATTCTCTGCCGCGTTGACAGTTCACCACTGACCCCGTTTCCGACCTTCTCCAAGCATAGACGAATAGATGCTGAACACATTCTCGGCTCAGAGAGTTCAGAACCGAAGTTTTGGTGGTTCCGTAGGCTTGCCGGAATAGGGACTTGGAATCTTGAGTGCTCGGTCGGACAAATTATGCATGACATCGACGGCGGCGATTGCTTTGTCAGTTAGTTCGTGTTTCTCTGCTTCCGTGTAGTTCGGGAAGAAAAGACCATCTTGATGGAAAAGCCCGTCACGTTTCGTCTTGAATTGTTGAATAACATCAAACTCTGTGTCATAAAGCAATTCCATCTGACGGAACAGTTTGAGTTTGTCCGACACGCGGAGGTTAGTCAGGGGTTTTGATCTTGTATTCTGTGATGAAATCCCGCAAATTCTTGGAACGATATTGTCGCAATACATCTCGATTATGCTCCAAGCAAGCAAGACAGCTTCAGGCGTCTTCCCGTCGCTCTCCAAGTCCTCCAGAATGTCCCTATGAGGGGCGTCCTCATTTGCCCATCGTTCTCAACACATGAGCGGGTGGTTTATCCCGTGCCATTCGAACTTCAGCTGACATATGAATTCACTTACGCTTGTCATTCTTAGAAGATGAAATTAGGAGTGCCCGCATCTTCGCCGCTTAGGAACCGCCATCATCCGCACAAAGCGGGATTCGCGTCCCGCTTAGGCTACTACACGGGCAAAACGCGTTTCTCGTTTCAAACTAATAAGTTTAGCTCCGGACTTGCTCCTATCCCCTATTCTTTCTGGAATGAATCGAGCTTTTCCACCACCATTTGCCCACAGTCTCGGCACTGGTAACATCTGCCACCCCACCGCCATGTCACCTCGTGAGTGCTCGTCTTGCCGCACGTCCAGCACCATATTAGCAGCAAGCGGGCGAAGAAGTCGGGATTCTTATCCATCGACGGCAAGGTCAAAATGTCGGAGAATCCTTGAGGTTATGTTTGGGAGACTGAAGTGAAAGTAGATAGTCAGTCAATCGTCACACGATTTCGTCATAGTCTCCCAACGCCTTTCGAGGATCCCCTCAAGAGAACGGTGGCCTGTGCACCCCGGTGCCACTGTTGAGTAGTGGAGCTGATGGGCGTTGTCTATGGTCTTCCGTCCTACTATCAGGAGGACTTTATTGTTGTGTTGCCAGAGCTTCCGAAGTGGTCTTTGTCGCCACTGTAAGTTGCCATAATTGTTATGATGGTTGTTTTGCCCTTGCCCGTCGTATAAGTGGCGGTGCAGGTTGCTGACGAGCCCGTGCCTGACAGGTTGCAACTGGTGAACATGCCACTTCCCGTGCTGCTCATGGCCACAGTGCCGGCCGGTGTTATCGCCGTTCCAGGTGAAGTATCTGTCACGGTGACGGTGCAGACTGTGTTGCCCTTAACCTTCGGACACGTTACCATCGTTGACGTTGTGCGCTCTGTCACCGTTAGGCTGGTTGTGCCCGAACTGCCCTGATGGTCGCCGTCATAAGTTCCTGTTATAGTCTGCGTTCCTTCAGTGCCAGACCCCGGCGCATAGCTTACAGTGGCCGCGCAACTGGCTGTTGAAGAACCGATGGATTTGAGTGTGCATGTGTTGGACGGAGTGAAGGAGCCGGAGCTGCTGCTGGAAAAGGTGACTGTGCCAATTATCGGAGCGGGAGTGGATGAAGTATCCGTAACCGTTGCTGTACACTGGGTAGGCTGGTTGACAGCTACGGAAGAAGGACTACAACTTATGCTGGTCGAGGTGGTGTTGGGAGATGTGGACGCAAAAAATACACCATTACTCCAAGTTCCGCTAGGGACACCACTACCGTTATTCCCTCCGATACAATATACGTACCCTGAATCCAACGCACAACTTTGTGTGTAAATGACCGTTGGATAGCTTGTAGTGGATGCCCAAGAGCCGACCCCACTCGAAGACAAAGACGCGAAATAGACAGCACTAGTGAACCCAGTAAAGGTACCACCAAAGGGACTATGAGTCGCGGTATCGCCGCCGATACAATATGCGAACCCAGAACCCACAACACAACTCGGGCTGATAACGTTCAATGGATAGCTTGTGCCAGATGACCAGGAACCGACTCCACTCGAAGATAAAGGCGCAAAATAGACAACGTTCGTGAAACCATTAGCGGTCCCGAAGCCATTAGCCATATCGCCACCAATGCAGTACACGAACCCTGAATTGACCACACAACTTTGAAAGACAATGCCTGTTGGGTAGCTTGTGGTGGGTGACCAGGAACCGACTCCACTCGAAGATAAAGGCGCAAAATAGACAGCACTATTAATCGTACCCTGTACTCCTCCACCGGGTAAGGCTGTAGTGTTCTCGCCGGCGATGCAGTATACGAACCCTGAATCGACCACACAACTTTGGCCGGCGATATTTGTCGGGTACCTTGTACTGGGTAACCAGGAACCAACTCCATTCGAAGACAAAGCTGCAAAATAGACAGCACTTGTGGAATTCGCGAGACCACCATGGGTATCGCCGCCGATGCAGTATACGTATCCTGAACTCGTTACACAACTTTGTGACTGAAGCCTAAGTGGATAGCTCGTTGACGATGACCAAGAACCGGCTCCTCCAGCAGGAAGCAGCGGCGCAAAGTATACAGCATTAGTCAAGCTACTAGAGTTGTCTCCGGCGATGCAGTACACAAACCCTGAACTCATTACACAACTTGGGAACTCAATTCCTATCGGATAGTTTGTAGTGGATGACCAAGAACTTAGAAGAGCAGAAGCGGGTTGAATCCAGATCGCCGTGAACCCTAGGCTCAGGATGACTACAGTTCCCAAGAGAAGCTGAATGGTCTTTCCGAGTTTTCGCGTGCGGATCTTATCGAATTCTGACATTCTTGCCTGATTTTAGGTCGCTGGAGTAGTACTTCAATTGATGCATGTGTACGATTGAATACAGCTGAGTCCATCCACAGCCATCGTGAGAATGTCGTAATCTGAGAACCCCTGCAGGACAGTCGCGAGTGGAGAGTTCACCGTAAGCTCCCAGTTGACTCTTGTGATTTCCCAAACCTGTCGCAGGAACCGTTGTTCAGAGAGGACAACTCACCAATATCACAGCAACCATCTCGGTTCAACATCGCCTTTGAGAATCTTCAGACCATAGTAGTTCTCGCCGGTGAACTCGCTCAAACAAACAGAGTCTGGTTCTTCGCTCTGACACTGAACGGATCCCTCGCGAGTCGAGCAGGGAAACCGAGACCGAAAAGAGAGAACTGGGTGAGAAACTTGAATCGAAGAGCCATAAAGAAAGAAGTGGTTGGGATAGGTGGAGTTAGCTTCTACGTTCTCCCGGGTCTGCTATTTAGAAGGGAGTGATCATTCTTTTCCATGACTCCATTTTAAAAAAACGGGAAAACCCGAGGCTTTCCAGTTTTGGGAGGAGGAGGGATTTTTCCTGTTGAAAAGATGCTATTGCGATTCGTGGGCGAGATTGGTTTGGAGTTCGTTGACCGCTCTTCGGACCTCTTTCAGAGTCTTCTCGTCATCTGAAGTAGCCTTGTCGTACAACTTGCGAGGTGGGTCTTCGTTGGCTGACTCTTCGAATTGCTTGGCCCAGTCTGATGGGATTTCGTCGCTCGGCTTCGCTCCAGCAAGGGTTGAGAACGCTACGGTCCAGACTCGAGGCACGTTTGCAAGCGTGTATCCGCCGCCTCCGAATAGTAGCAGCTTTCCCTTGCAGAGCTCATGCGCGAGGTCGTGCATTTGGCTGACGACCTCTGCGTAGGCCTTCGTTGTGAGTCTGAGGTGTGCAAGCCGATCGTCAAGATGGCCGTCAGCGCCGCATTGGACTAGAATGATGTCAGGTCTGAACTTCTTGACCGCGTCAGGGACGATTCTTTGAAACGCCTCAAGGTATGCTTCGTCTCCTGTATAGGGCGGTAGCGGAATGTTGAGCTTCAATCCTTGAGCTTCTCCTTTTCCGGTTTCATCTGGAAAGCCTGTGCCCGGAAAGAGGAATTTTCCGCTTTCATGGAAATCAATGTCTAGCACTGCGGGATCATCGTAGTATCCGTACATGACGCCGTCGCCGTGGTGAGCGTCAACGTCGAGGTAGACAATTCGCTTCACGTTGTATCTGGCCTTCAAATGTGCAATTACGACGGCAGGGTCGTTGAATATGCAGAATCCTGAAGCTCTTTCAGGATGCGCATGGTGTAATCCTCCGGAAGGATTGAACGTATGCGAGAGTCTGCCACCCATCACCTCGTCGGCTGCGACGATGGAGGCTCCGACAACGAGGCTTGTCGCTTCGTAGCAGCCCTTGAACGCTGGAGTGTCTCCCATATCGAGGAGACCTGAGCCTTTCTTGCTGTACTGTTCGACGAGTCTCACGTAGTCGTCTTCGTGGAAGAGGAGAATCTCTTCTCTGGATGCTAGGCGGGGCTTGATCACCTGGACGGACCCGTCTTGAAGGATTCCTTTGGATCTGATCAGTTCGTAGGTCAGCTTGACCCTTATGGGTCTCAGAGGGTGTTGGGGGCCGAGGTTGTAGTCGAGGAATCTCTCGTCCCAGATGAGACCAGTCTTTCCTGGCAGGAAGGTCTGCTCTCCGATTTTATCGCTCTACTCTACGTGTACGAAGGCTAGGGGGGATTTTTCGTAGAGACGGATTGATTTGATGTTAGTGAATTCTAGCATTCCGTATCGTGAGAGTTCTCGTCCTATGCCGCTCTTCTTGATTCCGCCGAACGGCATTCGAGGGTCAGACACTACGATGTTGTTCACGGTAACCATTCCAGCTTGC
>Ga0209235_1000933_pt1 | contig 15485 bp, 18 predicted proteins | sample GraSoi013_1_20cm_4_FD_185817 | JGI IMG/M metagenome (GOLD analysis project Ga0209235, IMG submission 185817) | Grasslands soil microbial communities from the Angelo Coastal Reserve, California, USA - Sample 09_25_2013_1_20cm (SPAdes) (version 2) | ecosystem: Environmental > Terrestrial > Soil >... | reverse complement strand
ACTTTTGGACAGAGGGTCTGGCCAATTGAAACCATTCTGGGCGGGTCTCACGGTTCGGCTCGGAGAATCGGCTGCATAGGCTTCTTCGAGGTTGCGAGTTGTCCGCACGACTCAACGAAAAGAGTCGCGGTTCTAAAGTCTCGTGCTCGGATCTCACATCCAGGCTTGTTCTGGGCGATTCCTATGGTGATAGGTTTTCCAAAGAGCACTTTTGTGTCGCGGGAATTTTTTTATTTCCAAATTCTGGAGGGCGGTCACTCGCTGTCTGGAACCGTTCTGGGCGAGATTATCCGGTTTATGGCGCAGAACGGGCGAATAAGCAGTTTTCAGTGATTGCCCGCGAGAGCCTTTCAAGCGTGAATAAGGTGTTCAGTGGGACCCCCCTCCCCGATCGTTGATCAGGGCTTATTCTGAACGATTTCTGAAATGAGATTGGGCTTGCAAGAGCCGACCGGCTGACCTGCCTACTTTTCATACTCTAAAACGTAGGAACTGCTCAGAGTCTATCCAGACAGGCATGTGAATCGAACGCCACAGCCGTGTTGACCTCCCCGGCCTCAGCCTCGATCTTCGGAGAGGGTTGTGTAGAGTAGTTGGCAGAAGCAGGCTGTACGCCGGAGGGGCTGAGTTGTGAAGAACTTATACTGAGCCTTCTTCCCCCTGCCGACCGGTCAGTGGTGTCATGAAGGCCTTCGTGCTCGCCGGCGGAGCGGGGACTCGGCTCTCGCCTCTGACGAGCTATGTTCCGAAGGGCATGATACCGATCGCGGGAAAACCGTTCATCGACTACGTTGTCGAGTATCTATCGAGGCACGGTATTCGGAACATTATGATGCTATTGTCTGATGAGGACTCTGAGGTTTTCAGAAACCATCTCGAGGATGGTTCGAAGTTTGGGGTGAGCATCGGCTACAGTATTTCTCCTCGCCTTGGAACCGCGATGGCCTTGAAAGAGGCTGCCGATCACGTAGACGGCACCTTCGTCGTCTATTATGGCGATGTTCTGACGAACATGGACCTGTCTGAGATGATACGGTTCCACAAGTCACGTGGAGCGGTCTGCACCATCGGCTTGAGCACTAGCGTCAAGATCGACTACGGGGTCGGCAAGGTTGACGGAGACGGGAGGATCCAGTATTTTGCCGAGAAGCCGGTACTCTCCGACTATCCTGTATCGATCGGGATTTACGTCTGTGAACCGGGATTCCTGGAGTATCTATCCCTCGGGAAGGATCTGGCTGCTGATATTCTGCCACAGCTGCTGTCGAAGGGCGCAAAGTTTTATGGATTCATGACCAAGGAGCCCCACCACGACATAGGCTCGTTCAAGCAGCTAGACGAGGCAAAGTCCATCCTGAAACCTCAGAAAGGCAGAGCAAAACAGAGCTTCCCTTCGTGACGACAAAGGAGTCAGGCAGTCTACTTCTCGTCTTCGACAGTTACGCCCAATCTGGTCATCTGGTCTCGGATCCGATCGGACAGGCGATAGTCGCGTTTCGCGCGTAGATCAGCCCGGAGAGATACAAGCAGTTCGACGAGCTGCGAGAAATTCGCCCTCGGCACTGACTCCGCTTCCAGAATTCCCAAGATTGACCCTAGGTCCTTCATCGTTTCAAGTAGCACCATGGCGGATCGGGGATTGGGAGATCTGAGATGCTCTTCCGCCATACCAACTAGTCTGGTGTATGCGGCGAGAGCGCCTGGAGTGTTGAAATCGTCATCCATCGCAGCAAAGAATTCTCTCTCGATGCCCTCCGTCGTCTTAATGGCCTCTGTGTCCCGCGCTTTGGGCTTGAGCGAGTCGGTGTCTACTCTCTCCAGTTGGTCATAGGCTCGTCGGAATCGGCGAGCCAAGCTGCCAGCTTGAGTCAGCGCCTCCTCCGTGAAGTCCAGAGGGCTTCGATAGTGTGTAGAGGCGTATAGTACTCTCAGAGCCGAGCCCCCGAATCTTTGAATGGCTTCTTGTATCGGGATGAAGTTCCCCAGGGACTTGTGCATGTCCCGCCCGCTTATCGATAAGAGTCCCGTGTGCAGCCAGTATTTCGCGAGAGGCTTCTTTCCCGTTAGCCCTTCAGCCTGCGCGATCTCCGCCTCATGATGGGGAAAGATCAGATCCGTTCCCCCGCCGTGAATGTCGTAAGTTGGGCCGAAATGGGTCAGCGTTATCGCGGTGTCTTCGATGTGCCAACCCGGTCTCCCTTTTCCCCACGGGCTGTCCCAGAAAATCTCTCCCGGTTTCTGACTCTTCCAAATGACAAAATCGCTCGGGTTTCGCTTGTCCGGGTCCGGGTCAATGCGGTGGACCGTCAATTGTTCTAGGTTCTGTCTAGAGAGCTTTCCGTATTCCGGAAACTTCGACGTGTCGTAGTACACGCCGCCTGCAATCTTGTAGCCGATTCCCTTGTCAACGAGACCCCGGACCTGGTCTATGATCTCGGGGATATAGTCGGACGCTTTAGCGTAGAGGTTTATGCTCTCGACGCGGAGGTCCTTCATGTCCTTGTAGAATGCTTGCGCGTACCGGGAGGAGAGCCTGAGCGGATCTTCGCCGGTCTCTCTCGCTCTGTTGATGATCCGATCATCGATGTCGGTGATGTTGAGGACAAAGAAGACGCTGTATCCTATTCTCCGGAGATAACGGGCAATTATGTCATAGTCAACGTAAGTCTTGGCGTGGCCGATATGGCTGGAGTCATAGACTGTGGGCCCACATACGAACATGTTGACTCGCCCCGGATGGATGGGCCGGAACTCGTCCAAGCTCCGGGTCAGCGTGTTGTAGACTCGCAGCCTAGACTCAGCGGTTCTTGTCATGCATGTATTCGCCCGGGGTTGTTCTGTTGACGTCTCCTAATTGGTTAGGGAAAATGTCTTTCCGTTGTCAAACCTTGTCGAAGGTGTAAGGAAACTTCTCGGCTAGAGAGCCGGTGCATACGATATTGTTCTAGGACGACAAGGAACGGGAGGCCGTCCGGCTGACCCCTCCAGAGTACTCCGCCCAAGCGTAATGATTGCTTATGACCGTCACGCCGGTCTCAGGGCGGGTTGGGCTGGAGCTTTGCCTGGGTTGATTTCGCCTGTATCATGGCCCACGCCTTGGATAGCATCTCTTTCTCGTTCGGATAGGAAAGGCTCTGCAATGCCTCATCGTAGGGTAGCCACTCCTCAAAGTCATGCTCGGTCCCTACCTTGGAGTCTGTCTGGTCCGTTTCGAAGAGGAAGAAGTGGACCGTCTTGTCGAACGTCTTGGCGCGATAACCGAACTGGTACTTGATCTGTCCTACCTTTCCTCGTAGTTTGACTCGGCTTACGCCAGTCTCCTCTTTGACCTCTCGCATGGCCGTTGTGACTTCGTCCTCGTCTTCCTCGATTAGCCCCTTGGGGAGACAGCGGACTCCTCTCTTGTTGCTTCCAAGGAGCAGGAACAGGGGATTGCCGTTCTCCCAGCGGTAGACGACTCCTCCTGAGGATATGACCTTGACCCGGGGTCTCGGCTGCATCCCTGTCCAATCGGCCATACCTACAGTATCCTATTCACTATCATAATTCCATATCCTTGGAGATAGGAGTAAGATTCTCCGAAGGGGATCCTACGATTAGGATATCTTCGATTCTGACGCCGCCAACCTTGGGGTCGTAAAGGCCTGGTTCAACTGTGACTGCCGAGTTCTTCTTTAATGGCGCTTTTCCGTAGAGCGAGAGGTAGGGTCTCTCGCCTATGGTAAGGCCGACGCCGTGACCAAGACCATGGATGAACCCTCTGACTCTTGCCTCCTTGTTGCCTTTCGCGAGGGAGCGGACGGTTGGGTAGCCCTTCTTCTCGAATAGTTTGCAGACGTTTATCATGACATCGCTGGACGGAACCTGTTCGCGTATCTGGTCTAGAGCTGAGGTCTGCGCGTCTAGAACCGCATCGAACATTTCTTTGACTCTCCTCGGAGGAGAAGAGAAGGTGTACGTTCTTGTGCAGTCGTGCCAGTACCCGTCAGGTTCCGCGGGGAATATGTCGAAGACTATGGGTTCAGCCGCTCTGACGACGTCCCCACTCTCGCCATTGTAGTGTGGATCGCTCGATCTTCTTCCCACAGCGAAGATAGTATCCTCCGGCGCGATAATGTTCTCTTCTGCCAGGAGGCGGCCGATTACTTTCTTGACAGCGTCTACGCTTAGTGGTTTGGACCTTTGATAGACCTTTGAACCTCTGACTCGACAACTCGCCAAGAATCGTCGTGTCCGTTCGACGACTCTTGCGGTCTTCTTGCCCATATTTCTCAGTCGTTCAATTTCATACCGATCCTTGGTTTCGCGCGCGGTCTCCAGTATAGTCGGTGACTTCTCTCCCACAATTTTGACGCCCTTCTTCCGCAGAGCGTCGATAAGCAGAAGTGTGTTGGAGGTATCGTTCCTTCCACAAATCACTGTAGGGCCCGCCAGCCCAGCGTCCCGAATTATCCGTTCATAGAAGCGCGCCCTAGCTTCATCCCTCTCGTAACGGGCTGAGATTCGTTCATATCCATACTCAGAGTATGTCCGGATATCGCCGACCCTCCCCTTTCGAGCACTACCGACATCGATATTGCTCACGATCAGAGTTGAACTATTGGATCTACGTTTGAGGTAGATGCCTCCCCGGGGGAGAGAGCCGCCAACGACATAGCAGAGATCAGGGTTCCCTGTTGTAGAATCACCGAAGACGATCATTGATCGGACATTATTCTTCTCCATCTCTCTGTCTATGTCTTTGATCAAACCACCAGTACCACTCTCTCAGGTGAAGGATGGCCGAATATAATATGATTTGAGAAGGTCCCGAGGAGAATGAATCTGCTGCTACAATGGGCTAGCCGATGCTGACCCTTGCCGGTAGAACCTGCTCCAGGGTCTTTAGCGAACTGGTGAGGTCTGTTTTCTCGGCGATGAGGGGGCGTAGTGTGGGCTCGATCGAGCCTTGGGCTAGTTTTAGCGTTTCGTCGTCGAGTTCTCCGCTCTTGTGGTCGAGCTTCGCGTTCACTAGGTATCTTGTCAGGCTGGAGATATTGCTGGTCACTTCTGAGAGACGTCTCTTCATTGAGGCTGCAAGGGCTTCTGCCGCCTTGACCTTTTCGAGGTAGCCTGCCTTCTGGGAATCAACCAGCTCCACGTAGATCTCATCCTCGATCTCTTTCGATTCCTTCAAGGATTCAAGTGCGCCGATCCTCTTTCGCAATAGGGTGAGCTCCGAAATCGTGTCTTCAGACTCGAGCTTCCAATCCGGTGTCAAGGTGATGTTTCTAGGAGTGAGAGCGAGTTGCCGAGCCTTGGCGGTCATGATCTGCCCTCCGGGGACCTCCACCTGGACATTTTCTAGCTCACCGAAAGCGTTTCTCTCGATTCCGATAACTCTGCCCAGACTTCTCCCGTAGGTATCGATTACCGGGTGACCGAGGAGGGCCCTTGTTTCAAGTTCGGGGGATATCAGCTACAGCTACCTCAGCCTGTGGGCGTCCACTGGGATCTGAGGTATCTCGGGGAACTTTTCTCTCATCTTTTGCTCGGCCATGAGATCTGCCTCTTTGAGAATCCTTGCAGACTCGTCGTTGGGAAGAACGTAGGTTCCCTCTGAATCCACTGCCCCTCCGATTTCGCTGGTCAGGTTTTCTAGAGAGTCTTCGATATCGTTTAATCCTGTTGAGATCTCGGGAAGTTTCCCTTCGAGTTCTACCTTGACAGTAGTGAGAATGCCTCTGACGCTTCCCATACCATGAACCATGTCGCCAAATTGTTCGATGGTTTCTAGACGGAGAACCGCTTGTTCGAGAGAAATCTGGCTGCTGAGGGAGGTCTTGATCAATTTACGAATCTGGACGCACTCGTTCGCGAAAAGGGTCGCGGTTTGACTGTCTCTAGCTTCTAGTGCTTTCACGCATTTTTCATGCAGCACGCGATCTCTTGATTCCATCCGAGCTATCGACTTGTCGAGTCTGGTGGTTTGATTACGCAATTTGTAAGCCGCCATCTGGATCCTATTCTTGACTGGCGTTGGTTTGATTGCTTCGCGAATCTTGTCCGCGATCGACTGGTTTTCTCTAAACATTTTCTCCCCTTGCCAGGACCCTCGGCGGTCGTGCTACAATTGTTGGCCCTCTGAGATGCACCTGATGCTTTGTTGATGCTGCATGACGTGGGATGGCTGTTGTCATCAGGATCGTTATTCCGTGGTCTCGATTGAGCCCTCGTAACAAGGGCATTACCAAGTTGGCTATTGACGTGTCCAGGTCTCCTGTAGGCTCGTCTAGTACCAGAAACTCAGGCCGCACAGCGAGTGCCCGGGCCAGATCAATTCTCTTTCTTTGTCCTGCGCTCAACGAGTCGGGCCGCGAGTGAGAGAGGTTTTCCAGACCGAAGAACCCTATTGACTCCCGAATCCTCTCGTCCCTCTCGCGTCTTGGGATACCGATCATTGAAAGGGCCAAGTGGAGATTCTGCAGTACGGTAAGGTGTGGCACAGCGGTCGGCCTCTGGAAGACTGCAGCCGTCTTGATTCTTGAGCAGCGGCTGACGAAGGAGCATCCTGTCACATTCTCGCCGCGGATGTGGATACTTCCTCGAGTTGGCTTCTCAAGGCCAAGTATCAAGTTGACGAGGGTTGACTTTCCCCATCCTGAACCTCCGACCACCGAAACGAATGCCCCCTCGTCGATTATCAGAGATAATCCGTCGCCGTAGAGCTTCAGAGCTCCGTCCATTGTGGGGTATTCTACAGCGACCGATCTGCATTCTATCAGAGGGTTCATGAGATCATCCCTTGTAGTGTTCTACGAAGTTCGAGGAGCGAATCCGTCTGAGGGCGGGGGTTGCGTAGGCTAATCCGCCTATGAGAACAATTGTGATGAGAGTGATGAAACCGGGTGACATGGAAAGGCTAGCTGTGAGAAGCAAGATTGCCAACGGCACTAGTCCGACTGTTGTCATGATGCTGCCTCGTAGAAAATACCGTATTGCGATCTGCGTTGTGGATCCGCCATAGGCGAAGAGTGCGAGTTCCTCTCGCTCTCTATTCGAAGAGTTTGAAAGTGCTGCCAAGGCAGCCGTTGGAGGAACGAAGAGAAGCAGAATCCAAGACGCGTCGATTCTTGAAAACGGACGCACTTGGGAAAAGACCAGCTGAATACTTGCCAGTCCGATAATTGCTATTGCGAGGAGATCCGAAAACTCTCTGGGAAGTGCCCCCGAAAATATCACGGGAGCCCAGCTTGGCTTTTCCAAGGCTTCTACCGCTCGTCGGACCCAGCCATTGCCCGTAGGTAGGTGCCCAGGCGACCTTCATCATAGCTCCGGATGACAGATGATGCAAAGTCGATGTCAAGGTTCATAGATCGTAGCTTCGACAACACAGCATTGACGTCTTCCTTGTTGCGGGCAACGATGAACACGAGTCCTTCAGGGGTGCCGAGGGAGCTGATTACGTTGACCGTTTCCGGGATCTCACAGATCTGCTTCAGGATGTCTTCTCTTGAGGAGGTTGTGGGAAAGTTGGCTGCGACGATTACCTGTTCGGAGAGACCCAGTTTCGAAAAGTCGACAAGAGTAGTGTACTCGCGGATTACGTGGGCATCTTCTAGCCTGTTAACCCTGTAGGCTATCACATTCGGGTGAAGGCCGAGTTTTCTCCCGATTTCGACGTATGATTGTTTCGAGTTTTCGACTAGTTCTGCCAGGATTTTGAGATCCGTCCCGTCAAGATTCATCATTTCTGTTAGCTCGCCTTGAAGGACTCGTCCCAGTCGTAGTATCGTTTGAGGATGGTCTGTGAAACGCTGGGTCTTCTTCCGGTAACGATGGACTGGAAGTCTTCCATGGTTATTGGATCCGGAACGGAGGCCAGATCGGTTACGTTTCCGTGTGTGAAGAAGTTGCGGACAACCTTGAGTTGTGTGGACTGGAATAGGTCTCGAATGTCTCCCCCGGAGTATCCTTCGGTCACTCGTGCTAGCTCTGCAAAGTCTACGTTGTTGTCGAGTTTTAGGTCGTGCGCGTATATCTGGAACATGTCCATTCGTGCTTTGATATCGGGTAGGGGAACATAGATCCTTTTCTGGAAACGGCGGATGAAAGGCTCGTCCAAGACCCACGGCTTGTTCGTGGCTCCGATCAGGTAGACGTGATAGTTCCTTTTCTTGTCGAGGATTCCGTCCATCTCCTTTAGGAACTGGTTTCGGACCCTGACCTCTCCGCCGACTTCTTCGCCGCGGACCCCCATCAGAGAGTCGATCTCATCGATGAATACGATGGCCGGCTGACCCTTCTCGGAGTTCTCCCGCGCTTTGGCAAACAGCTGTGATACGTTTCTCTCCGACTCTCCCAGCCACTTTGACATTAGGGACGCGGCGTCTGCGCAGAAGAATACTCCTTTGATCTCGCTGGCAACAGCAGCTGCGAGGAGTGTCTTTCCACAGCCTGGGGGCCCGAAGAATAGTATGCCGCGGGGCCATCCTAAAGGAAACAAGTCTGGCCTTCGGACGGGGAAGACAATCGACTCTTCGATGGCGCGCTTCGGTTTTTCGAGGTCGGCGATATCGTCCCAGCTGATATCGGGTTTCTCAGTCAGGACCCACTGGTCAAATTTGATGTTCTTCGAATCCTTGGCGTCCGCGGATTCTACCGGGTGTGAGGTCGGATCGGAGTCGGACTGTAGCTCTTGGACCCTTTTCCGGTATGCTTCGGCGTGCTCCATGTAGAGCTTGTTTTGGGGAGCTGCTGGATAGAGGGAACAGAGTTTTAGCAATACTTCGATCGCTCGCTGATACTTTGTGACGGCGATCCGTCTGGATCCCTTACTCTCGAGCTGTATCGCCTCCTTTGCGTATTTTACTGCGAGCGATTCTAGCTCTTCTGAAGCTGAAACCAGCCTTCCCTCCAAGTCACTCTGAAATTGTCCGGGGACTGCTGTCCTCAATCCATGACTATCTTGCCATCATCTCTAAGTTTCTGGAGAGATCTTCGAACGTCCTCAGGGGATACTGCGAGGTCCGTCGAGGCGGAGTTCATGTTCAATTCGCCATTGTGGGATTTGATGTATCCTAGGACCCTGTCTTCCAGCGGTTCCACTTGATCCTCCTCACCACCCGACGCTATTGCTACCGGGATCCTCGCCTGAGTGACTTGGGTCACTGGAGCGTTTGTTGTCTGTCGGGGCTCGGGGAGGGGGAGCTCGGGGAAGCGTTCCTTTATCTGCTGTGAGGCGATTATGTTGGACTCTTCGAGGACCTTCTTTGCTTCGGAGCTAGAGGCTGTGAGATCTAGGTCCTGGTCTTGGACTTCTCCGGTTTCGAGGCTCATGTCGCTCAGCATGTTGTTGACTTCTCCCAGTTCGGTGGCGACTTCGGGAATCACCCCTGCGATTCTTCCTCTCGTTTCCCGCACGACTCCGATTACAGGAGCGATCTGGGCCATGATGTCTCCAAACTCCTCTATTGTCTGAAGTCTGAGAACGACCCTTTCCAGTGCAAGCTCGCTACTCAAAGTGATGTGTGCCATCTTGCGAATCTCGGCGCACTCGTTTGCATACAAGGCCGCATGAGCATTGTCTTTCGAGAGCTGCGCGCCAATGCAACGTTGGAACATTTCCTTGTCGCGTTGCTGGAGCCTTGAGGACATGTGCTCGAGCTTCTCTTTCTGGGTCCCGAGCCTGTACAATGCTTGGTCTATGCGTTCCTTGAGGGGAATGGGGTGGACCCTTTCCTCTAGCTTTCGAAACACTTTGTAGTGACTCCTAAGTTTCCCTCACGTGAAGGGCGATAACCTGGTCTCTCGCAGGGGCCTGAGGAGTTGGGGTTGGAGTGGGAACGGGCGTCTGGACGGGAGCGGCTATTGGACTTGGCGACGGGCTTGTTCCGTCTGGCTTGGATAGGTAGCTGTAGATTGATTCTACATCTTTACGTTCTGCCGCGGCTCTGGCCAGGCCAGTGTCAATGGCATCACTTGCAGCCTTGTAGCTTTGGTCGTCGAACTCGCCGGATGCGTGAAGCATCTTGTTTCCTGCAAGGTGGGTCTGAAGCTGGCGTAGCTGCGTGTTCAGCGTGCTGTTTCTCTGGCTTAGGTTGTCTAGGATCTGTTTTCTCTTGGACTTGAGCTCGTTTATTGCGTCTTCATGTTGCTTCCTGAGGTCCTCGTACACGTCCTTCTGTATGTCTCCAACGCTGAACAGCTCATCCAGAGCCTTTAGGCGTCGGGTTACTACGTCGAATTCCTTGCGGAAGTCTTCGGCCTCCACCTTCCATGAAGGAGTTAGGACAAGGCTGTCGCCGCTGATCGCGACCCGGTCGCCGGGGCACTGTACGAATTCTCCATTACCGACTTCTATGCCGACTCCTGTGACCTCGTCTCGGAGGTTTGCTGAGATTCCAACGACTTTTCCGAAGGTCCGGCCGTAGGGGTCCTGGAGTGTTCTCCCGAGGAACCTTCTGATTTGTTCTAGGTTTAATGGCATGATCATGTCTCCAAAAAAGGGTGGTTGGAGTTATCCTCCTACCTGGGGACCGTGCTCTCGGCGGGTCTTTCGTAGGCGAGAGCCGGTGAGGGTAGCTCCGGGAATTTTTCGCGCATCCTCGTGTCTGCTACTGTGTTTGCTTCTGAGAGAATCTTCTGTGCTTCTGTTCCTGATGCTTCGAAGTCGTATGATTGGCCGGTGGCTTCGCCGACTTCCATGACGACGCCGTTGAGAGCGTCGGATATTTCGCCGAGCTCGTAGCCGACTTGTGGAATTACGCCTTGGACTTGGTTCTTGATGGCTTGTACTACGCCCGCTATGGGGCCCATGGTTGCTGCTACGTCGCCGAATTCTTGTATTGTCTCGAGTCGAAGGACGACTTGTTCAAGTGCTAGCTCGCTTCTCATTGTGATCTTTGCCATTTTTCGTATTTCTGCAATCTCGTTGGCGTACATGGTGCTCCTTGCTGTGTCCTTTGCCATCTGGGCTTGGACGCATTTGTCGAAGAGGCTCTTGTCGTGTTGCTGGGTCTTGAGGTTGGCTCCTTCGAGCCTGTTTTGTTGGACTCTGAGTCTGTAGATGCACTGGGAGATTCTTTCTTTGAGGGGTTCTTGGTGGTGGACGCGCTCGGTCAGTTTGGAGAGCAGGGGTTCTTTCTGCCCTCGGTCCCAGTTTTTCAAGGACTTGTAGGACATGTTGGAATTTCTTCCTTAAAGTCCCGTCTGACTGTGGGTTTTGCCAATTAGATTCTTGACACGTCGGGGTATGATTCGAGCAGTTCTGGTCAGGATATTTCTAGGTCGGGCAACATGGGGCGGGCTTGCAACAGATTTTGTCTGTGCTTGTTGTTGTGGCCACAATCCGGTTTTGGTTTATATGCGAACCTGAAAATCCGGCGGAAAGTTGTGTTTTCCCCAATCTTGATTTAGAAGTGTCAGCTAAGATCGTCTGTTGTTCTCGTGCTTCCTTGACAGAGTTAGTGATACCGTTTTGTGAAAATCGGTCTCTCTAGGGCGGTTGTCAAGGGTGTTTTTGCTTCGAACGCTTTTACCATTTTACCTCATAGATGTCGATTCCCTAGGTGGAAAAATTGGGACTAAACGATCTAACCTTAGAGAAACTGATCACTGAGATCAACGGCTACAAAGAAAAAATGCGCGCGATCCACGAAGACTACGGACGAGCCTCTCAAGAATTGCAAGACAGGATCAACGTACTCGGCTATACGCTGAACGAACACCTCAAGGAGACCAAAGACCAGATGGCAACAACACCTCAGAGACTGCTGAACCTGGAAACAAAGTACGTCACTGGCGAAGTCAGTGACAACGAATATCGGTCTCAACGACAAGAGTTCAAGGGCCTACTAGAGAAGAATCTGCACAGCATAGAAGAGATTAGACAGATGATCGACACGCTATCCCACATTGAGACCAAGCCTCTCTCTCCAGGCGAGTTCAAACAATCATACCCGAATGCTGTCAGCACGGCACTGGGCCCGGACTGGACCAGAGCAGCTCCATCCCCTAGTCGACCCTCGCCCCTTGTCTTAGCATCACCGCCGACTCAGGCGCCCTCACTCCAAGCTCCAAGAGCTAGCCCTCTGTCTATTGCACTTGACGCGGAAGTTGCCGACCCGAGTCCACAGACTTCTTCTCCTGCTCCGCTGCCACAGAACAATGGCAACGGCTCGCCCACTCCACAGACAAGCAACGCCGTCATTAGCTCAGCTGTAGTACAAGACACGCCTTCACAGTCTACTCTGACTACAGTCGACTCGGCTCTGCCGACAGGCGAGGCCGAATCTGGCATCGTTTCTGATGAATCAATCGGGGCCGGCCCGTCGCCGGACCTTGTCGAAGACGTTACGGACGCGCTCGTTGTGAAGGTGGTTGACGACATGCCTGTGGTAGACGCTGCAGCGGCGGTTGCGACGACCGAAAACTCGCAACTACAACCAACAGTGAGCGGGACAGAGACGATTCCAAGCGTTCAGCCTTCGTCAGACTTGTCTTCCGTGGGATTGGCTCCTCCGAGCCAGTTTTACAAGGTAGTCTGTCCAAAGTGTGGGGCTGACGTTCCCAAGCCGACGAAGGTCTGGGAGCTGAAGGGTGGCAAGTCGAAGAAGAACGTGCTCATCGGGCTCTTCCAGTGTCAGGACTGCAGGGTCAAGTTCAGGGAAGCTTTGACTAGGGAAATCATCTAGGATTTCCCGAAAGGGCTTCTCCTCTTCCTTTTTTCTTCTCCCTTACCTCTTTTCTCGGATTAGAGTCGCAAAGGCTTAAGACCCTACTCTCATTACCGTGCTCATGAAATCGGAAGCAGTCGTTGACAATACTGTGAGTTCAACAATGAGTGAAAAGGTAGAGCAGAAGCCCGCACGTGAACATCACGAGCCCCGCACAGAGAGAATGGAGCACGCTCCGGAGAGACGCGAGGAGAGACCTCGTGTGGAGAGGCCTCGTGGCCAGATTCCGCCGGATACCGTGTTTATTGGGAAGAAGCCTTTGATGGCGTATGCGACTGCGGTTATGATGCACTTCAACAGTGGATCAAATACCCTTACAGTCAAGGCGCGGGGACAGTCGATCAGCCACGCGGTGGATGTTGTGGAAGTGGTCCGGCGCCGGTTCTTCCAGGGAAAACTCACGATTAAAGATGTCCGGATCGCCTCGGAAGTTCTGGGAGAAGAGGGAGACACACGAAACGTCTCGACCATAGAAATAGTAATAGAAAAAGCAGCATAGCAAACTCCCTTTCTGAAACGTTCTATTAGCAATCAGGGAACTGTAGAAGCACGGGCAGTTCTGCGTCGCGAGACTGGCCTGCATACCTTATTTTTCGAGAGGCTCTATTGCTAGCCAGATCTTAACAGGGACCCATCAACAAGCCCGTTCGCATTCTCTCAAAGGTCATGCTGATTTTATCATCGACTCGGACCCTCAGGCGTTTTCTAGGCGACTTCCTTGGCACCCTCAGGTGTCAGGATCTTCGCGATCATGTTTTTCCCGGACAAACGGCTTGAGCTTAGGTAGGTTGCCCTTTTCGGACCTTCTCGGGGGCTCACTATCTTTGATAACCTCGCCAGGGGTCCGGACCTCTATCGAGAGATAGATCCTGAAATCCTCCGGATTCCAAGTTACAAGCCGGGATGCGTAGACTTCTGCATGGGCGCCTATCAAGAAATCTGGCAGTATCCTTCTGACACCTTCCCCCGCTTTCTCAGATAGCCTGAATAGAGTTGACCGGCCCTCTTGGCGATATCCAGCGTTCCCGGAAGGCGGGTCTCGATTCTGTTCACGGCAAAGAGTCTCTGAACGCGACGTTCTTCACGCGACGGGTCTTGAGATAGGTGGATTCCTGCGTAAAGCCTGCCGTAGCTGATGTCGGACATGACGAGGTCCTGTCGGGTTCTACGTGCCCATTGGAGAAATCTTGTCGTGGGCTGGGAGAACTCGTCGCCTCTCAGATGACTGATGAGAACGCTCTTGTCGAGGCGAGCCTCAGCGCTGGGACCTCAGCCAGTGAACGATCTCAACACTGTTCTTCATCTTACCGAACACCGGATGATCCGCCCAGCTACCCTCCGTCTCCCTCATCACCTTTTCCCAATTATCCTCTAGTTTTTCGAGGAGGATCTTACCGTCCTCATATCGGACGTCCACATCGTCTCCGACCGAAATCTTCGCCTTCTCCCGAACCTCTTCGGGTATGGTCACCTGGTATCTTCGCGCGACCTTTACCATCAAACCTCTAACCACAATCCTATTAGGCGAATAGGATAGATCAACCCTCCGGACCCCTACCTGAGACCGCGATGATTCAGTCTCAGCTCGACACGTTTTCCCTGGCACCTCAAGGACCCAATCCTTCGTTGAACTGGCCCAATTGTCATTGCCCGCCTGAGGTTGCAGTACTCAGGACCTCGTTGTCAGGGATCTAACTATTTGAGTCTGCTCCTGCCTGGGGCTGGTACTTTCCTGTCGGTCGCAGACTTTGGTCCCCAAGCGCGTATGGAGCGATGCTCATTGAAACAATGTCGCTTAGCAAGAAGATCGGGAGAGCGCCTCCCCGCATCGCCCAGGCATGCATATTCCCCCACGAAGCGCTGTAAACGTCCTTCATGCAGGCAACAAACCCGTCAACAAATCTACGGCTTACAAAGCTAGTCCAGATTCCAGCAAGTTGTGTTCCTGTCCCGTCAGGCGCAAATCCAACGTCAAGCTTGGTCAAAGATACTTTCTCAGGAACAAACCTGTTAAACTTCACCATTTGATTGAGCGAGCTTGGGTATACAACAGTGTGATGCTTCTTGTCCCGAAGGATTTCAAACTCGGACCTACCGAATATTCCAAGGGGTAACTGGGAGGGGGCAACTTCGTATTCTTCGCCTGTTCTTTCCCCCAAGAGTGCCATTACTCTTTCCCACTCTGGAATGTCTCTTATCGAGCGAGCTCTTTCTTTGCCTCGGAAGAGTGGCAACGCTAGGACCTCTGGCCCTGCTGGACACGGTCTGTTATAATTCTAGAGTGGACGAAAAAGCGTAGGGCGTAGCAAACGACAATTCGAAGAAGAAACTTGCGACTGACCCGCAGGGGAATCAGGGATTTCTTTCGTGCCGAACCCCGGTTAGCAGTCCAGAAGATTATGCCTCCCAGAATCAGACACTTTCTGGGAGGTTTGAATGAAAAAGTTGATCACCCTCAGGGATTAGACGAACTCCAGGTTCAACTCCCACGGCCGCGGTACTTCGAAACAACGCGTCATTGCTGTCTTCGCTTCGGACTCAGGAAATAGGACTCCGGAGAAGAAGGTCAATCCCTGGTTGCAACGGAGAATGCTAGGTGAGGTGTGGCGCTAGTCTTTCGGCCAGCGATTTCCGACTAGGCCCGGTCTCGGACCCACTACCATGCTCGAGCTTGGGGTCGAGGCCGGCAATTGACGGGGCCTCACCAATACGATGTAGCACACGTTATTGTTAGCTGGTAGATTTTGCGACAGATGAGAACTGCAAGTT
>Ga0209235_1000931_pt1 | contig 15506 bp, 19 predicted proteins | sample GraSoi013_1_20cm_4_FD_185817 | JGI IMG/M metagenome (GOLD analysis project Ga0209235, IMG submission 185817) | Grasslands soil microbial communities from the Angelo Coastal Reserve, California, USA - Sample 09_25_2013_1_20cm (SPAdes) (version 2) | ecosystem: Environmental > Terrestrial > Soil >... | reverse complement strand
CCGATCTTCGTCAGGGAAACCCAATGTGTCAGCTGCTAAAAGAAGACGAGGTTCGAGATGTGGTCACTTTGAGCAGGTGAAGGTCGGTAGGAATTGGAAGTGTGTCGCCTGTGGACAAATCCTAACGGTTGCTGAGAGTGTCCAGAACTCGATCGAGTTGTCCGAGGTCATGAGATCCGCAATTGAGAGCAGAAGACCTCTGCGCGAGAGCTTGGATGATTTGTTGGGTCGTAAGGAGTGGGAAGATATGCGCGCCGGGATTCCAGTTGCGAAAAGATCATTGAAACGAAGAAGAAGGTAGATGATTCAGACGATAGTTGGAGTTTCCCTCCACTGACGCGGTACAAGGTCTGAACGTTAGCTTGCACTTTGAACTTGAGCAATGCGTTTGTTGAGGAGCCGAGAGAAATGACCGTGGTATTTTGCTTGCAGATCCTTCAGCATCCAGTCTCTACCAGTAACGATCCTCCTACAGAGCGACGAACCGCAGTTGCAAGAGTTCCTCATCGTCCAACCCGGATCAGCAAAGTGTGTCGCGTAGTCCATCGTCACCTCTTCTCCAGGATCGATCCTCCTCCGAGCCGTCAATGTCACGTCGTCCGCAATCCACAGGTTAGGGTCGCATGAGTGGTTGAGGAAGTAGTCCTTGCCGAGAGGCTGATTGGCTGGATCTCCGAGCCACAGGTCTTCGTCTACTTGCATCAGAGTATGATTGTTCGCCTTTCCTGCGGCAATATCTTCTTTGGAGAAGAGGGTCCCACCGAACACTATGACGACCTCGTCAATTCTGAACGTTTGGGTGGCAACGAGCCCTTTGCCGTGAATCGAAGACTGTAGTAGTGCAAGTCGAGGGTCCAGCCAGGACCTGTCTCGATAACGAGCTGCCAAGCTTGGCGCATCCGTGGATAAATAGACATGGAACCCTATGACTTCTTCTTGTCGGTTGGCTGGAGAACTGTGATGTGCTGAAGGATAGTCAGGACGCTTATGGCCATCAACTTTACGATTTCTACAGGGGCAACAAAGTGGTTGAGGTCGTCGAGAGAGACGACGGTCTCATAGACCCGAGCGAGACATACCCGAAGTACTATCTGTCCGAGTACAATGACTGGTCTCTCCGGGAGAGACAAGCGGCACGATATGTGAGAGGGAGGGTTCTTGACATTGGCTGTGGGGGTGGAAGATGGTCCCTCTATCTCCAGAAGAAGGGCCATGATGTCCTGGGGATTGACATCTCACCCTTAGCGGTGAAGGTTTGCAAGTTGAGAGGACTGCGCAATGTGGGGGTCAAGTCTATTTCTGAAGTTAGCTCCAGGCTGGGAAGATTTGATACGATTCTGATGATTGGAAACAACTTCGGACTCTTCGGAAGGCCGAAACAAGCACGACAACTATTGAAACGATTCTGCGATATGACGAGTCCAGACGCTCGTATTATCGCTGAGAGCTTGAACATTTACAGGCCCCCCGTGGACCCGGTGCACCGACGGTATCAAATGCGAAATCGCAGACTGGGCCGCATGCCGGGACAAGTACGCATGAGGATTAGGTATAGTATCTATGCCACGCCATGGTTCGATTACCTGTTGGTGTCGAGGCCAGAAATGATGCGAATACTGCGAGGAACAGGCTGGAAGATAAAACGATTCATAGAATCAAAGAAAAGCCCGGCGTACATTGGGATTATCGAGAAAGAGAAGGCCAGCCCATGATCGACGGGCGATCTACCACAGGTTTCGAGTATTAGAATTCAGGGTTTGAGAACCGCTCTCCCCTCTATGCGTCCTTCCTCCAGCATTTTCAAAACCTCGTTGACCTGTTGTAAAGGATAGGCCTTGACCACCACTCTGAACTGCTTCTCCCTTGCCAGCTCCATGAGTTCCCTCATTTCGCCGAGGGATCCTGATATGGACCCGTGAACCTCTCGTCCATTGGCTGAACCGCTATCCATTTTCAAGTGGCCACCAGCTGCTCCCACGACTACGAGTCTACCACCTGCTCTGAGCATCTCGTATGATGCATTGAGTGTCGATGTTGACCCTACGAAATCGATGACGGCACCGACTCCTTTCTTCGCTACTCTTCGGACCTGAGTTGCCACGTTCTTTCCGGCGAGGATGGTCGGGTCTGACCCAAGCTTCTCGGCCAACGAGAGGCTTCGCCGTCTAACGTCGACCGCTACTATCGAGCATGTGCTCATCTTCCTCAGAAGTTGAATCGCTATATGCCCGAGTCCGCCGATGCCTATTACGACAACATAGTCTCCGGCGTGGAGAACAGGCAACGCCTCTGCCTTGACAGCATGATAGGCAGTTATCCCGGCGCAGCCAAGCGGGGCTCCCTCGTCGAGGCTCAGCCCAGCAAGAGGGAAGAGGTAGCGAGGCGCCTCAACCAATAGGTATTCGACATATGCCCCGTCCTGGTCGAAGCCGATAAATTTCCCGTCCTCACAGTAATTCTCTTCTCCTCGCAGGCAGAACCAGCATCGTCCACAACCACGTGCTGGATATACTACGACAGGCTGGCCCTTCTTGAAGCCGGTTACGCCCTCTCCCACCTCGTGCACATACCCTGCGGGTTCGTGACCGAGGGCTATAGGATACTTTACTGATTCGAACTCCCCTCTCGCAATGTGAAGATCGCTGTGACACACCCCCGAGGCAACAATCTTGACAACAACCTCCCCGGGCCCGGCCTTTGGCCTGTCAGCGGTAACCATAGCAAACGGCTTCCGTGGACCCGCAAGCCTCGCTACTTTCATCTTATTCAGTCGGCCACAAAGGAGCAAAGGGTGGTGAAATAAGATTCTCTACCGGAAGGAACTATCTTTCCATAACTAAGATATCGGCCAAGCCCAGTGACGAGCGACGAGGTAGTAGTTCCGACAACTTCCCTGCCGATAATCCCGCGACCACTCAGTCCTTCTCACCAGTATCCTCTCCCGATATGGAAGGTGGCGGGGCTATTCATTACCAATTCGTAGATTTCGCTAGAGCAGATGGGGACGAACATTTCGCCCGTATCGTACCTCGTCTTGCCATGGACGTCGGTGAATGAAATCGGCCTCTTCATCAATCTAAATCCCATGCTATGATAAAGTCCGCCCGAAGAGTAATCCCTAATGTTGGCGTTTAGGCAGGCGACATCACATTTCTTTTGCCTCATTATTTCGATTCCCTTCCTGACTAGCCTTGATCCCAGACCCTTGTTTCGAGCGGACACAGTAACGCAGGTTCCACCTAGCCCACCGAGCAGTATCTTCCTTTCTTCGAATTCCACTTTTCTGGAGAAGAGCTCAATCTGGCCTATAATTGAGGCTCCCTGACAAGCAAGAATCCAGCCAAACTCCTTCGCTATGAAACACTCAGCAATCTCTTTCCGACTTACTCTGTTGAAGCATTCCGCTTGGAGTTCGCTAATCCGCTCCTTCCGACTCCGCGAAAGTCTAACTGCATCAACGTAGACTAGCTTCGACTTGTTTTCGGCCATCACGACCAGTTTCCTGCGTCCGTCCGAATCTTCTCGCTAGCTCATAGAGACTGTCAGTTATGTGGATTTTCTGACCAATTTTCTGGTCGGAACTCATGGCGACCATACGCCTTAACCAGTCGAGGCGAGATACTGACGTATTGATGCATTCGGCTGCCTCCTTTCACAGAAAGATAGCGGAGCTCGAGGATTTCGTAGAGCAATTCTACGCTCAGAAGGACATGATGCACGACCTTTCACACATCAGGAGGTTCCTCAAGACCGCCAGGTCTCTCTCCAAGAGATACCATCGGGACGACGGAATCTTGACGTACGCGGCATATTTCCACGGGATAGACCGGAAGAAGCACAAAGACATCCTAACGGGTTTTTTGGAGTCTCAGGGTTTGCAGAAGAGACAGGTCGAGCAAGTATTCCGGGTTGCAAAAGAATCACGAAAGGAGTCAAGGCCCGCGACTATGGAGGGGATGATCTTGCACGACGCTCACTTGATTGAAGGTGGAAGGACATTCCTTGCAGTCAAGTCTCTTGTGACAGGGCTTCGACAGGGAGATTCACTCCCTGAAATTATCGACTATTTCGAGAAAGAGGTTGACGGGAGGTTCAAATGTTACCTTCCTGAAGTCGGGAGATTCTATTCTGAGAAGGAAGAATTTGCTCGCCGGTTCTTTCACGATCTGAAGAAGAACCTGTAAAACACGCGTCAGCGAATGAATTTCAGAACTTCGCTCAGCGACTTTATTCTACCGTCGGGCTTGATTTCTGAGCTCGAATCAGAGTCTCTCGTAAGAGAGAGCAGAGAAGCCTGTTCTCTGAAGCATGAAGGAACTTCATAGTCGAACAAAAGAGTCTTCATGCCAGAGCTTTGGGCTCCACGAACGTCGTTCTCGATATTATCACCGACATGAAGAATATCGTTTGGTTTCAGTCTCAGCTTTTCGGCTGCAGCTAGGAAGATTCGCTTGTCGGGTTTTCCGTATCCAACTTCGTCCGAGAATATTGTCGCATCGAAATAGCCCAGGACGCCCTCTCTTCGCATCAGTTCTCTGAGAGCACGGCCTGGACCGCGACCTGTGTTGCAGATCAGTCCTATCTTCAACCTACGATCATGCAGCCTCCGAAGTACTTCGGGAGCGTCAGTGTTCAGTGTCGCGGGCGCTGTGAGGCTTGGACTCCAGTACGATTCTTCAAGATTCCCTAAGAACTCAGACTCGGCGGGAAGGGCGAGTTGGTTCTTTGTGGCGTGGTTCACGATGTAGCGAATCTGCTCCAATGTCGATACTTGCTCGCCCTTCTTCCATATGTTGACAAGCCAGGTTGTACTCTCCCTGAAGCCCTCTGCTAGATCCTCCGTTGAAACATTGACGCCAAGTTTCGCGAGATTTTCTTTCAGGCCCTGGCATCTGAGTTCGTCACGTCGACGGTCCAGCTCGGGGGTATCCATGAACAGCGTCTCCCAGAAGTCGAAGGTCACGCCAGCCACCCTAAACGAAGCCCCCAAATTTGCACAGTCCCAGGTCGGATCCAGTCGTCAAAGACAATCTGCAAACTTAAGCGCTACTCTATGCTTGTATATTCCGTATGAGGGTCAAGACAGTCTTCTTCGACGTCGGCAATACTCTATTCTACGCCTCACCCTCACGCAACGAAATATGGCTAGAGTTCTTGGCGACCACAGGGTTCCAAGTCCAACCCTCGATTCTCAAACAGGCATTGAACGAAGCAGATGCGCTCTACGAGGCGAAACTGTACGATTACGTTGGCCAGATGGAAAAGCTCTGGGCCCTCTATGATAGCATGATCTTCAGAAAGCTCGGCATCACCGATAGAGACGGTACCCTGGTTAGGGAGGTCAACAAGTGGTGGGACCAGCCCAAGTGGTATCGACTCTACCCTGAGACCAGGGAAACCCTCCAAGCCGTGAAGAACCGTGGATACAAACTTGGAATCATTTCCAACAACAACGACGACCTCCTCAAACAGCTCAAGTCGCTAGAACTTTCCGAATACTTCGATTCCATAACCTATTCGCAGGAAGCACGTGCGAACAAGCCCGAACCCGCGATCTTTCAACTAGCCCTTAAACGGGCAGAGTGTTCTCCAAACGACGCAGTACACGTTGGCGACAATTACGAGAAAGATATTCTGGGAGCGCGAAGGATCGGGATTTTGCCGGTCCTAGTTGACCGGGACGACCGTCACTCTGACGCGGATTGCCTACGCATTAGGGACCTACGCGAGCTCGAGGCTTGCGCGATGCGGCTGAAGTCGGATGGATTTGCTCCGAGAGAGATGAAGGATTGAGAGATCCCCATACAGCCTCCAAAATAAAAGGAATACTCTTCGATATGGACGGGACGCTATTCAGCACTCAAAACCTCATCGTCCACTGTGTGAACGAGACCTCTCAGAGGTATCTCAAGAGGAGCTTACCTCGTGAAGATAGCCTCTGGAGTTTCGGGCCACCAGCCCGGAACATCATCCGTCAATTGGTCGCCTCAAACCCTGATAGACCCGTTAACGAAGCCGTAGACTACTACGACTCGCTCTACCGGAGCAATTTTCGAGATATGGCTGTTGGTTTTCAAGGGATACCGGAATTGTTGCAAGGATTGAGTAAATCGGGGAAATCTCTTGCAATAGTAACCTCGGAAACTTCAGTGCTCTCCGACTACGCGTTGAAAGCTTTCAGTCTACACGATTATTTCGATGCCTTGGTCACGAGCGATGACGTCTCGAAGAGAAAACCAGATCCCGAGGGCATCCATTTAGCGCTCAAGAAGATTCAGCTAGGCCCCGAAGACTGCATGTTAGTTGGCGACTCCGCTGCGGACATAGCGGCGGGAAAGAAGGCTGGGTTAGTAACAGGAGCCGCCCTTTGGGGCTCCGAAACATGGGGAGACCCGAGAATGGCGAGCCCCGATCACTTATTCTCGGACGTTCGAGAGCTATCGAAATTCTTCTTGATCCAGTCCAACCTGTATCGAAGATAGCATTAACCTGTGGTGAATTTCGTCCGTACTCTGGGCAGGCGGGTCAGGGGTCAATTGACCTGGAAAGCTTCTTCAACCCTCTTGGACGAGAGCGAGAACACGGCACTGACCCAAGGTGCGTACTTACGGTCAATTGGTTTCCTTTTCAAGTCTGTTCGTGAGTCTTTCGAAATCTCCGTGATCTCAACCCACCGTAGCTCGTAAGCGCTCTCTTTGTTCATGTACAATGGGACGTCATGCTTCGCGACTAGAATGTACAATAGCTCGTTCTCGCAGTATCTTGAGTCGCGCGGATCTCGCGCAGAATACGGTATGCTTAGCCTCCGGGTCCAGTTCTTGATCACGACTCCGAGGTCCTCCCTTGCACACCTTCTAGCAGCCTCCGAGAGGCTTTCCACTCGCCGATTCCCGTACTTTCTGGGGTGAGTGTCGCCGGACAGGCTCCAGACCCTGTCGAATATCCTGTGTCTCCTGTGCTGAGTGAGGATTCTTCCGTTATCGTCTAGGCACGCGATGGTTATTCCTGTATGCTTTTGTCCGAGAATGGGACCGTCAGGGCCAAGCCTAACTCTGTGGGTCCACCATCTATCGCCATAACCAATTGTCCTTCCAGATTCATCCAGAAGTGGAATCCTGTATTTTTCCACGGTTGGAACCGCACTCCTGTCTTGGAAATGTCATGATCTCAACCCTTTAGTGCTATGGCGGCGCAAGATGTGCGTTATGTTGGCCGAACCTCTGCGGACAAAAGTTTGGGAAATCGCGGATTCGTACTATTCCAAGCACGACTGGGCTCACGGAAGGAGCCACATTGAACGCGTTTTGAAGATGGCGATAGAAATTGGAAAACAGGAACGTGCGGATCTGGAGATTGTTGAACTCGCAGCGATACTCCACGATATCTTCCAGAACAGAGAAGCACACGCCAGCATCGAAGGATTTCGGCACGAAACTGAAGGGTCGAAGGAAGTAAGGAAGATTCTGGCTAAGCTTGGACTCGCAGATAGGACGGTGGATGCTGTATGTCATTGCATAGAATCGCACCGGAAGAGATCCGGAAGAACCGAACCCCAGACAATCGAAGCAAAATGTCTCTTCGACGCCGATAAGCTCGACTGCATAGGTGCGATTGGAACAATCCGAAGCACCTTCGTATCATTCGACCATAAGCAAGAATTCTACAAAGAAGTAGATGACATTGAAGCTTACAGGCGTAGAAACATTCGACAGGACGGAACAATCATCGACTCTGCACTGCACTCGTCAAACTTGGAATACGAGCTTAGTCTCAAGGCGGTTGCGAACAGAATGTACACGGAGACAGGAAGGAGACTTGCGAAGGAGAGAGCGGCTTTCATGGACGAATTCTACGACAGGCTCGGAAAAGAAATGAAAGGGACGATGTGATCGGAGGATCAAGAGACCTATTTGCCTCGAAGATACTCCAAGACTACCTCAGCATTCTTCTCTGGCGGAAAGACGGGATAGAACACTTTTTCGATTATGCCACGTCTGATAACAAGCGCCAATCTCTTGATGAAAGTCTTGGACTCAAACTTGAACGTGGGTAACCGTAACTCATTGGTCAGTCTGAAATCCGAATCGTTCAAGAGCTCGTACGGAAGATTGTTCCGCTTGGCGAACTCTTTCTGTTCATCAAGGCTCTGAGCACTGACACCAAACACTTCGAAACCCAGTTCCCTAAACTCTCGATAGCGGTCGCGGAAAGAACATGACTGAGGAGTACAACCTCGGGCCCCGGGAATCTCATTCCAAGTTTTCGGAATCTGAGTCCCAGGCTTTCCCGTTTCCGGGTAAAAGAAGAACACCATTCGGCCGCTAGACGCACTCGCCAAGTTGACGTCTCGTCCGCTCGTCGATCGGAGTGAGATAGAGGGAACCTTCGTCGCGCGAAGGTGACGGCAGGCACCGTCATCGACAGGGACGGGTAGGTCTGCGGGAAGAAGGTATGGATCTGTATCGATTGCCTGTTTCATATTCAGTTGCCTATTTGGAATCCATAAGCCGGTTCTTACACTTAGCGATGAGAGAAGAGTCCTGGAGAATGTCGTTGGGGTATTTCCACTCGCCCAATCGGAAACCTTCAGGAGAACACATGTACCCTTCTAACCGATTCTCTCCTGGATGGGGTATCAAGGTGAAGGACTTTATCATGCGGGTCCGTCAAAAATTGTCGCTATTCCCGCTCTGTCCGGAATCATGACTCCTTTCTTGATGGTATCCCTGTGGGCTATTGCGAGCCTGTTGAGACCCGGGTACGATCAACTTACCCAATACGGTAGCGAGTTGGGCACCGGCGATAATTCTGTTATCATGAACGCGAGCTTCCTCATAACAGGCATTCTGATTGTGTCATTCTCTCTCGGCCTGCTCACCAGCATTCGCACAGGGTTCTGGTCTAGGGCTGGCTCAATATTTGTTGGATTGTTTGGCACGGGAGAAATCGCAACCGCTGCATTCCCGTGTGACCCCGGCCGCCCGTTGACCAATCCACAATCACTTTCCCAGCAAGTACACAATGGAATTGCGGCAGTGGCATTCACGGCGATTGCAGTCGCCCCTCTCCTAGTTTCAGTCCGGTTGAAACGTGACAAATCATGAAGAAACTATCAAGCCTATTCTTGGGTACCGGATTCGCAGCCCTAGGACTCTTCATCGCATTCTCAATCGCCGCCCTGTATTCACTTCTGTACGTAGGGCTGTTGCAACGTCTCTTCTTGGCATTCCCCTTCCTCTGGATAGAACTAATGGCAATCCATCTGCTAGCCATTAGTAAGAGGAGGGGAACCTGATGATCCAAGAATGTTCGCGATTGCAACCGTTCTTCTTCTCCCTGCATCTCCAAGGGCAAGTGTACAAGTCATAACTTAGCTGCGATCAATCAAGATACTTGAACCGAGAGTGTACTAGTGCAAATCTACGATGCGGTCATTGTTGGTGGAGGCATTGGGGGTCTCGCTCTTGGCTGCCGCCTTGCAAACAATAGGCGAAGTGTTCTGATCCTGGAGGCAAGATCCGGAATCTCACCATCGCAGAGAGGTCTGACCCTTCAACCGAATGGACTGGAAGCATTGCAGAAATTGGGGCTTCTGGAGAGAACCATTCGAATAGGGACCAGATCTGATATTGTGGCGTGGTATGAAATCGCCGGCGGTTTGCTGGCAAATCTCGACTATTCTCTACTGGAGCATCCTCAAAATTACCTATTGACTGTCGTCCCGAGCGAGTTGGAGCAGGTCCTTCGGCATGAGTTCTCTCGAACAAACGGAGTAATCCATGAATCTGCATCTTTCGAGGGATTCAAGCTCTGCAAGGATCATGTCCAAGTGAAAAGCAGAGGGGACGGATCAACTGCCGAATGCTCCACGAAGATCCTTGTCGGGGCCGACGGAGCAGACTCTAGAGTCAGAACGGCGTTGCACGTAAAAACACAGACGAGAGAATGCCCGGACCACTTTCTCTTCATGCTCGTAGGCCCAGTCGAAGCATTACGTCAAGAAGCGAGACAGTATCTATCGCGTGGAAAGATGGCTGGATTCTTTCCAGTCCCTGGGGGAACATACATCTTCTACTACCTCCCAAGAGGAAAGCTGAACGATCTGAAGGCACAGGGACTAAACTCGTTCAAGAACGAACTGCAGAAAATCATGCCCGAGCTAGCGGGCTCGATCAACAACCTTCAATCCTGGGACGACATCACTTACGCCGCCCCCAAGCGCATTAAAGTTCAGAGCTGGGTTGGCGACCGCGTCGCCATCATCGGTGACGCAGCTCACGCACTCGATCCATCATGGGCCCAAGGAGCGAATATGACACTTCAAGACGCGATAAGTCTAGGCGACACTATCGAAGGATGCTTTCAGTCTGATGATTTCAGCTCAGCCAGACTGAAAACCTACGAAAACGCTAGACGCAAGCAGACGACCTTCATCCAGAAACAAGCAGACAGATCGGCCCAGCTTACATCCACAGAAAACCGCTTCAACTCTTGGCTCGGAAAACGTGTCCTTAAGAAAACCGGAATGAATAGGCGCCTAATACGCATAGCATTGAACGCATCCTGCGGTCTCACGGACCACTTCACAATAGGAGAACAGTTACGGTTCTTGCTCTAGCCGCGAGATTCTAGGCAATCGATCCATTGAAAGAGGAGGAATCGTCTGGGGTGAGAATCTGAAGGAACTTTCAACACTCGACTGGGGCCCTTACCTTGTTGCTCTCTTTGTATCTCCTTGCACGAAATCGACTGCTCTGTTCAATTTGCCCTCGAATTCGTCTGGATACTTATGTCCAAGACCCGGCTCAACAACCAACTTTCCATCAAGACCCCTCTCCACCATCAACGCATACAGTTGCTCGATCTTGGGATAGAAGGGATCCTTCTCTCCGATGATTATCGCCCCCCTCAGCCCTCGACAGTCGCTTGCCTTGACAAAACTTTCGAACGGCTTGCTGAGCTCTTTCCTTTCTGTTGCACGCTTCTCTTCAGGCCGGACCCAGTCGGAGGGGGCAACGGCCACAAACCCGCGACAGGGAACGACCCGCTTCAAAGCTGAATAGATCGATAGTGCACCACCCTGAGAGAATCCACCGAGGACAAGCCTCTCCGGGTTCAAACGGTATCTCGCCCCTAACTGTTCGAACGTCCACTTCACATCCCTCTCAGAGACTTCCGGATCGTCCCAGCAACGACCGTCTGAAGCGTACATTTGCGACGACCATGGTGCCGCGAGAATCGTCCCTGTCGATGCCACTGGAAGCCATTCTTCAGCCGATATTTCAGGGCGTTCCCCGTAACGTGCATGGAACACGACTAGAGCAGGATAATCTCTTCCATCTGAGTAGTCGGTGGGAACCCGAACCATCAGCTCTGGTTTCCCTATCTTCGGCGCTTGCTGTTGGAGACGTTTGCACTCCTCTTCAATAGTCCTAAAATCAGGACTATCGCGGATAGAATCCAGATCAGAATCTTGAAGCGTACCAGTAGGCCACCAGATGCCACGCCCCACCGCGCTCTGAAGAGTCTGAATCGCTTCATCATGATTGCCTAAACGGTTCTGAAGACAGGCGATCCAGAAAGACGTCATAGCGTCACTCTCGGGAAATCTCCTGAAAGCCTCTCTAGCCACCGCCAGGGCTTCGTTGTACCTCTTCTCCTCGTAATACCGAAAAACCCCTCTTCTGTAATCTCCGAACTCGCCGTCTGCCAGGACTGTCACGGGCGCCGATCTGACTCTTAGCGTGCTTCTTGCATCATCGGCGTTCGTTTCGCTTCGAGATTATCGATGTGCACTGGTTCTATCTGGTCCGCAGGCTCGAAGCCGAAGAGCTTCCCATAGAAGTAGAGCTCCGCCTCGATGGATCGTTTGATGTTCTCCGACTTTCTGAAACCATGCTGTTCTCCCTCAAAGGCGAGGTATGCGGTAGCCAGCCCCTTGTCTCTTAGAACCTTGTAGAACTTTTCTGACTGGTCAGGCGGCACGATCTTGTCCTCAAGTCCTTGAAAGAGTATCATTGGACAGGATACGCGCTCGACATAGTTGATGGCTGAACGTTCCTTGTAGAGATCCTTCTTCTCTGGATACGGTCCGACGAGTCGGTCGAGATATCGTGACTCGAACTTGTGAGTGTCCTTCACGAACGTCTCCAGGTCGCTGATCCCGAAATAGCTGGCACCGGCCTTGAAGAAATCCCTGAAAGTCAAAGCGCACATGGTGGTATACCCTCCCGCGCTTCCGCCTTCTATTGCGACACGGTTTCGATCCACCTCTCCATTCTGGATAAGATGTCGTGCGCCGTTGACGCAGTCGTCAACATCAACCACGCCCCATTGTCCGTTAAGGCGTTCCCGGTAGGGTCGCCCGTAGCCTGTGCTGCCTCGATAGTCGACGTCGAGCACTGCTATCCCCCGGCTCGTCCAGTACTGAATGGAATATCGCAGAACAGTCGATGTTTGACCCGTAGGGCCTCCATGGCAGATAGCGATGAGCGGAGGCTTCTCACCGGCGGGAGCAGAATAGTCAGGGTTCTTCGCCGGATAGTAGAACGAGTGTGCTGTGAGCCCGTTTGTTGTCTGAAACTCCACATGTCTTGGGATTGAAAGGTAGCGATTGTCGACTGTGACATCTCTCGAACGACGGAGAACCGTCAACTTTGGGGTCCTCAGGTCTATCTGGACAATTGACTCCGCCTCAGTCGGGGAGCCTCCCACGAAGACGGCATGATCAGGCCCAACAGCAATGTCTCGGATCTGTCGGGCTCCCCCAGAGTAGGGTGTTAGGATCTCTTCTAACCGTCCAGTCACCGTGTCCAGTCTTGCAAGATGCGTGCCTCCCTTCATTGTGTAGATGCAGATGATCTGCCGGGGCGATGCGAAGCCGTAGTGGGACTGTCTGAAGACCCACTGGGGACCCCCCAACTCGGCCTCCAACGGACAAACTGGTTCCGCGTGCCCATTATTCGAGCGGTAGAGATTCCACCAGCCAGTGCGGTCGGAGACGAAGTAGAGCCGGTTATCAGGCGACCATTCCGGCTGATAGACGGACTCTCGAAGTCCACCAGCGACTCTCTGAGAGTTGGCCAGTTTTCCGTCAGCATCGAAGGTACCGATCCAGAGTTCTGTGCCGTCCCAGGGCATGTTGGGATGGTTCCATGTGAGATAGGCGAGCTTGCGACCGTCCGGGCTGATTCGAGGGTTGGAATAGAAGTTGTTCCCTGAAACAAGGACCTCTCCGGGACCGCCGGAGGCGAGATCGACTGCCGCTATTGTATTGACCGCTTCTCCTTTTACTGTATGATCCTCACGAACTGTGACGATCTTATTCCTCTGATGATCGACCACGCCGTCCGAGTATCTCATGTCCACGGGCGGCGTCAGTGCCTCCGGGCTCGACCCGAGCTTCTGCCTGTAAAGACGCTGGTCCGAATAGTTGGAGAAGTAGACGGTTCCCTTATCGACTAGGTATGATCCGCCGCCGTACTCGTGAACTCGTGTCCGAGTGCTGAATCCGGGGGGAGTAATTTCGATGGTCTTGCCATCAGTTTGCAGTTGCACGACCACATATCGGCCCTGCTCCTTAGGACGTAGTTCGTTCCAGTAGACGGTCCCGTCTTCGACCTGCACCTCGCTTAGCCCGACATAGGCTGACGCGTACAATTCGGAGGTTATCGGAGACTTCCAAGAACCAAAGGGCGCAACCTTGGACATTGAAAAATCGATCTAACTAGGCCTACTCGACCTTAAGGCTATTCCTTGACATTCCATCCGTCTCTGTCCGAATCTTGACGCACTCTTGAAGAGAACATTAGTCCCGCTACACATGGCCCTATGCGAACCGCCACATGGCAGCCTCATGCGTACACATCTCAGGGAGATGCGGGGGGCGCGTCGTTCCAGATGTCGACTACGCACTTCCAGGTACCCTTCTCGATTCGCCAAATCGTTATGGCATTGCCTCGCGACGTGACCCGATTGCCATTGCCGCCCTCGAACGAGACCTCGTTCGTCCCGATCCCGTAGGCGAGGTCGCAGGCTCGGGCTATTGTGAATCGAGTCGTCTTCCATTGGATGCGGAAACCCGGGATTTTTAGGGATGTGGTCACGTAATCCCGAATGGCTTTCTTGCCAACAATGGTCCCCTGTCCTGGCGCAATAACGATTGCATCGTCGGCCCAAAAAGAAACAATTTGTTCAACGTCACGACCGGCCGCTGCTGCCGAGGCCCACATCGCATCGATCCGTTCAAGTTCGGCCAAAGCTCTTCCAATATCTCGTTTATCGTTCATCGTACACTTCCCTTTCCAGTCTCAGCTTGAGGGTACCCTGATAAGTTGGTGTCCCAGAAAACTTGGACCAGCCAGAGGCGATTGGGGTTGTCTTGATAATATGTTCGAATGAGAAGATCCAATATATTGGTTCGTCAAAAGGTTCCGAGTCGTAATCTTGACCTAGGTGTCCGGTAGCTTTGGAACTGGCGTTCAACCGTGTGGTTCAGTTCTTACTCTGGCCATGGCCTTTTCACAAGCGGCAAATGTAATGAACACTCGAATCACGGGGCCGACTCATGGACGATGATACCACGATTCTGAAGTTGAAGAAGCAGGTCTCCGAGTTTAGAGATGCGCGGGACTGGCTCAGATACGATACTCCCCGGAGTCTTGCCATTTCAATCAGCGTTGAAGCTGCAGAACTATTGGAGCATTTTCAATGGAAGACCGATGAGCAGATGAGAGAAGTCCTCATGGACAGAGGGAGAAAGAATGAGATCTCTGACGAACTCGCCGATGTGCTGATCTACTGCCTAGGCTTCTCGGACGTACTAGGCATTGATATTTCTGAAGCCGTCGAACTCAAGCTCAAGAAGAACGGAGAGAGATATCCGATTGCAGGACCGAAACTCTCCGCCTGAGACACAACAAATGTAGACGCGTTTGAGTAGCCTCACCCGTTCGGCTATACTTTTGCGGCTCCGGTGGTCGAGTCTAGTATTGCACAGAGCTCCTCCTCAACAGTCCCGTACTTACGGGGACTCTCTACGAATCTGCCGATTTCCCTCCAGTTCTTGTCGTAGACGATGATTGTCGGAATTTTTCGTATGTTCATCTCGTCAGCCATGTCTCGATGGTTATCGTAGTCTACGACCCGGGCTTGTACCATGTCATTTTTTGCTATCGCGAGAGACTTGGCTAGGCCTGGCACGTATGCGACGCAGTCTCCGCACCATTCCGCAGAGAATACGATGAGATGATACTTCTGGTCGATGTTTTCCAGCTTGTCGATAGCGTTCGGATTCGGCGCGTAGTCCTGCAGCCGCTTCTTCATAGCGTGCCGAGCCTTCTCTACCTTGACCTCGTTGATGTAATCGAAGACGTCCTTCCCGACTCTGAGAGCCATCATAATGTTCAGCGGGGTCTATTGTTTCTCGAGCTGTGTGAGAAATACGGTCGAGGCTTCCTTCTCCCCGTTCATGTTCTCCCGGACCTTGATGCCTACCACTCTTACAT